>Ga0306920_100002136_pt1 | contig 24867 bp, 15 predicted proteins | sample flu12Cox44000170_FD_204666 | JGI IMG/M metagenome (GOLD analysis project Ga0306920, IMG submission 204666) | Lab enrichment of tropical soil microbial communities from Luquillo Experimental Forest, Puerto Rico - flux4day.12C.oxic.44.000.170 (v2)... | ecosystem: Environmental > Terrestrial >...
TATTCTTGCCGGTGATGATCTTGTCGCGGTCTACGACGCCGACGATGAAACCGGCGAGATCATATTCGCCATCGTGATAAAAGCCGGGCATCTCGGCGGTCTCCCCGCCAATCAGGGCGCAGCCATTCTGTTTGCAGGCATCGACTATGCCGGACACAACTCTCTCCGCAATCTCGGGCTCGAGCTTTCCGGTTGCAAGATAGTCCATGAAAAACATGGGGGAAGCGCCCTGCACGGCGATATCGTTAACGCAGTGGTTTACCAGGTCGGCGCCGACGGTGTGATGCAAGCCCATTTCGAAAGCGATCTTCAGCTTGGTGCCCACTCCATCTACGCTCGAGACCAACACCGGGTCGCGATACTTCTTCTTGTCGACGGAAAACAGTCCGCCGAAACCGCCAATCTCGCTCAGCACGCCGCGGTTAAAGGTCTTGTGCGCCAGATACTTGATGCGCTGCTTGGTGCGATTGGCGCGTTCGATATTCACGCCGGCGTCGGCGTAGGTGATGGCGCGCGTCTCTGTCGTCTGTTGTGTCAATATTTGAGGTCCCCATCCAGAGGGCGATTCGCCGCAGATTTTGACGCGGAAAGCAGTGATTGTATCATTGCGGAGCAGGGCAGGCCTGTGATGCGGAATCCAGCAGAGGGCTGTTCCCCGCCATGCCTCTGTTTGACTCCGTCAGTTTTCAATTCCGTCCTCCGGGAAAGGAAGTGGCACCAGGCGTGGGTAGGAAATTACCCGTATTTTGTGCAAGATCCTAATCGTCCAGTCGGTTACGGCGTTGCTTGCAGTACTTAGCGGATACATGCAGCCGCCTGAACCCGAGGAACGCACGGCGGACACGTCTTTCAGCTCTCAGTCGTGGCGCTCGTGCCCATGATCTTGCCCTTCCTCGCCACGGCGGATTGAAGGCAGCTCTGGCGACTGGGCTTATCGCATCGCAAGCCGTTTTCCACCGCTAGTGCGCGAGACCAATCAGAAGAGCGGCCAGAAAGATCAGCACAAGGACAAGTCGCCAGCGTCTGCCCTCCGGCGACGGCCCTTGCCCGGCCACACGTGGTGGAACCCAGAACAGCGCAACAACCGCTAGAATCAGCGCCGGCACAAATAGAAAGGCAATTAAAGCGTATTGTGCATCGGGCTGCGAGAACAGTTGGCCGTGGCGCAACGGCCCGCTTAGCGTGTGGCCCAGGAACCAGCACAACACAGCACTCCCGAAGCCGGCCACGGCTCCCAATACCCTCAGAATAGGAGAGGTCATCATCGTCGCTGTAGGACGGTAGCAGTGTACCAGCCACTTATATTTGGACGAAATGAGATGGCTACTGGCGAGGGTTCGCGATGCCCGATGTAGCAGACTTGGTCAACTTCCACGGCTTGGGCTTGGGCATACCGGGCGGCATCGACATCGCCAGCATCTTGATGTTTGCGGTCGTGTCGCTCGTCAGCTGCATGGCGAACCTGTCAAGTTCGTTCGTAGTCTCATCTTTCACAATGAGCAAGAGGCCGTCGCCGGTAATCTTTGTATCCTGCAGCACCTCGGATGAGTGGTCGCTGCTGACGCTTTTCAGTTCCCCGTTGTCGTACAGTTCGATGCTTCGTGGATGCTCCACTGATCCCGTCATCTGATCTCCATTCAGTGTCAGCCTGACGATCAGAAACTGTTTCCCCTCGAAGTCGGCCCTCCACGTACCGGCGTAAGGAGCCACCGGAGACTTGCGCACCTGATTTTGCGCCTGCGCGGGAGCACTTTGAAGTGCTTGAGTCGCTGAGCTTTGGGCTGGCTGAGTTGGCAAGCTCTGTGACCATCCCGCAATACCTGCAAGGGTTATCGACCCGATCGCCACGGTTAGAGCGAAATGAAGGCGTTGCACGATGCCACTCCTAGGGCCGCCACGGATTTTACCTCCGCGATGACGGAAAAAGACATTCTTCGCCTCATTTCTGAGCTGCAGCCAGGACACGATTGGGTGCAGTTTCATTGCCCACACAAGAAAAACAGGAAAGAAAAAGAAAGGGAAGCAAGTGCCGAGGACGCACACGGCGAGGGTCAACAGTGTCCCTGCGCACTCCTACTCGAACTCGTCAATCGTCCGCAGCCATTCCCGATCGCCGCGCCGAACCTTGGGTTTTTGTGCCTGGCGAGCGCGCTCTTCCTGATGGCAATTCCAGCACAGCGGACGTTTGTTTTTCAGCGCCAGCTGCAATTCATCCAGGTGCATGTGCCGAAGCTCGAAGAGCCTGTGCTGCTGGTTGAGTACAGCCAGGCGGCTGCGGCGCCAATCTGCGGGCGTCAGTGCACGGCCGCAGATGGCGCATGTCTTGCCTTGATACCATTTGCTGAGCAGGCGCTCAATGTTCTCTGGCGTGGGATCGATCTGCGTCAGGCATTCCTGACCGCAGGCGCCTTTCTCCGGCCAGAGGGTACAGGATTCCAGGCGGGTTTGCGGATGATTCCAGAAAGCGGTCTTCAGCGCGAACTTGCGGTCCACCTCCACGTTGGCGTGCTCACCGGTGTCCGGGCACACAACGGAGCGGCTCCCGCGATTACGGAAGTAGGCGCTCAGTTCAACCGCCAGCGGCAGACCAGTTACAAGGCATGCTCCAAGCAAGAAGAGAACGACAGGAAAAATCGCGAACTGCAAGAAAGAAGTTGGCATAGGCGCGTAAATCCGCTGCAATGGGATCCGACACTTTTCTTTTAATCGCGAGTGTGACTGGAGATCAGTGACGGCCCTCACGAGAGGTTGTGACAAGGCAAAGGCGTGCACACAAAAGGAATGCCTCTGCCGGCACTGCGAACATCTATAATGATGGAGTTAGCTGCTGGGCCGGACGGTCGCTGCTGGCCTGCGAACACTGGCCGATTCGCGAAAGCGAACCCGCTCCGGCGGGAGATCAGGTCGCGCAGGCCGGGAGAGGAAAGTCCGAACTCCACAGAGCAGTGTGCCGGATAACGTCCGGGAGGCGTTGTTCAAGCGGCGTCGACGGAAAGTGCCACAGAAAACATACCGCCACGCCCGATCTCCTCAAGATGCCGATCGCTTGCCAGCTGGCTATGGACGTGCGCCGAGAGTCGATCTTGGGTTTCTTGAGGTGATCGGACGGGGTAAGGGTGAAAAGGTGCGGTAAGAGCGCACCGCGCCGTCAGCAATGACGGTGGCAGGGAAAACCCCACACGGAGCAAGACCAAATAGGGAAGGAGCGCCGGCTGCGGCGGGCGCACGTGCTGACTCGGTGCGTCACAACTTCCGGGTAGGTCGCTGGAGCCGCTCAGCAATGTGCGGCCTAGAGGAATGACCGTCCTGCTCCGCTCTTCTGCCTCACACAGCGAGAGTGCTCTCCCTGCGAGGCCGAAGAGCGGAGCAGACAGAATTCGGCTTACAGGCCCGGCAGCTATCTTGATACCGTCAGGCCTTGAGGCTGCGGCCTTTTATCAGGCGATAAATCAGAAGCAGGACGAAGGCGCCAACGAACGACGCGATCCACCCCGCGCTTTGGGTTTCGTCGTAGTGGCCCACTTCCCAGGCATAGCGAATTTTGCCAGTGCGCCGATAATCAACCCGAAAATCGCCATCCACAGCAGATGCAACATAACCCCTCCCGCGAGTTGTCAACTGCGTTGCCGAGGACGAAGATACGCCGATCCTGCCGGCTGTACCCGGTAGGAATTGGAGGCAAGTATAGGACGTAAGGATGCTGCCGTCACCTGCTTTGACGATTACGGTGGGACGCAAGAAGAATGAGTGTTACAAAGGCTTGAAAATCAGCGAGCGACCCAGGCAGCGCTGCCCGCAACTTGCCGTTGAATCTGGGAGCGGTGACTCGACATGATCTGCCCGGGCGGCAGGCTTTTCGCGGAGACGGTAGTGGTGCACACTTCGAGTGTCTGCGCAGTAAGAACATGTCGGCCCATCCAGCGCACGTCTGCGGTAGCACGGGCGCTTAACTGCATCCATACGCCCAGCACCTCGCCGTAGTTGACGATCACTCGCAGATCTTTGATCCACCAGGATGGACTCCTGGCGGGTTGACCTTCCATGCGCCGGATCATGAAGCGATCGGCATCGACCCAGGCCGTGCCTCGGATCAGATCAGACATATCGCGCTTCGGTGTAAGCTGCAGGACGTAACAGCGATGCCCTTCGATCACCTCGCTGCCCAAGAGCACAAAGCTGTAATTTTCGTCGCTGACCATGACCCGCTTGGCGTGGCTCGTCATGTCGGCTTCGTGGTCCAGGACCTTACGAACTACCTTGCCTACGCGGTCGTTGCCTTGGACTGCTCCCAGTGAATAGTCCTTCTGGGAAGGCGGAACGAAACTGATTTCGGCAGTCACGCGTGAGCTGGAAGTTTTCTGATCCGAACCGGAAAGAACATACTGCCGCGTAACCCTGTAGGGGGCGACATGGCTAAGGGAGTCGAGTTCGGCGGCTTGCATGCGGCCGACGATCTCGCCCAGCGGCAGCATTGCAGATTGGCCCCATACAGTGAAGCTGCATGCCATCAAGAATGCGCAGAGCAGGTACACTCGATTTGCTGTCAAGGAGAGCATCGTTTTTTGCCAAACTCTTGCGGCTTTCCACTAACCACTAGATTAGAAGCAACCTGATTGCCAGCCGGATGCCCCGGTATCACAGGAGTTACATCGTCGTCAGGCGCAAATCGTTGGGGCCAGCTCACAAGTTCGCAGGGAAGAGGAAATTCTTACGCGGTGGGCACAGCGAAGCGGAACAACTCGCGGCCACTTTCCGGTTGTGCCTCGAGTAGCCTGTGCTCTCGGCTACTTCTGCGCCACTTCCTGGTAAATCTGTAACATCTTTCGCACGCTGCTATCCCACGAGAACTTCTGCACTTGCTCGAGGCCACGGGCCTTCAGCTTCTCACGCATACTCTGATCGAGCAGCACGCGATGCAGCGCACGCATGATTTCGAAGACATTCTCGGGATTCACCATCACGGCAGCGTTACCCACAACCTCGGGGACGGAGGACGTGTTGCTCGTCACCACGGGTGTGCCGTGAGCCATGGCTTCCAGGGGAGGCAATCCGAAACCCTCATACAGCGATGGGAAGACAAAAATCTTTGCCTGGTCATAGAAGATGCGCAGGACTTCGATCGGCACAAAGCCCAGGAACCGGACATCGTTCTGCACGCCGCTCTTCACCACCGCGCGCCGCAAGTCAGGATGCTTGGAGACTTCATCGCCAATGATGATGAGCTTCAGGTCCTCATACTGGCTCTCTTTGGCCAGCTCTCCCTTGAGCGCACCGAAGGCCTCGATGATGCGCACCACGTTTTTGTGCGGGCTGATGCGTCCGGCATACAGCAGGAAGGGGTAGTTGACCTGGTACCGTTCGGCAATGAATTGGCGGTCAGTTTCGGTGGCATGCCCTTTGAGAAATCGGTCGTCAATGGCGTTGTAGATGACATCGATCTTTTCCGGCGCAACCTTGAACAAGCGTTCGGTGTCCTTCTTGGAGAAATACGACACGGCAAAAATTCGCGCCGCCCGGTGCAGCACGCGCTTGGTGAAATAAAAGTGGAGTGTCCGCTTCATTTCGGAATGACTGTTCACACGATACATGTGGTCGAGCAAGTCATGAACCGTCACGACATAGGGACACGGGATAGCCTGCGGCTTCCAGAAGAGATGGGGAACATGCAGCAGGTCGCAGCGATTGTGTTTCAGAATGCGGTGGAGTTGAAAAAAGCTTCCGACGGAAAGTTCATCGGGCTGAGCGGGAACGGTAACGAAGTTTGGCGGCAGGGGACCGACGTCGGCCAGCCGGCCCGGGATGCCGAGAAGTATGTATTCGTTTTCCCGGTCCAGCCGTGTCAGAGTGCGGACCGCGTTGCGGGTGTATGTTCCCACACCAAAATCGGTAATGCGCCGGATGTCGATCGCAATTCGCACCGCTGGTAGTGTAAATGGTGTGGCAAACCACGATCTTTGCGCATCCCCGGGCCGCACATTCGAATCGAATTTCGAGGTCGATGTACGGAGCCCAGCTACTTGCAATGAGCGCTGTATCTCGTCCAACGGAACGGGTGGCGGCGCGGGTTTTTACCGTTTCCTCCGCTCGGGCGCCGGCCGAAGAAGAACGGTGTCAGGCCGGACCACGCCACCCGTTTCGTCTGTGGTCGGCGGCTGCAGACACTGAAGCAGCCAGGCGCAAGTGGTCCTTTGTCCGCTCCGTGGGGTCGCCTGGATGCTTCAGCAACGGGACACCCTAGCTGGAACTGTTGCGGGGATTCGCTTATCCACATGCGCTGCACTGGCATCTTCACAGCGCTCGCCTTGATCCGGACGCTGGACATTTTGGGATAAGCAGCAGGGTGTTCGTGTGCTACGGCCCTGGCAAAGGGCAGCTTTGGAGGGTGATCCCGAAATTGCAGGATTCATGTGCCCGAGCTCTACCTAGTGCGCTCCCTGACCGGGCAAGCGAGCAAAGGGCAAAGGCTTGCAGCTACCAGCAATCGCCCGGATCGACGCTTCCCCATGTGGCTTGGCTGTGAGCGGAATCACACGCCTTTCAGCGACCCAAAGGCTAGACTAAACTTCGGTATTGGGAGAGGAATGTATGTCCGGTGTTAGTGAACCTGCAGCCACTGCTGTCGTGGGAAAGACTTCAAGAGTGAGCAAAGCAATAAAGGAACTTCCATCGGACGTTTATAAGGCTGAGACTCACCCGCTTGACACGCTGTTCTCGCCGGGTAGCGTCGCCGTTGTCGGCGCCTCAGAGCGTACCGGCAGCGTAGGCCGATCGGTCCTCTGGAATCTGTTGAGCAGCCCTTTTGGCGGCACTGTATTTCCGGTCAACGCAAAGCGGCCCAGTGTGCTCGGCATCAAGGCGTACTCCAAGATTTCCGACATTCCCGACGCAGTCGACCTGGTGGTGATTTGCACTCCTGCAGACACAGTTCCGGGGCTGATCGCTGAGTCGGTCGATACCGGTATCCCCTCGGGCATCGTTATATCCGCCGGCTTCAAGGAACATGGCGAGCACGGCAAAGAACTGGAGCGCCAAATCTCGGAGATCATACGCGGCAAGATGCGCTTGATCGGTCCGAACTGTCTGGGCGTTATGAATCCGGTCAAGGGTCTGAACGCAACGTTCGCCAGATCGGTGGCACGGCCTGGAAATGTAGCCTTCCTCAGCCAGAGCGGCGCGCTGTGCACGGCGGTTCTTGACTGGAGCCTGCGTGAGAATGTTGGCTTCAGCGCTTTCGTTTCGATCGGTTCCATGCTCGACGTGAACTGGGGCGATCTGATCGACTACTTTGGCAATGACTCGCGGACCCAGAGCATCGTCATTTACATGGAATCGATCGGAGACGCACGCTCATTCCTTTCGGCCGCGCGCGAGGTATCGCTCGGCAAGCCGGTCATCGTGATCAAAGCGGGGCGAACCGCGCAGGCTGCCAAGGCTGCGGCGTCGCACACTGGAGCGCTTACCGGCAGCGATGAAGTACTGGATGCCGCTTTCCGCCGGACCGGCGTCTTACGGGTCAACAGCATCGCCGACATCTTTTTCATGTCAGATGTTCTGGCCAAGCAGCCGCGCCCACGTGGCAAGCACCTATGTATCGTCACCAACGCTGGCGGTCCCGGTGTATTGGCGACAGACGCCTTGGTTGCCGGTAATGGTGAACTTGCGGAGCTTTCCGAAGAAACCATGAAGGCCTTCGACGAAATCCTGCCGCCACAGTGGAGCCACAACAACCCCGTGGACATCCTGGGCGATGCCGAACCGGAGCGCTATGCCAAGTCACTGGAAATCGCGGCGAAAGATCCGGGAATCGATGGAATGCTGGTGGTACTGACGCCACAGGACATGACCAGTCCTACGCAGATTGCCGAGAAGCTGAAACCCTACGCCAAAGGCCTCGGCAAACCAATCCTTGCCAGCTGGATGGGAGGCGCAGAAGTTGCCGCCGGCGAACAGATCCTGAACCAGGCTGGCATTCCAACCTTCCAGTTTCCCGACAGCGCGGTGCGTGCCTTCAACTATATGTGGCGCTACTCGTACAACCTGAACGGGTTGTATGAGACCCCGTCGATGCCGCTGGATGCGGACGCCGGATTGAACCGTGGGACCGCAGAACGCATCATTCGTGAAGCTCGTGAGGCAGGGCGCACCATCCTGACAGAGTACGAGTCCAAGCAGCTGCTCAACGCCTATGCCATTCCCACCGTCGAGACGCGCATCGCCGCGACAGAAGAAGAAGTGCTGCAAGCGGTGAAGGAGATCGGTTATCCCGCCGTGCTGAAGCTGTATTCGCTCACCATCACGCACAAGACGGATGTTGGCGGCGTGCAGTTGAACTTGCGCGACAACGATGCCGTTAAGAACGCATTTCACACAATCAAGAACTCGGTCGCAGAAAAGGTTGGCACCGAGCACTTCCAGGGCGTGACGGTGCAGCCGATGGTGAAGCTCGACGGATATGAACTTATTATCGGCAGCAGTGTGGATTCGCAGTTCGGGCCGGTGATCCTGTTTGGTACGGGCGGCCAACTGGTCGAGGTGTTCAAAGACCGCGCGCTGGCGTTGCCCCCGCTGAACACCACGCTGGCATTGCGCCTGATGGAGCAGACCAAGATTCTGACTGCTCTGAAGGGCGTTCGTGGCCGCAAGCCGGTGGATTTAGCCGCTTTGGAAGAACTGCTTGTGCGCTTCAGCCAGTTGGTGGTGGAACAGCGATGGATCAAGGAGATCGATATCAATCCATTCCTGGCGTCGCCGGACCGGTTGCTTGCGCTCGACGCGCGTGTGGTCGTACACGGCCCGGATATGGCCGAAGATAAGCTGCCACGAACGGCCGTACGCCCCTATCCTACTCACCTCGTTGGGCCTTGGACGACGAAGGATGGCAGCGACGTCATCATCCGGCCGATCCGTCCCGAAGACGAGCCGCTGATCATCCGTTTCCACGAGCGCCTGTCAGAACGCAGCGTTTATCTGCGCTATTTCCAGCCACTCAAGCTGCGGCAACGCACTGCGCATGAACGCCTTACCCGCATCTGCTTTATCGATTACGACCGCGAGATGTCGCTCGTAGTTGAGCACAAGAATGCTGCTGGTGGGCCGGAAATCCTGGCCGTAGGCCGCATGAGCAAGCAACATGGTCGCGACGAAGCCGAGCTGGCCTGCGTTGCAATCGACGACGCCCAGCACAAAGGACTGGGTACTGAACTCTACAGGCGGCTCATCCAGGTGGCTCGAAACGAGAAGTTGAAGAAGGTGACTTCGAACATGCTTCCCGAAAATCTCGAAATGCGTGCCATCTGCGTAAAGCTCGGCTTCAAGATGTTTTCCGGGATGGAGGACAACATCATCCGAGCAGACCTGGTGCTCGAATAAGGGCGGCTGAGGTCGGCCCCCGGGGAGCATCGTGAAATGCCGTAGGATGGCGGTTTTGGACTGTCTCGATTTGAGACACGTCAAAGACATGACGCTCCTTGCGCCAGATGTTATGATTCCAACCTTGCAGAAGTGCAATCGAGCGAGGAGTTTGCCCGCGGGTGGCTAGCTCGGGAGGGGCAATCGGGTAGAGCGTGCCTAGCGAAAAACAGGTCAAATGGTCACAACTTAAGGTGGGGCTGACTGTCATCTTCGCCAGTATAACCCTGGCTATACTCATCTTCCTGATGACCAGTACTACCGGCCTTTTTACCCGGAAAATCATCGTTCATGCCTACGTGGACAACGCTGGAGGGCTGGCGGTGGGCGCTCCGGTGCGTCTCGAGGGAGTCGACATCGGGAACGTCACCGGCATTCGGGTCGTTGCCGATCAAAAGCGACGGCTGGCTCCGGTGGATGTGAGGATGAAAATCACCACGAAGTATGAGCCGATCATGAGGAATGATTGCGAAGTTTCGCTTAATACCGCCGGCGTGCTCGGCCAGGTTTTCGTGGACTTCGATTGCCGCTCCGCCAAGGGACGGGCGATGCAGAACGGCGACGAATTGCCCACCCGCGAGGTGCCACAGCTTCAGGACGTGGTGCGTGCCAGTCAGGGCACCCTGCAGAATGTCAACGCCCTGGTCAAGCAACTGGGCGATATCGTGTCCTACATCCAGAGCGGCCAGGGTTCTATCGGCAAGATCATCTACGATCCGTCGCTGTTCAATCGTGCCAACGACATGTTGATCCAAATCCAGCAGATCGCGGCACAGCTGAATTCCAAGCAGGGCACCATCGGGAAACTGCTCAATGACGACGAACTTTACCAGAAGGCCAATAAAGCGGTGGATAGCGTCAACCAGATTATCGATGAAGTCAACGGCGGACGGGGAACCATCGGTAAGTTTCTGAAGGATCCTTCCCTCTACAACAATGCCAACCAGGCGGTTGCCAAAGCGAACGACTTGATCGCTGGTATTGATGCCGGCAAAGGCACGCTAGGCAAGTTAACCAAGGACGAAGAGTTGGCTCGCAAGATCGACAACACCGTAACCCGTCTCAACAATATCGCGGATCGCCTTGACAAGGGCGAGGGCACCGCGGGCAAGTTCCTGAAAGATCCGTCTCTGTATAACAACGCCGACCAGTTGCTGGTGGAGACACGCAACCTGATCGCGGACATTCGCAAAGATCCCAAAACCTACCTTACGATCCGGCTGAAGCTCTTCTAGCCGCCGGCTAGTCCCCTAGCCCTGATTTTCCCGTCCAATCGCGTTATAGTAGTGTGTCTGCTGGAGATTCACCGCCTCTTTTGGTCTCCGCGGCAAAGAGCATCCCCTTTGAATAGCAACCTCACACACGTCGAGGCGCGCTGCGACGGAACATTTCATTCACGAGGCAAGCATGCGGATACGAATTCTTTTTGTTGTCTCGCTGCTGCTTGCGGCCGCATTCTGCTTGGCCCAGACAGCTGAGACTTCCACCCCTGAACGCCCCAAACAAATACCCAGCTTCGATCTCACCGCAATTGACAAGACGACTGATCCTTGCGTGGATTTTTACCAGTACTCCTGCGGCAATTGGATAAAGAACAATCCCATTCCGGCGGACAAATCCCGCTGGGGCCGGTTCAATGAGCTGGATGAATACAATGTCTACATCCTGCGAGACATTCTGACTGTGGCTCAGGCCCCTGGGCAGCACACGCCGATTCAGGAGAAAGTGGGCGACTTCTATGCCTCGTGCATGGACGAGGCAACCATCGAAAGGAAGGGTGCGACGCCCCTCGAGCCTGGGATGGCGCGGATTGCTGCAATCAAGAGCCGACCTCAGCTGATCAGCCAGGTCGCCCATATGCAAGCCAATGGAATTCAGACCCTGTTCTCATTTCGCTCTTCGCCGGACCTGCACGACTCACGGCTGACAATCGCAACCATCGACCAGGGCGGACTATCACTGCCCGATCGCGACTACTACTTGAAGGACGATGCCAAATCGGTCGAGACGCGCCAGAAGTTCCAGGAGCACGTCAAGAAGATGTTTGAACTCGCCGGCGATAGGCCGGACGTGGCCGCTGTTCAAGCCAAGACGGTCTTGGCAGTCGAAACCGGCTTGGCCAAGGCTGCTATGGACCGCACGGCGCGCCGCGATCCCAAGAACATCGACCACAAGATGCATGCGACCGAGATCGCCGCACTGGCTCCGAATTTTGAGCTGACGCAGTACTTCACCGAAAGCGGAGCACCGAAGTTCACTACGTTGAATGTTGGCAATCCTGATTTTTTCAAGCAGGTGAACGGCCAGCTGGCGACTGTGCCTCTGGACGACTGGAAGACTTATCTGCGCTGGCGCACGATCGACACCTACGCGCCGGGGTTGTCGAAGGATTTTGTTGATGCGGATTTTGCCTTCAAGGGACTCTACATGACCGGCCAGAGAGAAATCGAACCGCGCTGGAAGCGCTGCGTGAAATCCACCGACCGCAATCTCGGCATGGCGCTTGGCGAACTCTATGTCGACAAGACGTTCGGGCTGGAAGGAAAGGAACGCACGCTGAAGCTGGTGCAAGCAATCGAAAACGCCATGCACCAGGACCTGGAACAGTTGTCGTGGATGTCGGATGCGACCAAGCAGCAGGCATACGCGAAGCTGACCGCCATCGTTAATAACATCGGCTATCCCGACCAATGGCGTGACTACAGCACAGTCGTGGTAAAGCGCGACGATTATGTCGGCAACGTGGAGCGGGCGTCGGCATTCGAGGTCAAACGGCAGTACAACAAGATCGACAAGCCTACCGACCGAAAAGACTGGAGCATGACGCCGCCGACAGTCAATGCATACTACCGGCCAACCATGAACGATATCAACTTTCCCGCCGGGATCCTGCAGGCACCTTTTTACAGCATGAACATGGATGATGCGGTGAACTACGGAGGCATAGGCGTTGTGATCGGGCACGAATTGACGCACGGTTTCGACGACCAGGGCCGAAAGTTCGACGCCGAGGGGAATTTGAAAGACTGGTGGACCGCCGAGGACGCCAAAGAGTTCGAGAAGCGGGCATCGTGTACCGCGGATGAGTACTCGAGCTTTGTCGCAGTAAAGGACGACAAGGGTGAGGTTCACCTCAACGGACGCCTGACGCTGGGCGAAAACACCGCCGACAACGGCGGTCTCAAGCTTGCCTACATGGCTCTGATGAACATTATCGGCAGCACGCCGGCGAAGCCTATCGATGGGTATACTCCTGAGCAGCGTTTCTTCTTGGCCTATGGGCAGATCTGGTGTCAGAACGTCACCCCGCAGCAGTCACGTGTGCTGGCAATCACCGATCCGCACTCGCCGGGACGATGGCGTGTAAGCGGCGCCGTACAGAATTCAGCTGCCTTCCAGAAAGCCTGGGGCTGCAAGGAGGGCCAGCCTATGGTGCGAGAGAACGCCTGCCGGGTTTGGTAATGGGTGCCCAGGCGGCAAAAGCAGATCATCCTCGTCACGGGCAACCAGCATCATTGCCCGGAGCCCAAGGGACAGCCCCAAGTGGTTAACGCCAGAGGATTAGTGGTAACCCCGATTCCTATCCTGACCGGGAGCGGCAAGTGCCAAGGCCCTCCCCGAGACCCAGTACTGAGGCCAGGTCTTATGCGACATTTCATTCTTATTGTTGGCGTCCTGCTAGTGGCAGGACTTTCCGCAGCGCAAAACACAACCCAAACTCCTGCTCCGAAAGAGGTCAAGAGCTTTGACCTCGACGCATTAGACAAGTCAGTTGATCCTTGCAATGACTTCTACCACTTCGCCTGCGGCAACTGGCTGAAGAACAACCCCATCCCTGCCGATCAGGCCTCTTGGGGACGCTTCAATGAGCTGCGCGAGCGCAATCAAACAATCCTACGCAATATTCTGGAGAAAGCTTCGTCGGACAATTCCACCCGCAGCTCCAACAATCAGAAGATCGGCGATTACTTCTCCTCATGCATGGACGAGGCAGGAATTGAAGCCAAGGGGACGACCCCGCTGCGGCCCATGCTTGATCAAATCGATGCCCTGCACGACAAAGCACAGCTGCCCGCGCTGATTGGCAAGCTGCACAATAACGGGGTTCCTGCTTTTTTTGCTTTCAGTTCGGAGCCTGACGCGAAGAACTCCAAGATGGAGATTGCAGGAACTGATCAAGGTGGACTCTCACTTCCTGATCGCGATTACTACCTGAAGACAGATGAAAAGTCGGTGGCGCTGCGTAACCAGTATGAACAGCATGTAGCCAATATGTTCAAGCTGTTGGGCGAGTCATCCGACAAGGCCGGCGCAGACGCCAAGACAGTCGTCAATCTGGAAACTGAATTGGCGAAAGCGTCGATGGACCGCATCGAACGCCGCGACCCGAACAAGGTTTACCACAAGATGACGACCGCACAGCTTCAGGAGCTGAGTCCGGCATTCACGTGGAAAGAGTATTTCGCAACCATCGGTGGCCCTAGTTTCGACAACCTAGACGTTTCCGTCCCTGACTTCGTCAAGGGCATGAATCAGCTTGTTGCAGCTGCAAACCTCGACGACATCAAAACTTATCTAAGGTGGCACACAGTCCACAATGCCGCTCCGATCATGCCGAAGGCCTTCGTCGATGAGAACTTCGCGTTCTACGGGAAGATCCTGACCGGAGCGAAGGAACTGCGCCCACGCTGGAAGCGCTGTGTGCAGTATACCGATGGCGACGTCGGAGAGGCACTCGGCAAAGCCTATGTCGCAGAGGTATTTCCCCCGGAGAGCAAGGCGGCGACACTGAAGATGGTGCACGAGCTGGAAGCCGCTCTCAAGAGCGACATTACCGAGCTGTCATGGATGACCGAAGACACCAAGAAGCACGCCCTCGATAAGCTGTCACACATCGACAACAAGATTGGCTATCCCGATAAGTGGCGCGACTACAGCACACTAACGATTGTCCGGGGCGATGCGTTGGGCAACAGCCTGCGCGCCAATGAATTCGAGTTCAAGCGGCAACTGAACAAGATCGGTAAACCGGTCGACCGTGGCGAATGGGGGATGACGCCCCCGACGGTCAACGCCTATTACAATCCTCAGGAGAACAACATCAACTTCCCTGCTGGCATTCTGCAGCCGCCGTTCTATGATGCCAAGGCCGACGATGCGGTCAATTTTGGTGCGATCGGTGCCGTTATTGGACATGAACTGACGCACGGTTTTGACGATCAGGGTGCGCAGTTCGATGCCGATGGAAACCTGCGCGACTGGTGGACGGCGAAGGACGAAGCTCAGTTCAAGGAGAAGGAACAGTGCTTCGTCAACGAGTACGACAGCTTCGTAGCCGTGGATGACCTGCACGTGAAAGGCAAGCTGACACTGGGCGAGAACACCGCCGATAACGGGGGCCTTCGCATTGCTCACATGGCATTGCTGGATGTATTAGGTACGACGCCGCAGAAGCCAGCGGAAGGTTACACGGATGAGCAAAGGTTCTTCATCGGATGGGGCCAGATTTGGTGCGAAAACATGCGTCCCGAGATGAGCCGACTGCTTGCACTCAATAACGTGCATTCACCGGGCAAGTATCGGGTTGATGGCGTCGTGTCGAATATGCCGGAGTTTCAGAAGGCATTTAGTTGTAAACCCGACTCTGCCATGATCCGCAAGCCCGCTTGCCGCGTTTGGTAAACTTTCGCCTTGGTTCACGGAAGGGCACGGGGAAGTCCGTGCCCCTGGTTTTTCTTGGTGACCTGGCTCGCGCAGCGCTTCTTCGTGCCCGGCACCCTCGTTTCAGACTGCATCCGGTGTCGACACCTTGTGACCTATTGTTTGCCCGCCCTTGACATATCCTCGGAGTCAGAAGGGTCTAATGCCATCAGGTTGGAAGTTGGCCGTATCCGTGCCGGCCATCGGGCGTTTTTCGAAGAAAACGATGAAGGCACTGTTAATAGCTAGCCTCGCTCTCTTACTAGCATGCTCCGCATGCGGAGGCTACAGCTCTCCCATGGGAACCGCGCCAGCGGCGACTCCGGCCATCACACCCGCGCCGGGCTCGTACGCCGGACCACAGATGATCACGATTTCCGACACCACGCCCAACGCAGCGATCTATTACACCACCGACGGAACCACGCCGACGACAGCGTCGAAACGGTATTCGGGACCCGTTGTCATAACTCAAACGACAATGGTCCAGGCGGTAGCTATTGCATCCGGCTATACCATGAGCCAGGTGGTCACTGCGACATACATGATCGCGATGTAAGGGGCGCTGTAAGGTGCATTCCATGGTTCCTGCATAAAAGAGCGTGGCCCACAAGTCTCAGCATGATCGTCCTGCGCTATAGTACCCTGTGACGCTGTTGACCTTGTTCCGCCCGCACTGCAATCGACCGATCGCATTTGTAGCACTGCTGGTCGTCATGGCCTTAGCACCGGATTGCAAGCGCGGCACCATGGCGACGCACGAATACATGTATGTATCAGTGGCCGAGACCAGCCTGCGCGACCGTGTCGCCACCATGTACAACAAGGTCGGAACCCTGCACAACGGGGATCGTGTCGAAGTCTTGGAGAAGCAGAAGCGATTTCTGCGAGTGCGCTCTAGCAGCGGACAGGAAGGCTGGGTCGAGATGCGCAGCCTGGCCCCCCAAGACGTGTTCGATGGGTTCCAGAAGCTGGCCCAGGATAACGCGAACACTCCAGTACAGGCCCATGGCATGACTCGAGCCGAACTAAACATGCACCTCACGCCCTCGCGTGAGGGAGAACACCTTTATCAACTGACGGACGGCGAGAAGCTGGAGATCCTCAAGCGCAGTACCGCGGAAAAGAGCGCTCCGCAGGCGTCGAAGCCAATCACGGCTACAAAGGCCAATGAGTCGGGTGTCCAGGGTGAGGCTCCCAGGACCGGCAAGGATCAGCCAACCCAACCTGCGGCAAAAATGCCAAACCTCCAGAGTTCGGCTGCTCCGCCGGAGCGATCCGCAACCTCCACAGTTTCGGGCAGCACCAAAGCTGCTAAGGAGACTGAGCCTTCCAAGCCGGTCATGGAAGACTGGTACCTGGTCCGGAATTCGTCAGGTCATGTCGGCTGGGTGTTGTTGCGCATGGTCGACCTGGATATTCCACTCGAGGTTGCACAATACGCCGAGGGCAAGCGCATCATGGCCTACTTTGTCGTCAACACCGTCCAGGACCACGACAAGCAGGTGTCGCAGTATCTTGTCTGCCTGAATGAATCGAAAGACGGCCTGCCGTGGGACTTCAACCAGATCCGAGTCTTCACGTGGAACCGGGCGCGACATCGCTATGAAACTGCCTATCGCGAACGCAATCTGGAGGGCTATTTTCCGGTAAGTACCGGCCATCGGGTATTCGAGAAGGAGGGGGACCTACCGACGTTCACCATCCAGCGGAAGACGGATACTGGTCAAATGCTGGAAATTACCTACAAACTGAATGGACCCATCGTGCGCCGAGTGCTTACGCCGGACGAAGAGGCTGCGGAAAGGGCTCGGAAAGAAGCTGCCCTTGCAGCCCGCCTGAAGCAACGGGCAAAAGCGCACCAGGCCCCGACTTCATCCAGAAAACACCACAAGAAGCGCTGAATTTCAGGGCAATGCTGTTTGAGTGCTTGCCGATACTTGCCAGGACTTCGCCGGATGTCGCCTAAGGACGCGGTTCAACAAGCACGGTCCGGCAGCAGTTGTGGGCAAGGCTTAAGCGTTAAAACCACTTAAACGCTCTAACCGCCGGAGGCGAGCTTGATCCCCGAATGACTTCTTATGCGAGATAGGCCTTGAGGCGCTCTTCAATGTCTCGGGCGCCGACGGTTTCGCCACGATTCAGCCGGTCGAGAATTTCAGCGACAGCTCGCTTGGCTTGCTGGCTTTCGCGGTGCAGGAGAAAGCCGTCGAAGACGTGTTCACCACGCATGGCGTCGTCGATTTCCTTTTCCTTATCGTGCTCGCCGAGCTCGGTAAAATAGACAACCTTGTAGGCCCCGCCGTAGCCGATATCGCGGTAGATTTCAAACATCACTTTCTTCGCATCCGTCGATGTGTTAGTCATTTGTGGGGTTAGTCGTCTCCCGCTGCCGCGCCTGCCTGCGGTTGTATCTCGACCAGCGGCACGTGCGGAACTTCCTCCTGCCTGTACGACCTGTGTGTAAGCTTCATGCGCAGCGTACTTTCGTATTCGGCCAACTGCCGCTCTAGCTCTTTGGCAGCTTCCGCCTTTTTGAGCAGGTCTTCACGGTAACGCTTCAGGAAGTAATCGATGGTCTCGACTCGTATCTTGATCGAGCCAGTCGGCTTGTTTTCGTCGAGGTCTTTGAAAGCGAAATATGGGGTACCGGAATTCTCGATGATCTCCTCGATCACCGTGTAAATCGGCGCGTCGTGTCCGCATTTGAAGTTGCTGATCTCCAGCGCCACCAGGTTGGGATGCCGGGCGGTAAACTTTGCAGCCCAGATTTTCTGGTTCGTGCTGCCAGAGTAGGCATTTTTCCAAACATCACGAATGTCGAGCGCATGCGTAATGGCGCCCGAGCGCACCTCTTCGCCAAACAGGCGATCCAGCAAGTCCTCATCCATTGGGAGATATGACTGCGAGAACACCGGGTACCCGAGCTTTTGGAACTCCTCCATGATCTCGTGATTGAGTCCGGGATCGTGGTGATAGATACGGCCGAGCATCACGATGCCGAGGCGATTCTCGCGCTCCAGCGTGTCGAGCACTTCCCGCGCGCGCTGGCGCAGGCTGCGATCGTAATCGCAAAACGCCTTCCAGCCGGCTTCAAGCGCCCGCTCGTTCTCTTCCTCCGAAACGCCCAAAAGCGGTGCCCAAGTGTCAAACATCTGGAGGGCGAGCAGCTTGGGGTTGTCAATGTTGAGGATGGGGTCGAGGTACCGAATCCCATTTTCCTTGAAGACGTCGCTTTCCTTGGTGAATGCGGCTTTCACCGCATCGGGGGTTGCGGTTACCGTGGGGCACGCATTCGAGCCGCTGCAATTCTTCAGCGGCTGGTGCAGCGTGTCGATCATGGGGAAGAAGATGACGTCGAGCGGTTTCTTCGCATGCTTCTGAAAGATGAGATTGTAGACGTGAGGAATACCGATCTTTGAAGGGAAGCAGGGGTCGATGGCTCCGCGCCCTGCGCCTGCGCGATACATCTCCTGACCGGTGAACTCCGAATAGATAATGTTTTCCGGCTCTAGCCCGATGCTCTCCAGGTACGCGCTAAACAGTGGCGCGTACAAGTACATGTTCAGTACACGCGGCATTCCGACACGGAAGGTTGCGCGTTTCTTCATCAGCGCGACACGTTGCTTGGCTGCACTGGTCCATATACGTGTCGGAAGCGGATCCGCGACCTTCTGCGGATTGCGCGAGCGCCACACTTCCTGGGCGGCGATATCGACGAAATTCGGGTTCGACTTTTTGACCGCATCGAGACCGGCCTTGATGCCGCGCATGGCGTTCACGTCTTCGACCTGGCCCTTCTCGCAGGTCGAAATGATGAGGCGGCGTTCGCCAGCTTGCAACGGCACTTTTGACTTGAAGATCGGCAGAGGCGAAGCAGCGCTTTCCTCCTCGCCAACATTCACGTCGATGAAGGTACGCAGGCAATTGTTCTTGCAGAAGTAGCAACGCGTATTTTCGTTGCGCGTAGTGTGGTAGCTGATGTTCCGCACCGCATCCAGGCCTACAAAGGTCGTGCGAAGGCCGTTCTTGTAAAGACGGATCGCTTCCACCGCTGCGCCAATGGCACCCGACTCGCCGCAATGCTCGTGCACGATCACTTCCGGTTCGTGATCTACCCCATGGAAGTGGCCGCCAATGAAATCAACCTCCGATTTCACCGCAGCAAGGTTCTTCTGCGTTCCACCTTGCAGAATGAAGCGCGAACCCAGCTTCGCCAAATTAGGAATTCCTGCCACGTAAAGGAAAATATTCTTCGGCAAGACATTCGCCAGTCCGGCAAGGATCTCCTCGCCACGCCAGCCTTGGCGTTGGAAATTGACGATGTCGGATTGCATAAACACCGCACACCCATATCCAAAGATCGGCATCGTCTTTGCCGAGAAGGCAATGTCAGCGTACTCGTCCACTTTATAGCCGAGCGACTCCGCGGTACCTTGCAGGAAGTAGCCGTTGCCAGCAGAGCACTGGGTGTTGAGCTTGAAATCCTTAACGCGCCCATCCTTCAAAACGATAAGCTTGATGTCTTGGCCGCCGACGTCGACAATCACGTCGGGATTCTTGTAGAAGCGCATGGCCGATTCGGTATGTGCCACCGTTTCCACCAATGCCACATCGGCCTTCAGGACATCCTTCAGCACGTCCTTCGCGTAACCAGTTGTTCCCACGCCGAGCACGTCGAGGGTCGCGCCCTGCGATTCGACTTGCTGTCGCAGCGAGGTGAACATATCGATCGTGTCCTGAATCGGATTGCCGCCGGAGAGCTGATACGCCTTACAGAGCACGTCGCCGGACTCAGACAGAAGCACGGCCTTGGTGGACGTGGAGCCGCCATCGATGCCGATGAACCCGCTGACCACCGAGCCTGCGGTGAACTTTGCGCCGATGAACTTGGGAATCGTGTATTTCTGTTTGAACGCTGCGAGGTCTTCAGCAGACCTGCTCAGGCCGGAGCTGCCTGATTTTTCTTTCTCAGCTTGCCTGCCGACAGCGATGTAGTCTTCCAGGCATTCAGTGCCGAGATAGATGCCGACTTCAGCATCCTCGTCCTTTCCGAACTCGACGGCGCCAAGTGCCGCGAAGTACTGCGCGTTGTCAGGAACCTTGATCAGGTCCGCGGGTCTCGCACCCTCCGGCAGCTGAACCTTGCGCTCCTCCCAAGTCTTGGGGATACTCTGCTGCCACGCCTCCTTCATACCGCGGATGAATGTATTGGGCCCGCCGAGCAGGAGCACGTGCGGCCGCAAGGTATGCCCCCGAGTGAGGACGGTCAGGTTTTGCAAGACAATCGCGTCAAACAACGATGCCATCAACTGATCCGGGGGAATACCTTGCTTTTGCAAGCCGTTGATATCCGTCTCGGCGAAAACCCCACACTTGCCGGCTACCGGGTGCAACTTGATGCCCGTATAGCCCTGGTCGCATAGCTGTTCGGCAGGAATCTTGAGCTTCGCATTGATCTTGTCAATGACTGCGCCTGTGCCACCGGCGCACTTGTCGTTCATTGATGGAATCTTCTTCTTGCGGCCGGTGTTCTCATCATCTTTGAAGACGATGATCTTCGCATCCTGGCCACCCAGCTCGATCACGGAGTTTACCTCCGGGTGCAGCTTCTCGACGGCGAGCGAGACTGCCGTGACTTCCTGCACGAACTTGGCGCCGATGAGATTGGCGAGCGCGCCCCCACCGGAGCCGGTGATGAAGATCCGGCAGTTGTGGGGCGCAACGCCAATCTCGTCCTGCATGCGCTTGAGAAATTCCAGCAGCTTTTCGGGCTGCTTGGTTTCGTGGCGTTGATAGTCCTGCCAGATGATCTGGTCGGTCTCATTGTTGACGACCACGGCCTTTACCGTTGTCGAGCCCACATCCATGCCGATTGTGTAAACCATCTTGCGGCCGGATTGTGACGCCACTTCGCGCGATTTGGCAAGGATGCGCGCCGGCATCGGGTCAGGCGTTGCTGTCTTCAGCAAGTCGTCGAGTTGCACATCGACTTTGGCTTCACCGCTGCTACAGGATCCATGATGGTGCGAATGCGAACTCACTCGGTCCTCCCGAAAATCGAACAGGAAGAAGGGGCTGAAGCCCCAGGTGTTCAAGCTAAGCGCATCTAAACCAGAACCTATGTTGCCCAGTCCCGGAAGACATCAGTCGCCAAAATTGCCGCTTATCCCCTGGAAACCATGTTTCGCCTGGTTGAACATCCACTGAATGACACGCCTGTCGTTGTAACAAAAGGCGAGAATGTGGTTCAGGGTTGAGAAACACGACTTCTGGCATTCGTGTTTCATTTCCTTCAGCTGCTTTGTGTCGAACTTTTGATTCTCAATGGTGCCCCAATCGTACCCGGCGGTGTACATCGGAAAGCATGGCGCCAGGGTGCCGTCCACGCGGACGATCAGTGAATTCTGGCCGGCGCGGCAACTCCAGTCCTCTAGGTCGCCATGAATGAACTGCTTCATCTGCGCCAGCCGCTCAACGGAATTCACCATGTGATAACCCGACTTCTGTTTGTCAATAAGCCAGTCCACCAGCTCGCCGACCTGCGGATAGTGCTGCTCGCGAATGAACGTGGGATTCGAGTACAGGTGTTTGAAGTGCGGCTGCTCGGTCATGGGCGACTCGCAAATGTGATAGTCGGTCGCAATGCCGTTCTCGTGCGCCAATTCGGTCAACAGCCGAACGTCATTCATGTTGTTGGCGCAGATGTTGATGTTCAGGAACACGCTATACCCGTACTTGTACTGCTTCTTCACCAGGTAATCGAAGTGCGAGCGGATGGGTACTATCGCCTTGGGCAGACCTCGACCTGGAACATCGTCCCAGGCATCTACTGCAAGGTTCACGGTCGCAACACCCGCGTCCGCTACCTTGTCGATTACCTTCGGCCACAGCAGTCGGCCGTTCGTCGGCAGGTAAATCCAGAAGTCCTTCTGCGCGGCATAATAGATAATCTTGTGCGCAAAATCGGGACGAAGCAGCGGCTCGCCGCCCATTAGCGCCAACACCCGACAGCCGGTGTCGTGCAGCCAGTCGATCGAACGCTTGGCCACATCTTCGGTCATGCCGCGCACGCTGTTGTCGAACGCCCAGCAGTAGTGGCAGTCAAGGTTGCACTTCCACTCGTTGAACAGGTACGCAATGATGGGGTGAAACTCACCTGGCAAAACACGCGAGCGAATGAAGGGAAATGCCCAGCCCTTCATTGCGCGGTAGATATGCTTCCTCTTGTATTTGCGTTTGCCGTTCACCGGTAAGTACGCCTCGTCGGGCGCATCCATCAGTTCGGGGAATTGAGGAAATACCGGTTCAGGCAGAGTACGCAGCTTTCCACCAGGCGGGGGCGGAAGCAAACGCGGCTGCTCCGGCGGCTTCATCAGCAGGTCGTGAAGTTGTACGTCCAAGCGGTACGTCGGGGCCGACGAAGATGCAGCCTCTGGCGTCTGCAGTTCAGGCATTCAAACTCCTTTCTGCGAACATGAACAGTCCGTGGGCGAATTGTTGCACGCCTTTAAGCCGCTGCCGCCGCCGCCATCTCTCCCATTGCTACCGGAACCTGCGCCAGGCGGGCCTTCCCGTTCATCAGATCGCTGACATGCAGGACGAAATTCGCCGCTATGCCTGCGACGCCGTGACGGTGCGGCACCGGATAGAACACGTTGCGTAGCTCCGGATGATCCGCGACGTAGGCTTTTATGTCCTCGAGGCGCTTGCCAGTCGATTGCAGTACCTCCTCGAATTCCATGCGTGCTTTAACCTTGGCCTCGCCAAGAGCCATTTGCACGCGACTGTGGGCGTTGATCTCGCCTTCGCCCGAGGTCTCGATAGGCAGGAAAATCATCTCCTTGAAATGATTGGCCACGGCGGATTGCACGCCATCGGATTGCGATGACGGCATACAGCCGAACGGTTTCAGAGCAAGCACCATGTGGCATAGACGGTTCTTGGTGTAATACACGTTCTTGCCAACCTCGAGATGCCCTTCGCCACCGCGTGCGAACTCGTTGTAGAACGGATTCGCGAGGGCAGCCATCTCCTTTTGGTTCACCAACTCGTGCGCGATGTTGCCCAGTCCGGCCACGACACGGTGATATTGACGTGCGTAGATGCGCTCGCCGACTCCAATCAGCCACTGCTTCTGGCGGAACTTCAACTCGTTCACCGCCATTTTGTGCAGTTCCCACCACTGCACCTTCTTGTACGGGGCTTCGAGCTTGCGCTTGGCGGCAGCCCTCGCCTTGGCCTGGTACATCATGTACATCACCCAGGTGCCGATCGGCTCGACCAGGACTTGCGCACCCTCGCGTTCCAAGAACTCGAACATATGGAAGTTGCCGTCACCCTCGGTGATCTGTGCCCAGAATTCGCCGATGATCTTAACCACGGGCTTCACCCGCAGGCGATCGACCTCAATAGTGTTGAATTGCCCGCGTACGGCGGCCATCGCGTCTTTGTAGGGGTTGCCGTACAACTGCTCGCGCACCTTGCCCAGCGAGTTGACCCATAGCTCCCATTTTTCGCCCTTATGTGCGCGGGCTCTTTTGGCCAACCATTCCGGAAGATCTTCGTGATCCTCGAACGGCTTGCGCTCGCGCAACAAGGTGCAAAGGGTGTCGGTGGCCTCCTTGAAGACGCGATCGGTCCTCCCCTTTTCGACTTCATAAGGCCGGATGCGGTAGATCATCTCGTTCATGATATCGCCGAGATTGAGCGCGTTGAACATGCCGCAGCCAAAGTCGACGGTGAACTTCAGCCCAGCTTCGCCAGAACTTGCTTTTACGCCATCGTCCTGCTGGAACAAAAGCACGCGGAAACCGTCAAAACCCGCGTTCTGCAACGCTAGTCGGTATTCCGCTTCATACATGCCAAAGCGGCAGGGGCCACACGACCCGGCGGTGAAAAAGATGTAATTGTTTATGATCTCCTGCTTGCTGAGGCCACAGTCTTCGAGGCTCTTGAGATACTGCACCAGGTTGCCGACAGTGAAATAGGTGGGATTGCACTGTCCGTTATTCCCATACTCCTTGCCCAGTTGAAAGGCGGCAACATCCGGAACCGGCAGGATCTCGCAGCGGTAGCCGCATCCCTGAAAGACGGATTGAATCACCCGTTCATGTTTCCAGGTGAGGCCACCAAACAGAATCGTGACCTTGCCGCGTTCCTCGGCCGTGAAGGGGCGCTCGACAGGACGGCGGAAGTGATGCACTGGCCCGCTATCCAGTCCCATCATGCTGGCCAGGCGGGCGCGCTCTTGCGCCACCTTGCGTTGAATCTCTTCTTCGCTACGCGGTTGCGTCAATTCATCCAACGGAAAATCAATGCGAGTCACAGGCATGGTGAGCTTCCTCTATGCGTTGAATTGTTTCTTAGTCGTTCTTCTTGTTGTTTGTGAAAGCCAGAGGACCGGAGACACACGTACAGCTGTGGGATCGTGGTGCAGGGCGCAGCTGGACAACAATCTCACGGCAAGACTGCTGCAATAACAAAAAGCTGGTTTGAAAAGCCCCTTTTTAGAAAACGGGAGGTAACTCCCGTTTCCCCGTCACGTAACGCCCTATTATGCCGCCCTTAGGAGACCACTTCAAGTCTGATGAGGCACTGATGCCCGTCGAGTAAACAAGGTCGCTCAGAAATGCATCGATGATCCTAACTTTCTGGTATCCGAAATGCAAGTGCAGGCTTTTGCAGGCTTCCGACTAAACCCAGTCTGGCCATAAATTGTCTCGATGGGTTAGCGCTTGGAAGGGGTATTGAATCGAT
>Ga0306920_100002137_pt1 | contig 24865 bp, 22 predicted proteins | sample flu12Cox44000170_FD_204666 | JGI IMG/M metagenome (GOLD analysis project Ga0306920, IMG submission 204666) | Lab enrichment of tropical soil microbial communities from Luquillo Experimental Forest, Puerto Rico - flux4day.12C.oxic.44.000.170 (v2)... | ecosystem: Environmental > Terrestrial >...
CCCCACATGCTCTCAATAACAGCGGCGAAACTGAAGTGAGACCCGACTGCAGAAAGAAGAAAAGGATAAACGAACTGCGACCACCGCGGAGCGGTTTAGTTCAACTAGTGATTATGCTGACCGGCCCGAGTCCGTATGCACCGGCGCCAAGTCACTATGTACTGGCGTCAAGTCGCTATGCACTGCGCCGGTCAGCCTATTACGATCAAGGTCATGAGAACAGACCCTCGGGGCAATGTCAACGACCAGCCCGTTTTTTCTAGTCTTTTCGTCTTGCCATGCAACCAGCCATAATGTACCCAGACTATTTGCCATCCGTAATGGCTAAACCAGGAACCAAAACGAATCTAGAATTGGAGCTGGAGAACCGCGATCGGGAATAAACAAAAACGGCCAGCTCGGGACCGTGGCCCGCACCGGCCGTTCAACACAACAATCACGGGGAATTATAGGAGTTGCTACGCCATGATGCCCATCCAGTTCGAGAAGGATTTTGCAGAGAGCGTGCTGAGCGCCATCAAAAACGGAGAGTCGATCACGACACCCGACGGGAAGTGGAGCGTATCCCGAATGCTTTCGCTCGCCGGCATGCTTCATGCTGCCGTGGTTTCCCATGGACCCATCGGAGATAAAGTGGCTGGCATTACGCCCGAAATGCGGGCGGCGATGGACTCGGAGAAACGAGAAGCCGTGGAAGACACTTTCTACACCGAGATTTCCGATGCCATCGATTTTCACTCAATGCTCACCTCCCAGGTTATGGACGGGGAATTCGATGAACGCTATGAGCCGGAGGTAAAGGCAGTTGTTTTCCGTGGGCCGGACGGCAAGAAAGTCGGCCGTCGCCTGGCTGGGTTTAAGGACAAAGGAGGACACGCTACGTAACTAAATCGCATCCTTTGGCCGGTCCCGCTCTGGTCCGTTTGTATGCCGAGCCGTTAGTCGCGGGCCAGGCGGCCGGCCGGCAAGGAAAAAAACATGAATCAAAACCAATGGGAGGACTTATGGTACACAAAAATTCCTATCGTCCTCGGTTCCTGACTCTGGAGGATCGCTCTTCGCCGACAAGCCTGTTAGACTCGCCCATCGCTTCTCTACTCGACGATGTTCCGAGCCCGACCAGACACGTTCGACTCAGCGAACACTCACCACCCATCCAGCGCGATCCGGGCGCCGCTGCCGCCATCGCGCCGCCGCGGTTCCTGGCGCCGATTCGTTCGACGGCGCCGGTTTTTGCGCCGGCGGTTTCGAAACAGCCGGCGCAATTGCCTGCCCGGATCGATCCCAATGTCATTCAGGAAACGATCAAGGCCCCTGGGCCAGGACTTGGAGCCTGGATTGTGACCAGCGCTCACACGGAGACCCGAACCACGCCGTTCGGGTATTTTAACTTCATTGGTGCTCGGAGTAACAACCCGATAGCTCGGCCGCGGCCCGAAGATCAACACCTTACCAATGGTTCACCGGCCATAACGCCTTATATCCGGCCCACGGGCGCTCTAGCCAGTTACGCCACCCGGCGTACCGCCGTAACCGGAGTGAGGTACAATCCCTTTGCCCAATCTAGCGCCACCGTGACCGCGGCCACGCCGCCGGTCTATACCTGGACCGGTGTTGGCTCTTCCTGGGGCGTAACGGTGACTGGGCCAACCGGGATAGTCCCCGGAGAAACAGCGCTCGCCAACATCCGCATCCGGGATCCCGTGTCTTTTGGTCCCTTGAGTCCATCGGATGGTCCGTTCACGGTGCAATTCGATCCAACCGGTTCATGGTCGGTTGACTTCCCGCCCCAAGATCCAGAGAACGGCATCGTTTATGACGCCACGGTGACCATCAGCGGCTCGGCCCAAAGTGGCACGGAAGGTTATGAGAATCTGTTCGACTACACCCTTATCATTACGCCCGGCAATGTGCAGGCAGTCATCCATTCCAATCCGAATTTAGGATGGGACAATGGTTACATGGCGGCGCAGATCGTGGCATCCTACAGCTGGGACGGCGAGTTCATGACGTACAACGGCGGGCCATTGGTCGCCAGCGGCATTCCGGTTCCGCAATCATGCAATCCCATCGGCGGGGAATGTGCGCCGAGTACAGATTTCGCAATGGGCCAGGATGTAACGGCCGTAGTGACAACCCCATTAACCTAGGAGAGTCCGATGGCGACATCGTTAATGTGCTTAGCTCTTTCGTGCTTGGGCGCGACGGAACTTCAACAGGGTATTGATGCCGGTGTAACTGCCAAAACTCCGGGCAAATTGATCCCGTTCATTTACTCCATGGCGTTTTCGCCCGATTCAAAGCAGCTTCTCGCGGGAGGGGTAGGTAGACTGGAGCTGTGGGACGTAGCTGCCAAAAAGAAGATCGCCAGCTCGCCTGAGAATCTTGACGTGTCTTGTGTGGACTTCCTTGGTACGGATCGGTATGTGATCGGTACTATCGTTGGAAGGTTCAATCCGAAAAAGCTGGGCGAGCCGCTTGAGTACGGTAAGATATTGATACTGGACCGCCAATTCCGCGTAAAAGATACGCTGCCGGGGGATTGCGTATTTATCAATGCCGGCAAGGGCATCTTTTACACTGCGAAAGGGGGAGCGGATGGGAATGGAGCGGTTTTGGAGGTCAAGAAGGAAAGCCAAATCCTTACCGATGAGTTGGTCGGAAATGTTTGTAGCCTGATTCTGTACGGCGATATGCTCGCCATTGGTGCTACTAGCCCCAATATTCGCTTGCTTAATTTAAAGACCAAGCAAATCTCCGAACCCAAAGCGGATGGCAACGGGTCTGCGATGGGCATGCTCGGTGACAAATTGGTTTTTCTCGGCTGGGGCCGGGAGGGGCCGGTTTACGTTTGTCCGATTCACAACCCCGATGACTTGAAGCAATTCCCTGCCAAGGGCCAGTGCTTAGGCACCAACGGCAAGGATCTCATAGTCATCGGTACGATGGACGGGGCCTTGGAGGGATATACCATCAACGGAAAGAAGTCCTTTCGCATGGACGGCGTTCACAAACTTCCGGTTGTCGCCGTGGCCATTTCACCGGATGGAAAATGGATCGCTTCGAGCGGCTATGACGGAAAGGTTGTGTTTAGCAAGGCAGATTAGTTCCTTTGGCCGGTCCCGCTTGGTCCCTGCAGAAACGGAATAAATTTCCTTGCAATTCGCGCCAGCTTTGTACACAATAGGACCCCATCGGGCGGCCGCCAGCCGCGGGTGTACGTTCGCCTCGGAAACGCTTGCACCTCGGAGCGCCCGGGACGGACGGCCCGAACCAACTAGGTGCCCACATGCCTACGCTCTTTCGCTGCCCGTTTTCTTGCCGATCCGAGGTGCACCTTCATCATAGCGCGGCTGACAAGGAGTTTCGCAAAAAACCTGAGTCAGGGAGAAAATCAAAAGGGGCGCGACGGTAACCTGGTACCCATTCTCAGTACAAGGCGGTCTTCGTGTCTATACCCGTTCACAACAAGGCCTTCGGGCTTAGGGAAGTGCCATTCGTGTCAGGACCCTTTTTTTGACTAATAGCTCCTCCTTCGCGCCGACTCCGGCATTGTTGAGTACCCCCTAGGCTTGGAAGATGATGGTGATGCAAATTTGAACGCAAACCAAAAATCTCCCGACTAGTCGGCAAACTCGAACGCAGAGTCTTATTTGCCCCGACACAGCCGTACGTTCCTGCGAAATCGTGAACTTGGCACGCGCGGGTAACGTGTGCCCCTCAGCTCGCAGGAACGCTTCGGGGTTGGTTTTGGCTTTCCAAAGAAGCTTCTTGTCTTTCGCGGCTCGTTCAAGCGAGTTAACCACGTCCTGTCGTGAGACGAAGCCAGAAAGTTCATGAAACGATTGCCGTACCTTGTCAGTGGGAACCTTTGCCATCGGTATTCTCCTTTTTTCGAGCTATACCCTCCATCTATCAATGCGCGGCGGAGTTGATTCCCACCTACCTCGCATGCGCCTTGGCGTCCATCGCCAGCTTTTATTCTGTACTAAACGCTTGTCCCCTCTTAAGGCCCAAGTATATGGTTATCGCTAGCCTTGGCAAGGAGCATGGCGACCATGCGACGGGTGGGCAGCTGAAAAGTGGAGAATAAAAGGATCTCCGGCGTGCGGCACCCCGGCGTGGTAATGGGCACGCGGAGTTCGCGCACCGTTAAAGTCACGGGCATGCTGGCGTAAGTCGCCTTGTCCATCCACTGCGGGCGCTGCGGCCGGTGCCACGTTACGACATGGTCGTCGGGTCCGCCTGGGGGCGGAGAGCGACTTGAGCCGCGCCCTGTGGTTTTGGGGTGGCGTGGCAGTTGCATAGGTGGTTCGCCCGGGTGCTGGGTGTGTGGTTTTTTGGCGGCGCGCACGCCGGACGGACCTTGCTCCGTTGGTGCTTATCGCTCCCCTGGGCTTGCTGCTGCGCTATCGCCTCCGCTTCGCCTCGTTCTCGTGGGCATTAACCACCAGGACAATGGCACTGTCAACCGGAAGCACGGGTAGGCGCCAAGGTTACGGTGGACGAACGGCCGACCGCCCTATGAGGGCAAGGACACCGGCGAGACAGAGTGCGGCACAAGCAATCAATGATTTCGGAATCGTTGTCGGATCGGCGGAGATTGCAAACGGCAACGGCCACGCTTTCATTTACGACGGCACGAAGATGATTGATTTTTTGGGAACACCGGAAGGCGAGCAAAGCAACGCATATGCAATTAACGACTTTGGCCAAATCATCGGTGACAGAGGAGTCGGCGGGTTTATTTACAGTAATGGGGTTGTAACCGATCTAGGTTCCCTGGGAGCGGAAGGAGCGACCCCAAACGCGCTCAACATTTTTGGGCAAGTTGTCGGAAGGTCTCGACGGAGAGATGGCACTTTTGCCGCTTTCTTGTATTCGGATGGAAAGATGATTGACCTAAACACACTATTACCAGCCGGCTCGAACTGGATATTAGGAGAGGCCCGCGGAATCAACGATTTCGGCCAGATTGTAGGGATAGGCACGAACCCCGAGTTTTAACCATGCTTACTTGCTCACGCCCGATGGGTCAGCCCCCCCAAGGTTTTGGACTTCGCTTTTCTTTTCTCATTCCTGGGTTTATTGCGGACGTCGGGAAGAATTTCCCTCACCAGAAATTCCAAATAACATCGGAGCGGGAACAAAACCTACTCGCGGCACGAGCGACACCAGATGATTTTGGTAGTCAGGTTTTTCCTTCAAAAATGGCCAATGGGGGACTCCGGAATACTTCGAAAGAGCAAATTCGATCGGGCAATGTCGTTGACGAATTACTACCGGAAAAATGGTTGCGTGACGCAACCGTTTACTTCACCCAGTTTGGCAACGCGCTAACGTTTTAGTGATTCCTTTGGCCGGTCTGCTTTGGTCCGTTCTTTGTCGTTTCATGGCGGGCCAGGCGGCCAGCCGCTTGCAAAAGATTAAAGATTTTCCTTGCATTACGTCCCGACTTGATTCACAATGTATGCTCCGGCACCTAGCTAAGCTAATCGACCGAAATTCCTTTTCTCTGAAGATGAACGGAGGTGTGAGATGGCAAAAACCCCGGCGTCTAAGACTTCCAACCAATTCGATCGCCCGCCTCTAAATTTTGGCGCCATCGAAACACTAGTCCATCAAGGCAAGACTGTCGTTTCTTCAGAAGATTCTGCAATGATTGAATGGGCAATTAAGGCAATTGCGGCAGGCAGAACTGCAACACTCTACTGTAGACCTACCGTGTTTGAGGCGATCAGAAGATGGTACTGGACACCGGAACGCGCCGAACTCGTTGGATTCAAACCTATTTCGGCGGAACAAGCTGCGAGGGTTAAATCGGATTTCAACATAGAGCTCGACGGATACGCTAACAGTTTGGATTGTCCCCGATGCGGACACGTCTACAGTACGTACGAGTTTATTCAGCAGGGCATCGAGGAGCATGGCGAACAGCATGTAAGAGCTGCGTTCTCGCTCAAGCGAGCAGCTATTGTTCAAATTAATCCCGTGCAGGACACAATTTGTCGGAACTGCCGTTTGCACATCTTACGCGCTCAGAAGGGAATTTACGGGAGCTATGATTACGAGTATCGGTGCGTTGAGCAAAATGCGTATGCCTGCTGCAAAGCTATTATCGTGGCCGCCGCCCCAAATCCCCGGCGTGGCCCTGATTAGGTTCGATAGTTAGCTAGGAGGCTCCCCGATGTCACGCAAAGACGTCAACGAGTTTCTTGCCAAGTCGCTGGATTCCCCGGATTTTCGGCGCGCGCTTGTCCAAGTCTCCCAAGAGAAGGCGACCCGGCCGGTCAGACCATGCCGCTGTGTGGTGGTCGAGATACCGGAGATGGCCCAGGCTGACGACTTTGCCCACATTGCGCCGGGTACCGTCACGGGCTTTGTCGCACGAGAGCGCGAGCCACTTTTAGGTAAGCTAACCGAGACAATCCAGGCCAACGATAGCAAAGAATTCAACTTAGTAATTGATCAAATCAAAAAGATGGCGGCAGAGCTTTCTTGCAAGATAGCCGGAGCTGGAATCTATGCCGAATCACAACCGCAAGCTATCCCATCAATCGCTGAGATCAGCTATGCCAACAAGACCTTGGTTAGCCATCTTCATGTTGACGATGTATTGCGGGTGCATGTGCATGCGTTCCCATACAACGGAGGCTATCTGAATAGAAACGAATTCTCCATGGTCGAGTACTACCCAGCCGGCTCTGACACGCCTCTGATTTGCGTTTTGCTCATTCGCCACCCCAAACTCAGTGAAATAGAGAGGGAAGCACTGAGATTGGTTCCCAGCCGCTCTTCAGCAAATAATATCGCTGCGGACCCTTTTGCTCCTTGTATGCCGGCTTTAGTGGCGATTTTGGAAGTTGCGGCCGAGGCGGCAGCTCGGTGGCTTTATAACGAATTCGCTAATTGGTTTATGTGCATTCTGGCCGGCGAAAAAGGAATACTCGCATCGATTCCAGACGTGGTGCTTGAAGGTGAAGACTTCCAAAACAAGCTCAAGTCGTTACCGTCTGAGGCAACTGCCGCCGATCTGCTTCGCCTTCGCACAGACATCCTTCTTCAGACGCCGCCCAAATGATTTCGGACTTCGACGTTTCTCCACCGGAAACAGCCAAATGTCTTACGCTGCCATCGTAGTCGTCATCATCTACGTCGTCTGGGGTGCGGGCACCATTGCGAACCAGTTTCATTCCTGGTGCCCCGCGTGGCTAAGGGCCGTGGACGTGTTTGGACTTATCCCCATCTGGACGTTCTTCGCGCCCAATCCCGGCATGACCGATTACTATCTGCTTTATCGGGACCGCCTGCCCGACGGTTCGTTTGACAACTGGAGGAAGGTTGAATTCAAAGAGTCGGAAAACGGGTTTCGACTCGCACTGTGGAACCCAACGAAAAGGAAGCACAAAGCTTTGAGCGACATGGTCAGCTCGCTCATTAGACTTGCCAACCGTCGGCGGAGTGAAGCGCTGATTGTTACTGTGCCGTATATTCTTATTCTGAACTTCATAACCTCGCGTCCGCACTCGCTCGGAACTAACGGCACACAATTCATGGTCTTGGAACACGGCGGTTTCTCCGGCGAGCCGGAACGCAGCCGGGTACTCGTGCTGTCCGCGATTCATAGGCTTCACTGATCGCTATGGACCCAGAAATAACGTATGCGCTGATTGTGATCTTGGCCTCAACTGGGGTGTGCATCGCTTCCTTGGAACTTCTCGCGCTTAAGGGGGATTTCGAGGATCGCGGACTCTTTAGCTGGGCCGTACTTGGAACCGTGTCCAGGGCGACACTTAGCGTTGGGACCCGCAGGCCCAGGCAATGGATCTCACACCCGTTTTTTGTGCCCGCGGTAACGGGTGCAAGAGCGTTGGCGGCTCTGATCCTCATATTCTTCAGCAATAGCTATACGCTGAGCACGGCGTGCGTCTTCGCAATCATAGCCGCAAGCATCGTGATGTATTGGCGCGCGCCACTCGGCCTGGATGGTTCCGACCAGATGTCACTCATCATGTTTGTCGCGGTCGCCATTTACAAGCTCTTTCCCGGGGACGTCCACGTCGCACAGGCGTCGCTGTGGTTCATCGCGATCCAGGGCTGCCTTTCATATTGTGTGGCCGGGATCGCGAAAGTGATTTCCCCGGTTTGGCGGAGCGGCGAAGCGGTGCGTCGGATTCTGGGGACGAGAACCTACGGGTCGAGCTGGGTTGCACGTCTCGTGAGTGGCCGCGGCGGCCTTTGCGTTGCTGTCTCGTGGTTCCTGATGGTGTGCGAGTGTACCTTCCCGCTCGCGCTGGCCTTTGGAGAAACCGGCTTCGCCGTATTTGCGGTTCTAGGCATCATCTTTCACATCTCCAATGCCGTGATCATGGGTCTCAATACTTTCGTCTGGGCTTTCGTCGCGACTTATCCAGCGATTCTCTTCTGCGCAGTCAGCCTCAGGCGGTGATTGTCGCCTGCCGTTAGGTGCTTGTGCTGATAGGTATAGATGATTAGGGGGCGTTCTCGTGGACGGCGCAGCCACCCCCGAAGTGCCAGTGGCAGTGGCCGTCCGGCCCGCGGGCCGGGACCAGGGTGGGGGCGGCCGGGGCATTTCTGGTGGGCAGGGTGGGCGCTACGGTTCCCAAGTCCAGCCGTCCATCGCGATGGCGACGCTTTGAACGCTTTGGCATAGGGCAATCTAAAATGTATTTCACCGTCAAACAAGTTTACGAATTTGGTGAGTCCAATTTCTGGAACCATCTACGGAAAAAAGACCCTACCGCGACTTCCGCAAGCAATTTGGAATGCTGGGACATATCGGCGATACGGATACACATTCCGACCATTAACACAAGGGCCGCACAATGAACCGGAAGCAGATCATCAAGGAGTTGAAAGCGTCGGGCCAGATCAAGGCTCGGTGCCCTTATTGCGAGGAAGAGTTCATGATTTGCAAGGCAATCTTGTTCGACGCCTCCTCCGAGTTGCCGCAGGCTGCCGTCGAGCTTGTTCAGCAACGAAGACAGGACTTGAAGAACAGGGCTGTTGATATTCGTGACGAACGGGCTGAATTACGGCGTCGGAAGCACTCCGCTACCGATGGCGCGGAGAAGAAAGCGATGGAGGTCGGGCTGGGTCTCATCTTGGAAAAGATCGTGACCGGCTGGAATGGCTTTCCGCACGAGCCGCACGACTGCCGCTCGCTCTACGAGCCGATTGACTATGTGGCGTTCGACGGCGTGACGGAAACAGCAGCCGTCGAGCAGATTGCTTTCCTTGATGTGAAATCAGGAGATGCCAAACTGAACAAGCGCCAGCGGCTTGTCCGTGACGCCATTAACGAGGGGCGGGTCGATTACCGGGAGGTCTAACAATGGCAGGACCGCTCGACACGTTCCAGGCATTCAGCGGCATCCTGGTCATTTGTCCCTGCTGCGGCGAATTGCTCCGAGTCGCCGAACTGAGCCTGCGGTTCACCGGGAAGTTCGAGCGCACCTTCCTCGATGAAATGCGGCAGCACGAAAAGCGCCTCGACGCGAAGCAAGAGGCTCTTGACCGACAGCTCGAACGATTTGAGGCCAAAGAAGACGCCTTGCGAGAAGCCGCCGCAGAACGGGGTCGGAGACGCATGAAGCAGCTAATTCGCAGGATTGATCCGTCCATGAGCAAGCTGCGGTACGATCCCCAGGATGTGAAGGTCATTGCACATCCCGTCGATCTAATCGTGTTCGACGGCCTGAACAGTGGCGAGGATCGGATAAAGAACATCGTGTTCATAGCGAGGGGCAGGGCCAGAAGCTATGGGGCGGTGCGGCGCAGTGTGGCTCGTGCTTTGGAGAAGGGGCAGTTCCTTTGGGAGACGGTTCAGGTGGGCGTCGATGGGACCGTTGAAGTGTATAAGGGGTAGCCGCTGAAGTGAGAGTGTCTTGCCTCCCCTAGAAATATAAAGGGAGATAAAGGAACAAAGTCTATGGATGCGCGGAAGTCGATTACAGTCTTTGTTTCTTCAACCTGTTATGATCTTCCGGACCTTCGGCCCGAACTGGGTCGATTTCTTACAGAAAACGGTTTCCTTGTAAAGCTGTCAGAAGATCCAACCTCGGCATTTGTTGTTGAGCCTGAGGATCATTCAATCAGCTCCTGTTTGAATAACGTGGAAGCATCGGACGTGGTGGTTTGTATTATTGACCGCAGGTAAATATCCTGGACGCAAGTCACGTCCAAGCTGGTGTCATGACACCCGTTTTGGAAAATTTTCGAAAGATTTCTTTCAAATCTCCGTTGCCCTAAAGGCTGGTGTCATGACACCTGCAAGCAAGGGTTAATGAGGGTTTTTGAGGGTTTCCATTTGGGCATTAGAGTGTCAGGAAATGCCGTAAATTACAGGATTTGCCGCTATTTTCAACATATCAACAGTATTTCATATTTTCTATCCGAAGACCGTTGCTCTATCCAGTTGAGCTACAGGCGCATTTTCTTTGGCCCGGTGGCCGGGCCAGTCAAGCTGAATCATAGCCGGATGGATGGCGCAAGTTCAAGTGGCCCTGTCTAGATGCGCTGTCAACAAATGTCGTTATTTTTCCGACGTTTTGTTGATGCCTGCGTGTCAGCCGAAATACACTTGCGGGTCCGCAAGGCATAGACGGTCGGCCAATCCTTCTGGCACTCAAAGATACGGAAACGAATGTCACTCCACAAACGATTACAGGTTCCATCCTTACGACAGATCGTTTCTCATATGCTGGCACACCCCCACCACCACATAAACGGAACAGTCAACTTCCGGCACCGATTGGATGTGAACTCTCCGACGAAAAAATCCGAGCTGCCCACCGGCTCAAAACACACATATCGAAACAGCCTCACTTTCATCATAACTAGAACCTCGTTGAACTTCGTGTTCTTTCATTCAGGAAATCCTTCCTGTCAATGGCCAATTCCGGTAAATCCCATTTCGAGTTCCATGAACAATGAATCATGAGCCGGGTGCAAACTTACCGCCGCGTGGGAAATCGGAATCGTTTCCGATTGAGGTCGAGCTGCTGCCACATCTTGCGAAATGATCGGGACGGGCCTCATTTGCAAATTAGCCGAAAGGTAAATGGACTGCTCGGATTGCGGGATTCTATGTGGTGCAAGCGCCGTTCGTACGAAACCGATCATTTTGTCGTGTGGCCCTTGCGGCGCTGAGCCATCGCACTCGCCCTGCTGCACCTCGTAGGCGCCGATATCGATGATGCCGTTCACGATGCGGGGGAAGCCCTCGCCTCTTTGGTCCTAGTCCGGAGCATTGGTGGTGTCGCCGGCGTCAATGGCCGGGCTGCCGCATTGCAGGGCCATCGTCAGGGTCGGTCCGCCGTTGTCTTGCAGCGGGCCGAGTAGCGGATCGACATTCAGCAGGTCGGTAGGAGCGTAGCCGCTGCCGCCCTGGGTGTTGCCGAGGAGGTTGTACCCGGACGAGGTGAGGCTGCCGTAAAGATCGGGTGCCCCGCCGATATCCGTGTTGCCGGCCAGGATCGTATTCCGCATGTTCAAGGTGCCGTCGCTATTTTCGATACCACCGCCGCGGAAGCTGATGGTGTTCGAATTGCCGGCTATCGTGCTGTTGGTGATTGTCAGCGTCCCGCCATTGCCAATGCCTGCGCCGCCGCCTTCGGCCGTGTTCCCGGAAATCGTGCCGTTGCCTATTATCATCGTGCCCAGGTTTTCGATCGCCCCTCTCCCCAAGCCGCCCATGTTACTCGAAAACGTGCTGCCGCTGAGCGTCATGATTCCCCGATTCGAGACGCCGCCGGCCACAGTGGAGACGTTGCCTGAAAACGTGGTTGCGGTGACCGTGGCCGTTCCGCCTGCCTCATTGCGGATTGCGCCGCCGTAGCCGCCGCCTCCCGAATTGTTCGCGATCCCGCCTCCCCCGCCGCCGCTGACGGTGGCCGTGACGTTGCCCGTAATCAGGCAGTTCTCGACTGTGAGGGAGCCGCTGTTGTAGATGCCGCCGCCGAAGGCGACCTCCACGCCGTCGCCGCGGTTGTTGGCGACCGTACAATTGCTAATCATAAGCGTTCCCTGGTTTGAAATGCCGGCCCCGGGGAAGAGGGCGCCGACCCTGCCGTCGGCGATGGTCAGCCCGGAGATACTCACCGTCGTGCCGCTGGTCACCGTGAAGATGCGGTAGGTGCCGCCCTTGTTCCGCCGCACAGTCAGTTGATCCGTCCCCGGCCGTGCAATGTTGATGCTATGAGTCAGGTCGGGCAAGGCCCCGCTCAAGTTGATCGTGCCGGCAACCATGAAGGAGATCGTATCGCCGTCGCCGGCCTGTGCGATACAGTAATGCAGGTCTCCCTTGTTGCCAGCGTCGGTTAGCAGACTCACCGTGCAATCCGACAGGAGGGTACGATTTTCGAGGATTTCGAGCTTGGGCTGGTAGGAAAACAAAGTTCTATTGCCTTTCCGGGATGCAGCAACCATTGGTGCAATCTCCTGAAAGAATCATGGATTCGGGCGCAGCGGCAGAAATTATCCCAGCAACCCCGAAATCACTTCCCCGTTGGCCACCTGCACCGGCCGGTTGAGTGGATCAACCAGTTCGGTATGCGGGTCGATGCCCAGCAAGTGAAAGAGCGTCGCCGCCAGGTCATCGGGGCGAGCCGGGTCGGCGGCAGGATAGGCGCCGATTTTGTCAGAACTGCCGTAAACACAACCACGGCGGATGCCGCCTCCCGCGAGCAACGCGGTGTAGCATTGCGGCCAGTGGTCCCGGCCGGCCATGTTGTTGATCCGCGGCGATCGGCCGAACTCGCCCATCCAGATCACGATGGTTTCTTGCAGGAGCCCGCGTGCATCCAGATCTTCGAGCAAGACCGGCACCACCTGGTCCGTGATGGGAATCAGGTAATCTTTGAGAATGGGATACATCGGCTTGCCGTTGAAGCCGTGCGTATCCCACCCGCCTTTATTGGCCTGCCCGCCGATGCTGTTGGCAAAATAAACGTTGACAAACCGCGCGCCCGCCTCCACCAGCCGCCGGGCCAACAGGCAACTCTGGCCATAGGTTGTCCGGCCATAACGATCGCGCAGTTGGGCCGGCTCCGCGGCCAGATCGAAGGCCTTCTTGAGCCGCGGTGAAGTCAGCATCCGCAGCGCCTTGTCGTAAAACGCATCGATGCCGCGGGCCAGGGCGGAAATCTCAAGCAATTCCGCTTGCCGGTCGATCATCCGCAACACTTCCCGCCGGTTCTCCAGCCGAGCGATCGGCAGATTGGCCGGCAGGCTCAGTTCCGGCAGGCGAAAATCGGCGCTGTTGGGATCCTCGCCGACAAAGAGGGGGTTGTGCGCCTTGCCCAGGAAGCTGGCATGCTGGCCCGGGGTGATGGCGCCGTCGCGGAGAACGTGCGGAAAGGCCACGAAACTCGGCATGCCGTTTTTCGCCGGCGCCAACTTGTCGACCACCGACCCGTAGGTGGGAAACAAGTCGGCCGTCTCGCGCAGGCGGATATCGTCCAGCGGCGGCGCATGGCCGGTCAAGCTGTAGTACGCGGCCGGATTATGGTTTTTCATTGCGTGATGAACGCTGCGGACGAGCGCGAATTTATCCGCCACCCGCGCCAAGTTGGGCAACCGCTCACTAATGATGAGGCCGGGCACCCGCGTCTGGATCGGCTTGAATTCACCGCGAATGGCATCCGGCGTACCCGGCTTGGGATCCAACGTATCGAGATGGCTGGGACCGCCGAACTGGTGCAAAAAAATTACGGCCTTGGCCCGTGGCTTGCGCTTGGCTTTTGCCTGGTCAAGTTGAAAATTTGACCCGCGGGCACACAACCATCCCGACCAGTGCAAGCCCGCGAGTGCTGCACCCCCCACCGTCAGCAAATGCCGCCGGCTGATCCGTGCCTGCCGCCAGTCTTCACAAGAACTTTCCATTACGTTCTCTCACTCCTGCTGGGTATTGGCATACAGCACATGGAATGTGCGAGCTACGGAAGACAATCATTATATCTAATTTTTTTACTTTTCCTCTCTTGACAATCGCATGCCAGAAGAGGAAATTCTAATTAGCCCTTCATTAATGAAAAATTTCTGAAAAACCGGTACTGCTCGTTGGTCCTTAATCATTGGTCATTGGTTTAATTAGGTATTGCTCCTTTACCAGCGAGGACTCCTCCATGGGTTTGTCATTTCGGACGCGGCGAATCGGCTTCACGCTGATTGAACTACTGGTGGTGATCGCGATTATCGGCGTGCTGATTTCCCTGTTGTTGCCCGCTGTGCAGAAAGTCCGCGAAGCCGCCAGCCGAACGCAGTGTGCCAATAATCTCAAGCAAATCGGGCTGGCGTTCCATAATTACAATTACACATTTCGCCAGTTTCCCCCGAGCCGGATTACGACGCAGATGCCCACGCACTATGACGGGTGGGCTACGTGGGCGGTATTGATTCTGCCTTACCTGGAGGAAGACAACCTGTACCGGCTTTGGGACCTGAAACGGACCTACGCGCAACAGAGCGATCCGCGAGCCCGTGAAACGCCGGTCAAGGCATATTATTGTCCCACACGCCGACAGCCGTTTAAACTCAGTGTAACGCCAAACGCAGGGGACGGCTCACTTCCGGGAGCGTTGTCCGATTACGCGGTTTGCTGTGGGGACCGGGTATCCTATAACGCAGGTTATTTGGATGACGTCACAGCCACCGGCGCCATTATCCAGCCCACAGGAAGGCTGGTAACCGGCACGCCTCCTTATCCCCAATTCCAATCCCAAACTAGCCTCAGCAACATTCCCGATGGCACCAGCAATACATTCATGGTTGGTGAAAAACACGTGCTCGAAACCCGCTTCGGGAGAGCGCCGGAAGATTTTTGCATTTACAACGGCTTCAGCGGTCCAGCGCCGAGGTCTTTGGGACGAGTGGCTGGCCCCGGTGCTCCCGCCCATTTGTCCTACGATTTTGATTTGGCCAAATCGCCCACCGATAGTGCCGGTGGCACCGAACGAATTCAACGGATTTTCGGCAGCTGGCATCCCGGCATTTGCCAGTTCGTTTTCTGCGACGGCAGTGTTCGCACCCTCAACAACAACACGCCGGCTACCGTGTTGCAGCTCTTGGCCGACCGGAACGATCATCAACCAGTCCCGGAGTATTAGTCGATCTAGGGCATGCTGAGTCATTCGGTGCCGTATCTCACGGCAGCGTGAGATACGGAGCCGACATGCGCGTTAAGTGGCTCCGTGCGAACGGCTTGCGTGAAGAACCGCGGGCGTGCATTCGCGTGAGATACGAGGCGGTGCCACGCAGGACCGTGAAACCAACCGAGCAACAACGCCCGGTACCCATCTACTTTTTTTGTTCCTTCTCCTTGGGAGAATAGTCCTTCATCTTTGGGACCTTGAGACTTTCCGGGGCAAATCGGCCGCCGAGGAACACGCCGCCGGCGACGGGTTGGTAGAGTTCGATGGCTATTTGCGAAATGGGGAGCTGAGTTTCCTTGAATTGTGGCTTGTCCGCAAAGGTCACGGAGGCGATGGCCAGGATCGGGCCGCTGTCGTCGGGAACATCTTTCAGCGGTTTGCGATACGATTGCTCCCCAAAGAATTGCTTCATGACCTTTTGGTGAGTTTCGCTGTTGTACCAGTTTAGGACCGCTTTTTTATCTTCAAACCAGGCGAAGATCACCTGTTTGCCGCTGCCGGTGCGGGCGTTTTCCACTCCGAGACATCCCGGCGTTTTTTTCAGGGCCGCGACCAGATTGGGAAATCCCTGAGTCGGTGTTTTTTCTTGAGCCGGCGGCTCTGCCGCCGGACAAACCTGGGCAAGCATGAGGATCATTGACACGCCGATCCCCAGCCACGTACGGTTCTTCATCGGTCTGCCTCCAAACTAAAAAAGAGTTGAATTTTGGTTCGGAAACCGGCCGGATCATACCCGCCGGCGCCCTGCGCTGTTATTCGTCCATTGTTACATGGCATTGTAGATTTTCCATGAATTAAAGCATCCGGGATCTTGACATCCATAAAAAAAATGAGACACTATGGATTTCCGGTCAGTCCCGGATAGCAGTCTAATTGCGCTCGCTTGGCAACCATTCTTTAAAAGAGGAACACTTTATGAAAGCGATCAAGCAACGAAGCAACCGCCCGCGAAAGCACAAATCGCCATTGTGCCTGGAGTATCTGGAAGACCGCGTCATGCTCGACGCGACCGTTATCGAGGATTTCAGCGCGGGATTGGATTCTTACCGCACGCTTTATAAGTTCTTTCCCTCCGCGGAAGTCGTCGCGGGAGCGGGCCATGACGGCGTCAGCAATGCCCTGGTCAAACATGACGGTTTTGAATGGATGATTCGCAACGACGGAGCCGTGCAGGTTCACCGGGGTGAAACGATTGGCGTGTGGGCCAAGTTCGCCGACAATGTCGATGGCCGGCTCTACTTCGGCTTCGGTTCCACCCCCAACGGCTTGACCTTCAGCCCCTATAGCCAGGGAAGTACCCTGGCCTTTGTGCTAGCGGGAAATACCGGGGAATTGATGATCCAGGCCAATGATTCAAACGCCGCCACTCTCGGTTTCAAACGGGCTCCGCGAACCCTCGGCACGGTGCCCCAGGATTACGTTGCCAACCAATGGTATTACATGGAAGTGGTGTGGGGAAGTGACGGCACGATTACCGGGAACTTGTACGACGATGTCGGAAACTATCTGAATACCGTGTCTGGTTCGGGCAGCGGCGTCGCTTCCGGAGGGATCGCCTTCCGTGGTTTCGGCAGCGATAAATACTTCGACACCGTTTCGGTGGACAACGGCGGCGGCGCTCCGGGACGGGGTAACTTTTTACCACATCATGTGGTGAGTCATTCGGTTCCCACCCTTCACCCGGTAGCCAGCACTCAACCGCAACCGTTGCAAGGCGGCATCACCGGCAGCGGCGACGGCACAGGAACCGTCGAACCCTGGAATTACACCTCCGTCGACGGATCGGGCCGCGATGTGGAACTGCGTGCATTTAACGGCCTGGCGATGATACCCGGCACTTATGATACCAGCATTCCCGGCTTTGTTGCCCTGGCCGCCGGCAATAGCTCCTATAATGTCGGGCAGGTGCAGATTGGGTGGGGTCCGGCTCATTACATGGGCACCGACGTCAGCCAGGAAACTCCTTACCTGGCCCAATACATGTATCGGCAGCTTCCGGGCGAGGCGACCCAACTGATCGGCTCCTCGGACCTCAAACACTTCTGGTCCTCCGTCAGTGCCGATTACCAGTTTGTGAACCCCGGTGAACACGATGAATACGGGGAAGGTTTGAACACCGTGCAGCGCGACTTCATGTGGGGTTCGGACATGGATCCCACAACGGGCGAAGTCCATCGGTTCACCTATTTTTCTCAAGGCGTGACCGATGTGAACGGTTTTAATCCGGAACAAAACCGCAACTATTCGAGCCGCCTGGAACACATGCTGCAAGTTCGCATTGCGGACCTCGATCCGAGCCAAAATCCGGACGGCACCCGCTGGTACCTGATGGGCAATTTGTGGCTTGTGGGGGATGACAATGTCGATAACAACAGCCGCTGGGTGGAAGTAACGCCGCATTTGAGCGGCACTACTTTTACATTTACCTATCCCAGCGGCACCGGCGGCCAATTGAATTTCCGGACTATTCCCGGCCTGGGAGCAGCTCCCGGCCCGGGCGGCGGTTCCGGAGGTTCCCACGGAACTCCGATCGGCGATGTCAGTTTGGCGAGGGCGTTGGTACCGCGGACAACGCCTGCTCCTCAGGGATTGGCCGGCTCAATCGTGACTCCGGCGTCGGATGCTTTGACCAATCCCCCCCAGACAGCCACGCTAGACCAGTACTTTGCATTGTCCAGCCAAACAGGTGATACGGGACTGTCGCGGGTGCAACCGCAAGACAATGTTCCAACTCTGGATCCGAACGGCGCAGTCGTCCAAGACCCACTGCAGATCTAACAGTGCTTACTATGAGGCGTGGGGCATCGCCCCACGCCTCATGCTCCACGTCACATCCTTTATCCTTTCTTCACTATGCCTTTTCCAAACTTTTTCCCGTTTCTTCTTGACAGAACCGTTTGAGTACCGCACAATCAGCTTCATCCCATCCGGAGCAGAGACTCGCCAAGAGGCGCAACCGAGTGCCGCCGCGAATCGAGTCAGGCTGACAGCCTAACCTACAGCCGAAAACCCTTCCTGCATCGCTCAATTTACTATGGAGGACTTTAGCCATGGCGCCATCTCTTCTCAAACGAATCACTGTGCAGGGGAAAAGTCTGTGGAAAACCCGCAAACCCCGCTATCGGATCACCCGGCTGAAGTTGGAGGTGCTGGACGAAAGAGTCCTACCGTCGGTAACAACCAATCTCTCGAAGGGCATCCTCAGCATCCAGGCGGATGATAACCCGAATCAGGTGCAGGTCGTGCCGGCGAACCGGGACATCCAGGTTTTCGAGTCGAACCAGTTAGTGGGCACGTATCAGACCAACCAGGTGAACCTGATTGCGTTCCAGTATGGCGCCGGACCGGACTCCTTCGAAAATGACACGGCCATCCCGGACAAACAACTGCGGTTGTTCAATAGCAGCTCGTTGACGCCGGAGCTGCTGAGGCAGACCGGCCACCTCGATGCGCTCCTGATTGGCAACACGCTCACCCTGGCCGGGCCGAGCGGCGCCGGCTTTCAGGTGACGGGCCAATGGTCGGCGACTAGCGTGGTCGGCAACAACGGCTTGCTCACGCATACGTTTACCGCCTCCGGCACGATGGCCTTGAATACCGCCCTCGGCGACATCCTGTTTGATTCTCCCGCCAACGAACCCCTCAGCATCACCACGGTCCCGGATACGCAACCGGCCAATTTCGGGGCGGTCGATGCGATCCTCTGGAATGGCGGCAGCACTCTGGACACCACCGATCCGAAGAGTCCCTTATCATCATTCCAGGCCGCCTTTGGTTTGCACTTGCACTCCGGTTCGACGGAGTTCAGCGTGGCACTCGGAAGCAACCTCGGGAGTCTGGGCGCCCCGCTCAATAGCGCTCTTCCTTATATTTATTTCACAACCGCGACTGCGCAAGCGCAGTTTGGCGACATCACGTCCCAGATTGGTGAGAGCAACCGCCTGACGGTCGCGTTCGACCCCGAAGACCCGTTCCTGTACGCCCGCGCCGATGAATTCGTGGTCGGCTCCTCCATGAAAGGCTACATTCCGTATACTCCCAATCTTTCCCTTGCGGGTGTGGATACCAACCCGATTTATGGGCATCTCTACGGTCGAGGGCCCATCGCGCTTGGCGATGTGCCGGTCGTTGCCGACGCCGAAGCGGTGATCAATCTCGATGCGCAACACGATGGCCAGCTTTTAGGCGCGCTCCAGGGCAATGTTGCCAGCTATGTGCTCACCGGCCGCATGACTTTGAGTGAGCTCGGGCAGTCATCCCCGGGCGATTTGCGCGCCGGCCTCAACGGGCACGCGGACATCAGCTACACGGTTGGGGGTTACGACCTGAACCTGCCAGTCGACTTCAGCGCGGACTACGCTCCCGGCCGGTTGGCTTTACACGGCGCTGCCACGGGCAGTCTGTTTGCCGGTACGCCGCTGTCGTTCCTCGGGACAACTTCCGCGATGGACGTTGTCGCGCACATCAACGCACCGGATCTTGATATTGTCGTCACGGTTGACTCCTCGACCGTGGGCGGGTTCAACAGCTCCCACGTGGTGGTCGAATTAAGCAACCAGGGGATTAACGCTGCGGCCAGTTTGCACTTGCAATATCCAAACTGGTCGGCGGATGTGAATGTCACCGGGGCCGTACAATTCGACGGCCAGTACTGCTTTGAAGGGCAGGCCCAGGGACAGTTCGCCGAATTCGCTTCGGCCAAAGCGCACTTCGTCCTTACCAACAATGGGTTGGCCGTGGACGGTGATGTCGGCGTCCCGATCGCATCTCAGACTCTCACGGTTCATTTCACAAGCGACGGGTATGTTCATTCGGATGGCCAGTTCCGCCTCGACGGAAATGCCCAGGCGACCTTTGCCGGCTACGTTGTGGGCAACGCGACTTTCGTGCTTACGAACGCCGGCTTGACCGCCCAGGGAACCGTGAATGCACGGATCGGTTCCGGGTCGGTCGCAATCGTCTTTGGCGGCTACATCCACACCGATGGGCAATACAACCTGACCGGAAATGCCCAGGCGCAGTTCAGCAATTTCGACATGCCCAACGCCCATTTTGTGCTTGCTAACGGCGGTTTGACCGTCGATGGGGACATCGATGTGCACCTGGGCCCGGTTACCGTTCCAGTGCATTTCGCGGCCGTGGGTTATCTGCAACTCAACGGCCAGTTCAACCTCGACGGCCACGCCCAGGCGAGTTTCGCGGGGTTCATCGCAGCCAACGCCGATTTCGTGCTGAACAACAGCGGTCTGACCGCCAATGGTACGGTTGGCTTCCAGCTGGGTTCGGTGGGGTATTCGTTTCCGTTTTCCGGTTGGGTGCACCCGGATGGACAGTTTCAAGTGACCGCCCAGGTAGCGCAACTAAGCTTCGCCGGCTTTGTCGGCGCCGGAGTGAATCTGCTCCTCGATAATTCCGGGCTACGGGCGACTGCGTCTTTCCAACTCGGGAGTGTCGTCAATGCGTCGCTGACCGGGATGATCAACCCGAACGGCCAATACTCGTTGACCGGCGGCTACAGCGTCAGTTTCGTCGGTTTCGGTGCCAATGCCAACTTTAACCTGACTACGAGCGGCGTGTCGGTCGCCGCCGGCGTGTCCGTCCCGTACGCGGGCACCGCGCAAATGAACGGTTCCATTTACACCGATGGTCAGTTCCAGCTTAACTTCTCGGGTGTACTGGGCATTAACGGATTCGGCGGCAGTGGTTGGCTCCGGTTGGATAACAACGGCGTCACCGCGCACCTCGACGTTGGGTTTTCGGTCCTCGGGCTTCAAGCCCATATGGACGGGTACATCCGGACGAACGGCCAGTTCCAACTGACCGCCGCCGCCAACCTCAGTCTCGGGCCGATCGGTGGCAACCTCAGTTTTACACTGAACAATAGCGGGTTTCAGGCTCAGGTGCACGCCGGGATTGATTTGCGAGCCCGCGTCGATGGGCCGTTTGGATCGCACCTGGATGTCGGCTTCCGTGTCGCCGTCGATGTAAGCTTCGCCATCAATACCAGCGGGGCGTTCCAGGCCAGCGGCAGCTTCACGGCGACCGCATACCTCGGGTTAAGTCTAACCGTCGGCATCGGGTTCAGCCTTGACAACCATACCTTTAACAACCACACGCACGACATCGGGTTCACCGTGTGGTTTATTAGCTTCCACCCGTTCAGCGACATCGTGGTCCATTATTAGTAGTTGAATCCGGGGTGCTGACTCGATTAACCCGGAGCCAGCGGCGACGGTGGCTCCGTGCAGCGGTCGCCGTCGCCGCTGGCTCCGGGTTAAACGACTCGGCATGACGAAATGGTCGCTTAGCCGTTCTTCTTTTTAGGAGGTGCTTCGCCGCCCTTAATGCGTACGGGCCAGTTCTTTTTGACGAGCCCTTTCATTTCCTCGACTACTTTTGCGTATTTCGGTTCATCGGCAACGTTGTGGAATTCGCGCGGGTCCGCATCGTGATCGTAGAGTTGTGCGCCTTGTTTGCCGTCGTCCCATTCGGTGTATCGCCAGCGTTCGGTGCGCACGGAGTAACCGGGAAAGCCGCCGCGCTGGACTTGCGTGTAGGCGGGGCGGTCCCACTTCCCGGCCGGGTCATCGAGCAGCGGTTTCAGGCTGGCGCCCTCGAGATTCTTCGGCGGAGTCAGGCCGGTGAGATCGGCCAGGGTGGGGTATATATCCACAAACTCCACGGTGCGCCGGCAGAGCTTGCCGTTGCCTTTCGCGTTCGGGGCGATGATGACGAACGGCACCCGCGCCGATTCTTCGAACAGACTCTGCTTCATCCACAGTCCGTGCTCGCCGACGTGATAGCCATGATCGCTCCAGAAGATGACCACGGTGTTGTCCCATAATTTGAGCCGGTCCATGGTATCGAGCAGCTTGCCGATTTGCGCGTCGACGAACGAAATGGCGGCGTAGTAGGCCTGCTTGCACTCGCGCGCCTGATCGACGGTGACGCCGAAATAAGGCCAGGGCGTCGTCGAAGCCAGCGCCGGCTTGGGTACGTTTTGCAAATGGTCGGGAGGGTCCTTGGGCAACTGAATTGTGTCCATCGGGTAGAGGTCAAAATATTTCTTGGGGGCGACGTAAGGCGTGTGCGGCTTGTAGAAGCCGGCGGCGATGAAGAACGGCTTGTCCTTGTGTTCTTCGAGGAGCTTGATGGTTTCGAGCGCCACCTTACCGTCGGTATGGTCCTCATCCCGGCCGAGCTTGTCCGCGAGGAAGCACATGGCAGCACCGAGGCCGCGTTTCGGCGTGTAGTTGATGATGTCGGTTTCGAGCACGGCCTTGTCGCGGCCGGCGGGGTTCACGAAGTGATTCCACGAGAGCGGATCATCGAGCCCGCTGGTGCCGATATCGCCCGGGTTGCCGTAGTGATAAATCTTTCCCACCCGCGCGGCGTAGTAGCCGTTGTTTTTGAACATCTGCGGCAGGGTTACCGCATCGGGCAGGCCGGTGCGGAAATGGTAAGTCAGGTTGAATACGCGCGTCGTCCCGGGTCGGAGGCCGGTCAAGAGCGACGACCGGCTCGGGCTGCAGAGAGGAAACTGGCAATACGCACGGTCGAACGTCACACCCATCCGCGCCAGCCGATCGATGTTCGGCGACTTCACCTGCGGATGGCCATAGCAACCCAGGTCGTTGTTCATGTCGTCCACGGCGATGAACAGTACGTTGAGCTTTGGCTCCGCAGCGCCGGCATTCAGCGGCAACAAGACAAGACAGAGTACGAGTACAAGAAGGAATTGGATTTGCTTCATGGTTCAGCCTTGAGGTTTGCCGAAAGCTCAAGTTGGCCGGCGGCAAAAGAGGACAATCTTAATTTATAGAATCCCGGAGAATCGTTAAGAAAACGGAAAAATTCCGTCGCAACTCCATTTCGAGTCCCTTAGACTCAAAGAACGAGTTGGTGGAGACTCGCTACCGCTCAACAATATGCCAGACAAGTATCTTTAATTGAGAATTTGACCGTTTGCCGGTGGCCGCCGCCGAGAATAATTCATTCGTTCTATTAACATATTTTTTTATCAAGGAGGCCCGCGATGATCAAAGATCGCAGGTCGGGATTTGTCGGGTTGGGTGCTGTACAACGGCGCCCCCTTGCCCGGCGGACGAGTGACGTTTCGACCAGCGGACCCCAAGCAAAACTCCGTCAGCGCCGAGCTGGACGAGCAAGGGAATTTTGCAGTGGTGCTCCCCGTTGGCGGGGTCAAGGTCAGTGTTGACAACCGGGCGCTGGAACCGAGCAGCCCGCGGGATGCGATACTGCCGCTGGGTCTGCCTCCCGAGGTTGCGAAAAAGCTAGGCGGCAGTAAGCCGCCGGATCCGTCCGCCCCGAAACCCGTGGAAGATGTGCCGGAGAAAACCGCCCGCCGATACGTAAGAATTCCGGCGAGGTACCACGAGGCCGAGACATCGGGAATCCAGTTTACGGTGCAATCCGGGAAGCAGGTTTACGACATCGAACTGAGCAAATGACGTTCCTCGTTTGGGTAAAAAAAAATCGCAATTCTCGCGGGAATTCATTTGACAACAAGCGACCGCCGATTTAGCATCTTGGTTTAGCTCATCGTAGTGTGTGATTTTGTTCAACAGAGTAAGCGACGGTTAAAAACCTCGCGCCAGCAACAAAAGGAGACTCGCTATGTACCGGTTGCCGAAATTGGGCCTCGTCTTAACCTTCATCGCCTTGTTGATACTGGCCGCGCCGGCTCTGGCGACCGACTACCGGTATTCGTCGGCGGATGAGGTAGTCGATGCCGCGACGGGGGCCACGACCGGCACCGAAACCGGCGACCTCGGCCTCGGAGCCTACACCGGCTCCACAAGCGCCACCATTGACCCCATCACCGGTGCTATTACCAACGGCATGCAGACGATCACCTTCGGGGATGGCAGCACACTCACCAGTACCTTCGAGGGCCAGATATTTGCGGACGGCAGTGTAATGGGGACCTTTGCTTTCATAGGCGGGACGGGCGCTCTGGCCGGTGCCTCCGGCGGGGGCACGTTCGTGGGCGTGACGGACGGCAGCACGTTCGATTCCGACATCGAAGGAACGCTCACACTGCCGTAAGCACGATTCGACTCAGTACAGATACTATGCTGGACTGTAGCCACCTCTCCCTGTGAGGTCGGCTTGGGTCCGGCATAGTATCATTCCCCGTAATTAGCTGCTCACGATCGGACCAGCTCTTTTTCTTCCAGGTATTGCATAATCAGTACCGTTGGTTCCTGAGGCGACGTGCCGGTGGCATCGACGGTCAATTCGGGTTGGAGAGGAGCTTCGTAAGGATCATCAACGCCGGTAAAGTTCTTGAACTGCCCCGCGCGGGCTTTTTTATTGCATTGCTGGTGCTGTTCCACGTTGCGGGCTGTGGCCCGGGCCAGGGCTCGGTGTCGGGCCGGGTGCTGTACAACGGCGCCCCCTTGCCCGGCGGACCCCAAGCAAAACTCCGTCAGCGCCGAGCTGGACGAGCAAGGGAATTTTGCGGTCGTGCTCTCCGTTGGCGGGGTCAAGGTCAGCGTTGACAACCGAGAGCTGGAACCGCGCGGCCCGCGCGATGCGATATTGCCGCTGGGTCTGCCTCCCGAGGTTGCGAAAAAGCTAGGCGGCAGTAAGCCGCCGGATCCGTCCGCCCCGAAACCCGTGGAAGATGTGCCGGAGAAAACCGCCCGCCGATACGTAAGAATTCCGGC
>Ga0306920_100002138_pt1 | contig 24860 bp, 19 predicted proteins | sample flu12Cox44000170_FD_204666 | JGI IMG/M metagenome (GOLD analysis project Ga0306920, IMG submission 204666) | Lab enrichment of tropical soil microbial communities from Luquillo Experimental Forest, Puerto Rico - flux4day.12C.oxic.44.000.170 (v2)... | ecosystem: Environmental > Terrestrial >...
GCAGCAGTTCGGCCGGGCCAAAAAGGTCGAGGCGCCAAAGGTTCTGCCGCAGACAGCGGACGGCGGAAATATCTAGGATATGTTATTGAGGTTTATTACAACGATGAGCTGCAAGCCGTCCAAGCGGAACCATCGCGACTTTTGCAACTTTTTCCCCCTTCAAAGAGTACCTCGGCAAGATGACGCATTGCCCATCATCCCGGTAAATGACGAAGCCGCGTAAAAATGAAACACGCCTTTTGTGAGCATTGTTGTTTTATATGCGGCGAAGCTCGAAATGACGAAGCACTAATGACGAAGAGTTGGGCCAGGATCGACATGCGAATTCGGAATTTGCCATTCGGAATTCCTTCGTCATGCGCCCGCCGCGCCGGAGCCGGGCGGAGGCGGGTCATTCGGATTTCGTCATTGCTTGGTACATGCGTTTGTCTTTTCGCTGCCGCAGCAGAAGGGCAAATTCAGGTGGACCTGAAATTCCAGCGATTGCAGTACATCGCTTACGAACCGGTTGTAGCTACGGTTACCCTCACCAATCTGGCCGGACGCGATATCGAGCTTCACGCTGCCAATGGAGAATCATGGCTTGGATTCGAGGTGACCGGAAATGATGATCAACCGATAACGCTACTCAGCACCGAAAATGCGCAGTCGCCTTTGAAACTCGAAGCCGGGCAGAGGGTCACGCAACAAATTGATCTCGGTTCGCTTTATCCCGTGCATGATTTCGGCGCTCATCACGTCCGGACGCATGTCTATTTCCCGGATCTGGCAAAGTTTTTTTACTCTACAACGCGCGTGTTCGAAGTGACCGACGCGTGGCCGATCTGGCAGCAAACCGTGGGAATTCCGGACGGCGTTGCCGCTACTGGGAACGTCCGCACATATTCGCTACTCGCCAACCGCTTTCCAGACCATACCTCCTTATACGTGCGCGTGCAGGACAAGGACTCGGGAATTGTCTATGCGACTTATTCGTTAGGCCGAAGCATCGCATTTGAGCAACCGCAAGCGGAAATCGATCGGGCCAATCAATTGCATGTTTTGCATTGTGCAGCGCCGCACGCGTGGTCGTATTCCCGAATCGGTTTGAATGGCGAACTGCGGACGCACTCTTCATTCATGGAAACCAAAACCCGGCCTCGCCTCGTCCGCTCTGCAAACGGGGAGGTAGCAGTGCGCGGCGGTGTCGCCGAGACGCCTGCGCAAAGCTCGCGTAGCACGGCACCGAAACTTTCTGCGCGGCCGCCCGACTTGCCTAAAGAAGACCAGTAATGCCAAGAAATTTTTGCGAACTCCGTTTCGCTGTTGCGATTTTGATGATCGTACTTGTGACATGCCACAGTTCCTACGCAGCGCGGGCCAACCGTACCTCTGAAAGCAGTGACTCAGTGACCATAGTGATCGATGCGGGACACGGCGGCCATGACCGTGGCGGGATTCCGGGCCAAAGGATCGCGGAAAAAGACATGACACTCGACGTGGCGCAGCGCCTTAGAAATCTGCTGTCAGCCAACGGCTACCGCGTCGTGATGACTCGGGACAGCGATGTCTTCGTTCCGTTGCCGACGCGAGTTGCAATCGCCAACTCATACCGCAACGCCATCTTCGTATGCATTCATTTCAACGCGACGAAACGGATGGGGGCCAGTGGCATCGAAACGTATTTTTATAGCCGCGACAGCTTGCCGCTTGCTTCAGCCGTCCATTATTACGTCACAGGAGGCGCGCCTTCGGCTAATCGCGGAGTGCGACGCCGTGGGTACTACGTATTGCGAAAAACCGCTATTCCGGCGGTCCTCGTAGAATGCGGCTTTCTTACCAATCCGACGGAGGGTGCATACGCCCAAACTGCTTCTTACCGCCAAAAACTCGCAGACGAGATTGCGGCTGGAGTCCGCGGGCGCAATTCCCTTGGCAGCGCGTCCTTCATCGATCAAACCAAGGTAGCGAGATCCGAACGCCATCGCTCCAAGCGTTCACACAAAAAAAGCGCGCGCAAAAAGAAAAGCTCATCGAAACCGGCCGGCGCGGAAGAAGCTTCTGCCCACTAGATCGGGAGGCCTGATTTGAACATGCCGGTTTTGACTTCGGCGCAGATGCGAGCTGCGGAAGAGGCTGCTTTTTCGAGAGGAGTACAAGTCGAAGCGCTAATGGACAAGGCAGGCGCCGGAGTGGCGCAGGCAGTGACCAAATTTTTCCCGAAGCCTGGCACATGCATTGTGTTCGCTGGAAAAGGGCACAACGCAGGCGACGCTTTGGTTGCAGCGGAACATCTGCGACGCCTCGGATGGAAAATCGAAGTCCGGCTTGCTTTCAAGCAAGAGGATTGCAGCGAACTCATGCGCAAGAAGCTCGAAAACCTGTGTCGCAGACCGCCTGACATTTTGGGGGCGACGGCATCCGTCAGCGCCACCACCAATCCGGGCGTCACTCTCGTTGAGCTTCGCGCAGAGGCCGGTGAAGAACTAGCCACTGCACAGGAAGAAATTGCGGTAGACGCCTCTCTGAGCGGCGCTCCTCAATTGATCGTCCTTGATGGCCTGCTCGGCGTTGGCGCGAGGCCGCCGCTGCGCGAACCGATACGCGCTGCGTGCCGTTCGATTAATCAGTTGCGGACAAGTCAGGGCGCCTGTGTGTTTGCGGTCGATCTTCCAACCGGTCTCGATAGCGACTCAGGCAAAACGGATCGCGACTGCGTGACCGCGGATTTTACGGTCACCATTGGATTCGCAAAAGCGGGTCTCATCGCTGATGGCGCGTTGAATTACGTGGGCAGAATGGAAGTTGTGCCGCTGCATGAATTGGGGCCACCGGAAAAAAAAACAAAGGAAGCCATCGCCAGTCCGCCGGCTTTTTGCGGATTGGTCGCGAGACGCGAATATAGCGCATACAAAAATCAATTCGGTCGCATTGGCGTCGTAGCCGGCTCCAAGGGATTCGTCGGCGCTGCTTTGATGACCTCGCAGGGTGCCTTGCGCGCAGGCGCAGGCCTAGTGGAAGTTTTTGTTCCCAAAGAAATTTACGAGATCGTTGCGAGCGCGGCGTCGATGGAATCGATGGTGAAGCCGGTTCATTCCTACCGCGACCTGCTCAGGCAAAAAACTGATGTCTGGGCTTTGGGACCCGGTCTTGGAACATCAAACGCGGAGGAGATTCTCGAGCTGATTGAAAAAACGAAGCAACCGATGGTGCTTGATGCCGACGGACTCAACATTTTGTCCAAAAAAATATCAGCTCTCCGGCGTTGCAAAGGCGAACGATTGCTCACACCGCATCCGGGCGAGATGAAACGCCTCGTCCCAGACCACAAAGAATCGCGCGCCGAGATTGCGACGAAGTTCTGCAATCGTTTTGCAGTGACACTTTTGTTCAAGGGCAGTCGGACCATCGTAGCTCAGCGCCATCGTCCATTGAGCTATAACACCACCGGCAATCCGGGAATGGCCACTGGCGGGATGGGCGACATTCTCACAGGTGTCTGCGCCAGTTTGGTGGGACAGGGCTTATCTCTTTACGATGCGGCGCGAGTCGGTGCGTGGCTATGCGGGCGAGCTGCGGAGATCGCGATTTTCAATGATGGCCAAAGCGAACAATCGTTGTTGCCTCGCGATGTACTCGATCATCTCGGCGAAGCGTTTAAAGAACTTGGTAGTTAAAACGTTAAAACAGTTACAAAGTTAAAAGGTACAACGCTTCAACCTTTTTAACCTTTTAACTCTTCAACCATTTAACGCTCCCTGCGATGAATCTCCAAACCGGAACCACCGAAGAGTACAAGGCGCCCACTGAAGAGACTGCCTGGAGCCGAATAAAAAAGGCGCTGGGTCCGGTCGCGGTAGTGGGCGTCGTGATCGCAAAGTTGTTTGCGAAGCTCAAGGTTGTCCTTCTGCCGCTGCTGAAATTCCTCCCCATCCTGCTCAAGTCCGGCGGCACGATGCTGCTCATGATCTGGGTTTACATGCAACTTTGGGGCTGGCAGTTCGCACTCGGGTTTGTCCTGCTGCTTTTGATTCATGAAACAGGGCATTTGGTTGTCGCGAAGAAATTCGGACTGAAAGTCGGCGCGCCTGTGTTTATTCCCTTCATGGGCGCGTTCATCGCGCTCAGGGAAGCGCCGCGCAATGCGTGGATGGAAGCATGCGTGGGCATTGGCGGCCCGATGCTCGGGAGCTTTGGCGCATTGATCTGCAACGCGCTGGGCGAAATGTTCGCCGCGCCCATTTTCATCGCGCTCGCGTGGTTCGGGTATTTTTTGAATCTGTTTAATCTGACGCCGGTGGGAATGCTCGATGGCGGGCGGATTGTGACCGCGTTGTCGCGCTGGCTGTGGCTGCCCGGGTTCGCTCTGCTTCTTTGGTTCGGCTGGAAGTTTCCAAATTTTATTATCTGGTTGATCGTGCTGTTGTCGCTGCCGCGGATCTATTCGCTATTCCGCAAACGAACCGAAGAAGAACAGCGTTACTTTGAAGTCACAACGTCCCAGCGCTGGATAATGTCGATACTGTACTTCGGTCTGATCGCGGTGTTGCTTTTCGGAATGCACGTAGCCCAGCAGGACTTGAACAAGTATGGGGTGCGCTCCCACGGTCACGGGCGGGATGTGATTGTGCAGTGAGTCGTGCCCGCCGCTCCACTCGGAACATAGGCCTGTGGCTGTGTGCCCAGCGGGCTTTCTAAAAAGCAGCTGTCTCCCGTTTCAGCGGAGTACAACTCCCCTGGGCGCACAGACCTGGAGGTCTATGTTCCGCCTGGCGCCGCGAAGACTTTCGCAGGTTCGAGCCCGATTTTCTTGACGATTGAAACGAAGCGTTTGTCCGGCCGCAGCGGAACGAACTCGGGAGCGATGCCGATGAAGTGCAATGAAGACGAATGTTCCTCGTACGCGCGCTCCAGTTCGCGAATTGCATCTTCATGCTCTTGCAACACCACGCGCACATGCGCAATGGCATCGCCGGGCGTGTAGCTCCCGCGATTCGCGCAAGCGGCCTCCAGAATTCCCTGTGCCTCCTTCCGGCGGTCCATCTTCGCGTACGTGATCGCAAGACCAAAGGGGACTCGACCACTAAGCTCTTGCGACTTTTTGTATAGCGCGATTGCGTCATCGAAGCGCCCCATTTCCCGGTAAAGTGCGGCCAGCAGCGGTTCGCCATAAAGAAATGTTGGATCGAGCTGCAACGCGCGTTCCCCGGCGGCAATCGCTTCATCGATCAATCCGAAGTATCTGTAAATCTCGCAGGCGAAGTTGCTCACCCACAACGATGCCGGATCGATCTTCGTCGTCCGCCGCAAGAAACTTAGCGCCTTGTTGCGCTCACCGCGCGCCGCATAGAACGCGGCGATAAAATAACTCGACGTCGTCGAGTTTGGATCGATGTCGAATGCGCGTCTGTAATCGATTTCGGCGCCGTCAAGGTCCCAATCGAGTATCCGTTTCGTTTCGGCGAGATAAACGTGCGCTTCCGCTTCGTCATTATCGAGCTTCAGCGCGTTGAGAGCAGCTTCGCGCACCTTTGGATAGGCTTCGCGCGGCGGAACATAGGCGTCCGCCAGCCAAAGCCATGACTTTGCGATACCGGTCCAGGCCCGGGCGAGTTGCGGATCTTTTGCCAGCGCTTCCTCGAAGAGCTCCAAACTTTTTCGCAGCGCTTCCTCAGTGCTTTTGTCGGAATAAAAAAGGCCGTGCAGATAGACGTCGTAAGCATCGGCACTGCGCACGAGCCGCGACGCCGTCGGCGCGGGGATATCGAGCTTTATTTTCAATGCATCGACAATGGCGCGTGTGATTTCATCCTCCAGCGCGAAAATGCCCTGGAACTCGCGGTCGAATGTATGCGACCAAAGGGTGAAACCGTTACAGCAATCCGTCAGCTCGGCCGTGATGCGGACGCGATTTCCATCACGACGCACACTTCCTTCAAGCACATGCTCGACGTTTAGCTTCTCGGCGACTTCCTTCAGAGTTGCATTTTTGTCCTTGAACCAAAAGGAGGAACGTCGAGCGGCGACGCGCAGACCGTCGATCTTTGCCAGCTCGCTCAGAATTTCCTCCGCGATGCCGTCACCGAAATAATCCCGTTGCTCTCCGGACGTGAGGTCATCAAACGGCAGGACCGCGATTGATCTTTCGAACAAATCCGGCGTTTCAGCGATCTCGATCTTGCTCTCCGCTTTTACGTTCGGCGTGCGCACAATTCCATATCGAGTGAGATCGAAAAACCAGGAGAGCGTAAGCGCCACTGGGAACCCGAGCACAATCAACACGACGATCAATCGGACCACCCAGTTCGGAATGTCGAATACCGGCAGAACTTGCGCGATACCCTGGGCAAGCGCCCAGCCGCCGACAACATACGCGATTGCGACGCTGTAAACTTTTCTGCGCTTTAGCTCAGCAAGAAACTTCTTCAGGTTCACAGCTTAATTCTGTCGAATCAAGCCTCGTATTTCGCCCGCATTTTAGCAATCGGCAGATTTGAAATTTGACAGGAACAAGACCCCGCTAGTATCGCTGTAAAATGAACCACACGACCAACGACGGCGAAAAGATGGAGAAACAAATGTGGGAAGACATCAAGGCGAAGAATTGGGAAGCTGTGGAAGGCAAAATAGCTGAAGGCTTTCAGTCTGTTCATGCGGATGGCGCCCGCGACCGTGCCGGTGAAATAACATCGATCAGAAAACTGGACGTTGGCCAGGTAGCGCTTAGCGATTTCAGATCGATCGGAATGGCGACTGCATCGCGGTTACCTATTTGATTTCGGCACAAGAATCGATCGATCTCGAGCGCTTGCCGACCAAACCCGCGCCGCGCTTGAGTGTATGGAAAAAAGGAGGGGGCGGCTGGCAATGGATTTGCCATGCCAATCTGACTCCCATTCCTTAGGCGAGACAAAGTAGCCGGGGCGTCACATTCACGGTTCTTTCTCCGCGATCAATTTTTGAAAGCGCGGATCGCCCCGAATCGGGTCCCATTCCCAGCGGTATTTTAGGTCGTTAATGGTAATGCTGTAATAGGCGCTGTCCACCGCTCCCGGTGTTTTGAGTAGGTGCGCGATCATAGAAATGGCAAGATCGTTTTCTCCGACACGAGCGTAGATCAAAGCGAGATAACCATTCATAAGTGTACCATCGACGGCGTCTTTTGACTCCGGTTTGAGCTCAGTCGCGCTTTGGCCCTCCCTGATCGCGTCGTCTTTGCGCCCCATCAAGGCGTAAAGCCAACCGAGAACCGCGTGTCGCTCCGCGCTCGCGGGCGCTTCTTTCACAGCAGCCTCGAACTCAGGTCTTGCCAGTTCGAATGCTTTCCGAGCGTTCACACTATCGCCTTGGGCAAGGTAAACGCATGCTTCGAAAAAGATCTTCGGAGGTGTTCCAGCATTCGTATAAGAGAGCTCATTCGCTGCCGAAGTTTCGAGAACGGTTTTCGCCGCAGAATAATCGCGCCGCAGCATGGCCACATCCCATCGACACGAAGTGACAGTGCCGTCGGGATCAATGCCAGCGGGAACTTGATCCACGATCGATTTCAACAAGCTCGTGTCTCCTTTCCACCAGAAATCGACGTAGCCACTTTGCATCTTCGCCACCAGCGATGCCGGAGCCATCGCGCGCATTCGCTCGCCCCATCGTGCGGCTTCCGGCCACCGGCGCATCGACGTGTTGGTAAAAAGTACTTCGCGGACGGTGTTCGGGTTCTGAGGATCGAGCTTCGCAACTCTTTCGTACGCCTCAAGCGCTTCTTCCCACTTGCCTTCTCGGCGTTTAATCGCCGCGATCAATCGGCGCGCATCTCCATTGCCTGGGGATAAACGAGAAGCTAACTCAAATTGTTCGAGGGCGCGTTCGTAATCCTGATCCATCCAGTAAATGCACTGGCCGAGTGCGAAATGCGCTTCTGCAAGATCTGGCTGGAGCCGCAGAGCAGTCTCAGCCTCAGAGCGCGCCTTCGTTCTCCAACTTTCAGTGGGCTCGTAATAATGGAAAACCTCAGCGCTAACAGAGGCCAGGCGAGCGTGGGCAAGTGCGAAGTTGGGATCAAGCCCTATCGCTTGCGCGAACAGTCGTTCGGCAATCTTGTAATCCTCAAGCATGGTGTCCGGATTTCGCTCGATTTGGTTTGCCCGTAAATAGAACACGTATGCTTCTGTATTCGCGGTCGGTATTTCGTCGACACGTGCTTTTTCCTGCGGCGAAAGTTTCGCCTTTAGCTGGTCGGCAATCGCTTTCGCAATTTCGCTTTGAATCGCGAACACATCCGCCAGATCACGGTCGTAGTGTTCTGCCCATTGTTGAGTATCCGACCGGGCATCGATGAGTTGCGCCGTTACTCTAACGCGATTGCCGGAGCGCTGAACGCTTCCTTCCACAACATGTGCCACCCCAAGTTGTTGACCAATCTCGCGGACATTCCGCGGCGCCTCGCTTTTGTATTGCATCACACTGGTGCGACTGATCACCCACAAATCTCTAATCTTGCCAAGATTGGTCAGGATTTCGTTCTGCACTCCGTCAGCAAAATAGGCATTCTCCTTTTCATCGCTTCTGTTTTCGAATGGAAGCACCGCAATGCTTTTCTCGGGAATCGACGCAGGCAACGATGTGAAAACAGCTGCGCTTGTGAATTTACTCGACGGCCGATGCAACAGGTACGAAACAACAAGAGCAAATGCGGCGGTCACAATCAGGGCCGCAGCAATTGACGCCCAACGTTTTGTCGCCGTATCAAGCGCAACTATTTTTCGGCGTCTTCTGTGTTTGAATTTTTCCGGCAACCGCGGATTGCCGCAGTCGGCAGCGTAGAAATTTGCCACGTGAACGGGCGCGCCGTGTTTGACTGTGCACTCTCCCAGATCGTGCAAGTACGGGCGCCACTGCCGCGACTGCGCTAGATCTTCGGCTGCGCGTTTCGACACAAGAATGTGTCCCGCATCTCCACAATCCATCACTCGTTGCGCCATGTTAATTCCAGCGCCTGCAACATTTGTCCGGTTATTAACATCCCGAACCTCATTGACTGGGCCGCTGTGAATCCCCATGCGCAGTTTGAGTTTTGGATGTTCTCTGAGCTTTTTCGCAATGTCGATCGCACAATAAAGTGGTGCCTCCGGACTGTTAAAGAAAACAAGAGCCATGCCGTCTCCCGTGGGAAGCCGAATCAGGCTTCCGGCCGTTTCCGCGGCGCGAACTGGTTCGGCGCTCCGGACGATCTTATTCAATTGTTCCTGCATCTCACGCTGCTCGTCGACGAGGAATTTTGAGTCACCCACCGCGTCCATGAAAAGGACGCGGCCGATCGTTAACCGAACCTCCGACTCAGATTCAGCCATATACTCGCAAGGGATAGAACGTTGCGTGATTTTGGCGATTTCTGAAATGCGATTTGCGCGACACCAGATTGTGGCCGGAATCGCTTTCGCGAGCGCGAATTCGTTCCCCGGTGTAGATTACTAAATGCCGTTTCAGCTCGAATCGAACTACAGACCGCGCGGCGACCAGCAGCAGGCAATCGCCAAGCTTTTGAAGTCCGTTGAAGCGAGTAATCGCCATCAGACACTGCTCGGTGTCACCGGTTCGGGTAAAACTTTCACGATAGCCAACGTCATCCAGGAGTTGGATCGGCCGACGCTGGTCATTTCGCACAACAAAACGTTGGCCGCGCAGCTTTACTCGGAGTTCAAGCAATTCTTTCCACGTAACGCGGTCGAATATTTCGTCAGCTACTTCGATTATTATCAGCCGGAAGCGTACATCCCCCGGTCCGACACTTACATCGAGAAGGATTCTTCAATCAACGAGGAGATCGAGCGGTTGCGACTTGCGGCGACCAGCGCGCTGCTTTCGCGCCGTGACACCATTGTAGTGGCGAGCGTCTCTTGTATTTATGGCATCACGTCGCCGGAAGATTACCTGCAGATGTTGCTCACCGTAAAACGCGGACAACAGATCTCGCGCGAGGCTGTGCTCGGTCGTTTGATCGACATGCTCTACGAACGCAACGACGTGAATTTCGCCCGCGGGCGGTTTCGCGTACGAGGCGACGTGGTCGAGGTTTATCCGGGTAGCGCCGATGAGGAAGGAATTCGACTCGAGTTCTTCGGCGACGAAATCGAAGCGATCACGCGGTTCGACCCGCTGACGGGGCACGCACATGAATCACTCAGCGTCATCACATTTTTTCCGGCAAAGCAATTCGTCACGCCTGCGGACAAGCTGAATCGCGCGCTGCGCACCATTCGGGAAGAATTAGAGCAACGCATTGTCGAGCTGGAATCGCAAAACAAATTGCTCGAGGCGCAACGGCTGCGAATGCGCACCGAATACGATTTGGAAATGTTGCAGGAAATGGGTTTCTGCAACGGGATCGAGAATTATTCGCGCCATTTGTCGGGACGCCCTCCGGGCTCAAAGCCCTACACGATCATCGACTTTTTCCCGAAAGATTTTTTGGTTGTGATCGATGAGTCTCACGCAACGATCCCGCAAATCGGCGGGATGTACGAAGGCGACCGTTCGCGCAAGACTGTGCTCGTCAATTATGGATTCCGCCTGCCGAGCGCACTCGACAATCGCCCGCTCAATTTCGACGAGTTCATGAAGATGACGAACCAGATCATCTACATGAGCGCGACGCCGGCAGAATTTGAAATTCAAAACAGCGTGGTTGGCAATAAGGGATACATCCCGCATCGGCGACAGCGGATCGGCGAAGAAGAATTAGTGCCGTTTGCTGTAGCTGGGGGTGTTGACGCCGGCCGGGGTCACCGCCCCCGGCTGCAACTCTCGCCCACCGATGAGCCGCCGGAGAAATTCGGTGTGCACACGCCGGGCGCGCCGCTCGTTGTCGAGCAGATCATCCGCCCGACTGGACTTCTCGATCCAAAAATTACCATTAAACCCCTCAAGAATCAGATCGATGAGACGATTGACCTCTGCCGTCAACGCGTCGAAAAAGGCGAGCGCGTTTTGGTGACAACGCTTACAAAACGCACGGCTGAAGATCTTGCCGATTACCTGCGTGATGTCGGACTGAAAGTGCGTTACTTGCACAGCGACATCGACGCGATCGAGCGCGTGGAAATTTTGCGCGGATTGCGCGCGGCGGATTTCGACATTCTCGTTGGGATCAATTTGCTCCGTGAAGGGCTCGATCTTCCCGAGGTCTCGCTTGTCTGCATTCTGGATGCGGACAAGGAAGGATTTTTGCGCAGCCAGACTTCACTCATCCAGACGGCCGGTCGCGCCGCGCGTCATGTAAATGGAGAAGTGGTGCTCTTCGCCGATACAGTTACGCAAAGTATGAAAGCGCTCATGTCGATTTCCGAATACCGGCGCGCAAAGCAGATGGATTACAACGAAAAATATGGCATCACGCCGCAAACGGTCCGGCGCGCAGTGCAGGAGAGCTTGCACACAATTTTGCGCGGACGCGAAATCGCCGCGTCGGTAATCCGGGAAGCTGGCGGCGATTTCAACGTGACTGAGCTGTTGCGCGAGCTTGAAGAGGAAATGCAGGAGGCTTCGGCAAATCTGGAATTCGAGCGCGCCGCGCTCTTGCGCGACCAAATCATGGAAGTGAAAAGCGGTGCTGGCATCGACAAAATCGAACCGCAACAACGAAGTGTCAGATACTCGTCCTGCAGCCGCCGGACCGGCCGCCGCCGCTCGCGCGTCTAACCTGTAGCCACGCCGCTGTGCGGCGTCCTATCGCCTTTGCAAGAGACACGGCCTACATCTTGCCGATCTTCGCAGCGCGTGCGATGAAGTCGCGAATGCCGAAGACAAAAACGAAAACAGAAAGCGCAAAAATCTACGCCGTAGTCGGCTCGGACGAAGCGGAAGTGAAACACGTGGCTGCCGAGTTGGCGACTCACCTGACCCCGTCCGGCGCGGGCGAGTTTGGGTTGGAGATTATCGACGGCGCCGCGGATAACGCGGATCAGGCTGCCGCGCGAATAAGATCGGCGATCGAAGCCCTGCAAACGTTGCCTTTTTTCGGCAACACAAAACTGGTTTGGCTGAAGAACGCGAACTTTCTGGGCGACGATCAGAAGGCCCGCTCAGCGGCAGTGCAATCCGCGCTGGAAGAACTGTCCGAACTGCTCGACCGCGGCGTCGGTTCCGAGGTCACGTTTTTGATCAGCGCCACCGAAGTGGATAAGCGACGCACGTTTTACAAGACGCTTGTCAAACGCGCCGAGGTACAGGTTTTTGACCGGCTCGATTCGGGCCGCGCCGGTTGGGAAGAAGAAGCGACCGAAATCGTTCAACAGCGTGCGAAAAAACGGAAGCTCCAGTTCGACGCCGATGCGCTAGATTTGTTCGTATTGCTTACAGGAGGCGACACACGCCAGATCGATAATGAACTGGAAAAGCTCGACACTTTCCTTGGCAAAGATCGGGCCGTGCGTGGCGAACTTGTTCGCGAGTTGGTGCCACTCTCGCGTGCAGGCGTCATTTTCGAGTTAAGCACCGCGTTGGCAACGCGCGATCTAGAATCAGCGCTGAAGCTCGTACGACGTTTATTAGACCACGGCGAAAGCGCCATCGGCATTTTGTTGGTGGCAATCGTCCCGACGATCCGGAATTTGCTGCTCGCCAAGGATCTAATGGAACGTCATCGCTTGCGGCCGCCGCATTCGCCGTTCCAGTTTATCTCAGCAATTAACCGCTTGCCGGCAAAAGCAACGGAACATTTGCCTCGCAAGAAAGACGGTTCGATCAATGCCTACGCGCTTGGCATCGCAGCGCAGCACGCGCATCAATTTGAGACCGATCAATTAATCCGGGCCATGCGCGCATGTCTGGAAGCAAACATTCAGCTTGTCACCACACAGCTCGATCATGAGCTGATTTTGACTGAGGTCGTGGTGAAGTTGTTAGGAGAAAAATAGAGCTCCAAGCTCCAGAGAAACACCAAACGGCGCGACATCCTTCTCATTTTGTCATGTTGAGCGGAGTGAAACATCTCAGATTACTGCCTTCGGAAGCCTGAAAGAAATCATCCGAGATCCTTCGCTCCGCTCAGGATGACAATTGCGTGCTTGAAGCTTGGAATTTGGAGCTTTTAGGTCGCGCCTTCCATCTGTTTGCGTGCGATTGGTCCGATGTATGGAATTTCCCAGCGGACGTTCGTGAATGCCTTTATGGTCGCGACGATCCAGACGACAAGAAATGCGATCTGGACGAGTGCAGCGATTATTGCCCAGAAAAACACCAGGATACCCCCGATGCCTGGGATCGCCCCAAAAATGACGTGCACGATAGAGGAGGCGACATTAAACAAAAGCCACGCGCCACCAAATATGATTGATTGCATCGCGTAGAAACGCACAAAACTGTCGTGCTTTTCCAGAATGTAAAAAATGATGCCGCCGATTAGCGGTATGCAGGCAATCGCTGCAGCCACGTTCGAAGGCAGACCGGTCGATGTGGATTTCGGTCCCGGCTCGGGGCCGGGAACTGGCGGAGACGGAGGTGGAATGGGCTGTTCGTCGGGCATGACCTACATACACAAAATGACCGTTGCCTTGTCAAGCAATTCCGCCAAAGGGCGGATTCGTCCGCAGGTGAACTTGCGGCGCACGGCTCCTTTTTCTGCTTTCATTCTGTGGCCGAGTCCAATATCGTGGCGTCTCAACTGACATTCTAATGAGAACGAGAATTTCCCCCCGCGCATTCACTCTGATCGAATTGCTTGTCGTAATAGCGACCATCGGCATTCTCCTCGCGGTTGCACTTCCGGCTTTCAGAAGTGTTTTGGACCGCGCAAAAGCGACAAAAGATCTGAGCAACCTGCGGCAGATCGGCATTGTGATGCAGACTTACCTCAACGACAACGACCAGATTCTGCCTGCTAGCACGACTTGGCCTGGGACAAGTACGACGCCGGTGCTTTATCCCAAGTACATCGGAAGCAGGAAGGTGTTCCAGTCGCCTTTCGATAAGCGAACTTCTGCCGAGGCCAATACCGCACCGGTTAGCTACAGCATAAACACGAACATGTATGTCAAATTTGGGACGAATCCCAATATGCTAAAAGTCGTGTCTCCTGTTTTGACATTTTTGATGGCGCCAACATACAATGGGAACCCTGCAAACTCCTCGTCGTGGACGGGCACTACCACAAGCGCACCCGATTTACCTGTGGCTGGCGGCGCTGGTGAGGCGACAGGAACTCATGGCAATGTCAACCGAATTAATGTTTTGTTCTGCGACTGGCACACAGAGACTGTGACCTTCGGCCCAGCCAGTACGGCAGGGACGTACAAGGATTACCAATCCAATCCGCTTGGCCTAAAGCATTGGGACCCGACGCAATAGAGGAACGGGTTTTCAAGGCCACCGTTTCCCTTGGTGAGCAGCGTTATCGTGTGCTTATCGGCAAGGGCTTGCTCAGGCAAGCCGGAGCGTGCGTGTGGAAGCATCTACCTCGCGAAACGTGCGTAATCATTTCGGATGAGAACGTCGCGCCACGTTTCGCTGATCCGGTTGCTCACAGCTTAACTTCAGCCCGATTTCGGCCGATTTTGATCACGATCCCAGCCGGCGAAAAATCCAAAACGCTCCAGCAAGCTGGCACGATTTGTGACCGGATGATTGCTGCAGGTCTCGATCGACAATCGTTTATTGTCGGCCTCGGCGGCGGAGTCATCGGAGATATCTCAGGATTCGTCGCAGCGATTTATCACCGCGGCATTCCGCATGTTCAGATTCCCACGACGCTGCTAGCGATGGTGGACAGCTCAATCGGCGGAAAGACCGGAGTGAACACGCGGGATGGAAAAAATTTAATTGGCGCTGTGCACCATCCATCGCTCGTGATTGATGACGTCGATGTTCTGAAAACGCTGCCCAGACGCGAGTTTAATCAGGGCTTCGCCGAGATCGTTAAGCACGCGATAATCGCAGACGCGAAAATGTTTCGCACACTTCAATCATGGACGGCAACCGATGCGGTTGCCCTACAGCACCTGATCAAGCGAAACATCCAGATCAAATCGAAAATTGTGGCGAAGGATGAGCGCGACGAGACTGGTGAGCGCGCAATTCTTAATTTCGGTCACACGGTTGGTCACGCAATCGAGCGCGCCGGCAATTACCGAAAATTTCTGCACGGCGAAGCATTGAGTCTCGGAATCATCGCCGCATGTGCCATCTCCATTAAGCATGCCGGATTACACCCGGCACAACGAGATGCGATTGTCGATCTTCTACGGCAATTCGATCTGCCAACACGTTTGCCAAAAAATTTCCCGCGTCCAAAAATTTTCCACGCGTTGAGGTTCGACAAAAAATTCGAAACCGGAAAAATCCGTTTCGTTGTAACACCGCGGATTGGTGCTGCGCATCTCACAAACAACGTAACGCTCGACGACATTCGGGAAGCGGTGAAACAACTGTAGCGGCGCTCTATCAGCGCCGAATCCATATGGAACGGCGGTCACAGACCGCCGCTACAGCAAGAATCATTTTCGCGCTTTCGAATAATAATCCACCAATCCCTCCACAACGCTGTCGGCGTATTCGCGGAAGATACTCTTACGCTCTATACCGTTGACACTGCGCGTTCCGTCGTAATCACCGGCCTGAATCCGAGCGAAGGCGTCCTTGCTGTTCATCACGTACGGCTCGCAATAAACGACCGGACAACGATAGAGCCGGGTGGCCAGCAAATTGCGCGCATACACGTAACCGCTCATACCGATTTTAGTCGTGGTGTTCGTCGTCGGATATTCGTATGGCGGCAGCCCCGTCTTGCGAGCCATAGCCAGCGCGATCGTGTCCGCCAACGGTAATTCCTCGTCGTAAGTGCGGCTCAGAAGCCGACGAATCATTTCGAAGCGCTGGTCATCAAATTCGAGCTCCTCTGCCAGGTAGGACCCGTTCACGAGCAGGTGAAGATGATTGGCGTCGGTCAAGGTTGGATTGGTTGGGTCGCCCCAGCCTTCCGCATTGAAATGCAAACAAAGCACCAGATCGGGATGCAATTTGAAGTTCACCAGCGCCGCCCGGCGTCGAATCTCGCTATAACGGTAGAACAAGATTTCGCTTTGCCAGCGGATGGTTTGCTCTTTTTCCGGATCATTTGGATCAAGAACGTCCGCGCGCGGCTGTGGCACGCCGTTCTTGATTAGAATTTTTCTGGCAAGCTCCCGAAAGTCATCAGGACGTTTGGCCGTAATCGGTTCGCTACTGTTCCGGACAGAGGAAACTTTTGCTCCGAGCGCACGCAATCGCGGGGCCAACAATCGAGCCACGCGTAAAGTCAGATCGCCTTCCTGGACTGGCGGACTGTTGCCGACCTGAAACCAGCGCTCCTCCATCTTTGCCCATTTTCCGCCCAGATGGCCCGGATCGAGCGCAATCCTTAAGCCGGAAAGAGGTTTCTCTGGCCGCGCAGGTGGCAAAGTTTTCACCGGTCGCCAAAGCCGCGGCACGGGTTTGCGCCCGTCATCGTTCTCCGCAAATTGCAGGGTGAAAAATTTCTGCGTCTCGCGGTTCATCAGGACGCGTGCGGTCTTCTCATTTATTTCGATCAAATCGCGCGCGAATCCGTGAGTGCAGTAAACGTGGTTGATCAGGTGTGCAAACTCGTCGTACGTAATAGTTTCCTGATAATTTTCGAGGACATCCCATCGCGGTTTGCTGCCGAGAACGCTGATGTTGGCGGCGGCATGAAGAGCCAGCGGAAAGAGCAGCAGAAAAAATGACGAATGCCGAATGACCCGCCTTCGCCATGCTACGGCGTGGCAGGCGAATAGCTTCGCCACGTTAAATCGTTGAATCGTTAAATCGTTGAATCGCAAAGCCAATGTAACTATGTAACGGTTTAACGAATCACGCCTCTCATGCTAACCGTTCTTTTTCTTGGCGACATTGTCGGTGAACCGGGACGCACAGCCGTAATCGCACGGATACCTGAACTGAAGAAGAAATACTCTTTGGACTTCGTCATTGTGAACGGCGAAAACGCAGCCGGCGGCCGGGGAATAACGGGAAAAATTACCATCGACCTTTTGCGGGCCGGTGTCTCGGTCATCACGACGGGCGATCATGTTTGGGACCAGAAAGAGGTTCTTTCATTCATCGAAACCGAACCGCGTTTGTTGCGCCCTGTGAATTATCCCGATGGCGCGCCGGGAAGCGGATCAATTCTGCTTGAGACGACGAAGGGCAAAATCGGCGTGATCAATGTGCAGACGCGCACGTTTATGCAACCGATTTTGGAAAACCCGTTCCGCGCTGTCGAAGCGGCAGTGACGAAGATACGCACTGAGACCGCGAACATCATCGTGGATGCGCACGGCGAAACCACCAGCGAGAAAATTGCGCTGGGTCGATTTCTCGACGGGAAAGTGTCGGCTGTGATCGGTACGCACACACATGTTCAGACGGCGGACGAGCAAATGTTCCCCGGCGGCACGGCTTTTTTGTGCGATGCAGGCATGTGCGGCCCAGTCAACTCCATTCTCGGACGCGCCATCGATCCGATCGTGAACCGGTTCATATCGAACCTGCCGGCATCGTTTCCAGTGGCAGGTGGCGAGGTGCGCCTGCGTGGAGCGCTCGTCGAAATTGACGAGTCCACCGGCCGCGCCGCGCGCATTGCACGTGTAGATGAGCCCGGGCCCAGTCAACTTGCCACTCCGGAGCCCGAGCCAAAGATCGACATTGAACAAGCCGCTTCGCCCGAGCAAACATGAAGCAGACGTAAAGATGGCTTGCGGCCAACTGTTTACAGTATCAGTTTCGAATTCTCTAGAAAGATCAACGTCCAATAAAAAGCTATGAAAAAATATTCAGCTCTCACTCTGATCGTTGCCTTGGTGGTTGGCCTCTCGCAAATCGCACAAGCACAAGGTGGCAAAGAAGCAAAACAGGCGAAAGGCAGCAGCGAAGCAAACAGACTTGCGCGAGAAGGCGCAGAAGCTTTGAAGGGTAACGATTTTGACAAAGCCGTCGACCTGCTTCGTAAAGCGGCAAATCTCGACCACAAATACACGTCGGATCTTGCCATCGCCTATGAACGGCGCGGATATGCTCTTGCAAAAAACCAGCGGTTTCAAGATGCCGTTCAGGATTACACCGAGGCGATCAAAATCAAATCCAACGAGCCACGCATCTACGAGGAGCGCGCATACGCGGAGATGAAGATTTATGCTTACGATAAAGCGCTGGACGATTACGCCGAGTTGATCAAGCTCAAACCAAAGGAAGTCCGCTACTACAACTTCCGCGCCTATATCTACGAGGCAAAAGAGGACTCTAAAAATGCAATGGCGGAGACTGAGAGCGCCTTGAAGATCGATCCCAATAACCAGGAAGCGAAAGAGCGGAAACAGCGTTTGGAGCGGAAGGAAGCTGAAAAGATGCCGACCCCGCCACCAAACACTCCGGCGCCAAAAAAGTCACCGCCGGCCAAGAAAAAACCTTGAGCCCAGAGCGGCGCCACGGTGCCGCACTCCACGGCTGCTTCATGCCGCGCTGCTGGGTCGCCGTCCTGCAGACTACACCTTACGCCGTTATCGGCGAGCTGTTTTTTTCGCTCTGATCAGGCGCCTTCGGCCGCATCGTGAATTTTGGTTTCCGGCGGTTCGCCGGCAGAGGAGCAAGGGTCATGGTGATATTACGACCCGTGATCTTGGGCTCCATTTCCACCTGCGACATGCCGGAAAGATCGTCACGCACTTTTTCCACGAGCTGCATACCAAATTCCTGATGAGCCATTTCGCGGCCGCGAAATTGAAGCTGCACACGCACCTTATTCCCCCGATCCAAGAATTCTTCGGCGTGCCGGATTTTCGTCAGGTAATCGTGCTCGTCGATGTTTACGCGAAACTTAATCTCCTTTAATTTCGAGCTGGCTGGCTTTTTGTCCTTGGTGTGTTTGGAAATGTCGTATCGGAACTTTCCAAAGTCGATGATCTTGCACACCGGCGGATTGGCCATGGGCGCAACCTCGACCAGATCGAGGCCGAGAGTTTGAGCTTTACGCAAGGCGTCGTTCAATTTCATGACGCCGAGCTGTTCGCCGGAGGAACCCAGTATGACCCGGACTTCGCGAGCGCGAATGCGACCGTTTACACGAATTTGTGGTTGCAGATTAGATCAAGCTCCTGACCGGTGAAACGGGAGTGCGCCGCGCCACCGTATTTCCATCTATCGCATTTCCCGGCATCCGCCACGGCGAACGCTAGGGCACTCTCGCTTCGCCACGGATGCGATTCACCGCGACGAAGTGCTCGCATTAATATTCGCAAGCCGAAGGGAAGTTGTAGGCAACAATCTCTCACTGGCAAGGTCAATCTCGTAACAATTAAGTGCCGATCACCCGAGATCACTTTGCGGGCGGGTCGCCAAAATGCGCCTTGTGCGCCGCGTAGGCACCCGCGTCATCGAGCATGGAATCGATAGTCGCTGTTAATGGCTCAAGCTTGACCACTCCGGAAAAAATCGCGCGGTCGCCAATTGCGGTGTCGATCACGAACGCTGGACGTTGCGTGATCTGCAGCGCATGAAATTCAGCCGTCGATGCTCGGATGCGTTTTTCAGTTTTCGCGGATCTGGCATGCTTGCGCAATTCGCCGGGATCGATCCCGCCAGCTTCAGCACCTACCTCAACCGCAACATCCCACTCACCGATCTTTTTGCCGTCCCGCAGGGCGGCGTGCGCAAGTGCAAACCGAACGCGATCATCCGTAAAACCAAAGTCCTTTGCCGCTTCGGCCACGCAATTAGGCGCGAGCCACTCCGGCAAGCTGGCATCGTACCAATCGGTATTGAGCATGAATGGCGAACGCATCATGATCCCGCTGCGCCGATAGAACCATTGTTCCTGTTCACGTGAAGTAGGCAAACCAGTGCGATCCATTAACGCGATCTTCCACTGAAACTTCGCCCGGCCTTCATACCGCTTTTTCAGTTCCGCCCATGTCAACTCGGACCAGAAGCACCAGGATGAAATGACGTCAAGATAATCGGTGACAGTAATGGGCATAACCAGGATTGGACGTTGGGAGTTGCGCGTTGGACGTTGGGCGTTTGCTGTAGTGCAAACTAACTTCCAACGCTCAACGTTCAACGCCCAACATTAATGAACCCTTCACGCCTCTTCGCAGAATGGATATCGTGGATTTAAATCATATTTTTCTTTTCCTCGCGGTGATTTCATCGCTGCTCGTCCTGGCCCGGGCATGGCGCCCCAGCGCGGTCGCCGCGGCGACCTGGCGTATCCCTGCCCTCATCGTGCTCGTGATTACAAGCGTCGCCTGGCTTTTTTGGCGCGGCGCCGCAGGATACGTTGGTGGTTGCGCATGGTTTCTTCTCCTGTTCCTCCCGGCAATTGGATTGCGCAAGATGACCGAGCTCGCCACACAGGGAAACTACAAATCCGCCAGAAAACTCGGAGCGGTCCTTCAAATTTTGCATCCGAGTCCTGAGTTGCGTGATCAAATCCGATTATTTCGCCAGTTGGAATCTCAAGCGAACTATCGAGCCGCAGTAGGTCCAGCCGCTGTCGACCATGAAACTACGCGCAGCCAACTCCGAACTGCGCCGGCAGTGCTCGCCTTGATTCTCTTGAACGCAGTGGTCTTTCTTTTCGAGATATCGGTTGGCGACTTGAACGATCCGGAAGTTTTGCACCGCATCGGAGCGCTGGAGCCTTATGCCGTTGTTGTCCAAGGCGAATACTGGCGCCTTTTCACGGCTCTATTCTTACATGGAGGTTTCGCTCATCTGGGTTTCAACCTTTTCGCGCTTTACGTTCTCGGCCCCCCGCTGGAGCGATCCATCGGCACGGTGCGCTTCGTGGTGTGTTACTTGATTTCAGGACTCGCTTCGGGTGCCGGCGTTATGGGCTTGACCTTAATCGGTCTCGTTCGACCGGCTCAACTTGTCGGTGCATCGGGCGGCATCATGGGCATTGTCGGCGCGCTGGCAGGATTTTTAATGCGACATCGCCACGCGCCGCATGCGAGGCAACGACTGGCAAACATTGTGATGATCGTCGCGATCCAAATCGTATTCGATCTTTCGACTCCGCAGATCAGCATGTCGGCGCATCTGTGCGGACTTGTCGCGGGCTTTCTCCTTGGGCTCGTCCTCGCGCCACGGCCCAAACCAGCGCAAATATCGATGACGTAAAAGTCCATTCGCGGGCAGCGATTCTTTTATGTCCTCGCTTCTTTCCCTGACCGAAAAGATCTCGATCACTCCGCGTTGCTGGACGAGGCGCGTGCGCTCCCCAGAGCTTTTCTTGACCCAGAAAGTGTTCGGAGTTGATTAGCCCTCGCCTCGCACAGCGAGGCGGCTACAGGGATTCGCATGCCGACCTTTCAAATTTACAACGTTACGCCCATCCTGCCGGCGACGCTGGAGCCGCTGCGCGAGATGAGTTTCAATCTTTGGTGGACATGGGAGCCCTCCGCACGTCGCTTGTTCCGGCATCTTGATCCCGAGCTTTGGGGCCGCACAAATCATAATCCGATCCGCATGCTGCAACTTTCGCGGCAATCTCGATTGGAAGAACTTTCGCAGGACAAGAATTTCCTGCGCGAGCTCAAGCAAGTCTTTGAGGAATTCGAGAAATATCTCGGACGCCAGGACACCTACGGCAAAACCGACGCCGGCAGTGCGATCAAGAATCCGATCGCATATTTTTCCGCTGAATTCGGTTTCCACGAATCGATCCCGAATTACTCCGGTGGCTTGGGCATCCTTGCCGGCGACCACTGCAAATCAGCCAGCGATCTTGATCTGAATTTCGTCGCGATCGGCCTGCTATACCGGCACGGCTATTTTCGCCAGCAGATCGACAAGGACGGCGTGCAGGGAGCGATTAACCTCAACCAAAATTTTTATCATCTGCCGATCCGCGAAGTTCGCCGGGGCGATACGAAGCTTCTTATCTCAGTGCCGATTCTGGATCGCGAAGTTTTTGCCAGGCTTTGGGAATTGCCCGTCGGCCGGGTAAACGTCTATCTGCTCGACACCGATATTCCGGAAAACAGCGCTGAGGACCGATTAATTACTGCCGAGCTTTATGGCGGTGACCTCGAAATGCGCATGCGTCAGGAGATCATGCTCGGGATTGGCGGCGTGAAAGCGCTCAGCGCGCTCGGTATCCAGCCCGATGTGTTTCACATGAATGAGGGGCATTCCGCGTTTCTGGCGCTGGAGCGCATCCGTCTCAATGTCGTGGAGAAAAAGCTCGATTTTTATTCGGCGCTTCAGGTCGTCGCGGCGGCGAATGTTTTTACCACGCACACTCCCGTTCCGGCGGGGCACGACTCATTCTCGCGCGAGCTGATGCAAAAATACTTCGGCAAGTTCACCAAGGAACTAAACATTCCATTCGACGAGCTGTTCTCGTTCGGTCACACACGACTCAATTCAGACGACCCGTTCAGTATGACCATTCTCGCGTTGCGTCTTAGCCGCCACGCGAATGGCGTCAGTAAATTGCACGGCGAAGTGACTCGATCGCTTTGGAAAGATGTGTGGTCGGGCGTCCCCGTCCACGAAGTGCCCATTATCAGCATCACGAACGGTGTTCATACCAAGACTTGGATGGCGCCGGAGTTTGCAGCGCTTTACCGCAAGCATCTCGGTGCCTGGGAGGAACACCTCACCGAGCCCGAATTTTGGCGCGGCGTCATTGATATTCCCGACGCGCACCTCTGGGAGACGCATCAGAAACTCAAACGCCGCCTGGTCGACTTTATCCGTGACCGGGAACGAGAACGCCGAGAGCGAATGGGCGAATCCCCGGAGTTTATTCGCAAAGCCAACCGTGTGCTTGATCCGGAAATCCTGACGATCGGTTTTGCGCGCCGTTTCGCGACTTACAAGCGCGGCACGCTTTTGTTCAGTGATAAAGAACGATTAGAGCGATTGGTAAACGATACGACGCGTCCTGTGCAATTCATTTTCGCAGGCAAAGCGCATCCGCGCGATGAAGCAGGCAAGGCGCTTATCCAGGACGTTTACAAGTTCAGTCGCGAAGCCGGCTTGGAGAATCGCGTCGTCTTTCTGGAAGACTACGATAGCTACATTGCGCGGCGTCTCGTCCAGGGAGTCGATCTATGGCTGAACCATCCGCTGCGACCAATGGAAGCAAGCGGCACCAGCGGAATGAAATCCGCGCCGAATGGCGGGATTAACCTCGGTGTGCTCGATGGCTGGTGGCGCGAGGGCTACAACGGCACCAACGGCTGGGCCATTGGGGTTGAGATCGACAATGGCACGACCGAATTTCAAAACGAAGTGGACGCGAGCAGCCTTTATCAATTGCTAGAGAATCAAATCGTGCCGCTTTATTACGCGAAGCCCGACGGCAAACTTCCCCTCGCCTGGTTGCAATTGATGCGCGAATCCATCCGCAGCGTCACACCCATCTTCAACACGCAGCGGATGGTGAAGGAATACACCGAGCAGCTTTACATTCCTGCAGCCCGGGCACACGGCAATTTTTCCAGCGACAGCTGTGGCGCCGCAACGCAGCTGAGTCGGTGGAAAGCGCAGATGCGAAAAGATTGGCCACAGGTGCAAATTTCCGATGTGCAAGTAGCCAACAAAGACCGCCAAAGCATTTTGGTCGGCGAATCACTGCAGATCAGCGCGCGCGTGCATCTCGGCGCAGTCGATCCGCAACATGTGCGCGTGGAAGCGTATCACGGCGACATGGATAATGGCGGCATCCGCAATCCGGTCGCCACCGTGCTACATCAAAGTCCCGGCCAACCGAGAAGTGGCGACGGGAATTACATTTACCAAGGCAGTGTTCCCGCGACTGAAAGCGGCACCTACGGTTTCAGCGTGCGTGTCGTACCAACGCACCCATGCCTGATGCAAGCGCACGAACTCCGCCTCATCGCTTGGTCGTAAATTCTAGGACGCGCTTTTCCCAGCGGCTACGTTCGTGCGGTGCCGACTTATAAACGCCTTTGCGCCAGCTGTGTACGAAAAGCAGAAATTTTTCCATAAAATCGCCCACATATGTGTTGACTATCACTGATCTGCTGTTAGTTTCAATGTTCTGCTGGAAGCGGACTCCTGAAATTTTGGAGTGTGTTCTACGTACATCTGGGACTGCAAATTGGAACTCAATTTTGTCCCGACATTGATTTACGGGCTGCCCCCGCACCTGGCACGGCGCGGAAGAGCCCGAGTTCAAGTCGGATTCGAGATTGAGTTTTTTTGTCGTTTCAAATGAACGTGAATGGCTGGTTCTTTGACATCTACATACAGGGTAGTAAGAATACAACTTTAAGAGCTGAGTCTGAAATCAAGTTGCTGAAGCGTCCGCTGTCCTCAGCGGATTGGCCGAAGCAAGAGAGTTTCAGTTATCACAATTTGGTCCCGCGTCTGCGGGATCAACAAATTGATCAAGCTACAAAGAGCGCATCATGGATGCCTTGGTGCCAATAGGCGATGAAGGACGTGGCAAGCTGCGATAAGTCACGGAGAGCGGCAAACACGCTTTGACTCGTGAATTTCCGAATGGGGTAACCTGAGCGGGATAACACCTGCTCGAGTTCGTGTGAATTCATAGCACGAACATCGCGACACCCGGCGAAGTGAAACATCTCAGTAACCGGAGGAAAAGAAATCGAAAGAGATTCCGTCAGTAGTGGCGAGCGAAAGCGGAACAGGCTAAACCCAGCACTTTCATGCGTTTTACGATCGAATAACGATTGCAGAGCGTAAGAAAGTGCTGGGGGTTGTAGGAGCTCGACGTGGTAGTGCAAAGGTTAGGTGAAGCTTCTGGAAAGCTGCGCTATAGAGGGTGAAAGGCCCGTAACCGAAAACCCAAGCACGCCTAGGGACTTCCTGAGTAATACGATGCACGTGAAACTTCG
>Ga0306920_100002139_pt1 | contig 24858 bp, 18 predicted proteins | sample flu12Cox44000170_FD_204666 | JGI IMG/M metagenome (GOLD analysis project Ga0306920, IMG submission 204666) | Lab enrichment of tropical soil microbial communities from Luquillo Experimental Forest, Puerto Rico - flux4day.12C.oxic.44.000.170 (v2)... | ecosystem: Environmental > Terrestrial >...
GTGGAAGAATTGGAGGGTGTTTCGAGCTCGCAACAGCCGTTGCAGCCTGCAATGCCGGCCGATTTAGATCACATTCAAAAGCGTATCTGGGAGTACTTGGCAGAACAGCCCCGCCATTTCGATGAACTGGCGCGCCAATTGCGGACCGAGATCCCTGAACTGTCCAGGGCTCTCATGCACTTGGAAATGAAAAAAGTCGTTCGCCGGTTACCGGGGAATTTATATGAACGGCCATAGGCACCTCCATTCGCTATTATGAGCTATTCTTTTCATAGAGGTTTCCGTTCCCGGAAGTCTCACTGGAACTAACGCGGCTTTTTAACCGTAAATTCATGGATCGATCTTATTGACCCCATATGATCGACAATCCATCGACATTGGCCGCGCATTTGCAATTGGGAGTTCCGGCAAACGTCCAAAACCGCAATCAAGGGGCCAACGACCATGATTGGACGGACCATTAGCAGAGCATGGAAAGAGGTGGAAAGCTCCATGGAACCCAAAGAGATCCGGTTTCCGCGCGAAAAAAACCACGACGTGTGCCTTGAGGAATTGATTGCTCAAAATCTGTTGAGCCAAACGCCGACTCTGTGCCCCATGATCCAGCCCTTGACCCTGGCGGCCGCGCATGAAATTACCTTGTTGATTACGGGGGAGACCGGAACCGGCAAGACCTTTTTGGCCCGTATTATTCACGACTTTTCCACACGAAAAAATGAACGTTTTCTAGTGGTTCCGTGCGGAGCGTTGGCGCAAAGCCTGGTTGAAAGCGAACTGTTTGGACATGTTCGGGGTGCGTTTACCGGCGCGGACAGTGGCAAACAAGGCAAATTTGGCGCAGCGGGGAGGGGCACAATCCTTCTTGACGAAATCGATACGCTCGGCCTGGAACAGCAAGCGAAGCTGCTAAGGGTTCTCGAAACCGGTGAGTATGAGCCGGTGGGGAGCAATCGCACCGAGATTTGCCGGTCTCGGATTATCGCAGCCAGCAATTGGAACCTCGAAGAAGCAGTGCAACAAGGCAAATTCCGCCAGGATCTGTATTACCGGCTTCATGTGATGGCTTTTTATCTGCCGCCGCTTCGTGAACGAAAGCAAGATATCGGTCCTCTAACGCGAACCATGCTACAGCGCTTTGCCGCCAAGTTTTGCAAAATCATTTCCGGGATCAGTCCTGAGGCTCTCGCCACACTCGAAGCCTTCCCCTGGCCAGGCAATATTCGCCAACTGGAAAATGCTATCCAATTGGCTGTCATGGTTTGTGACGGACCCGAATTACTCTTCCGCCATCTTCCGAAGCCGATTAAAGAAATCGCAACGAATGTACCCGCCAACGGTCGCACCACGCCTATCTCGGTCGTAGAAGCCGTGTGTTGAATTCAGAAATACTCCCCCCTTGTCAATGGAAAGCTGAAGCCTAATTTGGGCTGCAGTGACAAAGCTCCGGCCTGCCCACGATTAGGAGTGCAGCAACTATGGCCATTCCGCATGTTCTTTTTGTGGGAACTATCGGCGAAGGTCTCTTTCGCAGCATTGATGGAGGGATCTCCTTTGTTCGTGCTTGCAACGGTATGTTTGTGGAATGCCATGTCCGCGCCCTGGCAATTCATCCTGTCGAGGCACGCATTCTCTATTTAGGCAGCGAAGATGGATTATTCCTGAGTCGCGACGGATCGGAGAACTGGACGCGGGTGGAATCGCCGCTGAACGGAAAACAGATTTGGTCTATCCTGGTTTCACCGTATGACTCGGAGATTCTAATGGTTGGAACGTGTCCAGCGCGAATCTTTCGCTCCGACGACGCCGGGCGAAGCTGGACCGAACCAGCCGCCGAAATAGTTCAGAATTGTCCTCGGATCATGAGAACTCGGATTACATCGATTCTGGCTGACCCCGTCCATCCGGAAACGATGTGGGCCGGGGTGGAAATCGACGGCATTCACTGCAGCCGGGACAGGGGTAGGTCCTTCCACAAAGTGGGTCACGGATTATCGTCCCAGGACATCCACGGCCTGGCGATCGTGCCCGGCAATGGCCGTGGCAGACGCCTGCTCGCGACGACCAACAATGATTTGAACAGCAGCATGGATGATGGCGATACCTGGTCGCCCATGCAAATCGGCACAGTTCTGCCCTGGTCATATTGCCGCGGAATGGTTCAACTCCATCGCCGACCGGAGATAATTCTCATGGGCAACGGTGATGGCCCGCCGGGGACTGCGGGCACGGTTGCCCGCTCTGAAGACGGAGGACAGACCTGGCAAGCCGCCCGCTTGCCGGGCCCAGCCAACAGCACCATTTGGAATTTTGCAATCCACCCCGCCGATCCAAAACTGATTTATGCAAGCAGTGTTAGCGGGGAAATCTACCGCTCCACGGATTCAGGTGATTCGTGGGAGAAACTGCTCCGAGAATTCGGCGAAGTGCGCGCCCTCGCCTGGGCTCCGCAGTGGGGAAATTGAGAACTAACTTGGATCGTCAGGAGATCTCGAAACACTCGGGTTGCTGAAGGGAGGAACTTTACCGCGCGGCATCTCATCTTTGGAAGTGGAGTAATCCTCCGAACGAACGCTTGGCTTCTCTTGCTCTTGTGCAGGTGTGGAATCTGCTCGATTCAGTTCATGTGGTGAAAGAGTTTTATGACTCCCGGAAATTGGTATACGGTCTAGACTCACGCTATTAGAAGAGCATCCAGACAGAACCGCTCCAACCAAGAAAGAACTTGCCAAGATAGTTACTGCTCTTTGGTCCATCTCCTTTTCCCTTCGAAAGAATCATTGCATCTTTTGAAGCAGTCACTCGTTTTGTTGATTATTGACGTTATCGCACTTGTCGATGAATCAGTGGAGGTGGAGGTGGATTCGAATCGACAGCGGTTGCCCGGTCGCATTGACTATCCGCCATCGGCCACAAAGGAGACGGAGGCACCAGTGTCGTCGGGGCGGATGGTGGCGTATTATCCCGTACGGTTGTGGCGGACGGCACCGAGGGTAAATAGGAAATCGGTGGCGGCGGTGTCGCCGTCGATTCACCAGAAACCGAATTGCTTGTCGACCCATTGGGAACCGACGGCACAGGAGACGGAATCGCTGCTGGTGGTGAATGTTGCTGCATAGTAGGCGGTGGTAGGGCGCCATTCTGCGCACCAGTGTTAATCGTCTCGGATTGTGCGGGAGCGGGCCCATAAGAATACGACCCTTGAATTGGGACCAATAGTTTCATGGAAGGCACAGTGATCGCCAACATCGGCGTCGGCAGACTTCCCTGATCGCCACTGACCAGCTGTAACGAAGAGCTTACTGCCATTGGCATGGAAGTTCCCTCAGCAGTTCCGTCGGGTTTGAGCTTCAAGTTTACGTTGCTTGCAACCGGCTGCGTTGCTGCCGCCGTCATTGGCCTGTTCGCACCGTTTTGTACATAATGACCCTGGAACAGATTAGGCAAGAGCAATCGCCCCTCGGTAAACGGGCGGCCGGATTCACAGCCCGAAATTAAGACGGCGGTTACAACAGCCCCGGCTATGACCAAGTTTGGCCCTCTTCCCATATCCTTCCCCCTCTCCATGAATGGACGTGTTTGTGCCGCCCGGGCTCGCCCGCGCAGTCGCCACTCCCAGTTCAACAGGACATAAATGGCAAGTTTCAAGGTACTTCAAAAAGAGGGGCGAAGATTAGCCGGATAGTCTGATCGTGTCAAGAGGGTTTTTGCATGGAGTTGCGAAGAATTCTTAGGTTTTTTTCGACACCGACATTTTTTTTGCCCTTTCAAAGACTATATCCAACATGGTCTCGGTCAACCTTCCCGTAAATGTATTTTGCTGGCTCGGATGGTAAGATCCAATCAAATAATAAGGCCCAAATATTGCTTCTACACCGTGACCAAACTTGGGTGTCGGAACTACCTCATATTTCAACTGGCGCAGCCCTCGGAGCATGACTCTCCAGGCAAAGGATCCCAGGCAGACAACCGCTCGTATTCGTTGAAGCATCGCTATTTCCTTTAGCAAATACGGCAGACATTTGTCCCTTTCGTCCGGAGTCGGCTTGTTATTCGGAGGAGCACACCGAACACATGACGTTATGTAACAATCTTTTAATTGCAAGCCATCGTTGCGATGTTGTGACGTGGGTTGATTGGCAAATCCGGCCCGGAATAAGGCTGCGTACAACCAATCTCCCGAACGGTCCCCCGTGAAAATTCGGCCGGTCCGGTTTCCTCCGTGGGCGGCGGGGGCAAGTCCACAAATCAACACCCTTGCCCGGGGATCTCCGAAGCCTGGTACCGGGCGTCCCCAATATTCCTGATCTCGATATGCTGCCCGTTTTTCCCGGGCGACCTTTTCCCGCCAGCGCGTCAGCCGATTACATTGGCAACAGGAGATGATTTGATCCTGGAGGACCGAAAGCGAGGTTAATTTCAAAGCGTAGCCCAGGGTCCGTGCAATACTAAATCCAACAGTATCATTAAATAGTATTCGCAAACGGAACCTTCGACTAATTTGGGGGTTTAGATTATGAGAGAATCCCGAGCGAAGTTGCGTAAAATGAAGCGATTTTTTCGCAAACTTGCATGGTCTAGAGAGAATCAGGCTCCTCTCTTGCAAAAATACGGAACTTTGTTCAGGGCACGATGTGAATTTCACAGAATTTCCTTCCGGAATGCTTTTTCTTCGGTTTTCAGAAACAGGAACGGCTCTCTTCCGGGAGACTTGAGAAACCGGGTGCGAATTCGTAAATAAACTTGGAGAGGTTCACAGGTGGAAAACCAGTTTTCGGTTTGGTACCGAAAAAGTTGAAGCCATCTTCTTTTGGAGGAGATTTTTTCATGTTGCGCACGTTTGTGGTTGCCTTGTTCGGTTTGGTAATACTGGCAGGAGGTCTGTCGGCCGACGAAGTCAAAGGGAAAATCAAGAGCGTAGATGGCGACAAGGTTGTCGTGACAGTTGGCGATAAAGATCAGGAATTCAATATCGCCGACGCGACTGTGCTCAATGCAGCAGGCAAGGCTGTCAAAGACAAGAGCAAAGCTCTTACCGCTGGCAAACAAGTAACCCTCAAGACGGAAAAAAAGGCCGGCAAAGACGTCGTTACTGAAGTGAAGATCGGCGGCGGAAAAAAACAGGATAAATGACTTCCATAATCATTGAATCGAAAAGCGTTAACCTATTCTTGAGGTTAACGCTTTTTTTATTGAATCGGCGGCCTCTTTTGGTGCCAATCCGTAACTTCTTGATATCTATTTGCAATTTCCAACAATCGGCTTTCGCTCCAGATGTGACCTGTAAATTGAATACCCGTGGGTAGCTGGTTTTTGCCGAATCCGTTAAAGACGGAAATCGCGGGTTGACCAACGATATTTCCAGCCGGTATAACGGGCGGTCCGCCTCCCATGCCTGGATAGGCTTTATCGAAATCCACACCAATGGGAAAGGCCACCGTGGCGCGCGCGGGAGCGGCCAGAGCATCGTATTTCGAATAAAGAGCATCCATTGCCTTTTTCATAAAGCGTCGTACACGCAAAGCCTGGAGATAATCCACGGCCAAGACAACCGTGGATGCGTAACCGCCATAACGATCATTGATCGCCCGCAGTTCTTTGGCCCGGCCGGAGTCGATAAAATCCCGGAATGCACTGGCGGCTTCGGCATCAATGATGAGGCGAATAACGTCGCCAAATGGGAACGCGGGAAAAGGGACTTCCTCCTCAATATTCGCAAATGGCGCAAGCGTTTTCAAGGATTCTTCAAAGTTTCTTTTCACTTCAGGTTGAATCCGGTCCAAAACTCCTTTGATGACGCCAATTTTGAATTTCTTTGCTCTCCTGTTTGTTTTGGCGTCGTGAAAGGACTTGGCGACGCTGCTGGAATCGTTCGAGTCCTTTCCGCTAATGGCGGCGAGGACCAGCGCGCAGTCATCCGCAGTGCGACACATGGGACCCAATTTGTCCAATGTCCAACTGAGTGCCATGGCACCGTGCCGGCTCACCCGGCCATAAGTCGGACGCAAACCCGAAACGCCACAAAAAGCTGCGGGAGTAATAATGGAGCCCGAAGTTTCCGATCCAATCGCAAAACCAACCAACCCAGCAGCCGTGGCAGCCCCCGGGCCGCTAGAGGACCCGCCGGACCAAAAGTCGGTATTCCACGGTGTTCGGCCAGGACCGGTAAAGGAAGCATCCGCGTTGTTGTAGCCAAAGCCTCCTGCCAACTCGACCATGGCCAATTTGGCAACCAACACGCCCCCGGCTTCTCTAAGCTTCTTCACCACCGTGGCGTCAAAGTCAAAGACCTGATCTTTAAATGGTTCAGCGCCCCAACTCGTCGGGGACCCTTTTGTGGCGAGCAGGTCTTTCACTCCATAGGGAATGCCATGCAGTGGACCACGGTACTTGCCAGCTTGCAATTCTTCGTCGGCGGCCTTGGCTTCTTCCAGGGCTCTTTCCCGGGTAATGGTAACCACGGCGCCCAATTTCGGGCCGAACTTCTCCAAACGCTCCAAATATGCATCAGTCAGCGCACGGGAAGTAAGCTTACGGGTCTTCAAGAGCCTGCCTAATTTGCGGAGCGGTGCAAAAAGAATTTCTTCATTGATATCCACTTTGCGAGACATGATAATCATCAGGGAACATCAGCTTGAAAAACGAATGACGGCTCGTCGCCATTGGCGATTTTAAATCGTTTCAACCTTTCTCCTGCATTAATACCGTTTTGAACGCTGCGTTTGACTTTGGCCAATTGATCCTGGTCCAGGAAATTGCTGTAGCGAGCGCGGACTATGGCAAATAAAGAGTCGACCGTAGTCGCGATCGGATCCGGCTTTTGATCTGCTGGCGAAGGATCTTTGTTATCCTGAAGGCGCTCCGATGCCAGACCTTGTCCCGCAATCGGTACAATCGGCGTTAGTGCGGCCAGCGCTACCGTCTTGCCAAAACTGCGGCGGCCCACCGGATCGAAACAGAGCTTGGACTTTTTGTTCCGAATCACAAGAACCCCCTTTCATTCTCTTTTGATCGCAACTGCTGGTCGGCCAAATTATAGGCAGTAAAGAGCCTGCGGCAACGGCGTTGATTGATTTCTCGTGGGCACGATTTCTGCCGCGCTCAGAATTGGACAAAAAAATGCCCACGGGTTGCACCCGTGGGCATCGAAACTTCTAGGCAAATAATTCGGACAGATCGTTAATTGCCCCAAACGGGGCCATAGTCCGTTACGCGAATGCTTTGGATATGATCCAGCAGGGGAAGCAGATTTGTCGGAGTCCCGGTTAATGAGAAACCGACCGCGCCGCCCACAGAAGTCATTCCTTTATTCAAAACGATCCTGGCATGGCCCAACGTAGGGTGATCCAGCGTTATAGTCCAGGAATTGGCATCCTGGGTCATCCGTGACACGACATTGTCGGTCTTAGTAGCCTTGGCCTGGAGAACAGTTAAGAAGTAACTCTGTGGCTGGCCTGCAAGGGATGCTTCCAGGCGGTATTGGTAATAGGAAGAATCTTCATGGCGGCCGTCAAAATCGCCCTCATCCACAATATTAAACCGTGGCGTTTGACCCAAGAAGGTAACGCGCAATTGTTGATCGCCATTCTGGCTCATGATTGTATTGGCATTTTCCTGCCAGGGTTCGTACGGGAAATGCAGCAAAAAGGTTTTGTCAACTTGGGAAGCCGGCACGGCATCGCTGCTGGATTCTACGCGGTCAAGAATAAATGTCGTTTCCAATGGTTTGATGTAAATAAATTCCCGGATCACCCTGCCGGCAAATGGATTGTCGAAAGTTTCGCGCGTATGCGACCGGTAGGTATCCGTCAAATCGACAGCCGCATAGGAAAAATACTCGCTACTTTGTACGCGAAGCACGCGCGCCGATCCGTCGGCATATGCCCATGCCTGGCCGGAACCATTAAATAGGAGCCCATTTTGCGAAATTGTTTCCTGCGAGTTTCCTCCATTGAAAATATTTTCATAGCCGGCACTGTTTCTCGTAAGGAAATAACCATTGCGCCAGATTTGAAAGCTTCCCATATCCTGATGTTGGTGTCCGGCCCGGGTCGCCTGGCCCAGTTGGAATAAAATGCTGGTCGCCTGTTCGCCCCACTGATTTCGGGAATAAAGGAACCCGGCTCCGGGAGCATAGTAATCGACCGGAAGGTCACTGAAGTCGCGGCATTGTATGTCATTGCGATAAAGGAACGGCTGCGCATAGTAATCGCTATCAGCTCCGACCATGTCAATCCATTGACGGGCATATTGGCCCAACGGAAGATTACGGTACTTATTGGCCATGACCGACATGAAATTGCCGAGGTAAAAATCCGAGGCACCCGGGTAGCCGCCGTAAGTCTCTACATCACCAAATGCAAAGACCTGGGGATACGGATGATCGTCATCCTTCTTATAAGTCGGCGCGGGGGTTGTACTGTAGATCAAATTGAAAACGGCCTCCTTGAAAAAATTGGTTTCACTGAATAGGTCCCGGCCGAAATTATCCATGGAGACCATGGCGGTCATCGGATACGACAACATGTACCGGCCGTATTGGGACCCTTCACCGGCTACGCCGCCGACCGCTTCATCGTTTGCGTATTCGAGAAAGGATCCCCAGCGTGTGACCAGAGCGTTTTCGAGGAACTGTCCTGCCAACGGGTTTTCGTAGTAGGTGGCAATTGCCCAATTCAATTCATTGCGAAAATAACCCCAGAAGTAATTGTTGGCATCCATTCCGGGACCGCCCCAGTCATGGTCGTTAAGGACCGAAACATAATGGTTATACCGGTCCATGAACGTGGTCCGTTCGTCGGCAGTCATCGCGTTATAAGTCCAGTCATAGGCGACCGGGACCCAGTCGTTCCAGCGATAATTGTCGCTCGCCACGCCGTTCAGTTCGGATTCGGAAATCTCGAAGTTCATCAAGCGATCAATAGTTGCTCGAGCGTAAGTGACATCTTGGGTGATGACATAGGCGAACGCGGTAGACCAGGGATCGCCCATATCCACTGTAAAATCGTTTTCATAATACCATTGCCGGGCTTCCGCAAGCCGTTGCGGCGTCCACCAAATGCGTGCGTGCTCCGCCGGGATGGTAAAGCTGTCGCGCCCGATGGCATTGGCAACATAGATATCCTGTTGAAAAGAATCCGCTCCGTGGGAGGGTTGCACTGGGAGAGGGGGCGTATCGGCTATCGACGGATTTGGTGTGGCCCCGGTAAAAGGGATTTCGCCTCCGCCAAGTGTTGAAGGGCTTTTGGGCATCTCGCTGCTGCCAGGATCACTAAAAATATATCCACGGAACCTAGGAGACTTTGTCGGCGAAGGGGCGGCCTGAGAAAGATTGTCGCTGGATTGCAAGGGATCGTCTTGGAACAAGGGATGGTTTTCCAGTGTCGGAAAAAAATCCGAGAGTTTATTTGTGAAATTACGAGAATTGAGTTGCAGAGAACTTGCTCCGGGCTGCTCGCCACGTTGCGAAACGGCACCGACAAACCCATTGATAATCGATTGCGAAAGGGCGTTAACGGCATACGGAGCTTGCAAAGCAATTCCCGATTCGCCAGCCTTTCTTCCGGGTGTTAGCAGCGCCAATCCGTTCGGATCGCCACCCAAAATGGGTAATCCGGTCGTTGGTGTCATGTTGCCAAATTGCATGCCAACGTAGGAACCCGCCAACCAACGATGTTCGAGTTGTTCCAGATGCAGATAAAACGAAGCCCAAGGAAAACGCATACGGTGACCTCCAAGGTGCTGATGCCGGGATACTGGGTTCACAAATGGGGGTGTATGCGCGACCCGACCTGGGTTGCGGAGGACGGGGAGGGTTCCGGAAGCTCAACGGGAATTGAAAAAGCAGGCAACCGCAATTGGGCAAATCATGTCACCAGGCGGGTTGAAATGATACTGCATCAAGCGGTTGATTCGGGTGAAGGGAGCAAATCCTTTCTTGGGGGGCAGAAAAATGTAACAAGTTTTTTACCGATTGTCAAATTTTAAATTGCCATTTTTGTTTATTTTGTTTTATGAACCCCAATAAGGCCCGCTGTCCGTTACGCGAATACTTTGCACGTGGTCCAGTAACGGAGTCATGTCCTTGGGATCGCCCTTGGGGGAGTAACCAACTTCCCCGCCTGCAGAAACCATACCTTTGTTCAAGACGATTCGGGCGTTTCCTTTCGTAGGATGAGTCAGGGAAATGGTCCAGGACGAGCCGTCATCGGTTATCTTGGCGGCGACATCTTCCTCATTGACACCACGCGCCTGCAAGACGTTAATGAAATAGTCTTGGGCACGCCCGGTAAGTGTGGCGTTCAGTCGGAATTGGTAAAAGGAACTTTCGGAATGCGGCCCCTCAAAGTCCCCTTCGTCAGTGACAGAGTAGTCCGGGCTTGACCCCAGTGTGATCAATCGAAGAGCCTGGTCCCCGTTCTCGGCCAAGACGGTGTTGGGACCGTCAATTTTTGGTTCCTGGGGAAAATGCAAGACGAACGTTTTTTGCACGTCCTCGGCGGGAATCTGTTCGCTGCTTGATTCCAGGCGATCCAGAACCAGCATGGTTTCCAGAGGTTTAACAAAAATAAATTCGCGAATAATGTGCCGCACATAGGGGTTATCCTCCTGCTGCCGACTGGACCGGTAGGCGCCGGTAAGATCAACGGCGGCATAAGAAAAATTATCCGCACTTTGCAGGCGCACGATCCGGGCCGGACCGATGGCGTAGGCCGGGGCTTCGCCGTAGCCGTTAAAAACGATGGAGTTATGGGCGAGAGTATCATTGGAGTTCTCGTCGGCAAACTGGTTCACATAACCGGTGCTCTCCTTGGCGACATAATTTTGATTGCGAATTATTTGGAAGGTACCCATATCCAAGTGTTGATGGCCTGCCGCGTAGGTCTGCCCCAATTGGAGGAAAACGGACGTGGCGTTCGTACCCCATTGACTCCGGGTGTAAAAGTAGCCGGATCCGGGTGCATAGTAATCGACGGGGAGATTGGAAAAGTCCAGAGTCGGCCCAGTCCTGTTATCCAGCGCGTTAACATAAGGGTCCATGTCCGGATCAGTCTGTATCATCCATTGGCGGGCATACATGCCCACGGGAAGATCGGGATAGGTGTTGACCATGGTGGACATGAAATCGCCCAAATAGGAATTGCCCGCCGCCGGGTAACCGCCAAAATTGTCATCGTCTCCGAACGGAAAAACCTGGTAGTACGGAGTTGGACCGTCTTTACGGTAAGTCACATCCGGCGAGGTCGAGTAAATTAGATTGAAAACCGCCTCTTTGAAATAGTTGGTTTCACTATACAAATCCCGTCCCAGGAGGTTCGCCGTGACGAAAGGAACGGTGGGATAGGCAAGCAAATAGGGACCATACAGCGTACCCTCGCCACTCACGCCGCCTCGTCCTCCATCTTGAGCATACGGTAAAAACCCGTCTTGCCAGCGGGTGATCAAAGCATGGTCGATGAAGGTCTGGGCCATGGGATTTTCGTAATAAGTGGCAATGCCCCACGACAATTCATTGCGCAAATATCCCCAATAATAGTTGTTGGATTCATATCCCGGTCCACCGAAGTCGTGATGGCTGAGAATGTCGACATACCGGTTATACCGGTCCGTGAATGTTTGCCGCTGTGATGGGGTCATCAGGTCATAGGTCCAATCGTAGACCGGCGCGACCCAGTCCGCCCATCGGTAATTGTCACTGGCAACTCCTGCTAATTCCTGCTCAGAAATGGTGAAATTCATTAACATTTGCACGGCTGCACGCCCATATTGGAGGTCGCCGGTCACCATATACACAAAAACATTTTCCCAGGCGTTGCCATCTCGTGGCGTAAACGGATTTTGATGGTACCAATCCCGGGATTGTTGCAGCCGTTCGGGAGTCCACCATAAGCGCGGATGTTCCGTGGGGATGATGAGTCCGGCTCCGTTGAGATTGGGATTGAAGTTGGCAACAATGAGTTGTTGTGGAAACGTGTCCATCGGCGCAGTAAAGGAGACACCGCTACCCAAGATGCTTTCGTGATAATTGTTTTGGTTTTCAGCACGAGTCACTTCCCCACCCGAAGTAACAGCGTGATTCGCATCGTAGGGCGTTGTCGACTCCCACCTTTGAGGAAGAGCCGCGCGTGAGTTCCGGTTTTGAATTTGCAGATTCAAAGCTTGCTCCAACTCCGTCATGCCGGTCCACAGTGCTGCCGTGTTATCCGGATTGTTACGCACGAATGGCGCTGAAGCGGATTCATCAGTAACTAACCTGAGGTTTTGGGCCAGGGAATCCGTAGACCCGATTTGATCCATTATGCGGCCAGCACCCTCATTTTCATCCCTCTGTATCTCAACCTGCGAGGATTGCCGCAAAGCGTGATCTGTCGAAAAATATACTTTGTCCTCGGCAAGAATTCCTGTCCAGAAGGCCGAGAACTTACCGGATGGTTGAAAACCCAAATAACTTCCGGCAACCAGACGGGGCTCGAGGGATTCGATAAGAAGCCGTGTTTTTGCAGATTCCATAGGTAGTCGTCCTTCGAAAAAAGACCTGGCTGCGAGCAACTCGCGAAAAGGGAAATGGAGCGAAACCGATCGTCAGACCGGGGGCAAGAATTGCCTTCTCGGGCCGATTAGGCAAGGGCACGAAGCTCAGGACGAATAGAAGGGCAAATGAGATTTGGCGAAGGGAGAGGACATTTCCTGCTCGGACGACGATTAATGCCTATTTGGTGGTGGCAAAACCAACCCAAATAATGCATAGCCAATAAGACGTTGCGAATCATCTACTTTCCTTTCGGCAGCCTGATTATCCCGGAGGGACTCAAGGCATTGCGCCTCATCCTTGCGGATGATTTGCCTTTGTCGAGGAAAAAGAATGTCCAAGGCCCAGTTTAGCGACTTGGAACGGCGATTATTATTAAGTTCGGATTAAAACAAAAAAAAGAAAAACAATAATCTTCGATTTCTGAACGGCACCGAACACTCGACAATAAACCAAAAAAATTAAAAATCCATTAAAAAATCAATTTTTATTGTACGATTTTCCGAGTAGAAGCAAACTGGCATGCTGCTTCGATTACAATGAAGGAACACGCGAAAGAGTTTAGTGGGACACCCGGCATGGCTGCGATACAAATGGATCGGGAAACTTTTTTGGCGCACATGCGTCGAAGTGGTTTACTGACCCAAGAACAATTTGAGGAGCTGCTGAAGCAATTGCCTGACACGAAGCGGGGCAAAGTAATTGCGCGGGCGCTCGTTGAATTGGGAATACTTACCCGATTTCAGGCGGAAATGCTCCTCGCGGGAAGGACAAACGGCTTTCAGCTGGGGCAGTACCGGATTCTGGCACCGCTCGGCCGTGGAGGCATGGGCCGGGTTTTCAAAGCGGTTCACCTGACCATGAACCGCGTCGTGGCCCTGAAATTGGTTTCGGCGAACCTGGTAAAAACCGAACTGGGCCGACAAATGTTTCAACGCGAAGTGCGCGCCGCCGCGCGTCTGCTCCACAGTAACATCGTCACTGCGTACGACGCCAATCAAGACGGAGACCGTCATTATCTTATCATGGAATTTGTTGATGGGCCGAATCTGGAGGAATTGGTTCGAGACTATGGACCCCTGGAGATCGGCCAAGGATGCGACTTTGTTCGCCAAGCGGCGGAGGGCCTGCAGTATGCTTTTGAAATGGGGATGGTGCACCGGGACATCAAGCCGGCCAATCTGCTGGTGCAGGCGCCGGAAGGTCCGAGAGGCAAGAAGCCGTGCGTGGTGAAAATACTGGATTTCGGCCTGGTCCGGCTGCACGCGGGTGACCAGTCCGACGTAGCCTTAGCGGCGCCGCTGGAGATTCGGGAAAACACCATCCTGGGCACGCCGGATTTTCTATCCCCGGAACAGGCGCGCAATTTACACCGAGTGGACATCCGGTCGGACTTGTACAGCCTGGGCTGCACGTTCTATTTCTTGCTGACGGGTCAAGTTCCATTTCCGGGGGGAACAAACATGGAAAAGCTGGCCCGGCACGGAACGGCTGATCCCATTCCGGCGGCGCAACTGCGCTCAAATATTCCGGCCGGTGTGGCATTCATCATTCGCCGTCTCATGAGTAAAGATCCCAATGAGCGGTATCAAACTCCTGCTGAATTAGCAATGGCCCTAGCCCCATTTGCCAAGAGCGGCCCGCCAACATGGATGGGTACACAATTGCCGCCAAAATACAGTGAGTCGTTGCCGACTTCGTCGGGAGATTCCAGTTCCGGTTCGGATTTTTCCGCCGCCAGTTCGGGTCCAGAAGAGGAATCCATCCTGTCCAGTACGGTATCGCCGAATTATTCTCCGACTCCGTTTTCCGCAACAGGAATATCCGGAATTTTGCTCCGAGGCCTGGATTGGCAGGTCCAGAAACGCCGATTGAAGTTTGCCTTATCCTTGGCCATGGCGATTGTGGTCGGCCTATTGGCCTGGGTGGGATGGTTGATTTTTCATCCGTAATTGAGCGAGCAATTCCTGCAAGTCCCGGGGCAAAGGTGAGGTCCAGAACATTGATCGGCCGGTAACTGGGTGTTTCAGTCCCAGAACGGCGGCGTGAAGAGCCGGACGCGGGAATCCTGTGGGATCCGGGGCCAGGGGTTTGCCGTGAAGCGGGCGGTCGTATACTTGTTCCCCGCAAAGAGGCGTGCCGTTTTCGCCGAGGTGAATCCTCACTTGGTGCGTGCGGCCGGTCTCCAGCTGGCATTCCACGAAAGTGAAATCTCCCAGGATTTCAAGAACGCGAATGTGAGTCACAGCCCGTTTTCCGCGGCCGGGTTTGGCGGCTTGGCCTCGGCGGCCGTCCCCGCGATCGCGTACAAGCCAGGACTCCAAAACAGTGCTGGTAGCCCGGCCGCGGACGACCGCCAAATATTTTCGTTCAACAGAGTGCAAACGGAATTGACCGCCGAGATACCGGGCCGCGTTTGGAGATCGGGCAAATACCACCAACCCGCTGGTTTCCTTGTCCAATCGATGTACCGCAATTACCTTGTTTCGGCCGTTTTGTTTCGGCAACATTGGCAGCAATAAATCTGCCAAGGTTGGAGGCAAAAAACGCCGGGCCCGGGAACCGAATTCAGCGATTTCGGCGGGATGACGCATTGTGGTCAAACCGGCAGGTTTATCGACCACGACGATTTGCGCATCGACATATCGAATATGGAAAGACGGGGAGTGCATTGATTACGGAGCGATTGACTCTTCCGCAAAGTAATTATTTTTCAAAGATACCGGGGTCCAATCTTTCAAGGATTTTGGCTTCGATTACTTCCGCCTCGACAAATTTTTGGCCATTACGACTAATAGCCACTTTCTGTGGTTCCTGGATACCGTTAATCGGCCGGAAATCACTAAAGAATCGTTCTTCCTTGACTTCTTTCCCGGAGTTAACGTCCAGGGCCTGCCGCTGCAATTTTACCAATAAATGGCTCTCTTTGTCGAAATATAGATGGACGTCCTTGTGACCTTCCGAAGTGACCTTGATCCCGTCGGCCAAATGACCATTGACCGAATCCTGGCGTAGCAGCGACAATTGAAAGTTTTTTTCTTTTAGAGGGATTAACCGATTAACTTGCAATAAGTAAGTTGCCTCCTTCAATTCCGAAATAATGTTCTTATCCAGGGTCTGAGCTTGACCGTTTACAGTGATCCAGGCGTTATCGCCGTTGACGACGGAAGTGAATACTGATTTTTGACCCACAAATTCCTGGATTTCCTTGAGGCGGTCAGGAAGTTGATAGTAGGTTTGCTGGGTAAATTGAAGTCCGTCCCGAAGATTGAGACGGCCCTTGGCTTTGATGAAACCTGCTTGCATCGCGGACAAATTTTTTTCGCCTCCATGCGCGGCAATGGCCTTGTCCAGCAAAGCTTTGGCTTCGTCTTGCGCGGAAACTGGGTAACTTGCAAATAGAAGTAGTTCGATTACCAGAATATGGCGCGAAGCCCAATGCATAATTTCCTCCATGTTGAGAAACGAATAATGGGTTTATTAGGAACCACTCTGCTTTTTGCAAGTCGGGCACGCCTTGACAGGCAACGCAAACGCCATTATGGTGTTTTGACTTGAAAATAGCTGATTTCCGGCACATTCCCAGGCCAGGGGAAAGACAAATGCAGTTCATTGCACCCGATATTTTAGACCAGGCACGCGGCATGTCCATTTCTCTTACGGCGGGTGGTTTCCTGATTGGCTTGCTTTTATGGTTGACGGGGTGGTGGGGTCATCGCTTCTGGATCGTGCTCGTAATGACGGTTACCGCCGGCTTTCTGGGCCTAGTGAACGGGCCCGTTTTTCAAGTTAAACCCCTGGTCGCAGGATTAATGCTGGCAATCGCAGCGGGAGTCCTGGCACTTTCCCTTGTCCGGGTAATCGCCTTTATTGCCGGTGGCGTGGCAACGTGGATTGCGGTTCGCTATTTTGCACCGGAAAGCTGGCAAGAACCCCTGGTTTGTTTTTTGGCCGGCGGATTGGGAGGACTGGTGCTCTTCCGGTTTTGGATCATGGCTTTGACCAGTTTTACCGCTACCTTATTGATGGGTTATTTTGGTCTGCTGCTTGCCGATCATTTCGGAAAAGTCGACGCGGTAGCATTGGCATCGCAAAACGCAGTCCTCATCAACTCGCTGTGCGCCGCAGTAAGCTTGGCCGGTTTGGGCGCCCAACTCTGGTTCAACCGACGCGGCAAAGGCAAGAGCCGAAGCAAAAGTGAGGAGGACTTATTTCCCAAACCCAAGAAAAGTGAAGAAGCGGGTCGGTGGTGGAATATTGGGCGCGGACAATACCGCAAAGCCGGCTAAAATAAATTCAATTAAGGTCGCGCACCGTGGACCGGCGGTGACGTGTCAAGACGCAACAACACAGCCCTCGGGTCGCACCGTTATGAGGCGGACTTTCCTTTCCTGGCTGGCCGCAATTCTCATTTGGATCGGTTCCTTTTTACCGTTTGTATACGGACAGGCGGGAACACCTACTGGAGAAACCAAGGACCGGTCTCCGCCTGCACTGCAATACACGGTGGCGGCACTGTCGACGATTTTGATCCTGCTGATCCTGTGCATGCCCAGCCGTAAACGGACCAATGTGTAAAGACAAATCAAGGCGGAGACCATGCCGGATTCAAACCATCCTGTTTCGGTTGGAGACGTCTGCGATTTTCTGGAAGAATTTGCGCCGAATTACCTCGCGGCGGAATGGGACAACGTGGGGTTGTTGATGGGGGAGCGGGCTTCGCCGGTGCAGCGAATCCAAACCTGCCTGACGGTCGCTTCCGACGTGGTGGCAGAGGCAGTTGATGAGAGAGTTCAAATGATTGTCAGCCACCATCCCATTTTGTTTCGGGGGATCAAACGACTGACGACTTCCGATCCGGAAGGAAGAATGATTTGGGACCTGGTGCGAGCGGGAATCGCTGTTTACAGTCCGCATACGTCATTTGACAACACCAAGGGAGGAATCAACGAAATCCTCACCGGGAAACTGGAATTAATGAATGTGAGCCCGCTGCGGAAACAGACCGGAGAACAACAGTGCAAGCTGGTCGTGTTTGTTCCCAATGCCGATTTGGCCGGCGTGGCCGACGCCGTTTTTGGCGCGGGGGCAGGAATTATCGGTAAATATAGCCAATGCAGTTTTCGGGTTGCCGGAACCGGCACGTTCTTTGGTTCCGAAGCAGCCAACCCGACAATCGGACAAATCGGCCGCCGGGAGGAAGTCAGCGAATGGCGGCTAGAAACAGTTTGCCCGGCAACGCAGGTGGACAAAGTAATTGCAGCCATGCGGAGGTCGCATTCTTACGAAGAGCCGGCCTTTGATGTGTATCCGCTTCGTTCAGGCGGTTCCACCCTGGGCGAAGGTCGGCTCGGCCGGCTTCCGAAAGCCATTTCCTTGCGCTCGTTTGCTCGAAAGGTTAAAGACAAATTGAACGCCCAATCGGTCCATTTTGTAGGAGAATCCGAGCGACAAGTAGAACGAGTGGCGATATCCTGCGGTTCCGGCGGCGCGCTGTTGGCCGACGCCATCTTGGAGAAAGCGGATGTGTTTTTGACGGGCGAGATGCGCTATCATGATTATCTGCACGCCCGGGAACGGGGCATCGGCCTGGTGTTGGCCGGACACTATGCCACGGAGCGACTCGGAGTGGAAGCGTTAGCGCAACGAATGCAAGAACGGTGGAGAGACTTGGAAGTTTGGAGCAGCCGGCGAGAACGAGATCCGGTTTCCGCCGTGCTTGCGATCGACTGAAAATGCACAATACAATAAGAATGCTGCTCCAACATAAGTTCCGAGGATACATAAATGAATCGCTATCTGCTTGGACTGCCCGTTTGCTTGGTAGTCACGCCCTTGTTGCTTTACCTTTTACTTCACGGAAGCTCTTCCGAGCCAGCTGCGATCCAGGAAAAGCACGTCCCGGAAGTCAGTCGGACGGATTCTCTTCCGGATGGTATGCGGATGGAGCAGCTCGCTCGGGAGAATCCGAGAGAATTCTTGAAGAATTGCATCCGCCGGTATGACCGCAATGTTAATAGTTACCGCTTAACGATGCTGAAGCGGGAACAAATTGCAGGAAGACTCCAACCCCAGGAACGCATGGAGGTGTATTTCAAAGATGATCCGCACAGCGTGTGCATGATCTGGCATGAAGGCGCCCGCAAGGCGGAACGGGTCCTCTATGTGAAGGGAGAAAACAACGACAAAATGTTGGCGCGGCCCAATGGAAGTATTCAGCGCAGACTTGTCGGGGACATCGTTGAACGCGACGTGGACGGGCCGGATGCCCGGCAATCGGGGCGATTCCCACTCAGCAAGTTCGGGTTGAAGAAAAGCCTGGAACGGGCGCTGGCAGCGTGGGAAGACGCCTGGGAAAAGGGCACCTTAAGAGTGAAGTACCTGGGAACCGAGCCGCTGCCACAAGCCAACGACCGGATCTGCTACCATCTCCACCGAGTCGCGGAGACGCCGGAAGATGATGGGGTAATGGAGCAAAGGCTTTTCATCGACCAGGAAAATTGGCTACCCCTTAGAATCCTATCCACCGGCGAGGAGGGAAAAATAATCGGCGAGTACTATTTTCTGGACATTCAAGTGAATCCGGAATTCAAACCGGACCAATTCAAGCCAGCTGCGCTGAAGCCCTGAGCGAGTCGCGAGAAACACCAGTCCGAATCAGTGTATTAAGCCATTTTTCTCTAATTCTTTTCTATAATAATTGCCAGTGTGATTGGTGCCTTTTTTTGGATCGGGCTTCCTTTAACTGCCATCTGTAAAAAACAACTGACCGAGGTTCATCTTCCGGTGCCAAATTCAAAGCCAATTCTCGAGTTTTCCGACGGCGCCAATTCTGGTTGTTGTTCTCCATCCTATCTCAAACCCGGGTTCTCCTGACCGGATGTGCTTTAGCATCGGCGTGCCCGGGCTGATCGGGAAGGCACAGTAGCTTCCCGAACTTTGGGTCGTGCCAACGCGCGACGATAGAAGACTCTAACTCGAGACATTCACTTTAAATGCGATAATAAACGAGGAAATACCATGTTGCGAACATGTTGCTCATGCGCGGCCTTTTTCGGCATCATTTTCTTGGCGGGGACTCTTGCCGAAGAGGGCAAAGAAATTTCGAAGGCGCCGAAATCGCGCACGTTCTTCTTTACCTATCAGGCCAGCGTGGAAGGTTTGGAAGCGGGAAAGGTGGCGCGGATCTGGGTGCCGGTCCCGCCGTCCAACGAAGATCAGGAGGTGACCATCATCTCCAAAGAATTGCCGTCCAACGAGAGCCTGGGTCGAGAAGATCAGTACGGTAACCAAATTATGTATCTGGAAGCCAAGGCCAAAGGCGATTCCGCTGTGGCGTTGCAGATAACCTACAAAGTGAAACGCCAAGAAGTCAAAATGGATCTAAACAAACGGCCGGATGACATGGAAAAAATCGCCCGATTTCTGCAGCCGGACGCCAGAGTACCCATCGAAGGCAAGCCGCTCAACTTAATCAAAGGAAAAGAACTGCCGATGGACCAGATGGCGTTGGGCAAGATGCTTTATGATCTGGTCAACAATCACATGAAATACAGCAAAGAAGGGATCGGCTGGGGACAGGGGGACGCCGTTTGGGCGTGCGACAGCAAGTATGGAAATTGCTCCGATTTTCACAGTCTTTTCATTTCATTGGCGCGGTCGCAAAAAATCCCTTCCAAATTTGAAATCGGATTCCCATTACCCGAGGCGCGCGGGAGAGGCGAAATTCCGGGATATCACTGCTGGGCCAAATTCCGCCCCACCGGCAAGGATTGGATCCCCGTCGATATTTCCGAAGCCAACAAGAATCCGAAAATGAAGGATTACTATTTCGGCAATCTGACTGAAGACCGGATTACGTTCAGCACCGGGCGCGATATCGAGCTGGTTCCCAAACAAAGCGGAGATCCCTTGAACTTCATCGTTTATCCGTATGTGGAAGTGGACGGCAAGCCGTGGCCGGCGGAGAAAATCCGACGCAAGTTTTCTTACGAGGACTCGAATAAGTAAGACTATTATTCGCCCTTTCCATTCTCGACCGGCGCGGCATAATCCACTCTTTACTCACTGTGCGTGAGTTTGCAGCATACCAGCCCGCTGCGACAGGAAGTTCGCTTGCTGGCGCCGCGGGCTGGTATTGCAAGATAGGGCACGGTCATTAGGCGGCGGACCGATTCCGAATGCCCGTTAAGGGGACTCATTATTGAGGATCAATCATGTGCCGAGCCATTTTTGTGTGTATTACCTTGATTTTTCCGGGTCTGATTTTTGGCCAAACCGTCGAGGGCAAAAAGGGAGCCACGAACGACGCCTCGTTCAAGGCGGTGTTCCCCGGGGCTCAGCCAAATGGAGCTATTCTTCTTCCCAATCAATGGTCGCTGCAACCGGCGGGAAAACAGGTGGAACTTGGAGATTTTCCGGTCAACATGGCCTTGCATCCGGGCGGGCACTGGCTGGCCGTTCTCCACGGCGGTTATGGAACCCAGGAGATCGTGACCATCAATTTGAAAACCCAAAAAGTCGCCAGCCGGGTAACGCTGGCCCAGACATTTTACGGGTTATGTTTTTCACCGAACGGCAAAAGCGTTTTCGCGAGCGGAGGCGAATATGAAGTTGTGCACGGATACGAATTTGAAGACGGCTTATTGTCCAAACATCGGGAACTTCGAGTGGTCCCGGCAACGCAAAAGTTTATTCCGGGCGGGATGACCGCCAGTCCTTCGGGCGAAACACTTTATGTGGCCGGAACATGGGGCGACGCGCTATGTGTCCTCCCGTTGAATTCCGCGGACGAAAAGATGCTTATTCCGTTGGGAAAGGCAAGCTACCCGTACACTTGCGTGGCGGATGCGACCGGTAAGCGCCTCTTTGTGAGTCTGTGGAACAAAGCTGCAGTCGCCGTGGTCGATCTGGTTACGAAGACCGTGGTGGCGACCCTGCCCACGGAATCCCATCCGACGGAAATGGTGTTGGCGCCCGGCGGGAAGACGCTTTTCGTTGCCTGTGCCAATTCCACGAACGTTTCCGTGATCGACACGGTCGAGGGAAAGGCACTCGAGACCATTGTCTGTTCGCTTTACCCAACCGCTCCTTCCGGAAACACGCCGAACAGTTTGACATTGACTCTTGACGGCCAGCTGCTCTTGGTGGCGAATGCGGATGCCAATAATTTAGCCGTGATCAATGTGGCCACTCCGGGCCAGGCCAAACCGCTCGGTTTCATCCCGGTAGGTTGGTACCCGACTTCGGTGCGCTACAACCCGACCGACAAAAAGATTTATGTTGCCAACAGCAAGGGAACCACACCGAAAGCGAATCCGAAAGGGCCAAATCCCGGCGTGCCGGGCAACAAGACGATTCGCGAATACATTGCCGGCCTGTTCCGCGGGACTTTGGGAATCATCGATTTGCCCAGTCCCGAAAGGTTAGCTGCGTTTACCAAGGAAGCCTATACGTGCAGTCCTCTGCGCGCGGACCAGGGTGTGGTCGTCGAGCCATCGGCCAAGAGCCCCATCCCCAAAAAAATTGGAGAAGCCAGCCCGATCAAACACTGTATTTACATCATCAAGGAAAACCGGACATATGATCAAGTATTTGGGGACATGCTGAAAGGCAAGGGAGATCCCTATCTGTGCATTTTCCCGGAGAAAGTCACTCCCAATCATCACAAACTGGCGAATGAGTTTGTTCTCTTGGACAATTTTTATGTCGACGGGGAAGTGTCGGCCGATGGCCATCAATGGTCGATGGCGGCCTATGCCACTGATTACGTGGAAAAGGTTTGGCCGTTGACGTATCGCTCGGGCTCTTTGAAAAAGCTGCCCGAGTATGCTTCGGAAGGGGACTTCGACAGCATGGAAAGACCGGCAGGAGGCTATATCTGGGATCGATGCGCCGACGCCAAAGTGAGCTACCGCAGCTACGGTGAATGGATTGAAAACGGCAAGACGCTGAAAGACCCGGGCAAAGCGACTGTCAAGGCGCTGGAAGGGCATTTCGATCCCTGGTTCAGGGGATTTGACATGGACTATCCGGACCAGAAGCGGGCCGATCGATTCATTGAGGAACTGGCCCGTTTCGAGAAAGAAGGGGCAATGCCGCAGCTGATTATTTTACGATTGCCCAATGACCATACGGCGGGAACGCGTGCCGGCAAGCCGACACCGACGGCGTATTTGGCGGACAATGATCTGGCGCTGGGACGAGTGGTGGAAGCGCTGAGCAAGAGCAAGTTCTGGAGAGATTCGGCCATATTCGTGGTCGAAGACGATGCGCAAAACGGTTGCGATCACGTCGATGCCCATCGAACCGTGGCGCTGGTCATCAGCCCGCATGTCCGGCGAGGACACGTGGATTCCCAGTTGTATTCCACGAGCAGCATGCTGCGCACCATGGAGCTGATCTTGGGACTCAAGCCGATGAGCCAATTCGATGCGGCCGCCCGGCCGATGTATGAATCGTTCCAGGGGGAAGCCAATTTGAGTCCCTATCAACATGTAGTTCCCGGAGTGGACATGAATGAGAAGAACACGCGGACCGCGTGGGGAGCCAAGCAGTCCGAGACATTTGATCTCACCAAGGAAGATGCCGCGGACGATATGCTGCTCAATGAGGTCATTTGGCGGTCGGTGCGTGGCCGGAATACACCGATGCCGGCGCCGGTCCGAGCGGCGTTTGTCGTGCCGCATGTGAAAAAAGACTAAGAACCTATCTCAAAAAGGGGTCGGACCTACTAAAATCACGGGGTTTGACCCCTTTTTGAGACAGGTTCTAAAACGATTGACGACGGCTGAGATGGCCCAATTTGGCGAAGAGTTGCCGTTTGCCGAGTCAAGAGTCTTTTAGTTTAATAATCAAGGAATTTCGCTCGATTCGCGATGGTGCGGATGGCATATGAAATGTCCATTTTGTCGCAAGGGTGATTTCGCGGTCATTGATTCGCGGCATCATCAAGGCGGATTTCCCATTCGCCGGCGGCGGATTTGCGACCGGTGCAAACGGAAAGTGTGGACGGTGGAACAGGTAGAGGAGAATCCGCTACAAGTCGTGAAAAAGGATAACACGCGCGAGCCGTTCAACGCGCAAAAAATCCGCGTGGGCCTAGAGAAGGCATGTTACAAGCGGCCAATCAGTACGGAGCAAATTGAGGCCATTGTGCGCCAAATTGAAGCGGAGGTATATGCGGCCTATTTCGGCGAAGTGCCGGCATCGGTCCTAGGAAACAAGGCCATGAAGCAGCTCAAAAAGGTGGACCAGGTGGCCTATGTCCGCTTTGCGTCCGTTTACCGGGAATTCAAGGACGTCAATGCTTTTGTGGAAGAGGTCCAGCCGATGATCGCGCGGAGCAAAAACGGGAAATCCAATCGGAAAAGAAACTGACCTTGCAAGCCGCTTCTTCTGGCCTACCTTCCTGGATTTATAAAAGGGACGGCAGCCTGGCGCCGTTTGAGGCGGACAAGATCAGCCGGAGTCTGTTCGCGGCGACGGAAAGTCTCGGCAGCCCCAATGCATTTCTGGCACGCGAACTTGCCGACAGCGTTCTACATTTTCTCCGGGGCGAAGCGGACACCGCCATACCCAGTTCGGCGCAAGTTGCGGAACTGGTGGAAAAGGTTGTGCGCGAATTGGGCCAACCGGCACTGGCCCAGGAGTTTGCCGATTGGCATGAGCGACGCGCGCTTGTGAAGGCGGGATCCTCATTTCCTTCGGATCAACCAAAGGAAGAAAAGCAAACGCAGCAGATCCAGGTGGGCCCGACGCTTGTCGAAGTGCGGGGCATGTTGGAAAAGGAAAGTTCCTCCATTGCCTACCTGCGCGAGGCGGGAGGGGCGTGCCTGCGCGAGTATTCGTTGAGCGACGTCTTTACGCGCGATCTGACGGCGGCAATTCGGGACGGTTTTTTGACATTGACCGGCTTGGAGACGCCGCGCGAGTTATTCGCCACGGTACTGGATACCGGCAAACTTTCCAGCGAGGGTGTTTTGGCAACCCTGGAGAATGCGCGAGAAACAACCGGGCAGTGGCTTGCCATCGACGGTTTGGAATACGCTGTTGTTTCGTCACCGCGGCTCCAAAACGATTTCGACACGGAAGTGGGTGGCGAAATAAGCGCCGCGCTGCGAATGACCGGGCTGAAAGCGGCAGTCAACTGCAATTGTGCATCTCCTCCGCCCTGGACCAATGATCTGGCGAAGGGTCCGTTGTTTTCGCAACCCGGAGAGTCGCCGAGATGGGAAAAAAGCGCGGACATCGGCGCCGCGCTGGCCGAGAAATGGTTGCAAACCGGGAGTGGGGAAGAAATCCGAATTGATTGGCACTTATGTGAAACAGAT
>Ga0306920_100002141_pt1 | contig 24848 bp, 19 predicted proteins | sample flu12Cox44000170_FD_204666 | JGI IMG/M metagenome (GOLD analysis project Ga0306920, IMG submission 204666) | Lab enrichment of tropical soil microbial communities from Luquillo Experimental Forest, Puerto Rico - flux4day.12C.oxic.44.000.170 (v2)... | ecosystem: Environmental > Terrestrial >...
CACCTGCCAGCCTCCCCAGTCCTGCACGACGGGCACCGTGGTGTCGCAAGCCGCGGCAATCGGTAACCCGAACGGCCTTTCGGCGGATCCCTTCGGCAATGTGTTCGCCGTCAACAACGCTCCCGGTATATCACCGCAGCCGCAGGTGTGGGCTCTGCCGACGGATGGCAATGGCGGTTACCTGCAAGCGGTGAACATCGACACCACCACCTCCGCCGGCGGTAGCCTCCTTAAGCCGCAGGCCGTCGTGGAGACGATGATCGTCCGCACCCCACTCGGCACCTCGCAGTTCACGCTGACCAGCGCGCCCTTCGGCCCGGGGTACACCGGCGGCACGCTCATGGCCGCGTGGCCCAACTTCACCGGCACAAACTATCAGGTCACGCTGAGCACCGGGCAGAGCATCAATGCGTGCACCTTCACCAACGGCAGCACGACCTTCACCTGCCCCAGCACCAACATCAACGGCACGCCGAACGCGATGGTCAACGTCCCCCTGCTGAACGCGGGCGATCTCCTGGTGGTCAGCCAGGCTCCGGATGAGATATTGCTGTATCCCGGAAACGCTGGCGCCGGGCCGCTCAGCCCCAACCACTCTCCCACAGTCCTGATCCCGCAATGTCCAGTGCAGCCCGTTTGCATTCCCGCAGGGAGTACTCCGGGGGGCATCGCGGTTTGGCCTGCGGACAACAGTCTCTTAGTTACGACGTTTGGCGGTTCGATTCTACGGTTTGGGACGAGTGGTGGCGCCATCACACAGGGGCAAGCCGTGAGTGGCCTTCCCGCCGGCAACTTGTACAAGATCAATTCAGCACTCGCAAATGGTGGTCCGGTGGCTTACGTAGCGCAGAGCGCGCCCGGTAACCACGGGAGTATTCTGGAATTAACTCCGTCCGCGAATAATGGTATTCAATTTTTCGCGAGCGTAACCGCGCCGGGCTCGGTTCAGGGGATCGCGGCCACGAATACCGCTCAGGCCCCGGAGAGCAGTTGCTTGGCTGTCAATGGTGGCTGCGACCTCTTCGGTGACAAACTGAATAAACATACGATCATGCCAATCCCGGGCGGCCCCAAACTAGCCGCTTCCAACATCGTGGAGACCCTGTGTTTCGTGGCACAGGACCCGCGTGTCTCGTCGGGGGGCGTGTTCAACAACCTACCGCTTCAAGTAAACGACGTTTGCCCCGGTTTCGACGACACGAACGGGGTCAACCCGATGATCATCCCCGGCTTCTACCGCGGCGGTTCGGGTAGCAGTGGAAGCGCCTTCGCGATGATCAAGACCCAGACCGCTAAGGACCAGTTCAACGCGACATACATCCACACCGAACAGGATCCCAAAGCGTTGTTCCCCAACGCGAGCGACCCGGTCTGCGGGGCCAATGGGGGGACCCTCGTGACTCTCTGGGGGCCGCGTGCTGGAGAGGGCCTCATCGCAGAAGAGAATGTCAACATCGTAAACCCGGGCAACGCCAACCCCATGCCCACCCTGGTGGACATCGGCGACGGCTGCGGCACGGGCACGGGTGGAACACACCAAGTGTCGATCTTTGCCTCAGGTCTTGAACTTGCGTTGCAGGGAGGGAACACTCCGGCCAATCTCGCGGCTTTCGTGCAGCAGAAGTACACCAATCTGCTGACAACGATCACTGAGCTGACGCCCAGCAACGTCAGCGCCGCGGTCGCGTCGCAGCTTACCAACCAGAACGGAACCGGATGCGTCGATTTGAGCCTGGGCCTTTTCAACAAGGCCATGGGCGAGATCCCACCGCAGCAGACGGCCGACTTCCAGGACGCTGCTGACTTGCTGACGAACGCAGACACAACCGGCAGCACGACGTGCGATTCAATCGTCACGACCAACGCATACGTTCCGGGAGCGTTTCAAGAAACGCTGCCCCCGGTGCCTCAGGGCGCCGCGCCGGTTTTCAACCCCAGCGGGCAGCTTCGCGCGCGATTTGCGAACATTTCCAACGCGATCACGATGCGCATTCTCAACGAGGCGCCAGCGAGCAGTTGGCCGACTCCGGTCGGCCTGAGCGTGTCTCCCCAGTACATGTTCGGCCAGTGCCTTGCACCGGGCTGCCCGCCCCAGCAGAACCCGTCGGCTGCGACGCTATCGTGGGCCTTGGTGAACGGCGCGAATCACTGCACATGGACCGGCACCACCGACCCGAATTTCAAACCGAGCCCGCCGAAGCCGGATCCCTTGGCCACCCCCTCTGTGAAGGTGGGGCCATTTGCGGCTCCCCCTCCTGGGTCTCCCGCGCCGACCGACACCTACACGCTTACCTGCAACGTTCCTGCGGGGACGATGCCTGCAGGGGGGGGCACGATGTCGGTTTCGACATATCTGACGGTGTGGCCCGCGATCGCGGTGACTACGAGTCCACAGAGCGTAGTGGCCGGCCAGTCGGTGCAGGTCAACTGGACCCCACCCGCCGGCGCCACGGCATGTACGTTGACCTTCAGCGGTCAAGGATCATTCAATAGTGGATCCACAACTTTCGTTCCAGGCCCGACAACTGGAACATCCTACGGTGCGTCATACCTGGCGAGCGTGCACGATGTCTCCAAAGGTGTTACGTTCGCGGCGACCTGCACTGCCGGGGCCTCCGCCGGAGTCGCTTCGCTAACCGTTACCCACCATTGATCCTGAACCGGCTCACACCAGTGCGGTGATCAGGCGATTCGGTGATTGCGCGACGGGCGGCGCGCGCTCTTGGCGCGCCTGCAGCGTAGACGCCGCGTAGACCGCAGCTCGGGGTCACAAGTGACCCCGACCACCCGTCGCACACGTTCAGCTCCGGTGGGGGCCGTTGTGCGTCGGACCGCAGCAGTCCTGCGAGCCGATGCGGCTGCTAACTGCCAATCCTTTATGGCCGCTGCGTTCGCAGGCATCATTCCAGCCTCACCGTAAAGAGCTGCTGCTAGAAAGAGATCCGCATGCGCTCGACGCTTTGTCTCGGCGTTCTCGTCTTATGTGTGGTCCGCCTGTGCTTCGCCCAGGATTCAGCCGCTGCGCCGGCGGCCAACGCCACGCACATCATGGTCGTTCGGGCCCGCGCGCTGATAGACGGCACGAGCGCGCAGCCCGAGCAGAACCGGGAGATCGTCATCCGCGGAGACCGGATCGCTGACGTTTACGCGGCAGGAACGCGTCCGCCACCTGCCGGTGCCGAGGTGTTCGACCTGGGTTCCGCAACGATTCTTCCCGGCCTCATCGATTGCCACACGCACATCTTCCTGCAGGGCGAGGTCCCTGCGGCCGGTGGTTACGATGTGCAGTTGCTCAAGTTCCCGGCGTCCTACCGCGCGGCGCGCGCGGTGGTCGCGGCGCGGCGCGCGCTCGAGCAGGGCTTCACGACCATCCGTGACGTCGAGACCGAGGGCGCCGGCTACGGTGACGTCGGGATCAAACAGGCGATCAACGAAGGTTACATTCCCGGCCCGCGCATGTTCGTGGCGACGCGGGCCATCTCCACGACGGGGGGTTACAACCTCGAAGGCTACGCCCCCGAAATCGTCGTGCCGAAGGGCGCGCAGCTCATCGATGGCCCGGTGGAAGCGCGCAAGGCGGCGCGGGAGCAGCTGGATAATGGCGCGGACTGGATCAAGGTGTACATGACACACCGCTCGTGGGTCGATGAGCAGGGTGCGCTCGTTTCACAGCCTACCCTCACGGTCGAGGAGCTCAGGGCGATCGTCGATGAGACGCACGGCTGGCGAAAGAAGGTCGCGTGTCATGCCTACAACGGCATAGGCCTGCAGCGGGCTCTCGATGGCGGCTGCGACTCGATCGAGCACGGTCTCGAGCTCACGGACGCGCAGATCGCGCAGATGGTGAAACAGGGCACCTGGTTGGTGCCGACGCTGGCGGTCTACTACCACTACCCGGAGCCGCCGGACACACCCGGGGGCATGCGGGACCGCAAACGCGTCGCCGTCCACGGCGTGTCATTCCAGAAGGCTGTGCGTGCCGGGGTCAGGATCGCCTTCGGCACGGATGTGGGTGGCTTCCCCTGGTCGGAGCCGATCGCCCAGGAGTTTCCCCGCATGGTCGAGTTCGGCATGACACCGATGCAGGCCATTCAGGCCGCCACTGCGCGCGGTGCCGAGCTTCTCGGCAAGCGTGGCGAGCTCGGTACGGTTGCCCCCGGGGCGTACGCCGATCTGATGGCGGTGGCCGGCGATCCGCTGACAGACGTCAGCGTCCTGAAGAATGTCGTTTTCGTGATGAAGAACGGCAGCGTGTTCCGCTCGACGTTGGGTCCAGCCGGAAACTGATGCGCGGCTGAGCTGCCGCCTGCCGCGTGCGCCGGCCTGCCGTCGGCATGCGCCCGCCGCCTGCACGCACCGCGGCGTGCGCGGTAAGCTGCCGGACCCTATGCCCGAGCTGCCGGACCTGACCGCGTATCTGGAAGCGCTGCAGCAGCGCATCGTCGGCGAGCGCCTCGAGCGCGTGCAGATCGTCTCGCCGTTCGTGCTGCGCACCGCCGTTCCACCCATCGAGACAGCCGAGCAGCGGCGTGTCACCGAAGTGCGCCGCCTCGGCAAGCGTCTCGCCATCGGACTCGAGGGCGGGTTGTGGCTCGTGTTCCATCTCATGATCGCCGGCCGTCTGCACTGGTTCGACCGCGCCACGGCGCTGCCCAAGCGCGCGGTGCTGGCGCGCCTGCAGTTCAGTAGCGGCACGCTCACCCTCACCGAAGCCGGAACCAAGCGCCGCGCCTCGCTCCATCTCGTGCAAGGGGAGGAGCAGTTGCGGCGGCACGACCCCGGCGGCCTCGACGTTCTCGCATCGAGCCTCGCGCAGTTCACCGCGCGACTGCGCAGCGAGAATCACACGCTCAAGCGCGCGCTCACCGACCCGCGGCTCTTCAGCGGCATCGGCAACGCCTACTCCGACGAGATTCTCCATGCGGCACGGCTGTCGCCTCTGCTGCTCACGAGCCGGATCGACGATACGGCGGTAGCGCGCCTCTTCGCGGCGGCTCAGGAGCAGTTGCAACTGTGGACCGAGCGGCTGCGCCGCGAGATGGGCGGAGGTTTTCCCGAGAAGGTCACAGCGTTCCGCAAGGATATGGCGGTGCACGGCCGCTTCCGGCAGCCATGCCCGGTGTGCGGCACGCCGGTTCAGCGCATTCGCTATGCCGACAACGAGACCAACTACTGCGCGCGCTGTCAGACCGGCGGCCGGCTGCTCGCGGACCGGGCGCTCTCGCGCCTGCTGAAGCAGGATTGGCCCAAGGACATCGACGCCTTCGACCGCGAGGGATGAGGACACGATCACTGTATGCCAGAGAGCAAATCCATGCCGGCCGTTGCGGTGACGGGTCTGCGCAAGACGTATGCCAATGGCCTCACTGCCCTCAAGGACATCGATCTCACGATCGATCGGGGGGAGATCTTCGCCTTGCTCGGCCCAAATGGGGCAGGGAAGACGACGCTGATCAATATCATCTGCGGGATCGTCACGCCGAGCGCCGGGACCGTCGCGGCCAACGGTCACGACATCATTCGCGACTACCGTGGCGCCCGCAGCATCATCGGACTCGTTCCCCAGGAGCTGCATACCGATGCGTTCGAGAGCGTCTGGGCGACCGTCACCTTCAGCCGCGGGCTGTTCGGTAAGGCACCGAACGCCGCGCTTTGCGAACGGATACTCCGCGACCTGTCACTGTGGGACAAGAAGGACGGCAAGATCATGACGCTGTCGGGTGGGATGAAGCGCCGCGTGATGATCGCCAAAGCACTGTCGCATGAGCCCGCGATTCTGTTCCTCGATGAGCCGACCGCCGGGGTCGACGTCGAGCTGCGCCGCGACATGTGGCAGCTGGTGCGCGGGCTGCGCGACAACGGTGTCACGATCATCCTGACCACGCACTACATCGAGGAAGCCGAGGAGATGGCGGACCGGATTGGCGTGATCAACCGTGGCGAGCTGATCGTCGTCGAAGACAAGGTTCGCCTCATGCGCAAGCTCGGCAAGCGGCAGTTGACGCTGCAATTGCAGCAACCGCTTCCGCATGTGCCGACGGGGCTCACGGAGTATCCACTCGAGCTGTCGCAGGATGGGCATGCGCTGGTTTTCAACTTCGACGCCCACAGCAGAGAGACCGGTATACCGGGGCTGCTCAGGCGTCTGAGCGAGCTCGGGATCGAGATCAAGGACCTGCACTCCCAGGAGAGCTCGCTCGAGGACATCTTCGTCGGCCTGGTGAGCGCGCGCGCATGAACGTCCACGCGATCCGGGCGATCTACCGCTTCGAGATGGCGCGCACCTTCCGTACGTTGATGCAGAGCATCGCCTCCCCGGTGCTGTCGACCGCGCTCTACTTCGTCGTGTTCGGCGCGGCGATCGGCGGGCGCATGGGAGCAGTGGACGGCGTGAGCTATGGCGCGTTCATCGTGCCGGGGCTGATCATGCTGTCGATCCTCAACGAGAGCGTGTCGAACGCATCCTTCGGTATTTATATGCCCAAATGGTCCGGCACGATCTTCGAGCTGCTATCGGCGCCGATCTCGTACGTCGAGGCACTGATTGGTTATGTGGGGGCCGCGGCCACCAAGTCGGTGATGCTCGGTATCCTGATCCTGATTACGGCGCGTCTGTGCGTGCCTTATCACATCGCGCATCCGGCGTGGATGGCGACCTTCCTCATCCTCACCGCGGTGAGCTTCAGCCTGTTTGGTTTCATCATCGGGTTGTGGGCGGAGAGCTTCGAGCAGCTGCAGATCGTGCCACTCATGATCCTCACTCCGCTCACCTTCCTCGGCGGAGCGTTCTACTCGATCAGCATGCTGCCGCCGCTGTGGCAGAAGATCGCGCTGTTCAATCCGGTGGTGTACCTCATCAGCGGCTTCCGCTGGAGCTTCTTCGGAGTTTCGGACGTGAGCGTGGCCACCAGTGCCGCGGCAACACTGGGTTTTCTGGCCTTGTGCGTGGCGGTGGTGAGCTGGATCTTCAAGACCGGCTATAAGCTCAAGAGCTAGCAGTCGCCCGCGGCGCGCCAAAGACCTGCCCGAAAGGGCAGCTTGTCACGAGGGCCGGCAATAGGACCAAATATCGGTTGGATCGAGGGCAATGACCATGTTCCCAAAATACCCCTCACTGGCGTTGCTCGCGGCGGCTGCGCTGGCGGTACTGCTACCGGCGCTGGCGGCGGATCAGCCCCCCGCGGAATGGGATGGGCTGGTGCGAGTCAACAGCAAACAGATCGATCACCTGTACAAACTGCCCGAGGCGGATTTTTCCGGCTACAAACGCGTGCGGCTCGATCCGATCGAGGTCGAATTCGACAAGAACTGGAAACCCAACGCGTCTGAGCGCAGTCCCTCGGCCCGGCTGAGCAACGAGGATATCGAGAAGATCAAGAAGACGCTCGCCGAGGAATTCCGCAAGGTGTTCACCGAGGAGCTCACCAGGAACGGCTACCCGGTCGTGAGTGAAGACGGCGATGACGTGCTGCGGGTATCGGCTGCGATCGTCAACCTCTACATCACCGCGCCCGAGAAGATGTCGGCGGGTCGGTCCCGCACCTACACGACGAACGCGGGGCACATGACGCTCGTGGCGGAGCTGCGCGATTCGGTGACCGGCAAGCTGATGGCCCGGGCTGTCGACAGCGTTCAGGCCCGGGACACGGGAACTTTCATGATCAGCAACTCCGTGACCAACCTCGCCGCGGCCCGCACTGCGCTCAACAAGTGGGCGGGCGTACTGCGCAAGGGACTCGACGCCGCCACCGGCCGCGCGAAGTAGCGACCGCACCCGTATCCACAGACCTCGCGGATTGAGCAAGCCTCCGCGGCAGCCTGCTGCGGGCGTCAACCTCTGCAGCATCAATACGTTGGACCACTGACGAGGAAGTTGCTGCTCCGCGCAGCGCTTCACATAAGTCGCTTCGCTCAGCGGCTATGCTGGCCTCAAGGAGTGTGTCTTCAAGGAGAGGAATCCCATGTTGCAACGCTTGGCACTGTGCGCCTTTGCCGCGCTGCTGGCCGCCGCGCCGCGGGCCTTTGCTCAGGAATATTCGCCAGTACGCTGGTCCGTCTTCGGCGGGGCCAATGCGCCCCTCAGTAACACCAGCGACATTCTGCAGACCGGATACGACCTCGGTTTCGCGGTGACCTGGCGCGAGCCGGGCCATCCCGTCGGTGTGCGGCTGGATGTCAACTATGCCTCGAACAACGCGACCAAGGCGCTGCAGAATGAGGGCTCCGCGGCCACGGGGCTGAATATCACGGGCGGCTGGGCCGACATCTGGTCGGCGAGCCTGAACCTCGAGGCGCAACACCTCTTCACCCCAACCACCTATGGCTACCTGATCGGTGGCATCGGCGCCTATTACACCCAGGTGCAGCTCACCGAATACGGTTATGGCTATGTCTGCAACCCGTGGTGGGGCTATTGCTATACCGGCAGCGGCAACGCCGTGGTCGCTTCCAACTCGACCACGCGCTTCGGCTGGAATGGCGGCGTCGGCATGGCGTTCCGCCTGCAGGGGCCGACGCTGTTCATCGAGGCGCGCTACACCCGCATCGAGACCTCACCGCAGCCGCTCGAGTTCATTCCGGTCACGATCGGCTTGCGGTTCTGACGCGGGCGATCCATTCGTCCACCAACTGCTCGAGCAGCGTGAGTGGCATGCCGCCATTCTCGAGAACCACCGCGTGGAAATCCTTGAGATCGAATCTCGCTCCGAGCGCCGCGCGCGCCTTGTCGCGCAGCGCGAGGATCTTGAGCTCGCCCACCTTGTAGGCGCACGCCTGTCCGGGGGCGGCCATGTAACGCTCGACCTCCGTGGTCACATCGCCCGCTGAAACGCCGGTGGTGCTGACCATGTAGTCGATGGCCTGCTCGCGTGACCAGCCCTTGGCGTGGAGGCCCGTGTCGACCACCAGTCGTGCGGCCCGCAGCAGCTCGGCCTGCAGGCGGCCGAGATCACCCCAGGGATCGTCCTTGTACATGCCGATCTCGGCCGCGAGCTGCTCGGCGTACAGTGCCCAGCCCTCGCCGTACGCGGTATAGATCGGCTGCTGGCGGATGAGCGGCAGGTCCTTGAGCCCGAGCGCAATGGAAATCTGGAAATGGTGGCCCGGGATGCCTTCGTGATAGGCGAGGGTTTTCATGCGCCATTGCGGCAGTTCGTTCAGGTCGCGCAGGTTGGCAAAGAAAATCGCGGGCCGTGACCCGTCCATCGAGGCGGGCTGGTAGTACGCTCCGGAACTGCCTTTCTCGAGTGCCTCGGGCACCCGCTCGACCGTGAGTCGCTTGGCCGGCTGGGTGCGGAAATACGCGGGCATTCGCGCGCTCACCTCATCGAGTATCTGCTGGAAGCGGGCGAGCGCCTGGCGGCGGCCGTCGTCGTCGTTCGGAAACAGGAAGCGCGGATCCTGGCCGAGTGCCCTCATGCGCTCACCGACGCTGCCGGCCATGAGTCCCTGGGCCCGCAACAGGGTATCCATCGCGGCAGTGATGCGTGCGACCTCGCTGAGCCCGAGCGCATGGACCTGCTCCGGGGTGTAGTCGGTGGTGGTCTGTTGCTGCAACACGGTTGCGTAGTAAGCGGCGCCATCGGGCAGACGGCCGACGCCCGCACCTTGGCCGGCGGCGGCGGGCTCGAGAGCCACGAGCGCCGCGTTCATGCGCCCATAGGCCGGATAGACGCCGGTCGTCACCGCCGCGATGGCTTGCTGCTCGAGCGCCTGCTGACGCGCGGGGCCGAGGGATTTCACCCGGCCCATGCGGGCGGCGAAGCTGGTCACCAGCGCGTTTTGCGCAGCGGCCGGTGCGATCGTGTCGTGAATGACGGTGAGCGAGCGCTCGCGAAGCGAGGGCGGCAGCACCGCTCCCGAACGCGCCTGGCGCTCCATTTCGGCGGTGATCTGATCGAGCTTGCCGCCCATCGCCTGAAGACGCGCGACGTAGTTGCGCGCCGTCCTGTCGTTGTTGACGATGTGCTGCGTCTCCATGAAATTCTGCAACTCTGTCTGCGCGCCGAACATGGGGCTGATCGCATAGGTCGAGAGGTCCGCGGGCAACCAGCCGAAGCGCCTGAGCGCGAGGCCCGACTGATACTGATCGATCAGGACGTCATAGGTGATCTGGTCCTGACGCGCGAGGCGCGCGCGATCGAACCAATGAACCTCGCGCATGAACCGCTCGAACTGCGCATAGCCTCCATCGCGCTGCTGGACCGTGTACGGGGTGAGCTTGTCGGAGTGACGGTCGAGGATCGATCCGTCCGCTATGCCGACCGCGGTGAACAGCTCGGGATTGCGCATCAGGAACTCGAGCGCCTGGCGGTTGGCGAGCAGATTAATGGTAAACGGCTTGCCCCAGACGATGCGGTAGCCGCAAAAGGCGAGGACCGCCAACAGGATGAGCGCCGACCCGCCGGCGATGCGCCAAAACCGCTGCTTCATGCCGATCGATCCCGTGGCCGCCGTGGTGCGAAGAGAATACGATGTCCGTGACCGGCGGCCTGTTGCCCGTCAGGCTTAATGAGTATGATGCCGGCCCGCGATTGGAGCCACGGCCACGTGACCGAAATTCTCTCCCGCCTGGACTGCGCCGCGCCCGGCCGACGCCGCTTCCTCAAAGGCGCCGCCGCCGCTCTGGCGCTGTCGCCGCTCGGTGCCGCCTGGGCACGCACGCCGGCGCAGCGCTCGCTGTCGTTCGTGCACACGCATACCGGCGAGCGCCTCTCGACGGTGTACTTTCAGGACGGCCAATACCACGCCGGCGAGCTCGAGCGCATCAACCATCTGCTGCGGGATTTTCGCAGCGGCGACGTTCACACCATCGATACCGGCGTGCTCGATATCCTCGCGGACCTGCGCGTACTTGCCGACCATGACGAGCCGTATGAGGTGATCAGCGGCTACCGCTCGCCGCAGACCAACGCCGCGCTGCGGCGTCACTCGAGCGGCGTCGCCGAGCACAGCCTGCATCTCCAGGGCCGCGCCATCGATGTGCGGCTAGCGGGATTCCCGACCGCCAAGCTGCGCGAGCTGGCGCTCGGGATGGGCCACGGCGGCGTCGGATTCTATCCGCAGTCGGATTTCGTGCACCTCGACAACGGCCGCGTGCGCTACTGGTAGCGGGCCGCGCGCGCGCCTTACTTCGCAGGCGCCAGACCCAGCTGGCGCTCGAGTTTCTTGTCGAGGCCGTAGAGGTCGTCGAAGAAGAGAATCGGCCCCGCCTCGGTGGCGAGCGCCGTACCGTAAAGAATCAGCACCCTGATCGGGTGCTCCAGGTTCACCCGTACGGTCTTGTCGCCATTCATGGTTGCATCGATCTTCTCGCGCGTCCACCCGCCGGGCTCGTCCCTCATGACGTACGTGGCGAGTGCGAGCGGATCGCTCACGCGGATGCAGCCGTGGCTGAAGGCACGCACCGATTCCTTGAACAGCCGGTGTGCCGGGGTCGAGTGGAGGTAGACGTTGTAGGTGTTGGGGAACATGAACTTCACGAGGCCGAGCGCATTGTCCTCGCCCGGCATTTGCCGCAGTCGCAGATTGCCGGCCGCGAGCCCCTCGATGGCGGCGGGTGAGGGCGGCACCACCGGCGAGTTATCGCCCTGGCCGTTCACGATCTGCAGCCGCTGCGCGGAAAGGTAGCCCGGGTTGGCGCGGATCTTCGGCAGCATCTCATTGCGCAGAATGCTGGGAGGAATGTCCCAGTACGGTCGAAACACCACATAGCGCATGTCGGACTCGAACACCGGCGTCTGCGTGCGCGGATAGGTTTTCCCGACGATCACGTCCATCTGCAGAATGTCGGCCACCCGGTCTTCGGTGGTGCGGAACGCGAACAGACGGAATTGCGGGATGTTGACGATGATCGGCGGCGTGTCGAACTTCGGCACCCAGCGCCAGCGCTCGAGCGTCAGGTCGATCTGACGCACCCGGCTCGCGAAGGAGGTCGTCAACACCGTGAAAGTGCCCTTGCCGAGCACGCCGTCGGGCGCGATGCCGTGGCGCTGCTGAAAGGCGCGCACGCCCTCGCTCAGCTCGGGTCCGAAGGTCGTCTCATCGGCCGGCGCGGCACTGCCCGCCGGCAGATCGCCGAGGGCGACGAGGAGGCGGCGCAGCGCGGGCGCCCCGGCGTAGGTATCGCCCGGTTTGAGTGAGCCGTTGACCGCAGGCAGCTGCTTCAGCTCGGGGTGCTGGACCAGGTCGAGGTACTTGGTCAGTGCGGCCTTGAGGATCACGTAGTGATGGAATGGCGGCTCGACGGCGGCGATCGCCTGGCCAACGTCCGTCGCGTTAGCGAGCCCGGTGAGCGCGGCGGCGAGGTCGAGCGGCTGATGCATCTCCTGCAGATTGAAGCCGACCGACGCGGGTTTGACGCGCCCGTAGTGCAGGTCACTCATGAAACGCAGCGCCGCGCCCGACAACTGCACATCGAAGCGGCCCCAGCGCGCCACCTCCGCGGCGCCAGTGCCCGCGGGTCCGCTCAACTGCGCGATTGCATTGCCGGCGTAATCTTCCGGCTGCAGCCCGTAGGTGTCGGCGCGTTGCAGCTCGTGCAGGAGGGCCTGCGCCTGAGCCGTCGCCTGTCCCGCGCGGCTCCAGAGCGGCGCGTTGTCGCGCTGCGCATAGACAGTGCGCAGTGCCTGTGCGGCACCGTAATCGACGGATGAGCTGCGCGCCGGCGCGCGATAGGCGGCGAGCGCGCTGGCGATCTGCGCCGGCACGCCGTCGGCCGCCGGCGCCGGCTGCTGCGCGCGAAGCTGCGGCGCAGCGACGGCGCCGAGGATCGCAACTAAGAGGATGGCCGGACGGCAGTGCTGCAGGCCCTCCATCACAAGCCGCCGTAGCTCAGGGCGATGGAGTTGATCACCTGAGCGACTCCCGGAACCTGCCGGGCGACGTTCTCCGCGGTCTCGCGCTGCAGATCGGTCGTCACCGTGCCGGTGAGATACACGACGCCGCCGCGCGTCTCGACGTAGACCGAGTTGGGTCCGCCGAGCTCACGGTGCTCCTTCAACTTCGCCTTCAAGTCGGCGGTGATCTTCGCGTCGTTCCGGCATTCCTGGGAGGTGCACTCGGAGGACGAGGACACACATGCCGGCAGCGGCAGCGTGCAGGCGCCGAGGAGGATGAAAGCCAGCACTAGCGGATTTCCGTTTCTCATTGCCGTCCAGCGTCCGCGCAAGGTGTGCGGATTTTAGCCGAACCCTTCCCGTTTCCCCTAGATCGCCGGGAACGTGTCATGGCGCGCTGCGGCTCGTGCGAGCGATGAAGTCCGCCACGTTATCGTGCAGCTGTCAGGCCGCGAGGATCGCGACCGTGATGAGCACGGTCAAGGACGATCCGCAGTTCGATCGACTCATTAGTTGTTCCCTGCAGGTGCCGGCAACTGAAGTCGCGCAAGTCTAGCCGAGGCGGTAGGCTTGTCGCGATGGTGAACGGTGGTGATGGCGCGCGCGCGACGGTTGTGGTCACCGGAGCCTCCGGTGGCATCGGTGCCGCCATCTGTCAGCTCATTGCGCAGCGTGGCGCACGTGTCATCCTGCACTACCGCTCCGACCGGGCAGCTGCCGAGTCAACGCAACGCACGTTGCCGGGTGAGGGTCATGCTCTCGTCCAGGCCGACCTCGGCGATCCCGCCCAGGCCGAGCGGCTGTGGCAGGACATTTCTGCGCGCGGGCGCATCGATGTGCTGGTGAACAACGCCGGCATTTTCCCGGAGCATCCGCCGCTCACCACCGAGTATGCAGACTGGACGGCGGCCTGGCAGCAAACGCTCGCGACCAACCTGCTGGGACCCGCACACTTGTCTTTCTGTGCGGCACGGGTCATGGCGCAGCAGGGTCGTGGGCGGATCGTCAGTGTCTCCTCGCGTGCCGCGTTCCGCGGCGAACCCACCGCGCCCGCCTATGCCGCCAGCAAGGCGGGCCTCAACGCCTTCAGCCAGTCGCTCGCCAAGGCACTGGCGCCGCGAGGCGTGTATGTGTTCGTGGTAGCCCCCGGGTGGGTGTCGACGGACCGAGTCGCCCGGGCGATTCAGGACCGGGCGGTGCTCGCCGACCAGCCGCTCGGCCGCGTCGCGACTCCCGAGGAGGTCGCGCAGGTCGTGAGCTTCTGTGCTCTCGATGCACCGGCGAGCCTCACCGGCGCCATCCTGGATGTGAACGGCGCCTCGTACCTGAGGACGTAGCGGCACTAACCCGGCGCGAGGGTCACGTCGGCGAACCAGAGCGACTGCCAGCGGCTCACTTTCGCCTCTGGGGACAGCGTGCGCGGCGAGACCGGCTGTACGGGGGCGAACGCTGCCCGCTCATCGAGCACCACCGCGTTGATGACTGCGTAGAGGCGCTCTCCCCGCCACAGGGCGCCCACCAGCACTCCGCACTTCCGGCACACGAGCATCTCGGCGAGACGATCGCCCTGCGCGTAGCGAGCGCTGTCGCGCTCGTTGCGGATCTCGAGGGTCAGCGATCCCCGCGGATCCGACACCCAGCTGGCGCCGTGCTTGCGACAGAAGTCGCAGTCGCAGGCTCGCGGTGCGTAAGTCTCGGGCGCCCGCTCGAGCTCGACGCTCACCCTGATGTTGCCGCAATGGCAGCCACCGGCGAGCTGTGGCACCGGCTCAGGTCCGATCGAGCGGCGTCGTGCCGCCGCTGAAGCGCGCCTGTGCCTGCGCCAGCCGATAGCTGCGCGCTGCGCGCGAGCGGCGCCACTCGCGCACGCAGTTGAGCGCGTACACCAGCTTGAACATCTGCAGCCGCCACAGCACGCGAGGGGCATCGAAGAGGTCGCCGGCCAGCATGGATATGACGCCCTGCTCGATCTGCAGGCGGTTGTTCGGCTGGCGGAACAGCTGTTCCATGACGGGGTCGTTGAAGCGGTAGATGAAAAAGGAGAAGCGTCGCATGCCTTTGCGCTGGCGTCTCTCCAGGGCGCGCAGCAGCGCCTTTTCGGCCGCCGGCTCGCGCAGCGCAGCATCGACTGTCTGAGCGGCCTGCTCGGCGCTGTGCATCGCCAGGTACACGCCCGAGGAGAACACCGGATCGATGAAAGCGAAGGCGTCGCCCACCAGCACCCAGCCCGGGCCGCCGATCTGCCGCGAGTCGTAGGAATAGTTACCGGTGACATGCGCTTGGTTGTCGATGAGCTCGGCGTGCTCGAGGCGTCGCCACAGTGCCGCATTGCGCTGCAGAGTCGCCTGCAGGAACTCGACGGTGCGACCGCGGCGTTGCTTGAAGTAATCTGGACGGCAGACCGCGCCGACGCTCATCACACCTGCCGGCAGTGGAATCATCCACATCCAGCCGTACTCGAAGCGGTACATGCTGATGTTGCCCGCATCCTCGCCAGGGCGGGCCTCGGCGCCGCGGAAGTGACCGAAGATCGCCGCGCTCTGATGCTCCTTGTTCCGCCGTCGCAGCTTGCGGCGGGCCGAGAGAAAGGTATCGCGGCCGCTCGCGTCCACCAGGTAACGCGCCTGGATGCGGTAGCTGTCGCCTGCGTCGGTGCGCACTTCGAGCCGGGTGTCCCGCGGGCCGAGCTGCTCGCACTGCACCGCCTCGTGGCCTTCGCGCGTGCTCGCACCGCAGGAGCGGGCATGCTCGAACAACATCCGGTCGAAGTCCGCGCGCCACACCTGATAGGCGTGTGGCGGGCTGTTGCCGAGGGCGCGGCAGAACGCGAAGGTGTTGTAGCCGTGCTCGTTGTCCGCCTCGAAGTCGGCGCCGCGCTTGAGGACGCCGAGCGCCCGCACCTGCTCGAGCACGCCCAGACGCTCGAAGAGCGGCAGATTCATCGGCAGGAGCGACTCGCCGATATGAAAGCGGGGGTGATGCGCCTTCTCCAGCACGACCACGCGGTGGCCGGATCGGGCGAGTAGCGCTGCGGCCGTGCTGCCTGCGGGGCCACCGCCGATCACCGCTACATCACAGCTTTCTATGCTCATCGCAACGCAAGCCTAAGGCCGAGCGCGGCGTCGCGCCAGACATGCGGGGCGCGGCGCTAGCCGCCCGGGGTGCCGCTCTGAGCGACATAGATCCGGCGTACCGCCTCCATGGTGTCGGCCTCCGCGGTGCTCTTGTCGGTGCGATACCGCTTCACTCGGGCGAGTCGCAGCGCGAGGCCGCCCGGATAGCGGCTGCTCGCCTGCAGGTCGCTGAAGGCCACCTCGACCACCAGCTCGGGCTTGAGGTACACGGTCCAGCGATCGCGGTGCGTCTCGCGCTCGAGGAACTCGCGCGTCTGCCACTCGAGCATGGCATCGGTGAGACCCTTGAAGGTCTTGCCGAGCATCACGTACTCGCCCGTGGCGGGATCGAGGGCGCCGAGGTGGAGGTTCGAGAGCTTGCCGCTGCGGCGACCATGACCCCACTCGGCGGCGAGGACCACCAGGTCGAGGGTATGCGCGCGCTTGATCTTGAGCCAACCTGCGCCGCGATTGCCGGCCGCGTAGGGCGCTTCGAGTGACTTCGCCATGAGTCCTTCATGCCCGGCGGCGAGCGCGGCATCGTAGAAGTCGCTCGCCGCGGCTTCGGACTCGGTGACGAGTCGTGGCATCAGCGCGGCGGGGGGAACGGTTGCCGCGAGCACCTCGAACCGCTCACGCGTCGAACGGTCGGCGAGGCTTTGCTCCCCGAGCCGCAGGCAATCGAAGAAGAATGCCGCGAGCGGCAACCCGCTGCGCATGGCTTCGACATCGAGCCTTCGACCGACACGCCGCATGGTGATCTGGAACGGATGCGGTCGTCCTGCGGCATCGACCGCGATCGCTTCGCCGTCGATGATCAGCGCCTGCGCCGGGAGTGAGCGCGCGCGCTCGACGATCTCCGGCAGCGCCGCCGTGACATCGTTCAGCCCGCGCGTGTAGATGCGCACCTCGTCGTCGCGCTTGTGCACCTGGATGCGGGCGCCGTCCATCTTCCATTCGAACGCCGCCACACCGCCGAGCTCCCGCAGTGCCGTGGCGACATCCGCCGCCGTCCGGGCCAGCATCGGGGCGACGGGCAGGAACAGCTCGAGTTGGAATTTGCCGAGAGCCTCCGCGCCGCCGCGCAGTGCGGCCTGCGCTACCGCACCGAGATCACGCGCATACATGGCGGCGCGGCGCACCTGCGGCCCGCTCACCCGGGAAGCCGTGGCGATCGCCTCCAGCATGACGCCTTCGAGCGCGCCCTGACGCAGCTCGCCGACGAGCAGCTGCAGCAGCAGGCTCTGCTCGGCGCCGGTCGCGAGCGCAAACAGCTGACGCAACGCCTCGGCGCGGCCTGCAGCGGACCCTGCACCGCCGATGGCCGCGAGCGCGGTGAGCCGCCGGTCAACCTCGGTAATCGAGAGCGTCGGCACCTCTGCCGCGGGAACCGCGGCCGCGCGGCTCACCGCGGCCGGGCCGATGCCGATGCGGCCTTGCATCATCTCCCCCGAGAGATAGTGCACGGCAATCCCGATCTCCTCCGGTTGCAGCTCCGTGAGCAGTGCGGCGAGCTCGCGGATCTTCGCGGAGCGGGCCGCGGTGGCGCGCACGCGTTGCGAGGTGTCGGCGAGGGTCGCGAACAGGCTCACGGCGGGACCGCCGTCAATGCATCGTCTCGGCGACGGCCGTCAGGTTCTGGGCCCTCACATCGATGGCGCCGCCGCGCGGGCTGTCGATGTCGGCGATGAGCAGGAAGGCAATCGAGAGCAGCAGCGGCAGGATGAGCAGCAGCAGGCTGCGTACCGTCGCGCCGCTCGTCGCATAGCCGACCATGAGGTTGCACAGCAGGGCGATCAGGAACATCAGCAGCCACGCCGCGCCGGGAATGCGGTTCCACCAGGCGGCCTGCGTGTAACCCTGTGAGTTGAGTACGTCGTTCATCCCGGCGGCCGCCAGCGCCGTGAGAGCACTCGGTTGCGCCAGAGCGGCGTTCTGCACCGCAGCCCACAGCTGCCCCTGGAGCTGGGTTATGCGCTTTCTGATCTCTACGCGGTAAGCCTCGTCGCGGGAGTGATAAAGAAGGATCCGCTGATCGAGATAGCTGCGCAGCAGCATGCGCGTCATCGCGGCATCGTTGGCCGGCAGCAGTCCGACTCGCACGTACTCCGTGCCAATAGCGTTAGCCTCCTCCGCTTCGTAGTTCTTGCGCTGGTCGTAGCGGCTGACCGCCATGGCGAAAGTGAACCCGACGATCAGTCCGAGGAGGGTCAGTGACGCGGTGAGTATAATCGTGAAGGTCTCGGGGGCATGCCCGCCATGAGCTTCCTGCCGGCGGCGCACGGCGGCCCCGAACTGGGAGCACAGCCACAACGAAATGAGGGCCAGCACGAATACCAGCGACGGGTAATCGGTCAGTCTCGGCATACGCGGCGCTGCCCCCTGCGCTGTCCGGTGGGTCTTTTGCGCGGCATTATTGCCGATCAACCCTGAGTGCGCACCTTTCGGCGGCGCGTCGAACTGTTCAGAGGATGCGGTCGGTCGTCCGTTGTGGCTTCATGGCGCGCCGTATCATGCGACTTCCGCTGAGCTCACAAACTCGGATCGAGGAGCACCATCATGTTGACCGTTGCAATGGCTGCGGCGATCAGTCTGGCAATGGCGGTCTGGCAGTCCGCCGCCGCGGCAGTGCCGCAGAATATGCGCGCCGCCGCGATCGACAAGGCGGGCGGGCCGGACGTCATCTCGCTCCACACCTTGCCGGTGCCGCGGCCGGACGCGGACGAGGTGTTGATCAAAGTGCACACCGCCGGTGTCGCGTCGTGGGATGTGTACGTGCGTGAGCACCCCGGTGAGCTCAAGCATTCCCACTTTCCACTGGTGCTGGGTACTGACGGCTCGGGAGCCATTGTCGCGGTCGGCTCACAGGTGCGCGGCTTCAAGCCGGGCGATGAGGTCTATACCTACAGCTGGGACAACCCGAAGGGTGGCTTCTACGCCGAGTATGTAGCGGTGCCGGCGAAGCTCGTCGGCCACCTGCCGCCCGGTATGAGTCTGCGGGATGCCGGCGCGATCGCCACGACCGGCCTCACCGCGATCCAGGGAATCGACGATGAACTGCACATCAAGCCGGGCGAGACGCTGATCATTCACGGTGCCTCGGGAGGCGTCGGCAGCCTGGCGCTGCAGTTCGCCAAGTTGCGCGGCGCACGCGTCCTAGCGACGGCTACCGGTGAGGACGGCGCGAGCTTCGTGAAGGGCCTGGGAGCCGACGCCGTGGTCGATGGCCGCAAGGGCGATATCGTCGCCGCCGCGCGTCAGTTCAGCCCGGGCGGAGTCGATGCGGTGTTGGCATTCGCTGGCGGTGACGCCCTCGAGCGCTGCCTCGATGCGCTTAAGCCCGGTGGTCGCGTGGCCTTCCCCTTGGGGGTCAGCCCCGAGCCCAAGCCACGTGTAGAGCTGAGAAGCGAGACCCGCTATAACGCGGTGGCCGGGCCACAGGAGTTCGAACGGCTCAATCAGGCGATCGTCGCCTCGAAGCTGCAGGTGCCCATCGCGGCAGAGTATCCGCTCACCGATGCCGCCAAGGCGCAGGAGCGCCTCGAGGCCGGACACGTGCTCGGCAAGGTGGTGCTGGAGATCCGCTGACGCGCGCGCGCGAGGCGGCCTGCGCGACTACCCTGCGGGTGCCGCGCCGCCCTCACGCCGCCGCCGCTCGACGAAAGCGGCCAGTGCTTCCTGCACGGCGGCATCGAGCGCGGGCGGTTGAAACGCCGCGAGCGTGTCGCGCCATACAGTCGTGGCACGCTCCGTCGCGGTTTTTGAGCCGGCCTCCACCCACGCGCCGTAGTTGCGCCAGTCCGAGACCAACGGCGCGTAGAAGGCATCGCGGTAGCGCTGCATGGTGTGGGCTGCGGCGAAGAAGTGGCCACCGGGCCCGACCTCGGCAACCGCATCGATACCAATCTCTTCCGGCGTCGCCGCTACCGGCTGGAAGAGCTCGGCGAACATCTGCAGCATCTCGACATCGAGAATGAACTTCTCGAACGATGCGTTGAGCCCGCCTTCGAGCCAGCCGGCCGCGTGCAGCACGAAGTGACAGCCACCAAACAGGGCTCCCCACAGGCTCATCTGCGCCTCGTAGGCGGCTTGTGCATCGGGCGCGTTGGATGCAGTCGCGCTCGAGCACCGCCACGGCACGCCGATGCGTCGCGCCAACTGGCCGGCACCGAAAGCCGCCTTGGCATACTCCGGCGTGCCGAAGGCGGGTGAACCCGATTTCATATCGACGTTGGAGGTGAAGCTGCCGTACATCACCGGGGCGCCCGCACGCACGATCTGCGACAGCGTGATGCCGAACAGCGCTTCGGCGTGGGCGAGTGTCAGCGCTCCGGGAATTGTGATCGGTGCCATGGCGCCGGCCAGCGTGAAGGGCGTGACGATCACGAGCTGGCCATGCCTGGCGAAAGAGATGATGCCGTCCGTCATCGGCACATCGAGCTGCAGCGGCGAGTTGGTGTTGCAGATGCTAAAGCAGCGCGGCGCGGACTCGAAGGCCGCTTCGTCGATCCCGTGCGCAATCCGCAGCATGGCGAAGCAGTCGGCCAGCTGTCCGTCGCCGCGGGAATAGATATTCGGTGCCTTGTCACTCAGCGTGAGCTGCGCGAGGGTCGTATCCAGGTGACGCTCGTTCACCGCGGTGTCCTGAGGCTCGGTCGTCTGGCCGAGTACGTGGATGACGTCGAAGGCCTGTGACAGGCGTACGAAGTCGCGAAAGTCGGCGATCGTACCGGTGCGCTTACCGCGTTGCAGGTCGCTCACGCTGGGCGGGCCCGCGACCGGCGCAAACACCACGTGCTTGCCGCCGATGCGACAGCTGCGCACCGGACTACGCCCGACGATGGTGACCTCGGCAGGTACGCTCGCGAGCGCCTGGGTCACCAGGCCCGGGTCGAGCCGCACCATCTGACTCGTCTCGTCGACACTCGCGCCTGCCGCTGCCAGCACCGCCCGGCCGCGCGGCGACAGCACGCGCATCCCCTGGCGCTCGAGAATGCCGAGCGCCGCGAGGTGCATGCTCTCGATGTGATCGTCGGAGAATATCCTTACCGGCGTGAAGGGATTGACCAGGTTGCGGTAGCCGAGGGAGCGCTCCGCGTGTCCGCCAGCCGCTCTCTCTCGATCTCGCCTGCGGGGTCTCGTGTTCACTGGTACACCGGCGGCCGCAGCCGCCATCGGTTCGTGAGCGGCAATAGAGCCCGAGGGCCGAAGGCGCGTCAAGCGGGGAAAAGGCATAGCCGCGCGCAAAAAATGCATAGCGTGCGGGGAGCGCCCTGCTCAACAAGACGCGCAATTTCCCGGGGACCCCGCGCGCGGCCGGATTCAAGCCGGCCGCTGCAGGGTCGCGATGTTGCAGTGAGCGAGATGACGCTGCCGCAGGGGCAGCGTCATTGAAGGGCCGCGGAGCTCAGTGGTGATGATTGGCCGCTTCGGCGGCTTCCTTCAGCTCGCGGTTGACCTGATCGAGCAGGTCTTTGGCCTTCGCCGCATGCCCGCCCATGTCCCACTCATTGGCCTGCTGAGCCTGGGAGATCTTCTCGTAGGCCTGCGTCGAGAGCCGCTGAGCCGCGGCAAGATTCGGGTGCTTCTGGTTGCTGATGTTGTCGACCGGCGCACCGGCCAGTGCAACCGACATCATCAACGCGAGGGCAGCCGAGCCAAACAGCAGTTTTCCAGACATGACGACCTCGTCATGTGACTGTGCACGCGACCGGCCTGGAGCCGGGCGGGGCGAGTGTCGTGCGTGGGCCGCGCGCCGCGCAAGACGCACGACGCAGGATTGCGACCGGTGTCTCAGCAGGGCGTTGACGGCGCGTCGCAGCCACGAGCGGCGTTGCGAAGACTGACTGCCGCAGCGGCGCGCGGCCGCGGCGCCGCCGTGGTAACTTTGTGGCCCGGCGAGCATCGCAGAGGAGTCAGCAGCGGATGCCGAGCAGAGTTCCAGCGGGTGAGTCGCGCGGATGGATCATCCCGATCGGCGGCGCGGAGAATAAGGAAAACGACCGCCGCATCCTCGAGCGCTTCGTGCGCGTGTCGGGGGGCGAGGAGGCCGATCTCGTCGTGATCCCGACCGCGAGCCGTGTGCACGAGACCGGTTCGCGCTACGAGCAGGTCTTCCGGGCACTCGGCGCGGCACGCGTCACGGTGATGGATTTCGATACGCGACGCGACTGCCGCGAGCCCGGACGGCTCAGGCGCCTCGAGGAAGCGAGCGGCATCTTCTTCACCGGCGGCAACCAGCTGCGGCTCACGACGCTGCTCGGTGGCACGCCGGTCGCGACAGTCATACGCCAGCGCAACGCGCGCGGCGTCACCGTCGGCGGCACCAGCGCCGGCGCCAGCATTCTCTGCGAACATATGATCGCCGGCGGCGATGAAGGCTCCGCCATCGTGGCAGGCAGCGTGCGGCTCGCACCGGGCCTGGGGCTGACGAACCGGTTCATCATCGATCAGCATTTTCGCGAGCGCGATCGCCTTGGCAGGCTCCTGACCGCGGTCGCCTACAACCCCTTTGCAGTGGGCATCGGGCTGGACGAGGACACGGCGGCCTTCATCGGCCCGGACGAGGTGGTGGAGGTCGAGGGCAGCGGCAGCGTCACCGTGGTCGATCCGTCCGAGGCGAGTTTCTCCTCCATCGGCGCGGTCGAGGACGGCCAGCCTGCGTGTATGCTGGGGCTGCGGCTGCACCTGCTGGTGAGCGGTGCGACCTTCAACCTGAAGACGCGCGTCGCAAGCGCGACGGCGCTGATTCAGTCGAAGGAGTGACCGAACAACTAACCCCGATCACGCGCTGCCGGTTGCCTTGAACAACTACTACGACGAGCAACACTCATGCGCATCCTCGATCGTTCCGTGTACGTCGGTCCCTCGCTGTACGCGCGCTTTCCCGTCATCCTCCTGACGCTGGACCTCGGTGCTCTCGAAGGCTGGCCCACCGCGCGCCTCGGCGAGGGCTTCATCGGCGCGCTCGCCGCGGCGCTGCCCGGACTCGCCGATCATGGCTGCTCGTATCGCGAGCCCGGCGGCTTCCTGCGCCGCATGCGCGAGGGCGAGGGTACCTGGCTCGGGCACGTGCTCGAGCACGTGGCGATCGAGCTGCAGAACATCGCCGGCGAGGCGGTGACCTTCGGCAAGACGCGCAGCGCCGCGACGCCCGGTGTTTACACCGTAGTATACGAGTACGTGCAGCGGGATGAGGGCATCGCGGCAGGTGAGCTGGGGTTGCGCCTGCTGAGCTCACTGTTGCCGGCACAGCTGCGCCCCGAGGGGAGCGTACCGGAAGGCTGGAGCTTTCCGGAGGCGCGCGATCAGTTCATTCGCTTTGCACAGCGCCGCGCGCTCGGTCCTTCGACCGCGGCGCTGGTGCATGCTGCCGAGCGTCGCGGCATTCCGTGGCTGCGCCTCAACGAGCAGTCGCTGGTGCAGCTCGGGCACGGCAAGTACCAGCAGCGCATCCAGGCGACCGTGACCGGCCGCACACCACACATCGCGGTCGAGCTGGCGAGCGACAAGGAGGAGACCAACAAGATCCTGGCGGGCCTGGGGCTCCCCGTGCCGCAGCAGGAGCTGGTGCAGAGCGAGACGCAGGCGGTACGCGCCGCGCGGCGCATCGGCTTTCCGGTGGTGACCAAGCCCTACAACGGCAACCACGGCCGCGGCATTTCCATTCGCCTCGCCACCGAGGAGGAGGTGGCGCACGGCTACCACGTAGCGCGCGAGCACTCGCGCTCGGTGGTGGTCGAGAGCTTCCTCGACGGCGACGACCATCGGCTGCTGGTGGTGAACGGCCAACTGGTCGCGGCCACGCGGCGTACGCCCGGACACGTGGTCGGCGATGGCGAGCACACCGTCGCGCAGCTCATCGACATCGTCAACGAGGACCCGCGCCGCGGCGTGGGACACGAGAAGGTGCTGACGAGGCTCGAGCTCGACGCGCAGGCACACAAGATGCTCGAGCGTGCCGGTCTCACGGCGGACACGGTGCCGGAGAAGGCTCGCACGGTGTACCTGCGTTCCACCGCCAACCTCTCGACCGGCGGTACCGCGACCGATGTCACCGATGTCATTCACCCGGACAACCGCGAGATGGCCGAGCGCGCCGTGCGCGCGATCGGGCTCGATGTCGGCGGCGTCGACTTTCTCTCGAAGAACATCACCGAAAGCTATCGCGCGATCGGCGGCGGCATCTGCGAGGTGAACGCGGCGCCGGGCTTTCGTATGCACGTGGCGCCGAGCGAGGGCACGGCGCGCGATGTCGCCGAGCCGGTGATCGACATGCTGTTCCCGGCCGGCACTGCGGCGCGCGTGCCGATCGCTGCGGTCACCGGCACCAACGGCAAGACCACGACCGCGCGCATGCTGGCGCACATCACCAAGATGGCCGGCTACACGCCCGGACTCACCACCACCGACGGGGTGTACATCGACGGCCAGCGCACCGTGGCGGGCGATATGACCGGTCCGGTATCGGCCCGCATGGTGCTCGCTGATCCACAGATCGACATCGCGATCCTCGAGACGGCACGCGGGGGTCTGCTGCGCGCCGGCATGGGTGTGAACGAGGTCAACGTCGGCGCGGTGCTCAACGTCCAGCCCGATCACCTGGGACTCAAGGGCATCGAGACTCTCGAGCAGCTCGCCGAGGTGAAGCGCATCGTGGTGGAGGTGGCGAGCGACTGTGCGGTGCTGAACGCCGACGATGCGCTGGTGCTGAAGATGTCGGGCTACACGGAAGCCAAGCACATCTGCTACGTGACTCTCAACCCCCAGCATGCGCTGGTGCGCGAGCACGTGCGCGCCGGCGGCCGCGCCTGCGCGCTCGAGGCGGGCGTCAACGGCCAGATGATCACGCTCTACGAGAAGGGCGCGCACATTCCGCTGCTGTGGACGCACCTCATCC
>Ga0306920_100002142_pt1 | contig 24846 bp, 24 predicted proteins | sample flu12Cox44000170_FD_204666 | JGI IMG/M metagenome (GOLD analysis project Ga0306920, IMG submission 204666) | Lab enrichment of tropical soil microbial communities from Luquillo Experimental Forest, Puerto Rico - flux4day.12C.oxic.44.000.170 (v2)... | ecosystem: Environmental > Terrestrial >...
CTTTATCGCTGCTGGCGACGAGGAAAACGTCAAGCTGCCAATCGTCGGCCCGGATGACCCCGTGATGATAAAGGCGCGGCTTCCGCGTCTGGCCCATTGCTGACACATCCGGAGTCGACGCGTCGGCTTTCAGCGCGAAGACGCACCGGTATACTCCGTCGTGAGCGATGCCACTGATCGAAAAGCCGCTGGGAAATTTCAATCCGCAGCACGCAAATTTTCTTGCTCTACCATCGCCGAAACTACGATCGCGATCGTTCGGGTCTGAGCGAGGGGAGGGCAGTAAGCTAGTTTTCGACCGAAGCGAAACGAGAAACCCGAAATGGGTAATCGGGCGCGGTACTGCACGAGCTCTTCCGTACTGCGACGCCCTACCGAACGACGAGCTGACGATTTCAAAGGACAACGACCGATCCAATTAAGAACTTGAAATGCAAGGAAAATGCTTTAGCTGTCGACTTCGGATTTCCAGCGCCCTAAAAATCGGCACTACCTATCGAGACGATAAAGCGAAATAACATCAATATGTTATGGCGACGATTCAGTGTTGCACCGATGATGGACTGGACCGACCGGCACTGCCGAGCGTTCCACCGTCTGATGACGCGCCGCGCCCGTCTCTATACGGAGATGCTGACCACGGGCGCGATCATCCACGGCGATCGGCGGCGGTTGTTGGCGTTCGATCCCAGCGAGCACCCCGTGGCGCTTCAACTCGGCGGCTCGGAGCCGGCCGATCTCGCAAGCTGTGCGAGCATCGCCGAGGATTTCGGTTACGACGAAGTCAATCTCAACGTCGGCTGCCCGTCCGACCGGGTGAAGGATGGCCGCTTCGGGGCCTGCCTGATGGCCGAGCCGAAGCTCGTGGCTCGTTGCGTCGAAGCCATGAAGCGCGAGGTGAATATCCCTGTCACGGTGAAATGCCGGATCGGCATCGACGATCAGGACCCGGAAACAGCATTGGACGCGCTGGCACGCGATGTCGTCTCGGCCGGTGCCGACGCGCTGATCGTGCACGCCCGCAAGGCCTGGCTGAACGGATTGTCGCCGAAGGAAAATCGCGACATCCCGCCGCTCGACTATGACAGGGTCTATCGGTTGAAGGCTTCGATGCCAAAACTGCCTATCGTCATCAATGGCGGCATCGGCAGTCTTGCAGAGGCCAAGCGGCATCTTTGCCACGTCGATGGCGTCATGCTGGGACGCGCCGCCTATCAGGAGCCGTGGCGCCTGCTTGCCGTCGATCCCCAGATTTTCGGCGAAACGGCTCCGTATGCGACGATGAAGGACGTGTTCGAGGCGATGGTGCCTTATATCGAAGGAGAACTCGCGAAGGGCACACGGCTGCACGCGATCACCAGGCATTTCGTTGGCGCGTTTCACGCCGTGCCTGGCGCGCGGGCGTTTCGGCGGCATCTCGCCGAGAACGGCGTCAAGCCCGGGGCAGGGGTCGGTGTCTTGCGCGATGCGGTCGCATTGGTGCAGGATCACGTCGCGGCGCCGATCCGCACCATCCGACTTTACCAATTCGATCGAATGCCGGTTTGCGAATAAAAACGCGCGTCGCTTCCGTGCGACCTTTCGTCTTTGTCATCGCTCAGTGACCGTCAAAACTTTTGCCCCGCGCTCGGGTAGCGACAGGAATAATTGTCATATCCCGTGCGCCATCGGTGAGGCCGATATTCAATTCGATCTTAGTTTCGGCGAAGGGCAATCTTCCGATGCACACTCCGCTGTCAACTCCACGGTTTCCGCTTCCAACCTCGCCATCCGAAGCAGGTACGAAAGGGTGCACAGGTTCAATTCGTCAGATAGCTGAAGCAGTTGGTCCGTCATTTCCGATATATAGAGCAATTTATCGTTGGTTGGTTTCATGTATCGTACCCCCGCGAATCTCCGAAGCCTTGGCCAAGTCAGGCAATTTCCCTGATGATGTGGTTTTGCTCTCGATGGAGATTGGCGCGCGCAACGGCATTCAGATGCGGTCCTTTCCACTGAATGACAGAAGGCAAGCCCGTTCGATCGCTGATGGCCCGCAGCGTATCGGGGCTGACATCGATAAGAGCGGCCATCGTCCAGGCATCTTCGACCAGCGCAGGCAAGCCGAGTGGGGCAACCCTGAAGCCGGCCTCCTGAAATCGCGGCAACCACCACGTTTCCATGATCGCGCTGACCTTCGCGATGCCTTCGGCCAGGCAAAATTCCTGAACTGCGGCCATCAATCGTAGATTGAGGTCACCATCTCGCCGGTCGCGGATGATGAAATACCGTGACCATTCCCAAATCAACGGGTCTGAAGGACACCCCCTGACGTCAGCCAGATGAGGAAAAATTTCACTCATCATCGACGGCTTGGTGGTGGGGTAAAGCCTGTGTCCGCCGACCACCCGGCGGCCCTCAAGCGCCAGTAGATAGATCGTATCTTCGTTGTCGAATCGGTCGACTTCGCGCTTATCAGGCTTGCGAAGCGTCTCCCATTGCCGCTCCTCGACAAAGATGTCGTGCCGAATACGAAAATGCTCTTCCAGGACGTCTGCGTAGAGGTGACGGTTGGCGATCGAAATAACGTGTATCATGCAAGTCCCCCTGATCCTTTGAAGGCTCACGGAAACTTGTTCCGAAACAGGGAGTCGGGATATTGGGAATTTTCCCAGTATTGCGCAGTCAGGGATTGATAATGTTGTTGCGGATCGCTATCGCCACGGTGTGCGTTCGATTGACCGCGCCGAGCTTGCTGGCTGCGTTTGCCAAATGCTGCTCGGCAGTCCGCTGAGTAATGTGCAAGATCTCGCCGATCTCCCACGCCGATTTGCCTTGCGATGCCCAGGCAACGACCTCGCGCTCCCGTTGCGTAAGCCGCGATGGCGGAGCGGGCGTCGGATGAAGCAGATGGCGAATACGATCAAAACTGTACATCGCCATTAGATGCAACGCCGGTTTGCTGCGCACGTTGAGATCGAGATCGACCCCGCCGAGCGAAACGGCGGCTTCGTAGCCGGTGAGTCCGCGAATCGGCACGATGAATCCTCGTTGCATCCGGAAATCGGTTGCGCGGCGCATGACTTCCGCGGCACCGCGCTCCCTCACCGGGTCGTAAGGCGCTTCTGCCCATTCAAAGGGATGGATCGAGCGGCGGCAGTGACGCACGACAGGATCGACGAGATCGAAATTGTTCTCGGTGTAAAGTTTGAACCATTCAGCGGGCCAACGTTTTGCCAACACCATCTGGGAGAAGTTCTGATCCGGATTGGGCAACCCTGTCACGATAATGGTTTCGAAGCCGAACAGGCAGAACGCGCGCTCCAGAGCGTCCATTGCCGCCGGCACCTCGTTGTGGCTGTTCAGTCCTTCGATGAAATCAAGCGCCTCCCGGCCATAGTCTACGCCGGACATAGGAGTCCCACTCCGATTTGCTGCCGTGGTGCTTGTACCATTCTCTTCTTGGCGTTCTTGGCATGACTCAAAGGAAGTCTACTTATGGTCGTATGCTCGTCAAGCAACGATCACCGATACTTCCAGTGGAAAATATCGGGGCACGCTCATGCGAAACCGCGGGGTCCATTGCTGTTGAACGGCGTCCATGGGCATTTCGCGTGATCGCTGTTGGCCGATCAAACCGGGCGGCGAGCGCAAACGGCGTGCTTGAAATTCCCTACCCGGCCCGCCGACGCAGGCTGGTTTCGGTCATCCCGAAGGCTAGACGGTCTTGCCCGTGTGGCCATTTTGTTCGTCTCGCTCGGCGTTCCTTTCCACCAAACGGACGACAGGTCCAGCTTCCGCTTCGGCTCTATGATTAAGGGCTTCGACGTGTTCAACGACCTGAAGACGTTCAAAGTCGGATCCGAGGCTCTGGAAAGCCCTCAAGAGCCGCAGGCCCAAGAGTTCCGAAAGTTTGGGTCCGGGTTGCAGTTGCACCGGCATGGGGATGTTTCCTGGCTACCGCACAACCATACGCCTTAAGGTAGAAAAATGGAAGGTTATTATCGTCTGGTTGCCTGATTCGCCGGCGTCGAATCCGCCGGGAACACGTCGAAGAAAAGCTTCTACGGATAACCGCGCAGCATCAGACTGTCGGCACGTACCTCCCAGCTTTCCAGCCGGTCCAGGAAGCTCATGCCGAGGAGGTTCGTCTTCATCTGTCCGTGGGGCACCACCAGCGCCGGTACCGAGCGCTCGACGAGCTTGCCGATCGAAAGCCGATCGAGCGTCACCCGCGCCGCCTTGGTATGTCCGCCGGCGGTTTCGAGATCGACGTCATAGTCGAGCAATTCGAGCGGCAGGCCGACCGCCTTCGCCGACTCAAAGGTCAGGACGACCGAAGTTGCGCCGGTGTCGACCACCATCGGCGTCGCGGCGCCGTTGATCTTGGCCGACAGCGCGAATTCACCGCCCTGGCCGCGCGAGATCTGCACGGCGCGCACCGAGCCGGTCCGCCGGGCGAGCAAATCCGCAACCGTGCTCTTGGCGCGCGCGATTTGACCGGGATAGCCATAGGTCGCCACGGCGCCGGCAGTTCCGATCAAAACGAAAAGTATGAGCAGAAGGCGGCTCACGGCAGGCCTCGCGTGCTTTTCGTCAGTCGAGTGTTGAAGGAGTTGCCGCCTTTGGCGATGCCAATCCCGCTTGCGCCATCCGCGCCGGCAATTGCGCTATGATTGCGCGCCGCTCCGCACCCTCCATGCGGTGCCAGCGCGCGATCTCGGGCAGGGTGCGCCCGCAACCGAAACAAAGGTTGGTTCTGGGATCCATGATGCAGACTGCGATACACGGCGTCTCGATGCTCATCTTTTGATAGTGAAGCTATTTTTATTGGTTGCCAAGCGCCACCGTGCCGCCGATCGATAGTGCGCGAACTTCGAAAAGCGGGCATCAGCTACAATCCCGTGCCAGCGCTCATGATCGGCTTGTGGCGGGGCCTTCGCTTGTCGTCGCTGCTCATGTTGGTATTTTCCGGTTGCAGTGGCGGGGATTCTTCCGACATCGGCGCCAGCGCCGACATCACCCGCTCCGGCGGGAAGGTGATGATCACCTCGGTGCCGATGCGGAGTTTCGATTTCAGCGTGAATGTGCCGCCGTGCATGTCGATGAGGCTCTTTGCGATCGGCAGACCGAGGCCGGCGCCCTGTTCGGCGGATTTGATCGAATTGGAGCCCTGGCCGAAGGAGGCCAGCACGATCGGGATTTCATCTTCGGCGATGCCGGAGCCGGTGTCCTTGACGCTGAGATATTGTCCGCCGGACGCGGTCCAGCCCGCCTTCAGCCATATCTCGCCGCCTTGCGGAGTAAACTTGATCGAATTGGACAAGAGATTGAGCACGATCTGGCGTATGGCGCGTTCGTCGCCCCAGATCCGCGGCATGTCCTGCTCGAACACCTCATGAATGGTGATGCCGCGGTTCGAGGCGCGCAGCTTCAGCAAATGGTGGCAGTCGGCGACGACGTGGACCAGCGACACCGCCTCTTCGTTGAGCTCGTAACGGCCGGCCTCGATGCGCGAAAGGTCGAGAATTTCGTTGATGAGATTGAGAAGGTGAACGCCCGAATTGTGGATGTCGGACGAATATTCCCTGTACACGGCAACGGCATGTGCGCCGAAGATCTCGCTTTTCATCACTTCGGAAAATCCCAGGATCGCGTTCAGGGGGGTGCGCAATTCATGGCTCATCTGGGCCAGGAAGCGCGATTTCGCGACATTGGCGGCTTCCGCGCGGTGGCGCGCCTCGTCCGAGATCGCCTTGGCCTGCTCGAGCTCGCCGATCAGCGCGTCCTTTTCCGCGCGCGCCTCCAGCGTTGCCAGCGTCGTCGAGTGCAGGCGGTGGGCAAGCAGCGCGAAATAACCTTCGGCGGCAAGCGCGAGCAGGGCGAGCACGTAATTGTCGAAGGTGCCGCTGAGCACGAAATTGAACGCAATCGCCGATGTCACCGGAGCGGTTGCCGCGAGTGCCGCGATCGGCAAGCTCGCCGCGAGCATGCTCGATACCGCGATGACCAGCAGCATCAAGAACATCATCAGCGTGTTGGAGACCACGTCGAAGCTTGCGGGGTGGATCAGAAGCGCGGTCCAGCACAGGCCGTAGAGCAGGTCCAGCACGATGAAACGCGTTCGCCATTTGCGCGTCGCGGTGAGCGAGGGCGGCTCGGCGAGGAACTTGCTGCAGCTGCGGATGATCGCAATGTGGATGCAAAGTAGCCCGCAGGTCCATGCCGCGGCCGAAACCGGCGGCATCCAGAAACCGAACAACAACCCGGTCGCCACCACCAGCAGCATGACGACGTAGGACGCCGAGATGCGCGTCTGGGAATATTGGCGGAGCAGCTCGCGATCGAAGGCCGGACGGGTTCCGCTTGTCGACGTTAACCGATCGCGTGCCTCGCGTACCCGCTGTGCAGCGGCGCGTCGATTGGGTGGAGGCGCCACCACCGGAGGTTCAGCCGGAAGCTGCACAACTTCAGGCTTTTCAGCGGGATTACTCATCAAACAACACAAATCCTGCCCGCTGGAGAGCGCGAGCCTTTGCATTGTCTATCTCTGGCGCCAAATCATTAAGGGCTGGCTTAAAGAGCTAAAGAATTACGTTAACGAGTGGTTAAGCGAAAACCTTTCGGGGCTGACTGGAGTCTCGTTGTGACACAGCTGCCGGAACCCAAAGCTACTTTCCACGTTGCAACCCGGAGCACTCGATTAGCGGTTGAAACGCCGGAGCCACGGCTATGAAACAGGTTTTCGATCAGCTCTTGAAGTTCCTGCATCAGGGGATCGCAGCGATCTTTCACTTTGTCGAACTGGTCTGGGCCTGGTCCGTCGACCAGATCAGCAAGCTCATGTCCGTGCCTTGGCAGGACTGGCCGATATGGAAGCAGCTTCTGCTGATTTTGGTCCTCGCTGCCGTGCTCTGGGCGCTTTTCAGGGTGGCTCGGGAGCTTCTGGTGGCAGGCATGGCGATTCTTGCTGCATTCGCGGCTCTGCTTGGCGCGCTCGTTCAAACGCTGCCCCATGTCTTTCTGGCAGGTGTGATCGCGCTTGGAGGCGTGTGGCTCGTCAACCATCTCGACAATGCATCGTTTCGCATGCCGGGCTGGATGCAGCAGGCGAGCGATCAGTCGGGCCCGTCGCCAAATCGCCAGGGTGGCACGCCGCAGGATCAGTAGTCTTCCTGCATCACAGCAAATTTAGAGGCAATTTGCTGCGTAGCCCAAAGTCTTGAAATCACCCAACGGTGCGGCGCGGCAATCGCCTCGCTTTTGCAGGAGAGAGGAGACCCTTCACGTCATCAAGTTTACGAGCAAGCCCAACTCAGAAATGCGCCGGCTCGAACAGCCCGGGCGCTTCCGGCAACTCAGCAAGTTTCTGCCGGAAGCATGAGGCATGACACTTCCACACCTGCCATTTGCCGCCCGACGTCTCGACCGTGAGGCTGCAGGGATCGGTCCCGCTCTCCTCGATGTCGCGACCGCAAAGGCAGCAGGGGCCGAACTTTACGGAGATCCCGCTCATCGAGGAGCACCTCCAGCGCTACCGCTCAAGCCGCGCCAACAGGCTCGACGTGTCCCAGCGCTTTCCGCCCATCTTCTCGACTTCCGAATAGAACTGATCGACCAGCGCGGTGACGGGCAGGTGGGCGCCGTTGCGGCGCGATTCGGCGATGCAGATCGACAGATCCTTGCGCATCCACTCGACCGCGAAGCCGAAATCGTATTTGCCTTCGTTCATGGTCTTGTAACGGTTCTCCATCTGCCAGGACTGGGCGGCGCCCTTGGAGATGGTGTCGATCACGGCGGCAACGTCCAGCCCGGATTTCTTCGCAAAATGGATGCCTTCCGAAAGGCCCTGAACCAGACCTGCGATGCAGATCTGGTTGACCATCTTGGTCAGTTGCCCCGAACCCGCGGCACCCAAGCGCTTGCACATCCTGGCATAGGCCGCGATCACGGGCTCGGCGCCGGCATAGGCGTCCTCGCTGCCGCCGCACATCACGGTCAAAACGCCGTTCTCGGCGCCCGCCTGACCACCCGACACCGGGGCGTCGACAAACTTGAAGCCAAGCTTCCTTGCTTCGGCGTCGAGTTCGCGCGCGACTTCGGCCGAGGCCGTGGTGTGGTCGACGAAGGTGGCGCCTTTCTTCATGCCGGCGAACGCGCCGTCCGCGCCGCGGGTGATGGCACGCAGGTCGTTGTCGTTGCCGACGCAAGCCATGACGAAGTCCTGGCCTTCCGCGGCGGCCTTCGGCGTCGGCGCGGTGCGTCCCTTGAATTTCTCCGCCCATGTCCTGGCTTTGGCTGGCGTCCTGTTGAAGACCGTTACATCGTGGCCGCCCTTAACGACCAGATGCCCTGCCATGGGGAAACCCATGACGCCGAGACCGAGAAAAGCGACTTTAGCCATTTGTGCAACCCTGAGGTTTTGCCGGCGCATGGGGATCTGGCCGGACATTGAAAATGACGGAATGGGTTCGCTTCTCGAACCAGCTCCGCAGGACCCGTAGCACTGGCCGCGCCGCTCCAGCGGCGAAGGCCCGTTTGCCGGGCGGGCGTGGTTTTATGCTAGGATCGCCCGATAGTCGAGATTTAGGAAAATGGGAGTGAGACCATATGGGCATGAGCGTGGGCGTGCTTGACCATTTCAATATCCGGACCCGCAAGCTCGGCGAAACCGTTCGGTTCTATGAGGACATTTTGGGCCTCGAGAATGGCGACCGGCCTAAGTTTGCCTTTCCAGGGGCATGGATGTACAGCGAAGGCAAGCCGGTGGTCCATCTGGTCGATATTTCGCCGACCGATGAGCCACAAAAGCCCGATTCCGGCGTTGTCCATCACGTCGCGTTCGTCAGCCGCGGGTTCGCCGCCATGAAAGAGCGGCTGAAATCGAAGGGGATGGCGTTCGACGCAAGGCAGGTTCCGGGCGGCGATCTCTGGCAGATCTTCGTCAATGATCCCAATGGCGTTCTGATCGAGCTGAACTACGAGGCCGCCAAGGAGCAGGGCACGGGATCCGCGCCCGCCGAACGCGCTGACGACATGGGCGGCAGATAGTCTTTTGAGCGCGACTGCTCTCGTACCGCCCGATCTGAAGTCCCTTCACCGCGAGCGGCGAGTTCGTCGAGGCACTTCGGATCGGTGAGCGGTATGAGAATCATTTCTGCTGGTGCATGGCTTTCCGAAGTTCGCAAAAAGCTGTTGCTGAGACGGACCCGCAGACTTCGGAAAGTGGGCACCAGGCTCGCATCCGGATGTAACCGAGGAGATGCGCTATGGGTGTAACGCAGCAACAACTTCTCGATGCTCTCGCCAGGGTGGCCTCGCCCCGCGGCGTGGCCCTGACCAATGCCGGAGTGCTGTCGCCGATCACGGTCAACGACGGCAAGGTGTTTTTCTCGATCAACGTCGAGGCCACTGAAGCACGCGCCTGGGAGAGCGTGCGCGCCGCAGCCGAGACGGCGGTGCGCGCCGTTCCGGGTGTCACCGTGGCCATGGTCGCGCTCACCGCCGAACGCAAACCCGGCGCCGCCGCGCCATCGCAGCGGCCCGCGCAAGGTGTGCCGAACGTTTCGGCCCACCGGCCGCCGCAAGGCGGGCATTCGCCTATGTCGAGACAGGCGGAAATTCCCGGGGTCTCCGCCGTGATAGCGGTGGCTTCCGGCAAGGGCGGGGTGGGCAAATCGACCACCGCGCTCAATCTGGCGCTGGGCTTGCGCGACCTCGGTTTGCGCGTCGGCCTGCTCGATGCCGACATCTATGGGCCGTCGGTGCCGAGATTGACCGGCATCCACGAGAAGCCGCACCTCGACGACAACAGGAAAATGATTCCGATTGTGCGGTTCGGCCTCTCGATCATGTCGATCGGCTTCCTCGTCGAAGAGGACACCGCGATGATCTGGCGTGGGCCGATGGTGATGTCGGCCATCACGCAGATGCTGCGGGACGTAGCATGGGGCACGCTTGATGTTCTGGTGGTGGACATGCCGCCGGGCACGGGCGACGCCCAGTTGACGCTTGCGCAAAATGTCCCGCTCAAGGGCGCCATCATCATCTCCACACCGCAGGATTTGTCGCTGATAGACGCCCGGCGCGGGCTGGCGATGTTCAAGAAGGTCAATGTGCCCGTGCTCGGCATTGTCGAAAACATGAGCTATTTCCAGTGTCCGCAATGCGGTACGAAGTCGGACATCTTCGGTCACGGCGGGGCACGGCACGAGGCCGAGCGCCTTGGCGTACCGTTTCTGGGCGAAATCCCGCTGCATATCTCGATCCGGGCCACGTCGGACGCAGGCACGCCGGTCGTCGACAGCGAGCCCAACGGGCCGCATGCGGCGATTTACCGAACCATCGGCGCCAAGGTGCGCGATCAGCTCAAGGGCGCGATTGCTGCTGCCTGAACGACGGCGACACGCGGCATATGCGACTTTCGTTTAATCAGCGCCGTCCTGCCGATCAGGACCGTCATGCCCTTTGTCCCGTTTTGCTTCTCCGGCTTCCATGTTAAAGGCCGAACCCAGAGCCGCTTTCGGTCGATGCGGGGATCGCCTCCCGAATGAAAAGCTCTGATGAAGACGGGAAACGTCCCTACAAGGAGATGCCTTAGATGAAGCGCCGTGATTTTTTGAAAGTTTCAGTGACAGGTGCCGCGGCAACAGCCGTTGCCGCGCCGGCAATTGCGCAATCCTCGCCCGAGATCAAGTGGCGCCTGACGTCAAGTTTCCCGAAATCGCTCGATACGCTCTACGGCGGCTCCGAAGTCTTTGCGAAGCAGGTCGCTGAAATGACCGACAACAAGTTTCAGATTCAGCTCTTTGCGGCCGGTGAAATCGTTCCCGGTTTGCAGGCGCTGGACGCGACTTCGAACAGCACCGTCGAGATGTGCCACACCGCCGCATATTACTACGTCGGCAAGGATCCAACGTTTGCGATCTACGCCTCGGTGCCGTTCGGTCTCAACGCGCGCCAGCAAAATTCCTGGTGGTACCAGGGCGGCGGCATGGAGCTCGGCAACGAGTTCTTCAAGAAGTTCGGCGTGATTGGATTCCACTGCGGCAATACCGGCACCCAGATGGGCGGCTGGTTCCGCAAGGAGATCAAGAGCGTTTCCGATCTCTCCGGATTGAAATTCCGCATCGGCGGCATCGCCGGTCAAGTGCTGCAGAAAGTCGGTGTTGTGCCGCAGCAGCTCGCGGGCGGCGACATCTACCCGGCACTCGAAAAGGGCACCATCGATGCGGCCGAGTGGGTCGGTCCCTACGACGACGAGAAGCTCGGTTTCCAGAAGGTCGCCAAGTATTACTACTATCCCGGTTTCTGGGAGGGCGGAACGGCTATCCACGCGTTCTGTAATCTCGAGAAGTGGAATTCTCTGCCGAAGAATTACCAGGCGATCATCCATAACGCGACCGCCAACGCGAACAGCTGGACGGCGGCGCGCTATGACATGCAGAATCCTACGGCGTTGAAGCGGCTGGTGGCGGGCGGCACGCAGCTTCGTCCCTTCACCAATGAAGTGCTGGAGGCGTGTCTGAAGGCGACCAACGAATTGTGGGCCGAGATCTCGGCGAAAAATCCCGATTTCAAGAAGTCGATCGATGCGATGCAGGCCTACCGCTCGGATCAGTATCTGTGGTGGCAGGTTGCCGAATACACCTTCGACAGCTTCATGATCCGCTCCCGCACCCGCGGCTGAGGCAGGTCGGCATTTAATCCCGAGCGAAGCGAGTGCGGGGAGGGGCCGAAGCGAAGCGCAGGCCAGGGTGGGGGCTCCTGTTTCGCACCCCCACCCGGCGCATCGTTCGCTTTTGCTCTCGATGCGCCACCTGGAGAGCGAGCTCGCTCGCCTCGGACCCCACGCTTCGCGGAGGAGGGATTAGGAAATAGCCCGGTCTTGCACGAGGCCGGGCTTTTTGCGTTGCGCTAGTTCGTTCGGCGCATGGAAATCCGAGAACGGATGTTCCATGGTGCGACGAGGCTTCGAAAAGAAGGCTGTCCAACAGGATCACATCATCTAGGGAAGGGAATTCAATGAAGCGTCGAGACTTTATCAAGGTCACCGGAATGGGCGTTGCGGGAGCTGCAACGATCGCTGCGCCCGCGATTGCGCAATCGATGCCGGAGATCAAATGGCGGATGACGACGAGCTGGCCGAAATCGCTCGATACGCTGCATGGCGGCGCCGAGATCATGGCCAAAGTCGTCGGCGAGGCCACCGACAACAAATTTCAGATCCAGACCTTTGCGGCCGGCGAAATCGTTCCGGGCCTGCAGGTTCTCGATGCCGTGCAGAACTCAACCGTCGAGATGGGGCACACCGCGTCCTATTACTATTATGGCAAGGACGCGACCTTCACCTTCGGCTCGTCGATCCCGTTCGGGCCCAATTCGCGCCTCAACCAGGCCTGGTACACGCTGGGCGGCGGCAGGGACGTCCTCAACGAGTTCTACAAGAACTATAACGTCATCTCGCTTTTGGCCGGCAACACCGGATGTCAGATGGGTGGGTGGTTCCGAAAGGAGGTCACGACCGTCGACGATCTCAAGGGCCTGAAATTCCGCATTGGGGGTTTTGCCGGGCGCGTGTTGCAAAAACTCGGTTGTGTTCCGCAGCAGCTCGCCGGCGGCGACATCTATCCGGCACTGGAAAAAGGCACCATCGATGCGGCCGAATGGGTCGGACCCTATGACGACGAGAAGCTCGGCTTCTACAAGGTCGCACCGCATTACTATTTCCCGGGCTGGTGGGAGGGCGGTCCGATGCTTCTGGCGATCGTCAATCTCGACAAATGGAACGCGCTGCCAAAATCCTATCAGAGCCTGCTCGAGCAGGCCGGCCATTACGCCAACAACTGGATGATGGCCAAATACGACGCGCAAAATCCGACGGCGCTGCGCAAGCTGCTCGCCAGCGGCACCAAGCTTCACGCCTTCCCGCCACAGGTCATGGAAGCCTCCTTCCGCGCCGCCAGGGAATTGCACAGCGAAGTCTCGGCGACGAACGCGAATTTCAAGAAGGTCTACGACTCCCTGACGACGTTTGCGAACAACGGCTATCAATGGTTCCAGGTTGCGGAAGTCGGTTACGACAACTTCATGGCACGCCACTCACAGAGCTAGCCCGTTTCATTCGGCGACAAAAAAACCCCGAAGCGCGAGCTTCGGGGTTTTCCGCTTCCAGGGTGGGTGGATCGCTACTGTTTCGGCTGGCCGAAATCGAGCGGCGGCAAATCCAGCTGCGGGACGTCGATCTTGATCTGGTTCAGGTCGACATTGACCGGTTTGTCGAGCAGGCCGGTCACCGTGATCGGGAAAGCGATCACGAGTGCGACCATGATCGCCTGCAATCCGACCCAGGGTAGCGCACCCCAATAGATGTCCGAGCTCTTGACTTCCTTGGGCGCCACGCCACGCAGATAGAACAGCGCGAAACCGAACGGCGGATGCATGAACGAGGTCTGCATGTTGACGCAGAGCATGACGCCGAACCAGATCAGCGCGGCATCCGCTCCCACCACCGGCGCCAGGATCTTCTGCGCGATCGGTGCGATCATCGGCAGGATGATGAAGGCGATCTCGAAGAAATCCAGGAAGAACGCCAGGAAGAAGATGAACAGGTTGATGAAGATCAGAAAACCCCAGACGCCGCCGGGCAGCGAGGTGAGCATGTGTTCGAGCCACACGCCGCCGGAGACGCCGAGGAACACCACCGAGAAACAGGTTGACCCGATCAGGATGAACACGACCATGGTCGTGATACGCATGGTCGTCTCGTAGCCCTGCTTGATCAGGTCTCGCAGTTCGGGAATGCGCACCGCCTCCAGGCAAATCCACAGCACTGCGAGGTAAGTGATGGCAAAGGCAGCCTTGAAGATCAGCCCCTCGGTTGCGAAGATTCCGACGATGGTGCCGATTGCGCCGGCGATCACGCCGATGACGAGAACCCTGCGGCCGGTGTTGGTGAATTCCTTGTTGTGGATGGCTGCAAGCACGGCTGCGCCGACCGCGCCCATGGCGCCGGCTTCGGTCGGCGTGGCCAGCCCCATCATCATCGTGCCCAGCACGATAAAGATCAGGACGGCGGACGGGATGATGCCGAGCAGGCATTTCTTCCACAGCGCCCAGCCGGTCAGGGTGCGCGCTTCCTTCGGCACCGGCGGCACGTGACTGGGCTTGAAGATGCCGAGCAGGAAGGTGTAGCCGGCAAACAGCAGGATCTGGAAAACCGACGGCCCCCACGCGCCGAGATACATGTCGCCGACCGACTTGCCGAGCTGGTCGGCCAGCACGATCAGCACCAGCGACGGCGGCACCAGCTGGGTGATGGTGCCGGATGCCGCCAGAACGCCTGTGATGTAGCGCATGTTGTAGCCGTAGCGGATCATCACCGGCATCGAGATCAGCGCCATGGCAATGACCTGCGCCGCCACCGTGCCGGTAATGGCGCCGAGGATGAAGCCGACGATGATGACCGAATAGCCGAGGCCGCCGCGGATCGGACCAAACAGCTGGCCCATCGAGTCCAGCATGTCTTCGGCCAGCCCGCACCGCTCGAGGATCGCGCCCATGAAGGTGAAGAAGGGAATCGCGAGTAGAAGCTCGTTCGAAAGCACGCTGCCGAACACGCGGCCCGGGATGGCCTGGAGGAAGTTCAGATCGAAAAAGCCGAGATAGATGGCGAGAAAGCCGAACGACAGCCCGATCGCTGCAAGCGTAAACGCCACCGGGAAGCCGATCAGCATCGAGACAACAAGGCCGCCGAACATCAAGGGCGGCATCGTTTCGAGCGTTATCATTGCGTCGGCCTCTCGTATTTCGCATCGATCGTGACCTGACCTTGCAGCGCAGCGATGCGTTTGATGACCTCCGAGACGCCTTGAAACGCGAGCATGACGAAGCCGGCTGGAATCACGAATTTGATCGGCCAGCGGAGCAGGCCGCCGGCATTGCCGGACATTTCACCGACGTTGTAGGCCTGCATGAAGAAGGGCCAGGACAGATAGGCGAGCAAGAGACAAGACGGAATCAGGAAAAACAGCGTGCCGATCAGGTCGAGCCAGAGCTGTCCGCGCTCGGAGAGAAAGAGATAGAAGATCTCGACGCGGACATGCTCGTTGCGCTTGAAGGTGTAGGACGCGCCGAACATCACCAGAACGGCGAACATGTACCATTGCAGTTCGAGCCAACCGTTCGAGCTGTAGCCGAACGCATAGCGGATCATGGCATTGGCGGCACTTACGATGCAGGAGGCGAGCACCAGGAAATTGCAGACGTAGCCGATCTTTTCGTTGATGGTGTCGATCGCGGTGCTCAGCGACAGCAATGGACGCATGGCGTTCTCCCCGGCGGTCATCAGGCTGCGGCCGTCGATGTAACGGCGGTCGCCTGAAGTACGCGCACGAAGGCACGGCTCGATTCAAAGAGCGATTGCAACAAGCATCCTCCCCCGTGACGCTCGTGCCGTCTTGACTGGCCGATCAAGGCGCAGCGGCTTATCGAGCGCGAAAAGTAAAAGTGTCGGCCGCACCATTTCAGCGCCACGTGGCGCCGTCAATTGGAAAATGCGACAAATCGCCGTTAGATTTCCTTGGAAATCCAAACCGATGGGCGCGCCGGATCAGCCGCCGGTAACGCTCATATGGCGGTTGACGCTCGGGCGGTTATGCCTGCGGTCGATGATGAAATCATGCCCCTTCGGCTTGAGGGAGATGGCGCGGTCAATTGTCGCGCTCAACAGCTCGTTGTCTGCGGAGGCCCGCAGGGGCTTGCGCAAATCGGACGCGTCCTCGTGGCCAAGGCAGCTATGCAGCGTGCCGGTGCAGGTGATCCGCACCCGGTTGCAGGATTCGCAGAAATTGTGGGTCATCGGCGTGATGAAGCCAAGCTTGCCGCCGGTCTCATCAACTCGAACATAGCGCGCAGGGCCGCCCGTGGTCTCCTCGAGGTCGGTCAGCGTGTACTGCTTGGCAAGTCGCGCGCGAACCAGTGACAGCGGTACATATTGATCGATGCGGCCAGCGCCGATGTCGCCCATCGGCATCACCTCGATCAGCGTGAGCCCCATGCCCTTGCCGTGGGCCCACTGCATCAGCGAGGGGATTTCCTCCTCGTTCATTCCCTTCAGTGTCACCGCATTGATCTTTACCGCCAGCCCCGCCGCGCGCGCCGCCTCGATGCCGGCCAGGACCTTGTCGAGATCGCCCCAGCGGGTGATGGCGCGGAATTTGGCCGCATCCAGCGTATCCAGCGAGACGTTGATCCGGCGCACGCCGCAGTCCCGCAGTTCGTCGGCAAAGCGGGCAAGCTGGGAACCATTGGTCGTCAGCGTCAGTTCGTTGAGCGCGCCGGTTTGAAGATGCCGCGACAGCGAGCGCACCAGCGACATCACGTTTCGCCGCACCAGCGGTTCGCCACCGGTCAGGCGGAGCTTGCGCACGCCCTTGGCGATGAAGGCCGAGCACAGGCGGTCGAGTTCCTCCAGGGTCAGCAGATCAGCCTTGGGCAGGAAGGTCATATCCTCGGACATGCAATAGAAGCAGCGCAGGTCGCAGCGATCGGTAACCGACACCCGCAGATAGCTGATCGTCCGGCCGAAGGGATCGGTCATCGGGCGCGATAGTGAAGCTTGGGAACTCGATCGTAATGCAGTCATTTCGGATTGCCTGGAGCGCGATCGGGAAAGGCCGCGCAACAACCTCAATCTAGGCACGTTGCAGGGCCTACACAATCCGTGATTTTTGGTTTCCGGATCAACGAGTCGACTGGGGTGGGACCGGCTGGCCCGGAGCATCCGGGAATGGCGAGGCTGCCGCGGCGGGTGCGGCGGCTTCCTGGGGCTTTCTCGGCTTTTTCGGCCGCATTGGCTTGTTCGGCTTCGGCGGCGTGGCCGGTTGCAGTTGCGCGACCACCGGATTGGGATCGACCTTAATCGTCGCCGACGTTAGAAGATCGCCGGGGATCTTGGTGACTTGCACCGCGACAGATGCCGGCTGGAACTTGTTCAGGGTGTAACTGACCGTGAAACCACCCTCAGGCGGGGTGACGGTGATGGAGCAGGGAGTCTTGCAGCCCGGCCCGATCGAGGTCTTGGCTTCGGCGCCCGGGGGCGTCGACTCAAGCTGGAGCTGCATGGTTGGCGGAGTCGACTGAAAGTAACTCGTCAGGGAATCCGACGAAAAGGACGAGCAGCCGGCCAGGCTCAACCCCGTTGCGACAATCACGATGACACGGCGCATGATCGACCCGTCACTGCAGGTCACAATCCGAACGGGTTTGGTCGGATCACGATCCCCAAATCTTGTGAGCATAATCGTTTCGCGAACGCCCGCCCGATGCGGCGAACCGTCCGCATGCCTCGACCAGCATCAAATTCGCGGCCCCGCCACGCCCACATTCCCGTACCGACCATAGGGGCGTCGGCAAGCTCACGCAACCGACCAGGTTAATTGTTGGTTAACGCCGATTGGATGAAAGAAATCAGATAAATATTTCATGGTCTTAGATGGAAAGATTGCGGTAGACGGCGAGACTTTCGACCGCCTCCCGCAATTCGCTCATATGTCGGATCAAGCGATCCGGTTTGAGTTCCGCGATCGGAACATCGGTGTAGCCGAACTCGACGCCAATCACGGGGACTCCGGCACGGCGCGCGACGCCGATGTCGGTGCCGGCATCGCCGACCATGATCGCGGAAGAGATGTTGCCGCCCGCGCGTGCGATCGTCTGCTGCAAAATCGCAGGATCGGGCTTGGCGACGCCGAATGTGTCGGCGCCGCAGATGGCGGAAAAGCGAGAGCTCAATCCAAGCCGGTCCAACAGGAGCTTCGACAGCCACTCCAGCTTGTTGGTGCAGACCGCCAAGCGACAGCCGCGCGTGGCGAGTTCATCGAGCGCGTTCTCCAGGCCATCGAAGGGGCGTGAAGCGTCGGCGATGTGGTCGGCATAGTAGCCGATGAAGTCCTCGGTCAGGCGCGTGATCTCGGAGGTGCTGGCGGCACGGCCCTCCAGTTCCAGTCCGCGTTCGATCAGCTTTCGGGCGCCCGCGCCGATCATGTTGCGCGCGGAATGAAGCGGTACCGGCGGCAGGCCCTCGCGGCCGAGAACGAAATTGAGCGCGCTGATCAGGTCGGGCGCCGTGTCGACGAGGGTGCCATCGAGATCGAAGACAACGGTTCGGGGAGCGGCCATGTGCAACCGCTAGCGGGACCCAGCCGATGACGCAAGTGGGCGCCGTGCGGGGCACCATTTAAGGGTGGGAAAACCGGTACTTGTACCCTTTGCGTCCCATGACGCTGTTCCTTCGCCCAAAACGAGGCTAGAAGGGCCGCGCCGAACCGCGCCGGTAGCAAGACCGGCTCGTTTTCAGGGATTCTTGGCACGTGAGCATGGACGACCACAAACGGCAGGCGGCGGCGCGCGCCCTCGATTTCGTGCAGCGCGGGATGAGGCTTGGGCTCGGCACCGGATCGACCGCAAAGCATTTTGTCGAGCTTTTGGGTACGCGGGTGCGCGAGGGCCTCGACATCATCGGCGTGCCGACCTCCGAGGCGACGCGCGCCGACGCGATCCGCTGCGGCATTCGGCTGACGACGCTTGATAATATCGACCGGCTCGATCTGACCGTGGATGGCGCCGACGAAATCGACCCTGATCTCAACCTGATCAAGGGCGGCGGCGGCGCCTTGCTCCGAGAGAAGATCGTTGCCGCCGCATCCGACCGCATGATCGTGATCGCCGATGATTCAAAATGGGTGGAAGCGCTCGGCCGCTTTCCCCTGCCGATCGAGGTCATTCCGTTTGGCCTCGGCGCGACGCAGCGCTTAGTTGCGAAAGCGTTTGCGGAATGCGGCATTTCTGGCCAAATGGGTGTCAGAAAAGGCGCCGATGGTCACGTTTTCGTCACCGATAGTGGCCACTGGATCGTCGATGCCCATCTCGGGCGCATCGCGGATGCGCCGCGCCTGGCCCAATCGCTGGCGTCGATTCCGGGCGTGGTCGAGCATGGGCTTTTCATCGGCCTTGCCAGTATCGCGCTGCTGGCCGGTGTTGAGGGAATTCGGATATTTGAGCGGCGCTAGCGCGCCTCAATCGAGGAGAGATCGAAACATGAAAGGTGCATCACCAATCTTGCTCGCCGCGAGCCTTGCGTTCGTCCTGGCGTTTCCAACGCTGCCAGCGTCGGCGCAGCAGCCTGCAGCTCCGCAGGCGGCGCCGCTCAAGCCGGCTTCGCCATCGGCGATTGCGGCGGCGAAGGACCTGCTCGCCGTGAAAAATGTCAGCCAGGTCTACGCGCAAGCCGTTCCAAATATCGTTCAGCGCACCAAGGATGCCTTTCTTGCCAACAACCTGAGCTATCAGAAGGACCTCGACGAGGTCGCCGTCGTGGTTGCCAAGTCGCTGACGGGCCGCGAGAAGGAGATCGGCGAGCAGATGGCGAAGATCTACGCCAGTGACTTCACCGAGCAGGAGTTGAAGGACCTCACCGCTTTCTACAAGTCGCCGCTCGGGCAGAAGGTGCTCGCGCAGGAGCCGAAATCGATTCAGACCAGCATGAACTTCATGGGCCAGTGGGCGCAGGCATTTTCCGAAACGGTGGCCAATGAATTTCGCAACGAGATGAAAAAGCGCGGCAAGCCGCTGGGCTGATTTGATTCACCGGAGCTGAGATGGCCGAATTCGATACCGATCTGTTCGTCATCGGCGGAGGCTCGGGCGGTGTTCGCGCGGCTCGCATCGCTGCCCTCCATGGCGCGCGGGTGATGATCGCGGAGGAGTATCGGATGGGGGGCACTTGCGTGATCCGCGGGTGCGTGCCGAAGAAGCTTCTGGTCTATGCTTCCCACATCCATCACGAGATCGAAGACGCCGCGGGGTTTGGCTGGACCATCCCGCAAGTCAGCTTCGACTGGCCGACCCTGATCGCCAACAAGGACAAGGAGATCGCCCGGCTGGAGGCGGCCTACACCGCAAACGTCGAAAAGGCGGGCGCGCGCGTCCTCAAGACGCGCGCCGAGTTCGAGGACGCCCACACGCTGCGGCTTAAGACCGGCGAAAAGGTGCGGTCGAAATACGTGCTGATCGCCACCGGCGGCGCGCCAAACCACGGGGCGCCGATTCCCGGCATCGAACACGTGATTTCCTCGAACGAGGTGTTCCATCTGCCCTCGCTGCCCAGGCGCATCCTGATCCAGGGCGGCGGCTATATTGCGCTGGAATTCGCCTGCATCTTCGCCGGCTTCGGTTCGGACGTGACCGTGGTCTATCGAGGCGACAACGTGTTGCGCGGTTTCGACGAGGACGTCCGCGCCCACGTCCGCAGCGAAATGGAAAAGGAAGGGATCACGATACTGACTGGCTGCACGGTCAAGGCGGTCGACAAGCATGGCAAGGATTTCACCTCGCATCTGTCGAACGGATCGAGCATCGGCTCGGACCAGGTGATGTTCGCAATCGGCCGCCACCCCAACGTCGCCAATATCGGGCTCGAGAAGGCGGGCGTCGGCATCAATCCGAGCAATGGTGGGATCGATGTCGATGCGTTTTCGCGAACGACGGTGCCGCACATCTTCGCGATCGGCGACGTCACCCATCGGCTCAACCTGACGCCGGTCGCGATCCGGGAAGGGCATGCCTTTGCCGACACGGTGTTCGGCAAGCGGCAAATTGCCGTCGATCACACCGACGTCCCGACCGCGGTGTTTTGCCAGCCCGAAGTCGGCACCGTGGGGCTCACGGAAACGCAGGCGCGCGCCCAATTCACCCATGTCGATATCTACAAGGCAACCTTCAGGCCGATGAAGGCGACGCTCTCGGGCCGCGACACCAGGATGCTGATGAAGCTGATCGTCGACGCGACCTCCGACCGCGTCGTCGGCTGTCACATCGTCGGCGATGGTGCCGCCGAAATGGTGCAGCTGATTGGTATTGCCGTGAAGATGAAGGCGACCAAGGCCGATTTCGACGCCACCATGGCGCTGCACCCGACCGCCGCCGAAGAACTGGTGACGATGCGCAATCCCACCGAGCGGCACGTGAGGCAGGCGGCGGAGTAGGGGGCAGGGGCGAGCGACTACGTGGCGCGATGATCAACCAATTGGCCTGTCCCTTTCGGTTCTAAAAAGCCGCTTCAAACCAATTTACAAACTTGCCCGAACCATTGCGGGCCACGGACTATCCTGCCCCGGATGCCACGGCGCGGCCGCCGGTCGGCAGGACCTCGCACGGCGGCGTGCAAGAGTTAGCGGCCATGCGCGTGATGTCCTGTGCGGCTGCCGATCATCGCCAAGGCGGACAAAACAAGGTAAAAAAGGCACCGCCTGACGGAAAAGATTCGTGAAAGCTCCCTCGCATCGCAGCGTAAAACCACCCACCGATCGCGGGGCGCGCGCCCGCACGGTCATCGCGTTCGTCCTCCTGTTCGTCCTTCTCGGCGTGGGCGGTTTTTTTGCTCTCACCTTCAACGATCTTCGCGAACGCGTGGCCGCCATCCAGACCCAGTCGGCGTTGCAGGAAATCGGCGATGCCAAAGACCTCGGCGAAGCGCTCAGGCGGCATCCCCAGAACAGGGTCTTGCTCACCATCCAGAAGGCCGCGAAAGCCGCCGACGAAACCGGCGCCGCTTCCGACAAGTTGCTGAGCGAAATCGAACCGCCCTCGCTTTCGAGAGCGATCGATTACGCCAAGATAAGCCGCAACGAACTCGACGCATTCCGTGCCGAGTTGAAGGCGACGGAAGCCAAGGCGGGTGCATTCGCCTCGCAATATCTTGCGCTTCTCAAGGCCGAACGCGGCGAGGTGGAGCGCTACGCGCTCTCGCAAAATATCGGCAAGGAGGGGCTGGCGCGAATCCTGGACAATCTCGACCGGCGACAGGCGGAGGCCGCGGCGGTGACGTCCAAGGTATCCGCATCTCGCGCCGAATACTATCGTGCTTACGAAAAATACGTCGCGATGCTCGAAGGCGAGATCGGCGCCTTCAAGATCGTCAACGGCGAGTTCATCTTTCCGATCCAGCGCACGGTAGACCGTTACAACGTCGCGGCCCAGGCGATGACCGCGGCCTCCAAGCGTGTCGCCGAATCGGAAGAAGAGCGAAAGAGGCTCGCCCAGTCGCAGCGGGAAGGGTGGCTGCAACTTGCCGGGAAATGAGGTACATGCGCCGCCGTTATTTGACGTCGAACAACAAGCACCATGTCGTCCCGGCCTTGAGCCGGGACCGATAACCACGAATATTTGCGTTGTCCCCGTTGTGGCCCCATCCGGGTTACGATGACGGCCGTTGGCTATGGGTCCCTGCTTTCGCAGGGACGAGGGCGGCAGCTAATTTGCTATTACCCCTGCGCCTCCAGCCATTCCGCGGCACCGCGCCAGAGCGTGTCGCGGTGCTCGGGACGGAAAAAGCCGAGATGGCCGATCGCGGTCGCACCGATATCGCCGGGGGAGATGGTGATGATTTCCGCACGCGTCGACGTGAAACCCGAGCAGAGAAGTTCCACCGAAGGAAGCGTCGCCCAGGGATCGTCTGACAGGCATAGCGCGCGCAACGCGCCTTTATAATTGGCGAAGTTAGAAAGCGTGTTGAGCTCGCGGTCGTCGAACAAATAGCGACCGCTCATCACCCAGCGCACCCATTGCTCGAATACGCCTTTCGGCAGGTCCTCGCCCAACCCGCTCCAGGCCGGCGCATAGCCGAGCATTCGCGTGAGGGGCCTGCCGACCAGGTTCAGGAACGCCAACACCCGGTAGCGCTCGGGTGACGCCATGAGCCGCCAATAAGCGGCTTGCGCGGCGATCAACAGCGCACGGGAAACCTCGGTGTTGTTGGAAAGCAGTCCCAGCGCCTGGCCGCCGAAGGAATGGCCGACATAGCTGAGCGGCAGGTTCTGGTAGCGCCCGCGCATCCATGCGACTGCGGCGGTGACGTCGAGCGCGGCCCAGTCCGCCATCGTCGCCTTGAAACCGACCAGCGACTTCGGCTGGTTGTAGCCGGTCACCGCGCGCTGCCGGGAATCGCCGATACCCCGATAATCATAGGTCAACACCGCGCAGCCGCGTCGCGCGAGATAGGCGGCAAAACCGCGGTAGATCTTGCGCGGCACGGCGGTGGCCGAATTGATCAGGACGGCGTGGTGCCTTGCGCCGGTGCGAGGCAAAAACAGTGTTGCACCGAGCAGATATCCGTCCGCCGCGGGAAAAGTGATGTCGTCGCTAAAAACGTCGTCCAGCGCAGCCTCGGCCATCGCGATTTCCCCGGTGCTCTCGCGACTTTCACAGCAAATGCGAATTCGGCTTTCGTCGCAAGGGTTTGTCAAGGAAGCCGTGGCAAAGGCTTTAAGCGCAGATTAAGTTATCTCTACTGGCGGTGCTGGATCAGCCTGTGTATAACGCGGCCCCATCGTTACTTGCCGATAAGTAGCGGTTTTTGCTCAGGAGTTAACGTCATGTCCGAGCGGTGGACACCCGACGGCTGGCGCGCCCGGAAGGTCGTGCAGATACCCCAATATCCGGATGCGAAGGCATTGGCGGATGTCGAGGCGCAGCTTGCCACCTTTCCGCCGCTGGTTTTTGCAGGTGAGGCGCGCAATTTGAAAAAGGCGCTGGCGCGCGTTGCCGCCGGCGAGGCCTTTTTGCTGCAGGGCGGCGATTGCGCGGAGAGCTTCGCCGAGCACGGCGCCAACAATATCCGCGACTTCTTCCGGGTGTTTTTGCAGATGGCGGTCGTTCTGACCTATGCCGGCGCGGTGCCGGTGGTGAAGGTTGGCCGCATCGCCGGGCAATTCGCCAAGCCGCGCTCTTCGCCGACCGAGAAGGTTGGCGGCGTGGAACTGCCGAGCTACCGCGGCGACATCGTCAACGACATCGCATTCACGACGTCCGCGCGCACCCCCGATCCGCAGCGCCAGTTGATGGCGTACCGCCAGTCTGCGGCGACGCTGAACCTGTTGCGCGCTTTCGCCACCGGCGGCTTTGCCAATCTCGGCAGCGTGCACCAGTGGATGCTCGGTTTTCTGAAGGGTTCCCCGCAGTCGCGGCGTTACAAGGAGCTCGCCGACCGTATTTCGGAAGCGCTGAACTTCATGCGCGCCTGCGGGCTCGACCTCGAAAGCCACCCCGAATTGCGCTCGACCGATTTCTACACCAGCCACGAGGCGCTCCTGCTCGGCTATGAGCAGGCGCTGACGCGGGTCGATTCCACGACTGGCGACTGGTACGCGACTTCAGGCCACATGCTCTGGATCGGCGACCGCACCCGCCAGCTCGATCATGGCCACGTGGAATATTTCCGCGGCGTCAAGAATCCGATCGGATTGAAGTGCGGTCCCTCGCTCAAGCCGGATGAACTGCTCAAGCTGATCGACGTGCTCAACCCGGACAACGAGCCCGGGCGGCTGACGCTGATCAGCCGCTTCGGCGCGGAAAAGGTCGGCGATCTCCTGCCGCCAATGATCCGCGCCGTGCAGCGCGAAGGGCGCGTGGTGGTCTGGTCGTGCGACCCGATGCACGGCAACACCGTCACCTCGACCTCAGGTTACAAGACCCGCCCGTTCGACCGCATTCTCTCGGAGGTCAGGTCGTTCTTCTCGGTCCATGCCGCGGAAGGCACCCATGCCGGCGGTGTGCATCTGGAGATGACCGGCCAGGACGTCACCGAATGCATCGGCGGGGCGCGGGCGATTACGGAGGAGGACCTCAACGATCGCTATCACACGGTTTGTGATCCCCGCCTCAACGCCGAGCAGTCGATCGACATGGCGTTCCTGATCGCCGAATTGCTCAAGCAGGAGCGCGCCGGCAAGGTCAAGCCGATGCCGGCCGCGGCGGGGCTTTAAGACCTTGCTGCGGCTCTGGCGGGCCACGATCAATACGCGCAATGGG
>Ga0306920_100002143_pt1 | contig 24846 bp, 25 predicted proteins | sample flu12Cox44000170_FD_204666 | JGI IMG/M metagenome (GOLD analysis project Ga0306920, IMG submission 204666) | Lab enrichment of tropical soil microbial communities from Luquillo Experimental Forest, Puerto Rico - flux4day.12C.oxic.44.000.170 (v2)... | ecosystem: Environmental > Terrestrial >...
AATCTCGTGCCCGTGCGTGCGAGGGCCAGTCGCTGCGCTCCGGCGTGCTGGCCAGATAAGATTTTAGATTGCGCTCCGCGTCGCTGGGACTCGTGTTCGCGAGGACCGCTTCCACGCCCCGATAGTAAGCCAGGCGGGGATCATTGGGGCTCATGCGCTCGGCCGCTTGGATCGCCCGAGACACGTCGGCTGGCTTGCCCTGACGTTCAAAAAATTCGGCTGTTTCGAAATACGGGTCGGGCTTCTTTGGATCGCCAGCGAGCACTTGCCGAATTTCGTTCTCCGCTTCTTCCGGCTTCTTGAGCGCCTCGTGGTAGTAGAGCGCCCGGGCTAGATGGCCTTGCACAGGATCGATCGCCGCGATAGCGTTCACCTGTTCTAACGCTTCGTCCTTGCTACCTCCCACGATCCACGGAGCGGCAATACAGTACTCCTCCAGGTCCCGCCGTGCCTCGATGTTCGACGGATTCAGGGCCACCGCCAGCTGAAACTGCTTTTTCACCTTTTTTGCGAGGGAAAAGCTTCGTTCACGATCCGCCTTGCCACCGTACGCCCGCCCAAGCCACTGCTGATAAACGGAATTTCTCGAGTCGAGCGCAACGGCTCTTTCGAACTGCGCGACGGCACTGTCGTAATCGGAAATCTCATAATAGTTTCGCCCCAGCCAGAAAAACGCCTCGGCATTCGATGAACTCTGGGTGACCAGCGGTTGCAAAGTGGATATGGCGACGGCGTAGTTGCCCGCGTTGAAATCCCGCTGCGCCGTTTGAAGCGCGTTCGTGCCCTGAGCGCCAGAGCTCCCCGTCATCCAAGCGGTCGCCGCCACCAGCAGCACGGCAGCCACAATGAAGCGAGTACAGGCCCGTTTCATTTGCGATGCCATCACTGTGCCTCCCTCGATTGCACTTCCATTCCCTCTTTCAGCTTGGTATCCACGGGTTCCGCTAGGCTGTCGCCCTCCGCCAGACCGGACAACACTTCGTAGTTGGATGCGTTTGCAATACCCAGAGTGACGTCCCGCCGGTGCACACGTCCATCACGAAAGACCCACACGTAGCGGCGGCCTTTGCTATCCTCGCGCACCGTACCGCGCGGCACCACCAGCGCATTGCGCCGCTCTCGAACCCGAATCTCTACTTGCACGTTCGTATTCGGCAGCAATTCCATTTGGTTATTGTCGATCGAACAAAGCACTTCACCCACACTGCGCACTCCACGCGGAACCACCTGCTTGGGTACCTGCTCCGTTTGCCCTGTCCACGTTCTTCCCGGCTTGGCATCCCAGGTAACCGCGACGCTTTGGGACGGTTCGAGTAAGCCAAGGTCGGGCTCATCCACAAATGCGCGCACTCGCACGTGGCTTAAATCAGCCATTTCTGCAAGCGTGTCTCCTACCTTCACATAGTCTCCTGCATGAACAGGCAACGAATACAGTGTGCCACTCGTCTCGGCCACAACCGTCGCCGACCGCACCTTTTCATTCAGCGAATTGATCAACTCCTGCTCCCGGTTTACCCGTAATGTGGCAGCCTCGACTGTGTCGGATGATCGCTGCTCCAGATCCTTTTTTCGCGCCTCAAGAGCCTGGAGATTGGCTCGCGCTTTGGCAAGACTGGCCTCATTTTGCGCAAGCTCGTCTTGTGTAGCCGCATGCTTCACAACCAGGTCCTCTAGCGCCATCTCCTGTGTTTCGAGATTTGTGACCTGTACCTGCGCGGCTTTTAAGTCTCCACGAAGCTGCGCCATTTGCTCCGGGGGGCCGCCGGCATGCGCATTTCGCAAGTCGTTTTGCGCCGAGAGCAAATCCGCTCGCGCCTGTGCTAGCTGCGAACGGATGTCTGACGAATCCAGCGTGAGAATGGTCTCGCCGCGATGGACCGCCTGGCCCTCGGTCGCCATAACCTTGTCGACGAACGTTTGAAATTCAGCGCGCGCGATTTGCGGATCGATCGGCTCCACTTTACCGTTGCTGGTGATGCTCACCAGAAGGTCGTCACGAGTCGCTTGCACAATGGGCACGACCGCGACCTTCCGGCGCATCGCCAGCACGGCGACAAGCAGCGCGGCCAGCACCCCGATGACAAGAACCCCTAATTTAGTCAGATTTCGGTTTTCGGCCATGGTGGGCCGCATCACCATGCGGTTCCGCCCCACGAAGCAAAAATTGTAACAGACCCCTTCCGCGCTTGCCTATGCAAACAGACCTATTTGCTGCGGTTTGTTCACAATAAGCCGATGCTATGCTCGAGAAGGCAGATGGCAATTGTCTTCGTTATCGCTCGCGATTGGACCCTGCGCGCCGGCCTCCGCGCTGAGCTGCGTGAACACGGCATCAACGCCCTCGGTATGGAATCAGCAGACGACGCCGGCCGCGCTATTGCCGCCGGACAAATTCCCGCTCTCACAGTCATCGAAGCAATCCCGGAAACCGTGAGCGACCCGGCGATCGAAAGCCTGGTCGCGCGGGTGCCCACCATTTTGATTGCCTCCCGAACCCAAACCGTTCCCTTGCCGCCTGTTGATACCGTGCTTTATCGCCCGCTGCGCATAGGCGAAATTGTCGCGCGTATAAGGGAATTGCTCGGCCACGGCCATACCGCATAGCCGCGTCCGGTGCGCGCACACTTCAGCACGGTGGCAGTTTTCGAGAACTTTTTTCTCCTTCGAACTTTCAAATCTTGTTAGCCTGAGCTTGTAATGAGGATAAGCGCGACTCACGGGGGCTGCCGAGCCACCGCAGGTAGTTGGAAAGGCCCGCTCGTTTCTTTTTGTGGTCTGCACACTCAAGGCTCTTATCTCGACCTTGTTAATCGAAACATTGCGCCGACTAGAATTGATCCTATCTCTCATAGAATCAGTAGGTTCATCCTTTGTGATCAACATCCTCTGCGGGCCCCTGCCCGGCTCACCCCTTGGACCTCGCAACGCCGTTTCCTTATAATCTTCGATTTCTTCAGACCCGAGGAGCTCCGTGTATAAGACGGTCGATGATCGCGTGCGCCATGCCCTAGGTCAGCATATCCGCGAACGCTACAAGACTGACCCTTCCGTGGTCACCTCACGCCCGCCCGAGCTTTCCATGGGAGAAATTGCCTCGCCTGTCTGCTTCGAACTCGCCAGGAGATTGAAAAAACCGCCGCGCGCCCTCGCGCAGGAAATCGCCAACTCACTAAAACCCATCGAAGGAGTCGCCCGCATCGAGGTCGCCGGCGGCGGCTATCTCAACGCGTTTCTCGACCGTTCCGCATTTTTTCGTGCCGCCCTCGAAGAAGCTGGGCGACCCCCAATCCCCCGGGCGGCGCCTGATGCGCCCAAAGTCGTGGTCGAACACACCAGCATCAATCCAAACAAAGCTGCGCACATCGGTCATCTGCGCAACGCTGTTCTGGGTGACACGTTCGCACGTCTATTGCGCTCGACCGGCCGGCGGGTGGAAGTGCAGAACTACATCGACAACACCGGCGTGCAGGTCGCCGACGTTGTGCTCGGATTTCTTTACGTTGAACCCAAAACCGGCGGCGAAGTCCGCGCTCTCGCCGACCAGCCGAAATTCGATTATCTCTGCTGGGACCTCTACGCAACGGTTACGCAGTGGCTCGCCGAAGACAAATCGCGCCTTGAACTTCGCGCGCGCGCGCTTCAGGAAATCGAAGAGGACCACGGCGAAGCCGCAAAAATGGCCGAAGTCGTCTCCACCGCAATCGTGCGCTGCCATCTGCGTACGCTTGACCGCCTTGGCATCGCCTACGACCTGCTCTCGCGCGAGAGCGAAATCTTGCGGATGAAATTCTGGGACGCCGCATTTGAAATGTTGAAGCAGCGCGGGGCCATCCAGTACGCCCAGTCTGGGAAAAACGCCGGCTGCTGGGTGATGCAGCTGCCGCCCGACAAGGAGAATTCCGCGGCACAGGAAGGCACCGAAGAGGAACCTTTCGAACTAGCAGAGGCAAAAATCATTGTGCGCTCGAATGGCACGGTCACCTATGTAGGCAAAGACATCGCCTACCATCTCTGGAAATTCGGACTGCTTGGACGCGATTTCCACTATCGCCTCTTCGACGTCGATATTCGCGGCCCCCGGCCATGGGTCACATCGAGCGAGCCAGGCGACTCGCCGGCCCCGCACTTCGGCCGTGCGCACGAGGTATACAACGTGATTGATGCGCGCCAGGCCTATCCGCAGGAAGTGGTCGCCGCTGGCCTTGCGGCCCTTGGCTACAACCAAGAGGCCGAGCGTTTGAAACATTTCTCCTATAGCGTTGTCGCGCTTACGCCGCGGTGCGCCAGCGATCTAGGCTACAAAATTCCTGCACAAGATGCGCAGAGACCATACCTCGAAGTCAGCGGGCGCAAGGGACAGGGCGTCAAGGCTGACGACCTAATGGACCGCCTGGAAATCGCCGCGAAGGTAGAAGTCGAGGCGAGGCATCCCGAGCTTGCCGCCACTGAGCAGCACCAGATGGTACGCTCGATTGCCCTCGGCGCGCTGCGCTATTTTCTGCTCCGCTTCACGCGTTCGACGGTCATCGCCTTCGATTTCGAAGACGCCCTCAGCTTCGAAGGCGAGACCGGACCCTATGTTCAATACGCGGTCGTACGTGTGAACGGAATTGTGCGCAAAGGTACCGAACGTCTGGGCGATTCCGACCAAGCAAATCTGCGGAAAATTGGGACCGGCGAAATCGATGCCAGTAGATTCTTGACGGGTGCTGCGAACAACGATTTGTGGGATTTGAGTCTGCTGGCGGGCTCGCTCGATGCCCGCGTCGATGCAGCCCTAGGTGCGCAGGAGCCTGCCTTCATCGCGCGCTATGCTTTTGAACTCGCGCAATCGTTCAATGTCTTCTACCACAAGCACCACATCCTCTCTGAAGAAGACGCCGAAAAGCGCGCGTTTCTGCTTCGCCTCTCGCAGCTCGCAAAAGATCAGCTGGTCAAAGCTCTTGACCTACTCGGCATCCAAGCGCCGGAACGCATGTAAACAAGTTACATCTTCATGGCGAAGTCGACGATCGAGCGAATGGCGATTCCTGTCGGTCCTTTGGCTAGCCAGGGACGCCCTTCATCCACCCAGCAAGTAGATGCAATATCCAGATGCACCCAGGGCGTGTCGTCCACAAATTCCCTGATGAACCACGCACCGGTGCTTGCGCCGCCGCCTTTGCCGCTCCCCGTATTGCGAATGTCCGCGATGTTGCTCTTGATCATTTCCTGGTATTCGTCATCCATCGGCATTGGCCACATCTTCTCGCCCGCCGCCTTTGCGCTTTCGAGGAACTTGTCGAGATATTCTCGCGGCGTGCCAAACGCGCCCACATGCACATTCGCGAGCGCCACTTCGATCGCACCGGTCAGCGTGGCTGCGTCAATCAACTGCGTACAGCCTAGCTTCCGCGCATAGTAAACCGCGTCGGCCAGAATCAGCCGCCCTTCCGCATCGGTGTTGATCACCTCGATCGTCTTACCGGACATGGCCACCTGTACGTCTCCGGGTTTTTGCGCGCGTCCTCCCGGCATGTTCTCCGTCGCAGGAATAACGGCTAACACGGGGATGGACGGCTTCAGCGTGGCCAGCGCACGTATAGCCCCGAGCATCGTCCCGCCACCCCCCATGTCGTACTTCATCTTCTCCATGTTGTTTGCTGGCTTGATCGAGATGCCGCCCGTGTCGAAGGTGACCGCCTTGCCGACCAGCCCCAGCACGGGACCGCCCGCTCTCACTGTTGGTGGTTCATACCGGACCACAATCACTCTCGGTGGCTCAACGCTTCCCTGCGCAACCCCGAGCAGCGCGCCCATTTTCAGATCGGCGATTTTTCTCTCGTCGAGAATTTCAACACCGAGCCCTACCTCTCTGGCCATGGCCTCAGCCTTCGAAGCGAGGATTCGTGGGGTGAGTTTGTTCGATGGTTCGTTGATCAGCTCGCGTGCAAAATTCACCGATTCGCCGATCGCGCGTCCATGTTCAAGCGCCGCATTCATATCTCCACCACTGTCGAATCCGAGCAACCGAACGGTTTCGATCGCTCGGTTCTTCTTTTCGCTGCGATACTTATCCGACTCGAAGTCCGCGGCAATCAATCCCTCGATCGCCGCTTGTGCGGCCGCCGCGCCGCGCTCGGTTTCCCGGGTGAGAAAGGCCAGTTTTTTCACCCCCCGCGGTTTCAAAAACCGCAGAGCCGCCCCGGCGATCTTTCGCAGATCATTCGCACCACTTGATTTCTCGGGTTTTCCCGCCCCAACCAACAGCAGCCGCTCGGCCGCAAGACCTGCTGGAAAATGCACCAGCACCATGTCAAGCGGCTTGGCAGTAAGTTCCCCGCTCGCCGCCAGCGAGGCGAGCCGCCCGCTCATGGCGCGGTCAATTTCGCCGAGCGCTCCTTCGAATTTGTTTTCCTTGTCGAAAACGTAGGTAACCAACGCATCTACTTGGACAGAAGCATAGGGTTCACTTTCGAGTTGAATCTCCATGTGGTCCTTTCGTTATCGCCGCCGGGAGCGGTAGATCGCTTCCTCGGCTTCGCGTTTGGCCTCTTTTCGCCGTTCGGCTTCGCGGCGGTCGTGGAATTTCTTGCCCCTCGCGACGGCCAGCTCACACTTGGCCATGCCGTCTCGGAAATAAATCTTCGTGGGAACGAGCGTCATGCCCTTTTGCTGAATCTGCGAGGTCAGCTTATCGAGTTCTCGCCGATTCAGCAGGAGCTTGCGCGGCCGCAGCGGGTCGTGATTTCGCGGTCCTCCGGGCTGATATTCGGGAATGTGACAGTTTAGCAGCCAGGCCTCGCCGTTTTTAACCTCGGCGTAACCCTCGCGCAGGCTTCCCTTCCCCTGGCGAAGACTCTTCACTTCCGTACCCACCAGCACGAGCCCCGCTTCCAACTTGTCGAGGAGATCGTAATTGTAGGAAGCAGCGCGATTCTGCGCGACGATCTTGACTCCCTCCCAACCCTTTTTTTTCGCCGGTTTCACCGTATCGTTATCATAGCCGCCGCGCGCGAGAGGTCGCAAGCTGGGCACGGCTTGCTGGTGTTGTGCGCCGTCCATCATGGTGTAACGCCGCGGTATGCTTCGGGTGGTAATCAAATGTGAGCGGCAACAGCTGGTTTCCTTGCCGCATCCTAGCTCGGGTGCTAGACTCCCAACGAATCAGGTAAAACCGCGGAGGAATGCTTTGCGCCGCATTGTTTTTGTGTGGGCACTAAGTTTGGCGGCCGTGTTTTTGTCCGGCTGCCCGAAGGGAAATGAGGATTACAACGCCGGCCGCAAGGCTGAAGCCATCCAGGATTACGACACCGCTCTCGTTGACTACGACCACGCACTGCGCGCCGAACCCACCAACGCCGAATACAGGCTGCGAGTGGCCCAGATGCGTTTCCAGGCCGCTCAATTCCACGTGGAGCAAGGGCAAAAGGATCTAAAAAAGGGAGATCTTCAGCTCGCACTAAGCGAATTCCAGAAAGCGGCGGGCATCGATTCTTCCAACCAGGCAGCCGACCAGGGGATCAAGGAAGCCATGCAGGCGCTGGCTGCCAAATCCGCTGCCTCGACGCCAAAAACGCCCAATCCGAATGCCGCGGAGACTTCGGAGACCGAAGCGCTTTTGCCGACGCCGCCCGAGTTGAAGCCCATGTCGAACCAGCCGATCAATTTAAAGATGACGAACGACTCGCGCGTGGTTTTCGAAACGATCGCCAAGCTGGCTGGCCTCAGTGTGATTTTCGATCCGGACTTCACCTCGCGCCGGATACCGGTCGAATTGCCCAATGTGACGCTCGAGCAGGCCCTCGATGACGTGGCATTGGAAAGTAAGGCTTTTTGGAAGCCGCTGAGCAGCAGCGTAATTTTCGTTGCGCCAGACAATCCCCAAAAACGGCGGGATGTAGAAGACGAAGAGGTGCAGACCTTCTACCTGTCGAACACCGTTACGCCTCAGGAGATCACCGAGATCGTTACCGGTCTCCGCCAGCTTCTCGATTTGCGGCGCCTGACCCAGGTCAATGCGCAGAACGCTATCGTGATTCGCGATACGCCCGACAAGCTGGCGCTCGCTTCCAAAATCATCAGCGACATCGATAAGGCCAAGCCGGAAGTGCTGGTGCATGTGCAGGTACTTTCGGCTAGCCTCGATCGGCTGCGCGAACTGGGCATACTGCCCGGACAAAGCGTAACGGTCGCGTTCACTCCAACATGCGCGCACCAGCCAAACAGCACAATCAGCAGCAGCGGTTGCACGACGAGCAGCAGCAGCTCCAGTACCACGACGACCAGTCCGCCGCAGATGACGTTGGAGGCCTTGCAACATATCTCTGCCGCCGACTACAGCATCACTCTGCCTGGAGCGACGGCCACCGCGATCCTCACTGACAACCATACCAAGCTGATTCAGGACCCTGAAGTACGCGTCTCGGACGGGGAAAAAGCGACACTTACCATCGGTCAGAAGATTCCCATCGCCACAGGCAGCTTTCAGGCTGGCGTCGGTGTGGGGGTCGGCGGCGGCGCCGGAGTTGTCAACCCCCTGGTGAACACGCAGTTTCAGTATCTCGACGTGGGCGTGAAAGTTGACGTAACGCCGCGGGTGCACCCGGACGGCGATGTCAGCATGAAACTCAGTGTGGAAATATCGGCGCTGAACGGCACCAGCAACATCGGCGGAATCAATCAGCCGATCATCAGCTCCCGCAAAGTGGAGCACGACATCCGTCTGAAGGACGGAGAAGCCAACATGCTCGGCGGGCTGATTGAACGTACGGAGACAAAAAACGCCAACGGCATTCCAGGGCTCGGGGAAATCCCGGGCCTCAAGTACCTTTTCTCAACCAATACGAATGAAATTCAGGAAGACGAAGTTTTGATCATTCTAACGCCGCATGTCGTTCGCTTTCCTGGCATCAGTGCAGAGAATCTACGCACGCTGGCCGCCGGTACCGATACCAACGCTCGCGTCTATCACGATGGGACTCAAGGGGCTGCCACACCTGCCCTCCTGGAACCGGCCCCCGCAGCGCCGAACACACAAGCGAATCCGCAGCCGAGTGCTGCTCCTACAGCGCAGCTGCACTTCGATCCGGCAAGAACGATGCTCAAACCCGGCGACTCAACAACGATTGGCCTGGCCATCTCTAACGTGAATGACCTTTTCTCGGTCCCGCTCCTCATCCACTATGATCCGGCCGTGGTTCAAGTGGAAGATATCCGAGACGGAGGATTTCTCTCCGGAGGCGATCAAGCCATCGCCATTGTTCACAGCATCGATCAGGCACATGGACAAGTGATTATTTCCGCCACGCGCAAGCCAAACACGCCCGGCGTAAACGGCTCGGGAACGCTCTTGGGAATCGTCGTGCGGGGTCTCGCGCCTGGCACTTCCCCCCTCCAGATTCTGCAGGTTAACGCGCACGATTCACAGCAGCGCAGTATTCCCATGGTGTCGGCCGAGGGCACGGTACAAGTGCAGTGAGGAAGAGATGTCTCGGATGAGTACGGCTCGCGAACGCCGGGCTCGACCCTGGAGTTCCAGGGTTGTCGCGCGCGGATCAGGAATGACCCTGCTTGAGCTCGTCGTCGCCTGCGCAGTGTTGTTGGTGCTGGCGTCCGTGGCCCTTCCCCTTGCGCGTGTGGCCGTCATTCATCGCAAAGAGGCGACGCTGCGCTACGATCTCCGCGAGATGCGAGACGCGATCGACCGATACAAAGATGATTCAGACAAAGGGTTGATCCAGGCGCAGGCGGGGACCGAGGGCTATCCTGCGGACCTCGATATACTGGTGACCGGCGTTCCGCTGGCGGGCGCCGCCCAAGGAGGGGCACAAGGGCAGCACGTTCGATATTTGCGAGCAGTTCCCACTGATCCGTTTACCGGCAACAAAGATTGGGGAAAGCGATCCGTGCAGGATGACCCCGACACCACGGCCTGGGGCGGGCAGGACGTTTTTGATGTGTTCAGCCAAGCGCAAGGCACCGCGCTCGATGGAACGAAATATTCGGATTGGTAGTCTGAGGGTTGCGACTAGGTGAGGCGATGCGAGAAATTCGCGACATCAAAAACGATGCGGAAAGACGCGGAATGGGTTTTACTCTGCTTGAACTGATGGCGGTCATGGCCATCCTTCTCGTGTTGATCGCTATCGGTGCGGCCCACTATTCGCAATCCGTCGTTCGTGCGCGAGAAGCCGCTCTCAGGCAGGACCTCGACGAGATGAACCAAGCCATCCAGGAATATACTCGCGACAAACAAGCGGCACCGACATCACTAGAAGATCTAGTCCAAGCGCATCCTGCCTATCTGGGCCGCATTCCCGATGACCCGATCACTCAAAAGAATGATTGGATTCCGGAGAACTGCGATGTGCTCGATAGTTCGGACCAACTCTCCACAGGAATCTGCAGTGTGCATTCCTCCTCCGACGCTATCTCGCCAAGCACAAACACACCGTACAGCTCCTGGTGAGTTCCAGCTGGGCAAACTGGCCCACCTGCAGGCAATCAGCCTGCAAGAAATTTTGTGCGACTTCCTCCGATCTACCGTTTTCTTGGAACAAGGTCGCGGCATTCGAATATCGGCTTCAGCTTCGGAGCGGTGCGGATACGTCGTTCGCTGCAGTCCGGCCAAAAGAAAACCGGCTCACGATACCCGCGACCAAACTGATCGATAACCGCAAGGAATGCGGGAATCTCTTTCCCACGCGCGTACTTCTCTGGAATCGGTTCGGAGCCCGTAGCCAACAGCAACCCCGTCAGCGAACAGCCGCGCGGTACGATGCGCCGCAGGTCGGCATGGTGGTTCAGAACATCATTGCGTTGGAACTCTAAATTCGTCCCCCAGAACCGATAAATTTCGGAAGTGCCGTCAACCTGGAGCGGATCCTCCAAAGGTCTCACCGTATCGTCGCCCCAAGGGACTTCCAATGCGAAAGCGGAAATCGCGAACGAGGGAAGATTAACTGTAATGGCAAGTGACAACATATAACCTGTGCCGCCGGGAAAGTCGAACGCGTTGCTTTCGACCAACCCGCCCGTCTGGCGGATCATGATATCCTGAAGTGCGAGGGACGCACCTTCCGCGTCCTCCGGAATGTCGACCGGAATACCCGCCGCAAGGATGCGGCGCGCTAGGTCTAAACTCGAGGTGCGGTTGCTTTTCATATCGGTTCCTCCTTTTAAGCTTTGCCCTACATAACCTACACTGCCTACACAGGGAGGTGGGTCAGGCTCAGTTCCCCACGCTCTCGAGCTCCGGCAAATTCAAATCCCGCGCTAGCTGTTGCGCGCGGCTGCACGCGGCTTCTGAGAGCTGCAGTTTTACGCCTTTAGCGTCACGCGGCGCTTTCGCAAAGCCGAAGCCGAGGTCTCCGAGCGTTTTGCCAAATGCGCCAGCGTCGATTTTCTCATCGACCCCACGGCGCTTCCGTATTTCGTATGCCAACTCGGCGAGTTCGCTCACATATTTTTTTGGGCCCGCGCATTCGCTGCAGGCGAACATCATTGACTCGATCGCAACCGTCTTTGGGTCGGTCCAAATCGCAGAACGCAATTCGAGATCATCTTCTCGCAGAAGGTCGAACGATTTCCGTTGCAGGTCGGCATCATCCGGAGTGGTCGCGGCAAGGCCGTGGGCGAGCTCGCGAAGCGAGTGTGTGATGTTCGACGCGTCGATTCGCAACGCAGCAGCCTTATTGAAGTTGGCAAAACGGTACCCCGCAAGTTTTGACTGAAAATCGTCAGCGAGTTGACGCTGGATAGCAGCGTCGAAAATTGGCAGTTCGTCAACTGTTGGCAGGATCGGAATCTTCAATGACCGAAAGCACCACGAGTCGGCACCAAGCACCGATTCGGACTGAACGATCTGTAGGCCGTAAAGGTCGATCAGGCCTCCCCGATGCGGAATTTTTGTATCCCGGCGCCCCGCTTCATCGAGCAGCTTTGCAAGCTTGTCGCTGATGCTTGATTGGCTGATGATCAACGTGAAATCCAGGCCTGATGGGAGTGAGCGAAGTGCCGCGGGGCTTACCCCGGAGATTGGCAATGCATGTCGGCAGACGCATTGCAACCACTGCACGAAACGATTTCCGCGAGCGGCAGCCGGTCCGGTGATCGATACGGCGGGAGCGATGGGAAGGGCACGAATAATCCAGCTCGCGGGTGGGATTCGCCCAGCAATGGCGGCAAGCTTTTCGGGCAAACCCACAAAGTGCGCGGCGGACTTAGACAATTCGTCGAGGAGTTCACGCGCCGAATGACACGGAGTCACGCGTGTCGGCAACACTAATTCACGCCAGATACTCTGGTTGATAATTGGGGGTTCGTAAATTCGGCCGTGACGCTTGACAACCGGCGTGATGGTTGACCGGGTCCCGTCCGAGAACAATAGACTGGCGCGGTCGGAGTCTTCAACGTGGCGTGCGAGTTCGATCCCAGTGCCGTCGGAGAAGACTTCGCCGCCGGTGACCAGGCGCGGTAGATTGCGGTCGGCAGCATGTCCATTCGAGCGGTTTTTCATAGCCTTCTCCCCAATGTTTAGGGTGCAAAAAAAAACACCGCGACTGAACTACATCGCGGCGTCCGTTATCTAGTCTAATCTAAGCCCCAGTCGCTCGTACGACCGGGCGTTTTCCAGGCTTGAGCGTGATTCCGGCTCAGCCTCAAGCACACAAATGATGCGTGAATGCGGAGCCGTTATCAAGGGGGGATGTGTCGTACCAGTAACCCAGGGTTTCGTCATCGAGCCCGACGTACGATCGCACAGTGCGAATGCACAGCGTTGGTCGGGGCGCACGATCACGCATATTCCATCAGTCTGTGGATCTTGAAACATGCGCGGCACGATGGCATTCCGCGCACAGTGTGATCAAGTTTTCGTACGTGTCATCCCCGAGCTTGCTTCTTGATTGGATGTGATGCACCTCGAGATTTTCGGGACGACCGCACAGCTGACAACGCCAAGCATCCCGGATTAGCACCTCTCGATGAAGCTCCGCGTAGGCTGCACGGTCGAGCCTTAGGCGCGGGCGTCTTTGGAGCGCGCTCATGCCGGCTTCCAGATCTCCGCGCGGAAATTTTCCTTCAGAACCTCCGGCAAGAGCTGATACAGCCGGCACAGAGCAAACAGCACAGTTTCGGGCGATCTACCTTCCACACCCGCACCGGCGAGGAAATCCGCACAGATCATTTCCAGGCAGTACCCCCGCGCTTTGTCCCCTCCGAGCATCAACGCAGCGGTTTCGAGCGCCTGCTCAATCACGGCCAACTGGCTCTTGTAGACTTTGAAGTACAAGAGCTCCCAGGGTTCCGTTTCCTTCCCGGTCAGATGTTTCTCCACCTCTCGCTTGAACTCCGTCGTCTGCATCGAGCGCGCCCTGTGCAACCAGATTGCACATTCAAACCGCTGCCCGTCCCGTCGCGCGATTTTCGCGAGTTCCGTTGCCTTCGTCCATCCGACCTCTCTCAGGTCCCGCTTCGGAATCCGCGGTAGCCGCTCGTGAATGGCCATCAGGTAGTAGGCCTTGCGCCGCGATTCTGGAAATTTCTTCTCCAGGAACTGATCAAAGGACGAGAGATGGTCGAGCCGCCAGTATTGCCCGGCGCGTACTTCACACAAATACCGCCCAAGTTCGACGAACCTCGAGTCTCGCTCCTGGTTAGTTCCCTGCTCCCAGGCCAAGATGTCATCGATCTTGGCCAACACGAACAGGGCGCGGCTACGATTGAGTTTCGGCGGCATCAACAACTGCCCCTTAGTCGTCAAAAGATTCAAGCCAATCAAGTTCGCTCGCTCCCGGTTGGCGTATGAGCTGCTTCTCGACGAGGGTCTGGTTCCCCAGGCACAGCCCTAGATGGGAACAACTGGTGCAGCCATTCATCGGGAACCTAATTCCGCTGTGCGGATGGAATTGGCCAGCCTCGATCTGGCTGACCACAGAGGTGACTAACTCTCCGAAATCTTTCCGCTGTGCGTCGGCGATCGTGGCTTTCAGATACTGAATTTCCGGCAATCGCTTGCGGACGAAAACTACCAAAGCGGCCTCGCGAATCCCGCTCACCCAGGAATAGCAGACGAGCTGCGGATCGAGAGACAACAGCCCTTCTGGTTCCTCTGGATACCGGCTGGAGGTCGTTTTCCAGTCCAGAATGCGCCACTCACGATCGAGCTCCCCAAGAGCGTCGATGTAGGACACAAACTGGCTGCCGCCTGGAAGTGAACGAGTCATTTTCACCTGCAGGTTCTTCTTGGGATTCGGAACGCGCACGCGATCGTCCTGCGCAAAGATGTGCAGGAGATGAACACCCTGGTGCACGAGCTTGTCCCACGACTCCCCTTGGCCGTACTGCAGAATGGCATCGCGGTAGGCTCCCCATTCGCGGAAAAGAACAGCCGTGCCGTCTTCGCCGCCGAGATACGCAGCAAGAGCCTGCTCAAAACAGCGGCCGAAGATCATCGCGGCACGGGTGTCCCTTTCTTTCCAGCCATCGAGATAGCGGTGCCGATAGCTTCGCGGGCAGCGCAGATACTGGCTAAGTTGTGTGAAGCTGTAGATCATCTGAGCCGTCATCCTCTTTGCCAGCTCTCGCTCCGCATTCAACCGACAACTCCTCCCACTGGGCTGCTGGGGCAAACCCGTCAAGGTTGAGAAAGCTACGCCCGGCCAGGTTTCTGCGGGATGTCCGAATGACTCCCCTCAGCCCCAGCAGTGCCTTTTCATCAACTTCATCGCAACCGAGAAGATCCGTGTCATATCCGAAATCGCGCAAGAACCAGTGAAGTCGCCAAAGTGCTTTGGGCGTGCAATAGATTCGGCCGGTGATCGAACGAGACAGGTATTCTTTGGGTTCAAGCACGGTGAAGCGGATTAGGAAAAATGGGCTTTGCCGATGCCAGTTGTAATTTGCTTTGTCGACCCGAGCTAGAAATAAGCCCTCGAGGAAATTGTCGACACGCTCTGCGCCATGCAGTCCCGGGATTTGCCGTTTCATGACTGCACCGTCTCCGAGTGCGCATAGCTATTCAGTTTGCAAATCAGGCCATCGCGGTCTTTATTCGCTTGCTCGGCCAGCGCGTTGATGAACGACTCGACCAATTCCCGGCTTGCCTCGCGAAGTTGCTGAGTGCCGCAGAAATCAGCCGCATATCGCTTGACCAGTGTTGGATCAAGTCGATGCTGGCGGATCAGCAGACACAAACGGTCGCGAAGACGGGGCTGGGTATTGGCCAATCCATTTCCATTTGTTGGGGTCCGTGCAACGGCCCTGTTCGGTGATGGTTCTGACCTCAAAGCGCCGAGCTCTTCAACGGAGCAGAGACCAATACCGTAGGCTTTTCGGAGGGCACGGTTGACCGCGCGGGTCTCGGCAACGCGCATTTCGGCGCCCCTGACCAGCGGCGAGACATTGGAGGGATGAGCGTCGCCGTAACCAACAAATCCCTTGGACCTAAATCTCTTGAAGACAATTGCCCTGAACATCCAACGCGCCGAATCACTATCACAGAACTCTTTGACGGGTTCGACTCGAATCCCCGCGCACCCATTGCGCTCAGAAAGTCGAATAAGCCCGGAATGAGTCACATACCAACGCCGATCTAAGAGTTGGAGGTCGCCGCCGGCCACAGACATCCCATAACGCTCACACAATATCCGAAGAGTTCTTGCTTGTCGGCTGTTGATCTGACCCGGCCACAGAATTCTGGCGAGGCGCAGGCTACTTCGAAATTCTAATCGCGGCTTCGAAGCATCTTGGCTCATAAGGCTCCTTCATCCATTCTGCATGTTACTTACATTCTCATACAAACGAATAATGAGTGTCAAGAGAAGTGTTGGAGGATCAAAGCGTTTCTCATACAATCGGTCCCGAAATGAGAAAAGATGCTCCCCTCGCGTTTCGGATATCGGCTGAGTTGAAAAGGAAACTAGTGCGTCTAGCGAAGCGGGAAGCAAGAAGCGTTTCTCAGGTTTGCGAAATGTTGTTACAAATCGGCGTGGAAGAGTACGACAAGGGCGGTGCTGCGTACCTTCAAAGAACCGTTCATCAGGCACATGATAAGGAACAAACTCAGCACTAGAAACCCGGCTGCTGCGTCCCGTACCTGCGTAGAGCCCGCGCAAGAAATTCAGGCCAATTGCAGCGCTTAGTTAACGAGTCACGAAATTTCGGTTTATTAGCGCGGATTTTAGCGGCCGCGGACCCGAGTAAACGCCGACAGGCCACCTGAAGGAGTCGAGTTGCAGAGGCACGTCAAGTCGCGTAATATCTAATCGCGGGGTGGAGCAGCCTGGTAGCTCGTCGGGCTCATAACCCGGAGGTCGTTGGTTCAAATCCAACCCCCGCAACCAGTTTCTTATTGAACCCACTGGCCTTGCTTGATTGTAGGATCAGGCAAGGCCACTCCTTTCTGGGCGCAAGGTCCAACTGAGTCCAACTTCTCAGGTTGTCCGAGCAGTTCGCCTAGTTTAGATGCCACGCGTACATCGTCCTCGCTCGCCACATGCGTGTACACGCCGAGAGTGAGCCGGGGATCGCTGTGCCCGAGCCGCTCTTGGCGAACCTTGAGCGGTGCGGACAGGCGGTCCATCAGGCTGCTGTTGGTGTGGCGAAACGCATGGAGTCCCGTGCCCTTGGGAACCAGAATTGCGAGTTCCTTGAGCAGCGGGTGCAGCTTGCGCTTCACGAGCAGATTCATGTCCACGGGGGTCCCGTTGCGCGTAGCGAACAACAGGCCGTCCGTGTTAGGACGCCATGAGTCTTTGAACGTCCGCAAGTGACTGACGAGTTGAGGAGACAATGCGAACATCCGCACAGCGTTTGCAGTCTTGGGGTCTTGCACCTTTCCGTGCCAGACGCTTTGCATGACCCGCACTGTCAGTAGTTCGAGGTCCACATCAGCCCACCTGAGTCCGGCAAGCTCCCCGGCGCGCATTCCAGTCTCAGCCGCGAGCCAGTACATCGTGCGCTGTGGCTCTTTGGCCGCGGACAGGATGCGCCGGACCTCTTCGAGAGAAAAGAAAAACCGCTCTGTTCGACTTCGACGTGGCACTCTGAGTCCTTCCACCGCGTTGTGCTGTACGTATCCCCAAGCGCGAGCGGATCGCCAGACAATCTGCAGCGTTGCCCGGAGATTCCTGATCGTTTTGGGGCTGTGCGTGGAAGCCATGCTCGAAAGCGCGCTTTGGAAGCGTTCTGTTGTCAGTTCACCCATTTGCACGCTGCCGAACATTGTTACGAGATGCCGCCCGATTTGAGAGCGGATCGTCGCGGCGGTGGACGGCTTAAAGTTCACGAGTTCTTTCTCCTTCCAGCGCTCGATAAACTCGCCGAACGTTACCACGACGGTGGGCTGATAGTGTGGGTCGTTGATCTTCGCCAGCCTCCGATCGAGTTCCCGCCGAGCGAGTTTCCTCGTCGGAAAATCGCGCAGCGTGCCGAGCACTTGAGTCTTTCGCACTCGGCGCGTGCGGCCAGCTTCGATCACGTCTTCCCGCCATCTGCCTACCCAAACTTTTTCTCCTCCTCTCTGCTTCTGGTACAACTGACCCTTCTGATAGCGACGACGAGACAAGTCGGTTGCTCCGATCTGCTCGTCGACCTGCTGTCCTTGTGCGGCTAGTCTAGTAGGCATTGCCGCTACGGGTAACAAAAACCTTTTGAGATGGAGCGCCGTACTCATTTCAATCAGCGGCGCGGTCGCCATCGTTGCGCTTGCGCCTTGTATTTTGGGGTGGCTAAAATCCGCCCACATTCATTGCACCCACCGCATGACTCGTCCGGTTCCCTTGCATGTCGCGCACACGCCAGGCCCGCCCTGCGAGCATGCGATACAGCCGCATCTTTTCTCGCCTTGGCAGTGCCGGCACGTCACTGCGATTTTGCACGGCGATCCGCCCGCTTCCCGCTTTATCGTGGTGCAGCCCGTGTGCGGCCGGTGAATCCAAACGCTTGGCTCCACAGCGTAGCAGTCCGGCGAACAAGTGGCCGAGCGACCGTTCGCTTTGGTTTGCCGGTCCCGAAGGATGGCCACTACTTCGGGCTTACGTTGGCGCAGTTCAGCCAGAAGACGGTCGGCTTCTTGCGGGTCAAGTGGTAGCTTTACCTTTGCCGTCTCGGCTTGAAGCCGAATACGGCCGCCGGCAGCTTCCAGGGCGGCAATTGCCTCTTGGGCGGTCACAAATCAACCTCCGGGGAGGTTTCTGCGGTTTCCGCGGTTTTTCCACCCTCAAAAAAAAGTGTGTCGTCGGATTCAGCATTGGATTCGGATTTTTTCGGGGGGTGAGAAACCGCAAAAACCGAAGAAACCGCATTCCGGGCCTTGAGGCGTGCCACCTTCCACTCTGCAACGCGGCCGTCACGTACTCTTGTGAGCCGCAAGCCGCCGATCACCCGGTCGGCCAATGCCCGGCACCACCAGCCAAGCCGCCGAGCATCGGGCCGGCGCGGGTCAGTCTTCGAAGCGGCTATTTGAGATCGGGATCGTTTTCCGCGGTCTCGAGAACTTCGCCCACGGTGACATTGCGTTCGCGGAACGCATTGTGCCATGCAGAAAGAAGAGCGGTTGCCTGTTCCCGGTCGGGATCGTCCTCGAGGACGCGTTGCCGAGTGGCGCAGGGATCAGACATTCCGACCCAGACCAGGGGCGCACGGATCGTTGCGGACCACTCGTCGAATCCGCCCCATGGCGTAAGCCTTTGGTCCGGCCTTCCTGCGACAACGTAGGCGCGCATGATCGCGATCGCGGCGGTGACGAGTTCGCGCCGATGCTCAGCAACGTACTTCTTGAGATCCGCAATCGTAAACATACGCTCTTCGGGACGTTCCAACTTGGCGTCCAGTCGGCAAACGAGCGCCCGCACGGCAAGATCACCACGGAAGGTCAAGTTGTTCCCGGTCGCAGTCCACAGCACGTTTGTCGGCAATCGCAAAATCCGCGTCTCGCCCAGAACCCTGTCGCCGTACTCGGGCTGCGTGATAGCTCGGCTCAAGTCTGGCGAGCCTAGTGGGTGCTCGACGTTGTCGAGGTTGACGATTGCATGGCCCTCCCGAAGTGCAGCGGCCACTGCTTTCCTGATTTCCTCGCGGTCGCTTGCGACCGCCATCGCCGCCGCTGGCACGCCGCTGGCGGTTATCGCCACGCACTCGGCCAGCAGGCTCTTGCCCGTGCGCTGTGTAGGGGCAGTGAAGCCGAACAGCGGGGAAGAGGCCAGTAGACGCCTCTGAACCACCGTCAGGATAGCGGCGATAAGGACGCTCTCGTCTTCCGGCGCGACGAAGGGGAATTCCATGAACGGAGCCTTAAGTTTCTGCAGTGCAGCGAGCGAATCATCCCGCGTCGGGTTGTCGTCCAATTCAGGCCAGTCTTCAGTGAGGAATAACCTCGTTTGAGGATCATATCCAGACTGGTGCAAGATCGTCCCGTCGGGCCGCATGATTGGCGCTGAGCTGATGCCCATCAACACTGGCAGCCGCCACGACCCGATCCGCGACAAGTACGCCACTGCGATTCGCCCCGGACAATCCACACGGCGAAGTCTCGGCCCGTTCTCCGTCGAGGAAATTCGCTGCCAATTTATGAGCCGATCGAAGATTTCCGTCAGCGCAACGGTACTCAGCGGCGCAAGTATCATGGCTCCGGTCTCCCGTCGCAGCCCGCCCCCGCACTGCGTTTTCTCGACGCACACGATCCGGACAAGTTCACCGCCGCGCTGAAAGAGTCGCAGCTGCTCTACATGCTCGAGCAGCACCTCCTCGGCCTCATCTACCGCTTGTGGATATAGACCTGGTCGCAAATCAATCGTGGGTATTGCTGGCTTCGCCTCGTCAATTAATTGCAGTGCGACCTCGTCGCCGGAAATGGCGATGAGGTCATCTGGACCGTTCACGTCGGGTTCGGCAGGAACCTCGCCAATGCAGACCTCAGCGCCGCGTGAGCCAAGTTCCCGCGCAAGCTCCCGTCTTGCTTTTTGCAGCTCCCAGCGGCCGGCAACGTTGGAATCGAATATGATGATGGTCTTGCGCCCCTTCCAGGTGATCCAATCAAGCGAAGGGCTCGGCCCACTCACAGACTGTCGCGTGCCGTCGGGTTGCAATTCGGTACCAGTCTTCCGCTTCCATCCCCACACGCCACCCGCTGCGATCGCTAACAGCTTGCGAGCGTGACGGCCAGCAAGTGCGGTTAGAGCCAAGGCGGATTTTTCTGCTTCGACGATCACGACTGGGATGGATGTGTAGGTCAGTTCCTTGCCCCGTATCGGTGAGAAGAAAAGTGTGCGGCAACCTTGCTCGCTGAGATACCTTTGCCCGTCGCGTGGAGCGTCCAGCCGGATACGATGCGAAACCACGTGGCCGTCGCGCGGATCGCGATAGGGGAACACAATGCCACTCAGGTCTTGTCCGTTGCGACCATGGATGCCAAGCAGGTCCCGGACTTCCGCATCGATTGCGTGTCGGACGCCCGCCGCTTCGAGGAGCTCGTACGGGATGAGGTATTTCGCCAGCATATCCGCCGCGTTCATGGCCGCTCTCGCGGTGGAGTAGTCTTTTTTCGCTGGAGGCGCTCGCTTGCGCCGGCAGGCTGGCGGCGAATCCTCGTGGAGTTCCAGCGTTCAAGACTGTCCTTTCTGATGTGCCAGAATCCGCGCTCATCACGGCGCGCTTCAAGCCGTTGCAGCAAGATCATTCGGTGAATCATGGCCGGGTAAACTCCGTAGGCTCTCACGGCCTGCGATACAGTTAGTTCCTCCATCAAGCCTTCCTCTCGCTCTTGATTTCGGTAGTAAGAACTACTATTTGATTTTAGAGACTGGCGAGGATTTGCATTGTGTTGCCGGCACAAGCGGTAACCCACGGCTGTATCCGGTTATGGATTAAGGGCTTACAGAAGGCTTGCGGTAACTGCGGTAACTCGCTTGAGAGCTAAGGCTTGGCTTTCCTGAGCACGCTGATGAACTTCTTCACTCGGCCATGGAGGGTACTCGAATCAAATGCAGCGACAAGGGTTGTTGCACCGGCTTTTCTCCAATTCGGAGGAAGCGGAGTTTCGTTTCCAACGCGGCTACAGATGTCATCGACCTTACCGCAGATTTGTCGTTGGCTATAGGTTGGATTCTGCTTGGCCACCGCCACGATCAATGTCTTCAGTCCCTCGTTAGCTCCTGGTCGCCGCTTTTGTGTGGGCCTATTGGGCTCTGTCAGCGGAAGGTCCAACCTCTTTGCAACCTTGGGATACTCGCGCGAAATAAGTTGAATCAAATATTCCGGGTTGCGGTGCGAGTCTGCCGCGTCGCCAGTCATATTCCATTGAATTTTCTCGTTCCATTTGATCTCTGCAAGCTGCTTTACATATTGGGCAGCTTCACCATACTCGGCCAACAGTGCTACAGGATCTACGGCAAGGCACGCGATCAGCTTATCTAGAGAGGCAGGAGGCATGGAAATCGGCTCGGTTGCAATGATCTTCTGCCGTGGCGTATGTTTGCGGCGATCACTCACAACATATCCTCTGCCCGGGGCACAGTCTACTCCATCTTTACAACGTTGTAAAGTTGTGCTATAAGAGAAGCATGGCCCAGAGGTTCTATACGACGCGCGAAGTAGCGAAACGAGCGGGGGTTTCACGCCAGACGTTGCAGGCGTGGATCGCCGAGAAGAGGATCAAAGCGCCCGCCGTGATTCGTGCTGCGGGCGTCCGGCTCTGGACCGACGCTGATCTTGCGCAGGTCCTGAAGGTGAAACCGCGCAACTACCCGCGAGGGCCAAAGAGAAAGCGAGCATAGAGTTTTAGCGGGACGCGTGGCTGTTACAAGCAGCAACGCGCCCCTGACCAAATCGACCTGAATAGGAGGCCGACATGGCTGACGCAAAGTCTACACCGCTCCGCGTGGCGGTCTACGCGCGGGTTTCCACTTTAGGAAAAGGGCAAGACACCGAGGTCCAGCTCCGCGAACTGCGCGAGTACGTGTCGCGTCGGGGATGGCAGCCTGTTGGCGAGTATGTCGATGTGGGAATCTCGGGTGCGAAGGAAAGGCGCCCGCAGCTCGACCGTCTGGTCGCCGATGCTCATCGGTGCCGCTTTGATGCGCTCGCGGTTTGGAAATTCGATAGATTCGCCCGCTCGGTTTCGCATCTTCTGCATGCTCTCGAAACCTTCAAGGCCCTGGGGATCGAGTTTGTGAGTCTGAGCGAGCAAGTGGACACAAGCACGCCAACAGGCAAGATGGTATTCACCGTCCTGGGTGCCGTCGCGGAACTTGAGCGGTCACTCATCGTCGAGCGCGTCAAGGCGGGCCTGCGAAATGCACGGGCAAAGGGTAAGCGACTTGGACGACCGCCGAAGGAACTCGACACGGAGGCGATTGCTGCCCTTCGTCGCAAGGGGCTCGGCTGGCGGGCCATTGCCAAGCAGCTAGGGGTTGGTGTCGGAACTGTGTATCGCGTCGCCCCAGAGTGTTCCAAAACTCAGGAAAAGGTTTTTGGAACGCGGTAGGAGGCTCTCTGCGATGCTTTCGGACGAGTTTCCGGTTGGGCCTGTTCATCTTGACAATGGTGGACCGCTGCCATAATGTCGCACCACGGACCGCAAAACGAACCCCAGCGACATCCCACAACTTCTGGGGCTCCAGAGGTGTTTCATGTCCGCTCCCGTCAGCTTCATCCTTGCCGGGAAATAGAAGAAGGATGAGAAGACAAAAGGAGACACAATGCGTACCGCGGTTGCTATTCGCTCATTGCTTTTGTTGGTAGTCTTGCTCGCTTTCTCCTACGGCGCATTGGCTCAAATCGGTATCGGTATTTCCGTGAACTTTGGACCCCCGGCGCTTCCAGTCTACGAGCAGCCAATCTGTCCCGCCGATGGGTACATCTGGACGCCAGGTTACTGGGCTTTTTACGACGGTGACTACTACTGGGTGCCCGGCACGTGGGTCCTGGCTCCCCAGGTGGGCTTCCTCTGGACCCCAGGTTATTGGGCCTGGGGCGGCAACGCGTTCTTTTTTCATGAGGGATATTGGGGCCCACAGGTTGGCTACTATGGCGGAATCAACTATGGCTTCGGCTACGGAGGGGTTGGATATGAAGGTGGCCGCTGGGAAGGTGGCCATTTCGCCTACAACACTTATGTGAATAACGTAAATACCTCTGTCATTCACAATACCTACAACACCACGGTCGTAAACGTCTCTGAAACTCACGTCAGCTACAACGGCGGTACCGGTGGCGTCGAAGCCCGTCCCACACCGCAGCAAGAGTCCTACGCCAACGAGAATCACGTCGGTCCGGTAGCTGCGCAGATGCAACACGCTCAAGAAGCCCGAAATAATCTCGACTTGCGCGCTTCCGCCAACCAAGGTAAGCCGCCCATTGCTGCCACCGCCAAACCCGGTGATTTCAAAACTGGCGTCGTAGCTTCCAAAGAAGCAGGCGGCGGATACAATCCTCCTCGGACTAATGCTGTACGCGGCAATGAAGCGAGTGCACCAACGGAAGCCACCGAATTACAGAAGCACAAGTTCGCGCCCCCAAACACCGGCAATCCCTCAACCGACAGAAAGTATCAGCAGCAACAGGACGAGCTAGCTGCCAGGCAAACGCAAGACCATCAGAAGCTCCAACAGCAGCAGGAAGAAGAACACCAGCAAGCCATCCAGAAAAACTACAATGATGCGCAGAAGCAGCAGATGGAGCAAAAGCACGCTCAGCAAACGCAGCAGCTCGAGCAACAGCATGCTACTCAGCAAAGACAAATGGAACAGCAGCAAGCGCCGCCCAAAAACGGACAAAAGCCCCAGAAGCCCAATTGATCGCTCGCTAGTAGCCGAAGATGGGTCGATAGGCTCTGGTCTTCGCAAATTAAGAAAAGCTACGGTGTGCGTAAATCCCAAGAATTTCGCTGCGCACATTAACGATATACGATATTTTCTGGTAATGTCTGTGGCGTCAGCGAGATCTAACTTGGCGTGTGACAGTCATGTTCTCAAGTTCTTGGGTGCATGCCCGAGTACTTTGACTTCGCTAGGTTCAACTTCCATGTGCCGACGAACGGATCATCCTGCGCCAGCAACGCGCCCGAGACGGCGAGAGACATGACTGCAGCGGTAGTCAACGCCAGGATTCGTTTCATTGTCTCTCTCCCCTCAGATAAACGCGATGAAATGAAGTAGGGACGTTACAGATGGGACCCGCCAGTCTGCCGGGTGTAGGAGCCCCAGAGGGAGTGTTGGGACGGTCGGGCCGGCCGCCTGAAGGGAATGCGATCGAGGTGTGCGAGCTTGCAAATGTTCAACGCAACCCGGAGCGTTTCTTGTCCCTTTCGGCTCGTTGCAAGGCCGTGAGCCATGGTGAAGGGAAATCTCCTCTTGAGCCGAATGTACACCCGTTGGACATACTGCCCGAGACAATCGGCTCGTCGTGTGTTGAATCCAATAGCGACACGCAGCGGGAAGAGAGCTGCGTTTACTCGAATCAATGTTAGGCGCTTCCAGCGCGCCTCCGAAGGTGCCCAGCATTCAACTGGCGGTCGCCGCGATTACGTAGTCGATAGTCGCGGCGTGCGATTCTTTTAGCTTGGTGGAATCGACCTTGTAATGTTCGGCGATCGCACCGTGAACACTGAAAACGACTGGCTGCGATTCGCCAGGTAGATAGGCAATGCGAAGCGGCCCAACTTTCCGCTCGATGCGCACCTTCGAAACATAGACTACGTCGGACATGGCTCCTCACAGTGTCTCGAACCGCCGCGTTGTACAGCCCAGGGCGTCAATTACATCCCCATTAGGATCGGGCGCGAGCATCCGGCCGCAAGCTCCGAATTCGCCCGTTCTCGACCATAACGGTATCTGCGGGAATCCACGCCGCGTTCCTCGAAGATGC
>Ga0306920_100002145_pt1 | contig 24834 bp, 19 predicted proteins | sample flu12Cox44000170_FD_204666 | JGI IMG/M metagenome (GOLD analysis project Ga0306920, IMG submission 204666) | Lab enrichment of tropical soil microbial communities from Luquillo Experimental Forest, Puerto Rico - flux4day.12C.oxic.44.000.170 (v2)... | ecosystem: Environmental > Terrestrial >...
ACTCGGCTTTGAGCCAAGCAACAGCAGCGAAGAGATCATCCACCCGGAAGGCCTATGCGAATTCAATCCCCTCGTTGAGCTTCGTCACTTGCGGCTCGCGAATGTGTATCTTGGCTTGCCATCAGCCTCTGCTGGTTTCCGGGCGGGGTTAAGACAATGACCCTCGTTACCGCGCCGGATACAAACGGGGACCGCGCGATCGCCGTCGATCTGGTATTCATCACCCAGGACTTGCCAGCGCAGGAAATCGGGAAGCTCAAAGCACGCGATTATTTTTCCCGCCGTGCACAGCTCCTCCGGGACTTTCCCGGGGCGGTGCAGGTCCGCTCGTGGGAGTTAGCACCGGGACAGCTCGTAGAGAAGGCGGATACTGGCCCGCCGTGTAACCTGGTACAGACTTATCTCTTCGCCGACTACGCCACGCAGGGCGATCACCGGGCTACGGTGGGCAATGTGAGCTCGGTATTGGTGACGCTCGGTGCAGATGATCTGGCGGTGACGCAGTGAGAGCACCCCGCGGATGCTGACCGACGCGCGCGCGATCCCCGAAGCGGTGCAGTGGCACGAGGGGATGCTGCTCTCGCCCCAGCATTTTCAGCTCGCCGCGCGCCGCAACGAAGCGCTCGCCGCCTACCTGCTCGAGGTAGCAGCGCCGTTTTGCTGGGGCGTTCAGCAGCTGCGAATCGACGCGGGCCTGCTCCTCGAGGCGATCTTCCGCGTCGTCGAGCTCGAAGCCGTCCTGCCGGACGGGCTTCTCGTCCTCTATCCCTCGGGCGATGAGGAGCCCCGGCTCGAGCTCGATTTCAAATCGGCAGAGCTGGACCCGCGCGTCGCACCGGTCACGGTGCATATCGCTGTCGCGGCTCGCACCGAGCACGCAGCGGGTTCGGGCGGGTTATTGCGTTATCGTTCCGCCGAGGGCAAGGCGGTGGCCGACGAGAACACCGGAGATAACGAGATCGCCGTGCCGCGGCTCAGGCCCGCGCTGAGCCTGCAATTGACGCCGAGCCCGCTGCATCCGCCCTCCAGCAAATACGTCAGCCTGCCGCTCGCCCGCATCGCTTTCCGCGATGAGGCTTACGTGGCCGAAAGCTACGAACCGCCGCGCATCTCGCTCGCCCGCGACAGCCTGCTGCATCGCTGCGCCCGCCGCGTTGCCGTGCAGCTGCGGGAAAAGGCGCTGGCTCTTGGCGAGAGCCTGCAATCGGCGCGGCTGCAGGGGAGCGAGGAGCATATCCCGCAAACCGCCGTTCAGCTGCGCTCTCTGGTGCGCACCCTGCCGCGGCTGGAGGCCCTGCTGGAGAGCGGCGTGGCGCATCCGTTTCCGGTCTACCTCGCGCTGTGCGATGTCATCGGCGATATCGCGGTGATCGGCGGCCAGCTGAACCTGCCTCAGCTCAGCGGTTACGAGCACCGCGACGCACTGCCGCCTTTTACGGAAATAGCGGTCCACGTCGAGCGGGTGCTCGCGATGCTGCGCGAAGCCTTCCGCTCCGTTCGCTTCACGGCACTCGAGGGCGGCCGCTTCGGCCTCTCCATGCGGCCCGGATGGGTCACAGAGACGCTGATCGTCGGCGCCCGGGTCGGCCCGGGTCAGCCGGCAGACGCCGTGCGGGAATGGATGACCTGATCTGGTCGGCTCAGCGCATGACCGGCTGGCGCATTCCGGTCTACCTGCTAGTCAGCGGCTGCGAAGAACTGACCGGCTTTGCCGATTGGGTTCTGGCGCTGCCGCGGCAAGCCCGACAGCAAATCCTGGGCTGGTCGGTGCCCTACGCGCTCGACAGCGTTTTCGAACCAAAATGGATCGATGAAGGGATCTCGGAGGTCGGCCGTCAGCTATCGGTTGCGCAGCTGCTTCTGATGATGCCCGAGCCGGAGGTCGGAGTGGCCGAAGGCCTGCTGTTGTTTCCGGGCGAAGCGCAACGGCTCGCTGCCCCGCTTTCGCTGCTTCTCACCAGCATGCTGCGAACCAGCGCCTATCACGAGGCATTTATGTTTCGCGGCTTCTTTCTGGCGGGGCGCCTGCCGGGGGCGGCCGCCCAGGAAGCGCGATCCGACGCGTTCGCCGAGGCGCTGTTCACGGACAAGGTGTTTCCGGAGCATCAGCTCGCTCAGCCCGCTTACGGCGAGGCCACCCGAAGACGTCGCCAGATCCGCCTGGCTCAGCTCGCCCTCGCCGTCATCGCCGTTCTGTGTCTCGTCGGGGTGATGCACATCCGCCGGGTGAAGAGCGATTACCTGCCGCCGGTCTCGATCTTGCTGTCCCAGATCGATCAACAAGTGAGCGCCCGAGCGTTGCAGGGGGATAATCCGCAGGTCGGTGCTGGGCGGCGCGTGCGCGTGCGGGATGTAGCCTTGCGACTGCTGAACGCGATGGCGGCAATCCAGATCGACCGAATTGATACGATCGCAGCGCCCACCTCACTGTTGTCATTCGCCAACTCGCGGGTCGAGCAGGCCATCGGCGCCGGCTACAACGTCACCGTATTGCGCGCGGCCTATAATGCGCTGACCGAAAGGCTCGGTCTGGTCGCAATACTGGAACCTACCCCTCCGCCGGGCGCGCCGGCTCCGACCTCACCGCGGGCGCTGTCCACGACTGTCGATCGGATCCTCGAATACGACAAATACATCCGCGTCTACCAGGGGATCAGCGCCCAGCCCAGCATAGGCGATGTCGCTCAGCTGATGGGTTACGCGCTCGATGTCCAGCTGCCGCCGGACTTTACTACGAACTATGGCCTCTATGAGCACGCGCTTAGCAACGCGCGCATGCGGCCGATCCGGATGACGGATGTGCAGCCGATGATCGAGCAGATTGTGCAGGACCGCTATGACGCGGTGATTAAGGACCTCTATACCGGCAACCAGCTCGTATCGTCCGTCACCAAACTCGCTTCGCTTCCCGGCGATCTCACCACGGCTCAGGGTTCGCTGTCGCTCGATAACCGCCGCAAGCTTCTAGCCGACACGCAGACCACGCTCGATACAATCTCCGGTCTGCTGGTGCTGCCGAGCTACGACTGGCTGAGCAATAAGTCGGGTACCGCTTCTCCTTTGCCACCCCTGGACAAACTGAGAGGCGTGCAGGTCGTCCGGGCCGGTTTCATCGACGGTCTGATCGCTGCCGGCGCCAAGGCCGAGGCGGATACACGCAACTGGCTGCTTCATGCTACGACGTTCGATCGTGCGCTCGTCCTCGCCTCGAGCGATAGCGCGGTCACGCTGTCGCCGGCTATGGACGCCAGTCGCCGTCTGCTCAACGACCTCTTTTCGCAGCCGTTCATGCGCTCCGTCCAAGGGGCGGGTGCGCCTGCGACACTCGCTCCAGGGACACGGATCAACTGGGACGTCCAGACCCTTCGCCAGGCGGAGGACCTCGCGGAAAGCTTCTTGGCCTTTGTGCCAAAGCAGGACGCGACCCTGCCGCAGTCGCTCCAACAGCAGGTGCGGTCGGTCGCGGGCGCCGAGGCGGCGGCGCATATTGGCCTGCTGTTGCGGCTTGCCGCGCGGCCGGCCGGCGATCTCCCCGACGGCGGATCGCGCGCCATGCTGCAGGAGGTTTCCGGACTGGCAAATGCCCTGCCGGTTCTGGTCAACCTGCGCAATGCCTTGCGTCAAGCAGGGGCGACGGCCCAGGCGGGCGCACTCGACGCGCTAGTCTCCGGGCAAGCCGTGCGGTTGCTGCGCCAAGTGGACAACAATCTCGCTTCGGCCGCACCCTACCGGCTCGCCGACCCCAATCTGTCTTTCTGGCACGGCGCGCCGCCGCTGGCCGAGCCGGCGTTCGGCACCAGCAGCCCGACCGATCTTGCCAGCACGTTGCCACCGCGACGCGATTTCGTCGAGACGCTCGCGCACGACTATGCTGCGCCGCTGGTGAGCTATCTGCGCGACCCGGGTACCTCGGGCAGCGCTGCGGCGTCCGGTTTGATCGCACGCTGGCAGTCGATCCTCGACACTCTCGATCGTTATCATCGCAGTGACCCGAGCAACTCGCTGACCCGTCTGGAGCAGTTCATTACGGTGGATATGGACAAGATCGACCTGTCCAACTGCCGCCAGCTGACTGCCGGCGGAGGCACGGCCGGCGACTATTTCGCCGAACAGCTGCAGAATATCCGGCGGACCGTCGCGAGCCGTTGCGGTACAGTCGTCCATGTCGGCACGATCGATCGCTACACGAGCCTGGCGACCAACTTCAATGCGCAACTGGCGGGGCGGTTCCCGTTCGCTCCGGTTGCTAGCCTCAGTTCCGCGACGGGCGGCGCTGCGCTTGGCGCGGCCGACCCGAATCAAGTCCGCCGTTTCCTATTGGATTACGGTCCGGACCTGCCGGCCCTTCAGGCGCAATTTCAGTCCGGCGGTTCCCGAGGCGAGGCGGGACGCGCGGCCGAGGCGTTTCTGACCCAGCTCCTGGCCGTTCAAACCGCGTTGGCCCCGATGCTCGCGGACCCTTCCGGAAACACACCGCTTTCGTACCAGGTCGACATCGAGTTCTTCACCAATCCTGCAGAGGCGAGGGCCCAGAACCAGGTCATCGACGCCTCCGTGATCGCGGGTAATCAGCGCGCCAGTTCGATGAATGGAACCTCGCGGATCGTCTGGACAAACGGTCAACCGTCGCGTGTCGAACTGCTTTGGGCGACGAACGCTCCAATGGTGCCGGACGCGTCCGTTCATCAAGCATGGCCGCGCATCAATGGCCTCAGTGCCGGGTTCGATTTTGGCGGCAACTGGGCGCTTCTGCGCTTGCTCCAGGCGCAGGCTCCGAGCAGCGCTGACCTGAACGCACTGCAGGACCGCCGACCGGAGGTGGTGGCGTTCGAGGTGCCGCTCAAACGCAACCCGAATGCCGCGACGGGCGGCGACGCCGAAATCGATACGGCACGGGTTTACATGAGGCTCGCGCTCACCGGCATCTTGCAGGCGCCGGGCCAGCCGGAAAAGACCGTGCCGATAGCATTACCGGAATTTCCGACGGCGGCTCCGCTGCTTGGGCGGACAATGTCTTCTGTCGGGCGGCAAACCAGTGCTGCGCCCATCCCGTCGATCCCTTCCTCTGAAAGGAGCGCGTTGCAATGAGCCTCGCCCGCAACGCTCCAGTGCTGATCGAGGACCGCGCAAAGACCGCGGACGATCTCCTTCTGACGCCGATCGCCGGCTCGCGGCCGACCGGTCAGGACGTACGCTACTCCGGCGACTACGACGCCATCGCCGAGGCGCGGCGACAGGACAATGCCGCACTTCCCCAGGGCGTCTGGCTGCGCGATCTCAAGCGCGCGGATTGGATTTCGGTCGAGAGGCTGTGCGTCGAGACATTGAAGACCCGCTCGAAAGACCTGCAGGTCGCCAGCTGGCTGACCGAAGCCTGGGTCCATCTGCAGAGCTTTGCCGGTCTTGCCCGCGGTTTCGCGTTGCTCGGCGAGTTGTGCGAGCAGTTCTGGCCCGATCTCTATCCGGTCATCGAGGAGGGCGATCTGTCGGCGCGCACGGCGCCGCTCGAATGGCTGAACGAGAAGCTGCCCGATCTGCTGCGATCGCTGCCGATCGTGAGCTCCGCGACCGATCCCGAAGAACGGTTCTCATGGACCGATTATATGAACGCGCAGCGGCTCGAAACGGTTCGGCAGCGCGACGCGGGATCGGCCGAGCGGGCGGAGGCGGGCGGTGCCGTCACCCAGGCGCGCTTTGGCGCTTGCCGTCAACAAACCGCGACGCCGGTGCTGAAGGGCACGGAATCGGCGCTACAGCAAGCGCTCCGCGCCTTCGATGCTCTCAACTCGCTGCTTCAGCAGCATTGCGACAAGGAAGCTCCGGGCCTCGGCGGCATTCGCACGGTGGCCGAGGAGATTCTCGCCTTTCTCGCAGTGGAACTGGCCGATCGCCAAAAACCGGTCTCGCTCGCGTCGATGCTGCGCAAGCGCACACCTCCGACGCCCGAGCCTGCCCCGCCCAGTCCGGCGACTGACGCGGCCGCGACGCCGCAATCACCGCGGACGCGCGAGGAAGCCTATCACCAGCTTTCGGAAATCGCCGATTTTCTGCTGCGCACGGAACCGCACAGTCCAACGGCATACCTGATCCAGCGCGCGGCCGCGTGGGGCGAGATGCCGCTTCCCGCATTGGTCCAGCAGCTGTCGCAGTCCGGCAGTGATATCTCCAGGCTACTGGATGCGCTGGGACTCTTGAGCCCGGAGGAAGAAATCGATCACGATGAGGGTTATCGCCAATGAATTCTCTTGCCAATGTCTTGAACGGTCGATTATTGTTATGGTGTTAACTATCGAAGTGCCTGTGCACCAGGTCCTTGGGAGACGATTATGGCTGAGAGCACCCAGCAAGTTCTGTCGCGCGTTCGGCGCCCGCGCGTGCAGATCACTTATGATGTCGAAATCGGCGGCGCAATCGAGAAAAAGCAGCTGCCTTTTATCGTCGGGATCATTGCCGACTTGTCCGGGCAGCCGAGCGAGCCCTTGCCAAAGGTCAAGGACCGCAAGTTCGTCGAAATCGACAGAGACAATTTCGATGACGTTCTAGAGGCGGCGGCGCCCAGGCTTGCGATCCGCGTGCCGAACAAGCTGAAGCCCGACGCCAACGAGATGCTGAACGTCGAGCTGAAGTTCAAGTCGATGGACGATTTTGGCCCCGTGGCCGTCGTGCAGCAGATCGAGCCGCTACGCAAACTGTTCGAGGCCCGCAACCGGTTGCGTGACCTGCTGACCAAGCTCGACGGCAACGACGAGCTCGACGCGATACTGCGCGAGGTCGTCGCCAGTACCGAAGAGCAGGCAAAGCTGCGCAGCGAGCTGGGTGCCAAAGAGGCAAGCGGCGATGACGCGACGCCACCACCAAGCCGGCGAAGCCCGCGTAACACCAGTACGACTTGAACGGAACTCATCTGCACTGACCGCGACGCGGTCCTACAACACAGGGGGTCTTTATGGCCGACGAACCGGAAACTGCGACGGCTGGAACGCAAGCCGAGACGGGTGCTGTGCTCGACCGGATACTGCTGCAAGGCAGGATGGTCCGCGACGAGTCGCAGCGCGCTTACGCGCGCGATTTGATCGGAGAGTTCGTCAACGAAGTCCTCGCCGAGGGCGCAACGGTCAGCAGCGACGTAGTCGCCGCAATCAACGACCGTATTGCCGATATCGACGATCTGATCAGCGCGCAGCTCAATGAGGTAATGCACTACCCCGATTTCCAGACGCTCGAAGCCTCGTGGCGGGGATTGAACTACCTCGTCATGAACAGCGAGACCGGCACGATGCTGAAGCTGCGCCTGCTGAATATCAGCAAGGCGGACCTGCTGAAGGACCTGGAGCGCGCGGTCGAGTTCGACCAGAGCGAGCTGTTCAAGAAGGTCTACGAAGAGGAGTATGGCACCTTTGGCGGCTTCCCCTACAGCTGCTTGGTGGCCGATTTCGAGTTCGGCCGGCACCCGCAGGACATCCAATTGCTGCGCAAGGTCTCCGGTGTGGCGGCCTCGGCGCACGCGCCGGTCCTCGCCGCGGCACATCCCCGCCTGTTCGACATGGATCGGTATACCGACCTTTCGGCTCCGCGCGATCTCGCCAAGATCTTCGAAAGCGCAGAACTGATCGCGTGGCGCTCATTCCGCGACAGCGAGGACAGCCGGTACGTGGCGCTGGTGTTGCCGCGCGTGCTGCTGCGCCTGCCCTATGGTCCGGACACCAAGCCGGTCGAGGGCATGAGCTTTGTCGAGGACGTCGACGGAACCAACCACGACAAATACCTGTGGGGCAATCCAGCCTACATCCTGGCGCAGCGCATCACCAACGCATTCTCGCTCTATGGCTGGACCGCGGCGATCCGCGGGGTCGAGGGCGGCGGCAAGGTCGAAGGGCTGCCGACCCATACCTTCCGCACCGATGAAGGCGACATCGCGCTAAAATGCCCGACCGAGATCGCCATTACCGACCGCCGCGAGAAGGAACTGAACGACCTCGGCTTTATCACCTTGGTCCACTGCAAGAACACCGATTACGCGGCTTTCTTTGGCGGCCAGACCACCAATAAAGCGAAATACTACAATACCGCCGCCGCGAACTCCAACGCCCAGCTTTCGGCGATGCTGCCTTACGTGCTGAACGCCTCGCGCTTTGCGCACTACATCAAGGTCATGATGCGGGACAAGATTGGCAGCTTCATGACCGGGGAAAACGTCCAGGTGTTCCTCAACACCTGGATAGGTGATTACATCCTGGGCAGGGACGACGCTGGGCAGTCGCTGAAAGCCCAATATCCGTTGCGCGAGGCGCGGATCGACGTGAGCGACATACCGGGCCGGCCCGGTTGCTACAACGCCACCGTCTTCCTGCGCCCGCATTTTCAGCTCGAGGAGCTGACTGCGTCGATCCGGCTGGTGGCCGAGTTGCCGGCCGCTGCGGCGTGAGAGGCTGACCAGGAATGAACCGAAATTTCTCGAGAAGTCGTCGCTCCTCGTCGTCATTCCCGCGAAAGCGGGAATCCAGGGGCGGCAAGACCGCAATGGTGGCCCCTGGGCCCCGCTTTCGCGAGGGCGACGATAGATCGTTGTGAAGACGGACTTCATTTCGGGTCAGGCTTCAGGCACTAGCCAGCTATTGGGAGATTCAGGATGGCGACCAACTTCTTCATCAAGTTCGAGAGCCCGAAGATCGACGGCGAGGCGACGACCAAGGGCCAAGAGGACACGATCGAGATCTCCTCGTGGAGCCACAGCTTCAACCAGCCGACAAAACCGACCCGCAGCACTGCCGGCGGCGGTACAGTAGAGAAGGCAAACCATTCTGACTTCACCTTCACCAAGTACGTGGACAAGTCGACAAATGACCTGCTGAAAGCTTGCTGGGATGGGAAACAGATCGGCAAGGCAACTTTTTCCGCCTATCGCGCTGACGGGCAGGAAAACACTGCGATCTTGTATCTTGAAGTCATCATGGAAAAGATCGTGGTTTCCAATGTGAGCTTTGGCGGCGGCGGTGGAGACTTGCCGACGGAGAATGTCTCGCTCGCCTATGGGTCGGTCCAATACAAGTATAAACCGCAGAAAAACGCGGACGGCACGGCCGGAGAGCAAAAGCCGATCAAACACGACCTGACGACGCAGGTAGTCGAGTGACCTGCGCATGGCAAGCGGGCGCCGAACGCAGGGAGCCCCGGCTTTAATCTTCGAGCGGCTGGCTCAACCGGTCGACAGACAGGGTGCGATGGCGGTGGTGCGCGTCCACGACACCGAGGGCGTTCGCAATTCGGTCCTCCGCCAGCTTCAGTCTTTACTGAACACGCGCGTTGCACTGGACATCGACACATTGGAAGGGCGCGAACGTACGACGATCGACTACGGCATCCCGGATCTTTCCGCCTTCCCACCCGGCGACAGCGATGCAATGGCGCGGCTGGGTCGGCATATCGCGCGCACAATTTCGGTCTATGAACCGCGGCTGCGCTTTGCGGACGTGACAATCGAAGCACCCAGCGGCCGGCGGGATGCGCTGGTGGCGCGAGTGAGCGGCAATATCGAGGCCGGCGATATCATCGAGCCGGTTTCCTTCGCCATAGCCGTGGCGGAAACGCCCGACGAGCCCGATGACAGTTGAGGGCGATGCGGAACTGCTGTCGCTCTATCTGGGAGAGCTCGCCTATCTGCGCGCCGCCGGCGCCGCATTCTCTGTCAAATATCCAAAAGTCGCCGAGCGTTTGGAGCTCGCGGGTTCCGGATCCGCCGATCCGCAGGTCCAGCGGCTGATCGAAGCTTTCGCCTTTCTGACCGCCCGGCTCCAGCGCCAGTACAACGCCCAGTTCCCCGAGATCCCGGCCGCTTTGCTGGGCATTCTTTATCCCCAGCTGGTGGCGCCGATCCCGTCGATGGCCGTCGCCGAATTCCGGCCGGATCCGGAGCAGAGCCGCTCTCTTCTGGGCTTCAGCCTGCCCGCCGACACCTCTCTTTTCGCCACTACGCAGGACGGGACGGCGTGTTGGTTCCGCACTCGCTACCCGGTCACATTGTGGCCGATGGACGTGATGGATGTCGCGCTCGAGTCGCCCGCGATCTACGCGTTCCTCGACAATCGCCCGGATGTCGGCAGCTGCTTGCGGGCTCGGCTGACGTGTCTCGGCAACCGCAACTTCGGCGAGTTCGCCCCGAGCTCATTGCGCCTGTTCCTGCATGGCGGCCGGATGAGCCGGTTCACGCTCTACGAGCTGTTGTGCAATCATCTGAGCGGCATCGCGGTGTTGCCAGGCAGCGACGGCGGCGAAGCCTCGGCAAACCCGGTAATGCTGTCGAGCTCACAACTGCATCCGGTCGGCTTCCAGGCCGAGGACGCTGTCCTGCCCTACCCGGCCTCGGCGCATCAGGGCTTCAGGATGCTCCAGGAGTATTTCACTTTCCCCGACAAGTTCCTGTTTCTCGACATTGAGAGCTGGCCGGCCGGCGCGTTGTCGGGGACCGTCTGGGCCGATCTCGTGTTCCTTCTTGCCGATCGGCCGCCGCAGCATCTCGCGGTCGACGCCGGGACGATCCGGCTCAATTGCGCACCGATCATCAATCTGTTCCCCCGCACCACCGAGCCGATACGCCTCGACCACACACGCCTCGAATACCGGCTGGTTCCCGACAGCCGCTGGGAGGACAGCACCGAGATCCATTCGATCGTCCGTGTCAGCCGATCTTCGGTCTTCGAGGACGAAACACGGATCATCAGACCGTTCTTTTCCTTCACCCACGCCGACACGGCGGACATAGACGCGGCGCTCTGGGTGGCCCGCCGGCAACCGACGTCCAACCCGGCGCTCACCGGGACCGAGACGTCTTTGTCTTTTGTCGACCCGGGGCTCAATCCTGCCAACCCAGCCGGTGACGTGGTGTTCGCCCACACCCTATGCACGAACCGGAACCTTGCAGGCCAGATGCCCGCCGGGGGCCTTTTGCAGCTCGAGCTCGACGCGCCGCTGCGAAACATTATATGCCTGACCAAGCCAACGGCAGAGATCGATCCTCCGCTCGCCGGGACGACGCTCTGGCGGCTGATTTCGCATCTTTCCGTCAACATGCTCTCGCTGCAGAGCGGGGGTGAGAGCCTGGCCGCACTCCGCGAAATCATCAACCTCTATTGCGGGGCTGAAAACGCCGGTGCCGCGCGGCAGATTGCCGGGCTTGCCGCCCTCTCGACCCGCCGGATCGTGCGCCGGATCGGCGACGATGCGTGGCGCGGCTTTGTGCGCGGCTTGGAGGTTGCCCTCGAATTCGACGAGGAACAGTTCGTCGGCGGCAGCGCCTATCTGCTGGGCGCCGTTCTCGACCGTTTTTTCAGCCTCTATGTCGGAGTGAATGCGTTCACCCAGCTGGTGGGGACGAGCAGACAGCGTGACGGGGTTTGGAAGCGATGGCCACCACGCGCCGGCGAGGCGTTCGTCCTCTGATCGAGCTGCTCGCGGACGAGCCATACCGCTTCGACAGCCGCCAGGCCATCCGTGTGCTTGAAACAATCGCCCCCGGCACGGTGCCGGTCGGTCTGCGAAGCGATCCGTATGACGAAGCGGTGGCATTCCGCAGCAGCTTGAGTGCCGGATTCCCTGCCAGCGATATCGATCGGATCGAGATGCGGTCTCGATTGAACGGCGAGCGGCCGGTCGTGACCGTCAACTTTCTCGGCCTCGCCGGGGCCTTCGGCCCGTTGCCGGCCGCGCTGACCGAACTCGTCGCAAGGCGTGCGCGTCGCGGCGACACGGCTTCTCGCGATTTTCTCGATATCTTCAATCACCGTCTTGTCTCGCTGATGATGCGGTCGTGGCGGCTGTTTCGGGTGGCGCTGCAAAACACGTCACCGGAAGAAACGAGCTTTGCCTTCTATCTCTTCGCGCTGCTCGGACTGGCGACCGAAGGGATGCGGACCACACGCAGACGGCATCCGCACAACCGGCTGGATGGGCTCGACCGGAGCCTGCTCGCCGCGACGGGTCTCCTGAACCAAAGGCCGGTCAGCCTGCACGCAGTGGAACGCACGCTTGCCGTGCATTTCGCGATGCCGGTGCGCGCCGTTCCGCTGCAAGGTGCATGGCTGCAGGTCGAGCCGGACCAACGCACCGCGATCGGCCAGAGCGGACGCAATCAGGCGCTGGGCAGGGACGCCTTGGTTGGGGGGCGGGTGTGGGACCAGACGGCCGGTATTCTGATCGCGCTCGGTCCGATGCAATTTCGCGAGGCTCTCACTTTCCTGCCCACCGGCACGGGGTTCGCCCAGATGCGGGTGGTGCTCGGCTTTATCCTTGGCGAGGCGTTTGAGGTGCGCGTGCAACTGACGATCAGGCCGGAGAGCGTGCCGTTGAGCAAATTGGGGGCGGCCGGTTCGACGCGCCTGGGCTGGACGGGATGGCTGACCAGCCGTCCGCGCAGCTCGCCGGCTCTGGCAACGATTGTGCTTGGCGCCACCTCCGGCAAGAGCAAGGCTTAGCGATGCACGACCTGAAGCCGCTGATCGCCAAACTGAACCGAACCTGCCGCACCGGGCTGGAAAAGGCGGCCGAACGCTGCATGCGGCAAAGCCATTTCGCCGTTGAGATCGAGCATCTGTTTGTCGAACTGGCGACCGATTCGACCTCCGACCTGACCGACGTGCTCTCCGCTTACGGGATTGATCGGCAACGCTTTACTGCCGATCTCGAGCAGTCCTTGGCGCAGCTCAAGAGCGGAAACACACGAACGCCGGCCCTGTCGGATCAATTGGTCGCAGCGCTGGGTGCCGCGTGGACGATTGCATCGATCGATCTAGGCATTACCCAGATACGATCCGGCTGCATCCTTCGCGCCGTATTGGACAACGAGGGATTGCGGGGGCTGCTGCTCTCCTCGGCACCGGGTGTGGCGGCGATTCCGCGGCACCGGCTCGCGGACGATCTGCCAGCGATCATGCGGGCGAGCCGCGAGGAAGCCCGCGCCGAGCCTGTTGCGGCCGGCGCCAAGGAACCCGAAGCAAGGAGCACCGGCAATCGGGCGGCGACACCGGCGCTCGATGCCTACACCTTCGATCTGACGATGGAGGCGCGGAAAGGGCATATCGATCCAATTGTCGCGCGGGAGCCCGAAATTCGCCAGATCATCGATATCCTTATGCGCCGCCGGCAGAACAACCCGATCCTGACAGGCGATGCCGGCGTCGGGAAGACCGCGATCGTCGAGGGCTTTGCCCAGCGCGTCGTCGAGGGCTCTGTGCCGCCGTCGCTTGCCGGCATCGCCGTGCGAACGCTCGATCTCGGCCTGCTGCAGGCGGGAGCCGGGGTGCGCGGCGAATTCGAGCAGCGGCTTCGTTCCGTAATCGAAGAGGTCACCGGCTCGCCGGTGCCGACTGTCCTCTTCATCGACGAGGCGCACACGCTGATCGGCGCTGGTGGCCAGCCGGGTCAGGGCGATGCAGCCAACTTGCTGAAGCCGGCGCTGGCGCGGGGTGAGCTGCGCACGATCGCGGCGACCACATGGGGGGAATACAAACGGTATTTCGAGAAGGATCCTGCGCTGGCCCGGCGCTTCCAGGTCGTCAAGGTCGCCGAGCCCAGTGAAGCGGCAACGGTTGAAATCCTGCGCGGTCTCGCGCGAAAGCTGGAGTCCCATCATGGCGCCCGCATTCTCGAGGCGGCACTGACCGAGGCAGCGCGGCTCTCGCACCGCTACATCCCCGGCCGCCAGCTCCCCGACAAGGCGATCAGCGTGCTCGACACGGCTTGCGCACGCGTTGCCATCGCCCAATCGACCCGACCCCCAGCGTTAGAGGAGGCCGACCGGCGGCGTGCGGCGCTGGAGGCGGAGCTCGCGCGATTGCGCGACGAGGCCGGGATCGGCGGCGGCGACGAGGAGCGAATGGAGGTCCTCACTCACGAGAAAGAGGCCGCCGAGGAGGTGCGCGATCGCCTGGCGAGTCGTTGGCAGCTCGAACGGGAGACGGTCGACCGCATTCGGGCGCTGGAGCGGCGCATGTTTGGCAGCGAGGCCGAGACCTTGCGACCCGAATGGGACGGTTTGCGGCTGGAGCTGGAAGAAATCCAGCAGAGCGAGGTGCTGGTGCCGATCGCCGTCGACGGCCGATCGGTCGCCGAGGTGGTGTCCGGGTGGACCGGCGTCCCGGTAGGGGGAATGCTCGGCGACACGATTTCCACGGCGCGCACGCTGAAGCAGCGCATGGCAGAACGCATCGTCGGCCAGGACGCCGCACTCGACGCGATCTCCCGCCGCATCCAGACGTTCTACGCAGATATGGGCGAGCCCGGCAAGCCGACCGGGGTGTTCCTGCTGTGCGGGCCGAGCGGTGTCGGCAAGACCGAGACCGCTCTGACTCTTGCCGAATTGCTGTTTGGCGGCCAGCGCACGATGGTGACGGTCAACATGTCGGAGTACCAGGAGGCCCATTCGGTCTCCGGGCTGAAGGGCGCGCCGCCCGGTTACGTCGGCTACGGAAAGGGCGGCATCCTGACCGAGGCGGTGCGCCGCCAGCCCTATTGCGTGCTGCTGCTGGACGAAGTCGAGAAGGCACATCCAGATGTATTGGAGCTGTTCTACCAGGTCTTCGACCGCGGCACGCTGGAGGACAGCGAGGGCGCATTGGTCGACTTCGCCAACACGGTCATCCTGCTGACCTCGAATGTCGGAGCCGATATCTTGACCGATCTCAGCAATCGCCAGCCGCCGCCGAGCGCGGAGGCGCTGGCATCGGCAATCCGGCCGGTCCTGCTGCGCCATTTTCCCGCGGCTTTCCTCGGCCGCCTGACCGTCGTGCCGTACCGCCCGCTCGGCCCGGCGCAGATCGAGGCAATCGTCCGGTTGAAGCTGGCGCGCGTCCAGGAGCGGTTCGCCGTGAGCCGCCGCAGCGAGCTCACCTATGACGAGGCGGTCGTCAAGGCAATCGCCGCTCGCGCGAGGGAAACAGAAACCGGGGCGCGCACTGTCGATGCGGTCCTCACCCACTCTCTGCTTCCAGAGCTGTCGGGGCAGATCCTCGACCGCATCGCGGAAGGCGGGGCTGCGCGAAATGCCCATATCGGGATCGCGCCGGACGGTCGATTCACGATCGAGCTCGAAGCATGAGCGGCGCACGGAAGTGGTCGCTGCAGCTGTCCACGCCGCTCGGCGAGGATGTGCTGTGGCTCGAGTCGCTGGAAGGAACGGAATACCTCTCCGACCCATTCCTGTTCGAGCTTTCGATGCTGACCGAGCAGGATAGCGTCGATGCATCAGCCTTGGTCGGCAAGCCGGCACACGTCACCCTGGTGGATGGGGACGACAACAAGCGCTACATCCACGGCATCGTGACGCGGTTCAGCCAAAACGAACGCCGATGCACAGCCGAGCTGCGCCCGTGGATCTGGATGCTGTCACTGACTTCCGACTGCCGCATATTCCAGAACAAGTCGGTGCCGGATATTCTGACTGCGGTATTCGGGGATTGCGGGCAGACCGATCATCGAAGCAATCTCGCGCTCAGCTATGCGGCGCTTGATTATTGCGTCCAGTTCCAGGAAACCGCGTTCGAATTCGTCAGCCGGCTGATGGAGGAGGCCGGGATCGCCTATTATTTCGAGCACTCGGAAAGCGCGCACACGCTCGTCATGATCGACGATCCGAGCAAATATCCCGCCTGCCCGCACGCGGACTCGTTGCCGTTCCTGCCATTGCCCGACGACCGCGACTGGCTGAGCGACAAGCGGATCAGCAGCGCCAGTCTGTCGCGGAGTGTTGCCGCCGGCAAGTTCCAGACCGACGACTACAACTTCATCACACCGTCGACCGAGCTCAAGGCCACGGCCGGAAACGGGTCGTGGCAGGTCTACGAATACCCGGGCCGGTACACCGCGAAGAGTGACGGTGACACGGTGGCGAAGCGGCGGATCGAGGAGATCGAGGCGCTGGTGAAGCAGCTGTCGGGAACCTCTCCGGTGCGGCATCTGAGCGCCGGCGCGACCTTTACGATGACCAAGCACCCGAGCGGCGCCTTCAACGGCAAATACGCGCTGTACTCGGTTCAGCACAGCGCTCGGCGGGGCGAATACGGCAATAGCTTTACTGCTTTTCCTGCCGAGGTGCCGTTCCGGCCCCCGCGCCGGACAGCCAGACCCCGGGTCGCCGGCTCGCAGACGGCGATCGTCGTCGGCCCGTCGGGAAAGGAGATCTGGACAGACCGATACGGGCGGGTGAAGGTCCAGTTCCACTGGGATCAGCAGGGCAAGAAGGACGAGAACAGCTCGTGCTGGGTCCGAGTGGCGCAGAACTGGGCGGGAACCAGCTGGGGCGCCTTTTCACTGCCCCGCATCGGGCAGGAGGTGGTGGTGAGCTTTCTCGACGGCGATCCCGACCGTCCGCTGGTGACCGGCTGCGTCTACAACGGCGACAATCCGGTGCCCTACACACTGCCTGACCAGCAGACCAAGACGACGCTCAAGAGCAACTCCTCACAGGGCGGCGGCGGCTTCAACGAGATCCGCTTCGAGGACGACAAAGACAAAGAGCAGATATTTGTCCAGGCTCAGAAGGACATGCTCGTCAAAATCCTGCACGACCGCACCGAAACCGTCGACCACGATGACACTGTTACGGTGAAGAACGACCGCAAGCTGACGGTCAGCGAGGGCAACGCGACGTTCACCGTCTCCAAGGGCAACGCAAGTTACACCCTTTCCGAAGGCAATGAGACGCGCAGTGTCGCGGGGACGCGCTCGCTGACGGTGACCAAGGCGGAGACGCACAGCAACAAGGCAAATTTCTCGCAGGACGTCGCCGGCAATTTCACCCTCCAGGTCACCGGCGACATCACGATTAAGGCCAGTGGTGCGGTCATGATCGAAGCGGGCACGTCGCTGACGGTGAAATCCGGCACCGGGCTCTCCGCCCAGGCCGGCACGTCGCTGTCGCTGAGCGGCGGGACGACGATGGAGCTCAAGGGAAGCATGAGCGGCACCGTCGATGGCGGCGGGATGTTGAACGTCAAGGGCGGGATGGTGAAGCTGAACTGATGAGCGACACAGGCGATCCGGAGGCGCCCACAGCCGATGTCACGCAGGTGGAGCGGCGGGACGCGGAAGGCCATGTCATCGAGCGGGCGGAATTCCTAGACGGCGTGCTGCACGGGACATCAGCAGTATTCGCTCCCAATGGCCTCGTGCTTCAGGAGATGGGCTTCTTCCAAGGCCAGCCTGACGGGCCGATGCTCGTGCACGACGAGAATGGACAATTATCGGCCACGCTGACCTGGCTCGCCGGCGCACTCGACGGTCCCGCCACGATCTTCAATGATGGTCGCGTCCTCGCCGAGATGGCTATCGTACTGGGCTACTGGACGGAGAGATGCGCCAGTATTCCGAGGCGGGTGCGCTGGCTTCGACCGCGACCTATCGCGATGGCCGGCTGAATGGGGCCATGACGATCTACCGTCCCGACGGCTCGGTCATGCGCAGGATGAATTACCTCGACGGATTATTGGACGGTGAGACGACCGACCATGACGAGCGCGGCGTCGTGCGCACCCGCACGCTGTTCAAGGCCGGACGGCGGGACGGCCCGATGACCGAATACGACGACGACGGCAACCAGATCGCCCGCACGATGTTCTCGGCCGACCGCCAGGTCGGAGACAAGCAATCTCTTAATGCGAGCGCCGCAGCTCCAGCGAGGCCCTGGTATCAGCGCCTGACCGGTGGTCGGTAGCTAGATCCGTGCTATCCAAGCCGGCGAATCGACCAAGCCCCCGCCGTCAACAACGGCCGGGCTTGCTGACCCGCCTCCCTCTTCGCGCGCGAATCCTTTAGCCGCGGCCAAAAGGGGCAGAATGCGCTGCGCTTGTGCTTTCCGCCCAACGCTTGCTGCGGACACCGCCCACCGGTAGCGGGGAGAAAGCCACCGCAGCGACAAAGTTCACGGGCTAACCGCGGGTTGAGAACCTAACCGACGAAGAAGCGAAACGCTTTCTGGGCAATCGAAATGGACTCTGGGGCCCGACCTAAATAGTTCTTACGAATAAAGCTTATTGGAATTTTTCATATTTCTCCGAAAGAAGAGGAAGACCGCCTTTTTTTACTATTTCATGACCAAAGAACTCTTCAGAAATTTTCTCAATGGTTTCTCGCCTCCACTTTTGAGGGAGGGATTTGGTCTGATACAGCAAAAATGTGACCTCATCAAGAGTGCAGCACTGCTTTACTTTCTCCGCCTCGCCCTCCTTCGCGGAGATGCTGATATAGATGGAGCCCGCGGGAAGTGAGCCGATCCTCGAGCCCTTGTACAGTTTTTCGCCGAGAATTACGCCATCCTTGTAGCCAACGTCGTGTTTCTTTGCCGATATTATGACTCTTTTGGCACCACGTACCTTTTGCGGGTTGAAACCAACAGAATATCCGGAATCGACGCTATAGACGACCGTGCTCTCTCGCATCTGTGGGTTAAGGAGTACGTCAACATCTTCGCCTGTATGTCCCGGTCCCGGTACCGGATCGAAGGCGACCAATTCTACGTGGACCGGTGGGTCTTGGTTGCTGTAGTGCTCCTGAACAAAGTTAGCGAGGTGAGTAGCCGTCACCGCGTTGCGGCTGTGTGCCTTGATCATATGACAATCGCAAGGGCTTTTCTACTATGGCGCCCAATAAAATCAGCGATTAGGTTTTTTCCTAGAAATTTGTTGTTTTCAATACTATTGGGGCCGGAATCCGACATTCCAGCTTTCGGGCCCCCCATCGGGCCCGCGATGGAATATGTCTCGTCAGCCCCCTTTATCCTCACCTTCACTATTTGTTTCTTATCCTTCTTGAACTCTTTTTGATAGCCCGTCAGATCCATCAGCCTCACATCTTTTTCCTTATAATACCACTCATCATGCCCGGACCCGGCCAGTTCCAGTTTCATGACGGCAGCACCCGGGAAGTCCTTCCGGAAGGTTGTCCGCCGGCCTATCTCCTTAGTACCTTTCTCCTTAGAATAGCGCTCCTCGTTCTCCTCGAGTCCAACAAATTCCATCGCCTGGAGAGTGGATGAACCGCGCGCGAAGGGTTTCCTCTGGACGGACGCTCCAACTAGGCGATTTATCGGCGCCTCCAGCCGCGGAAAGCCGCGCTGGTTCGTCCCAATCTGGGCGAAGCCCATCTCCTTGTACCATTGCGTGAGATGGCCGCTGCCTTTGTCCTGCGCCGCCAAGGTCACCTTCGATTTGCCGATTTGCTGACCCGTACGCGCCGCCGAGGCGACCAGCATCCGGCCGATGCCGTGGCCGCGCTGCGCCTTAGCGACATTGAGATCGGTGACTTCGATCGCCCCTTTGTCGCGCACATGCACCATGACCGAGCCGACCTGCCGCCCGCCCGCGCCGGCGGTCAGTCGGTAGCGGCCGGGGCCGGCACTGATTGGCGGCAAAATCCGCACCGGCGACGACGATGGCAGCACCGCGCCCGGCAGCATCTTCGCTTGCACCTCGACCCGCTGGGCGGCGGCGCGCTGGCCCATGCGATCGGCCTCGGCTTCGAGCGAGCGGTCCTGGACGACGGCGAGCCCTGATGCGAGCGGGTTGCGCACTCGGCCGGCACGTTGCTGCACGACATGCGCCAGCTCATGGCCAAGCAGCTGCCGGCCTTGCACGGTCTCGGGCTGGTAGCGGCCTGGCGCGAAATAGATGTCGGAGCCGACCGTAAACGCGATCGCCCCGATGCGCTCCGCCTGCGGCCCCACATGCACACGCACATTCGAGAAATCGGCGCCGAGCGCCGCTTCCATCTTGCCGCGCACCCCCTCCGGCAACGGCCTTCCGCCGGTCGCGGCGAGCCCAAGCTGCCCGGCCTCGACCGCGAACGCGCCACCGGCGCCGTGGCGCTGCACCGCCCCCGGCCGTCCAAACACCGGCGCCGGCGGCCGCGCCGCAAAGGCGGGCGTGGGCGGGCCCGGCGGACGGCCGCCGAAGGGCGTCGTTGGCGGGCCCGGCTGGCGCGCCGCCGGTTTGGCCTGGATCCGCGGCGGCGCCGCAACCCTCGGCTGGACCGAAGCGAGCTTTGGCTGGCCGCCCAAAAACGACCCCTGGATCACTTTTGCCGTCATGATCCGCTCCGCATTAAACTTGGCCGCTCGTGCCGCGCGTCGATGATCATGCTAATATAAGGTTAATATATCCAACCGCGTGATTGCGACCCCTTTCCGTGTTGAGGCTCGAGTACGATTTCGCCCCGCGATCGGCCGCCGCAGTCTTCGCACATGGGCAGCCTGGCGCCGCGTTTTCGGATGAAGCAAGCGTAGATGCCATTGGCCGGGCGGCAAGATCGGGCACGCGCCGCCTGGGATTGGGGATGCCGCGTGGCCGGCCGCGCGGGTTGCCGGGCCTTCCGGTGGCGAAAATGCCCGCGCGCGGCGCGCCCGCGAGGTCGGCGAGGGATCAGGACTAAGTGATTGAGGTTCTTCGGTTTGCGGCTGTGAGAACAGGGGAAAACAAGAAGCCGAAGACGGATCGGCAATGGTTTTTGACATCATCGGCGCGAAGCCTCGATTATGGATTCACTCTATAAATCCCCCGGGGCATTAAAGAAGGTACCTCCATACTCCGTCCTCAATCCGGCTTCAATCAAAACAGCGTCAGTGAAAGTCTTGCATGACATCTCGATACGCAGATTCGCATCGGCCTGCTTCCACATGGCGTATTTGTCAGGGATAAGTTCCGCGTAGGTAATGTATTGATCCTCAAATTTTTTCTTAATGGTTAAGGCGGCTACTAAAATGGCAGAGTATTGGCTGTCATTGATCGCGTACGATCTGTGACCTCTCATTTTGCTCATGTCTACGAACGTCTTTATCTTCACTATATCAATTCGTGTTGGAGAAAGAGTCTGCACATGTATCTTAGTAGTAATCACTGTATTTTTTACTGCGTCGTAGGTTTCTAAGAATAATTCACTGTGGCCGAACATCCCCCCCAACTCAGAATCAACCTGCGTCACGACATGTTGGCCTGGGGCTACGACCAGTGAGGGATCAAAGGCTGAGTGCAGCGGCCCGTGCATTCTCTGGACCGCCCTCGCAGATGCCTTCATCCGCATAAGACCGGCCCGCGAATCCGGAGATCTCACACCGGGATGCGAGCGCCCTTTCGTAGACGCGGGGCCGGAGGGCGCATCTTGCTTTACTTGCCGCTGGGCGGTGCCGGCGAGGACGCGGTTGATCGGCGCCTCCAATTGCGGGTAGCCGCGCTGGTTGACCCCGATTTGAGTGAAGCCCATCTCCTTGTACCAGCGCGTCAGGTGGCCACTACCCTTGTCCTGCGCCGCCAGCATCACCTTCGACTTGCCGAATTGCAGGCCGGTCTTTGCCGCCGAGGCAACCAGCATCCGGCCGATGCCGTGCCCGCGCTGGGTCTGGTCGACGCCGAGATCGGTGACTTCGACGGCCCTCTTGTCCCGCGCATGCACCATGACTGAGCCGACCTGGCGCCCGCCGGCGCCGGCAGTGACGCGATAGCTGCCCGCACCGACGCTGATCGGCGGCGAAATCCGCACCGGCGCCGACGGCTGCGCCGCAACGGACGGCATCTTCGCTTGCGCCGCGACGCGGTGAGCGGCGGCATGCCGGCCGAGGCGGTCGGCTTCGGCTTCGAGGGCGTGGTCCTGCACGACCGCGAGCTCGGAGCCGAGCGGGTTCTTCACGCGGCCGGCGCGCTGCTGCACGACATGCGCCAATTCGTGGCCCAGGAGTTGCTGGCCGTGCACGCTGTCGGGCCGATAGCGGCCGGGAGCAAAATAGATGTCGGTGCCCATTGTGAAGGCGATGGCGCCGATACGCTCCGCCTGCGGCCCGACATGCACGCGCACAGCCGAGAAATCGGCGCCAAGGGCAGCCTCCATCTTGCTGCGCACCGTTTCGGGCAATGGCTTGCCGCCGCCCGCAGCGAGCCCGAGCTGCCCGGCCTCGACCGCGAACGCGCCGCCGGACCCGTGCCGCTGCACCGCTCCCGGCTGCCCAGTAAAAGTCGGCGGCGGACCCGGCGGCCGCGCCGCAAAGGCTGGCGTCGGAGGCCCAGGTAAGCGGCTCGCGAGAGCGCTTGCCGGCGGACGCGCCGCGAAGGCGGCCGCTGGCGGCGGCGCGGCGCTCCTGGCCTGGATCGGCGGCGGCGCCATTATCTTCGGCTGGAGCGACGGCGGCAGTTTTGGCTGACCGCCGAGAAACGACCCCTGGATCACCTTTCCGGTCATGATCCACCCCCTCCTGGTCCCGATTTTGCCGCTCGACCGACGGCGCCGGCCGCACCGCTCCCACGGCCGCTGGCCATCTCCGCTTTCGGCTCCTTCGCGGCGAAGCCGGACCGGGTTGCCGCGCTGCTTCCTGCCCCATCATCCGCGGCCCCGGGCGCCGCAGCGGGCGCCGCGGGGCGGCGCTCGCTAAACATGCCGCGCTGCATCGACGTGCCGCCCATCTGCAATTTCTGCCACGGCACAAACTTGTCCTCGGGCAGCCCCGCCTGGGCGCGGAACGCGGCGATCGGCTGGTAGGTGCCGGAAAAGTTGCTCCACCACGCCATCTGGCCGCGCTCGAAGCGCGTGGTGCCGGCATAAACCACCGGCCGGCCACCGGCCATCTGCGCGTGCGCCAGCTTGGCGCTGACCAGGAGCGGCCGGCTGCGCGGCTTGTCGCCGTGGATGCGGACAAAGTTGAAGGTCCCGGTCGGCGGCCAGTTCGTCTGCCGCTCGGCCGAGCGCACCTGATATTTCCCGTCGGGCCGCGCCACCAACTCCTCGGCCACCGCCCGCGGCGGCGCCGGGGGGCGCAATACCCGGGCATGCGGCGCGAACACCGCCTCCGCCCCGGCCCGCTGCAATGCGCGAGCCGGCGCTTTCCCACCCGGCCAGACGGGTGGCGGGATGGCCTTCGGGCTGTGCTGGTGGCTCATGCCGGCCGACCGTCGAAGTTGTAAACCATACCGATCAAGGGCTGCTTATAGCACAATCTGCAGGCAAGGCGAAATTTTGCCGAGCGACCGCCTTCCCTTCGCGCCGGCGAGATCCGCTTCAGCGGGGCGTTCGCGGGTCGACCGCCGGCTGGTGCTCGAACACGTCAAGACCGGCAACCGGAGGATTCCTGAAGTCGGCCTACGGCAAGGCGCGGGGCGACGCACTACGCTTGGCGCTTAATCTCGAATTTCTTTGGTGGGCCGGCAAAGACGATTTCGCGCCGCCGCCGGATAATATCAGCACGCGCGCTTTTGCGGCCGCGGCGACGCTGGTCGACGAATACTTCATGCCGATGGCCAGCCGCGTCTATGGCGATGCGACGGCGGGCGAGGACGAGCGCAACGCTGCGATACTAGCGCGTTGGATCTTCGATGAATGCCCGGCAGAGGTCCATGTACGGCACTTGCAGCGTAACGTCCGGCTGCCCGGGCTCCGTACCGCTGGAAAGATAAAGAAGGCCGCTGACGAGCTTGTCGACGCAGACTGGCTTCGGTCCCCGCCTCGCAAGCCCGAATTTACGCCCGGGCGCGTCCCGATCGTCTACACGGTCAACCCCAAGATCTGGATCTGACATGCCCTACTGGTCGGAATTATTCGCCACGCTGTCGAGGGGTGTTGACACTTCTGACGCTTCGGACACATCGAGCAAAACCGCCAAAAACGGTGCCGACTCTGGTTACGACACCTCTGCGACACTCAGGACGCGGGACCCATTCGGAAGTGTCACGCAACCGTCACCGGAACCATTGACACAAGAAACCAGGCAATCCGCGGATTTCGAACGAAGTGTCCAAAGTGTCCGAAGTGTCGAGGGGTCGCTGGTGTTCTGCGACTTCGAGACCGTCAATCGCGGCGGTTGCGATCTCGGCGATGCGGGCGCATGGCGGTACGCTTCGGATTCGCACACCGAGGTCCTGTGTTTCAGTTACCGGGCGAGCGGCGAAGATCATGTATGGGTCCCCGATATGGGCCTGACCGGCGCACTCGTCTCGCTCGCCGCCGATCCGGAAATATGCTTCGTCAGCTTCGCCGGTTTCGAACCGATCGTGTGGCAGTTGCTCATGGTCGATCGGCACGGGTTTCCGCCGATCCCGACCGAACGATGGATCGACCTGCGGGCCGTCTGCAGCTATCTCGCTCTGCCGCGCAAGCTTGAGAAAGTCCTGCCGGTACTCGGGTTGCCGGTCGTTAAAGACGTTTCCGGCCAGCGGCTGATCAGGCGCCTTTCAAAGCCTGATCGGAAGGGCGTCTATCCCGAAATTACGCCGGAGGTTTTGCAGCGGATCATCGCCTATAATCGCGTTGACATGCACGCCGTCGACGCGCTCTACGCGGCGGCCGGGACCTTGCCCGACGCCGAGCGACTGGTATGGGTGCTCGATCAACAAATCAATACTCGCGGCGTCTGGATCGACACCGACTTTGTGATCGCGGCCAAAGCCATTGCGGACATGTCGATCGGTGAGGTTCTCGAAGAATTCGATCAGCTGACCGGCAGCGATGGCCTGACCCCACACCAAATCGAGAAAACGCGCGGGTGGTTAGCCGAGCGCGGATTAGCTCTGCCGAACCTGCAAGCCAATACGGTTGAGGAAGCTCTTGAATCCATCGAGCTGCCCGATGACGTGCGCCGGGCGCTTGAAATTCGACAAATTGTGGGCGCGACTTCGTTAAAGAAACTCGACGCGATGCTCGCCTGCGTCGGCGCTGATGGTCGCGCCAGGGGGTTATTGCAGTATCATGGCGCCCGAACCGGCCGCTGGTCGGGACAGCTGATCCAGCCGCAGAATTTTCCGAGGCCGATCCTCGAAAAGATGCCGGATCCGGAGGATCTCGTAACTGCCATTAAGACCGGCGCCCTCGATGCGT
>Ga0306920_100002146_pt1 | contig 24828 bp, 19 predicted proteins | sample flu12Cox44000170_FD_204666 | JGI IMG/M metagenome (GOLD analysis project Ga0306920, IMG submission 204666) | Lab enrichment of tropical soil microbial communities from Luquillo Experimental Forest, Puerto Rico - flux4day.12C.oxic.44.000.170 (v2)... | ecosystem: Environmental > Terrestrial >...
GCGGTGATTGCCGCGCTCGCCTCGATAAACTATGCTCTTTCCGGCCAAGCATCCTGAACCTCGGGAGCGGCAAGGGCCATTAGGATTTTAGCTACGCCGCTTGTGGATCGCGGCTTAAAACGCTCGCGGGTGGGCAGGAATCAAACGAGTAGAGGGCCTTCGATGACCCGTCGCTTTTTGCGCAAAAAGGGAAATCGCAACTGGCGCGCGCCGCGACGCCCATGCTATAAATAACACAGTACCCACGATGGACAGCTCGGACCAGAAACAGCGCGGCTCTTCAACCTCACCGGAAAATCCGGACTCCCTGCTATCCTCTCCCACCGGTTCGGCGAACGTATCTGCCGGCGTTGCCGGCGGCGCCGCATCCTCCGCCAACACGCTCCGCAAAGAGATCCGCGTCTGGACGCGCGACCTGCTCATCGCCATCGGCCTCGCGCTGGTCATCATCGTGTTTCTCTATCAGCCGGTGAAAGTCGAAGGCACCAGCATGGCGCCGCTGCTCTCCGACCAGGAGCGCATCTTCATTAACAAATTCGTTTACCGCTTCGAGCCCATTCAGCGTGGCGACGTCGTGGTTTTCTGGTATCCCTTGGATCACACCAAATCATTCATCAAGCGGGTTGTCGGCCTGCCCGGCGAGACCGTGGAGATTCGCCAGGGCGTGCTTTACGTCAACGGAAAGGTCATTCCTGAACCGTACGTGCCGCCGCAATATGAAGACAACAGCGATTACCCGGCCCTGGTAGTACCCAAGGAGCAGTTTTTTGTCCTCGGGGATCACCGCATCAGCTCCAACGACTCGCGGGTATTCGGCCCCGTTCCGAGCCATTACATTTACGGCCGGGCCGTTTTTGCGTACTGGCCGGTGGATCATTTCGGCTCGCTCGAGAGCACTGAAGCGAGCAGCAAATAAACGTCGATGTGCGTGAGAACCCAAGGAGGCTCCACTGACAGAAGTCCAGCACCGACCCGCGACCCTCGCGCTGGAAGACGGGCGCCTTTTTAACGGCCTTGCCGCTGGCGCCATCACGCGCCGCGGCGGCGAAGTTGTTTTCAACACCAGCCTCACCGGTTACCAGGAAGTTTTCACCGACCCCAGTTACACGGGCCAGATTGTCTGTCTCACTTACCCGCACATTGGCAATGTTGGCGCGAATCCCGAAGACGAAGAGTCCGCGCGCCCGTACATCGAGTCGCTGATTGTCCGCGAATTCTCGCAAATCTCGTCGAATTGGCGGTCTTCGGAAAGCGCGCAGCTTTACCTGAACCGCCACAAGATTCCTGTCATTTGGGACATCGATACACGCGGGCTGGTGCGCCACATTCGGAACGTCGGGGCGCTGCGCGGCATCGTTTCGACCGACGGCACACCCGCTGACCAACTCGTTTTCGAGGCCAAGCAGTTGCCCAAAATGGCCGGCCAGGAGCTTGCCAGCCAGGTGACCTGCGGGAAACCCTATGGCTGGGAAAAAGGCTCGGTCGAAGTGGCGATTTCGCCGTGGTCGGAGCAAATGCGTGTGTCCGACGCGAAGCCTGACCCTTCTAAGCATCACGTGTTGGCCTTCGACTACGGTATCAAGCAGAACATTCTGCGGCTGCTCGTGGATCACAACTGCGACGTATGGGTCGTGCCAGCGCAAACTTCCGCCGAAGATGCGCTAGCCTTGAAGCCCGACGGCATCTTTCTCTCGAACGGCCCCGGTGATCCGGAGCCGATCGGCTACGCCATCGAAACGATTCGCAAGATGATCGGCAAAGTGCCCATCTTCGGGATTTGTCTCGGCCATCAGCTTTGCGGCCTGGCCCTCGGCGGCAAAACCTTCAAGCTGAAATTCGGCCATCACGGCTCGAATCATCCGGTAAAGAATCTTCTCACCGAACAGGTGGAAATCACCGCGCAGAACCACGGTTTTGCCGTGGACCCCGATTCGCTTCCTTCGCGCGATGTGGAAATAACGCACGTCAACCTGAACGATCACACCAACGAAGGCATGCGCCACAAAAAAGCGCCGCTGTTTAGCGTGCAGTATCACCCGGAGGCCTCGCCGGGGCCGCACGACTCGCATTATTTGTTCACGCAGTTCACGGGCATGATGAAGGAATGGCGTCAGCCCGGGAGCTCTCGAAAATGATGAGGTTGTGTTCTTGCGTTTGGTAAATTGCGACCTAGACCGCTCTCGTCGACGTGACTTTGCCATCCCAAGCGAAGTGGGTGATTGCCTTTCGGTCGGAAGCGGTGAGACTCCGGAAACTGGGGACAGACGATTTGCCTAAGCGGAAAGATATCAAGAAAATTTTGATCATCGGCTCCGGCCCGATCATCATCGGCCAGGCCTGCGAATTCGACTATTCCGGTGCGCAGGCGTGCAAGGCCCTGCGTGCCGAGGGTTACGAAGTCATCCTGGTCAATTCCAATCCCGCGACCATCATGACCGATCCGGAGCTGGCCAAACGCACCTACATCGAGCCGCTCACGCGCGAATATCTGGAAGAAATCATCGCCAAGGAAAAGCCTGAGGCGCTCCTACCCACGGTTGGCGGGCAGACGGCATTGAATCTGGCCGTCGAGCTCTCGGAAAGCGGCGTCCTCGAAAAACACAAAGTGGAAATGATCGGCGCATCGCTGCGCGCCATCAAAGTAGCCGAAGACCGCCTGTGGTTCAAGGACGCTTGCCGTAAAATCGGCCTCGAAGTTCCCGCGTCCGCATTGGTGAACAACGCGAAAGACGCGCTGCGCCTTTGCGACCAACTGGGCTTTCCCCTGGTTATTCGCCCGTCGTTCACGCTTGGCGGTACCGGTGGCTCCATCGCCTACAACAAAGAGGAATTTGCCGAAGCGATCTCACACGCGCTGGATCTCAGCCCCGTCCACGAAGCCCTGGTCGAGGAGTCCGTGCTTGGCTGGAAGGAGTTCGAGCTCGAAGTCATGCGCGATTTCCGGGACAACTTCGTGGTCATTTGCTCGATCGAGAACTTCGATCCCATGGGCGTTCATACCGGCGACTCCATCACCGTTGCTCCCGCGCAAACACTGACGGACAAGGAATATCAGCGCATGCGCGACGCCGCTGCGGCCATCATCCGCGAGGTAGGCGTCGAAACTGGCGGATCAAACGTACAGTTCGCCATCAATCCGGAAAACGGCCGCATGGTCACCATCGAGATGAACCCGCGCGTGTCGCGCAGCTCGGCGCTCGCCAGCAAAGCCACCGGCTTTCCCATCGCCAAAATTGCCGCGCGTCTCGCCGTTGGCATGAGCCTTGACGAAATCCCCAACGACATCACGGAAAAGACACCGGCGTGCTTCGAGCCCACCATTGACTACGTCGTGGTGAAGATCCCGAAATGGCAGTTTGAGAAATTCCCCGGCGCGGACAGCACGCTCGGTACGCAAATGAAATCGGTCGGCGAGGTGATGGCCATTGGCCGAACGTTCAAGGAAGCGCTGCAAAAGGGCATTCGTTCGCTCGAACCGAGCACGCCCTGGCGCGCGCCTGCCGAAACCCCCGACTCTCTCCTCCGTGAAAAATTGGCCACGCCGCGTCCCGATCGCATCTATTGGCTGCTCACCGCGATGGAGCGCGGGCTGCACGCCGAGGAAATCTGCGAGCTCACGAAGATCGATCCGTGGTTCATTCACCAGATTGCAGAGTTGACCGACATGAATCGCCGGGCGGCGAGCGTCACGGTCGAAACGGCTTCAAAAGATTTGCTGCGGGAAGTGAAGCGCCATGGCGCAAGTGACGAACAACTGGCGCAGATTTGGCGGAGCACCCCCGCTTCGGTGCGCCTGCAGCGCGCTCGTTACGGCGTCGCACCGGTGTTCAAGCGTGTGGACACTTGCGCGGCGGAATTTGAATCCTTTACCCCGTATCTCTACTCGACGTACGAAGATGAGGACGAGTCCGACGCCCAACCGCGTCCGAAAATCATGATTCTGGGCAGCGGCCCCAACCGCATCGGGCAGGGAATTGAATTCGACTATTGCTGCTGCCATGCCTCCTACGCTTTGCACGAAGACGGGTTTGAGACCATCATGGTCAATTGCAACCCCGAGACCGTTTCCACCGACTACGACACTTCGGACCGCCTGTATTTCGAGCCGCTGACGCTCGAAGACGTGCTGGCCATCGTCGAACGCGAAAAGCCTCAGGGCGTCATCGTGCAATTCGGAGGGCAAACCCCGCTGAATCTTGCTCTGGAATTGAAGCGCAATGGCGTGCCCATCATCGGTACAGCGCCGGAATCCATTGATCTTGCGGAAGACCGCAGGCGCTTCGGCCGCTTGCTTGAAGAATTGAGAATTCCGCAGCCGCGCAACGGCACGGCGTTGATCCCCGAAGAAGCCGCGCGGGTGGCTGCTGAAATCGGCCTCCCGGTTCTGGTACGTCCCAGTTACGTGCTGGGCGGCCGGGCCATGGTCATCGCCTATGACGTCAACACCGTCCAGGACTATGTGGCGCAGGCCGCTCTGATGGGCCCCGCGCGACCCGTGCTGATCGATCAGTTTCTCGAGGAAGCCACCGAGGTGGACGTGGACGCTCTTGCCGATGGCACCGACGTAATCATCGGCGGCATCATGGAGCACATTGAAGAAGCCGGAGTGCATTCCGGCGACTCCTCTTGCGTGCTTCCTCCGGTAAGCCTGACGCCGGCCGTTCTTGACACCATTCGCGAGTACACGCGCCGCTTGGCGCTGGCGTTGAAGGTCGTCGGCTTGATGAACGTGCAGTACGCCATTCAGCGCGACACCGTTTACGTGCTGGAGGTGAATCCCCGCGCCTCACGCACCGTTCCCTATGTGAGCAAAGCGACGGGCGTGCCGCTCGCGAAGGTCGCAGCGCGGCTGATGGCCGGGAAAAAGTTGGCAAGCATGGACCTGCCCGTGGTCAAGAACAACGGTGTAGCCGAAATCGCCGTGCGCGAATTTTATTCCGTGAAATCGCCTGTTTTTCCGTTTAACAAATTCCGCGGGGTGGACACGATTCTAGGACCGGAGATGCGCTCCACCGGCGAAGTCATGGGCATTTCGACCTCCTACGGTCAGGCCTTTGCCAAGGCGCAACTCGCTGCCGGGCAGCGTTTGCCCCGCAAAGGCACGGTGTTCCTCAGTGTAAACGACCGCGACAAGAAGCACTTGGGCGCGCTCGGCAAAGAACTTGCTTCTCTCGGTTTTCGCTTGCTCGCCACGCGTGGCACGGCTGCGGCTCTCGAAGCCGCCGGGATTCAGGCGGAGCCCGTGTTCAAGGTCAACGAAGGCCGCCCCAATATCGTCGACCTGGTCAAAACCGGAAAAATCGATCTGATCATCAACACGCCGCTCGGCCGCGAATCTTTCTATGACGAGAAATCGATCCGGCGAGCCGCAATTCGCTACAATATCCCCTGTATCACCACGCTGGCGGCGGCCAACGCAGCGGCGCGGGGCATTCACGCGCTCCACCAGCAGGGCATCGAAGTTGCCGCTCTGCAGGACTTGCACAAAGGGCAAGCCACCGCCTCCGGCGCGCCCGCATCAGGAGACTAGCTCATGGATTTCCCCGGTATTTTTCCCGCCTTGACCACTCCATTTGCCGGCGATGGCTCGGTTTCAGTGGCCGACTTGAAGCACAACATTCAGCAGTACAACCGCACGGGTGTGGCCGGGTATGTGGTGAACGGTTCCACCGGCGAGTCAGTGCTGCTTTCGAAATCGGAAATGGATGCAGTTCTGGTCGCTGTAAAGGAAGCAGCTTTCGGGGACAAGAAATTGATCGCGGGAACGGGCGTGGAATCGACGGCGGAAACCATTGAGCGCACCAAGCGGGCCGCCGAACTTGGCTACGATGCAGCGCTTGTCAAAACGCCGTATTACTACAAACCAGCCTACAAGCCGGAAGTGTACTTTGCGCATTACCGCCGCATCGCGGATGCCTCCCCGATCCCGGTGTTGCTCTATTCGGTGCCGCAATTCACCGGAGTGGCGCTCGAACCCCCGGAAGTTGCAAAACTGGCCGAGCACCCGAACATTATCGGTATCAAGGAGAGCTCGGGAAACGTGCTGCGCGTAGCCGAAATTGTTGCCACCGTTTCCCCCCGCTTTCAAGTGCTTGTGGGCTCCGCGGCTGGCGTGTATCCCTCAATTACGGTTGGCGCGCGCGGAGCGATCCTCGCGCTGGCGTCCGCGTTACCGGAGAAGTGCGTCGCGCTATACGATCTGATCCGTCAGGGTGAGCAGGAAAAGGCGCGCGAACTGCACACCGTGATTCTGCGGGCCTCGAAGCTCGTCGTCTCAGAGTGCGGAATCGCCGGCGTAAAGTACGTCATGGACCAGCGTGGCTACCGCGGCGGCCTCCCGCGGCTCCCCCTCTTGCCGCTCCAGGATGAACAAAAGAAACGCCTTAACGCGTTCCTGGAGGCCCTCGAGCCGGCGGCCATGCGGGCCTGATTGGAGACAGCTGGAAGACTCTGCTTCGTTTTGCACCGGCGGTCAGAATGGAAACGCAAGCCGGAAATTGATGAGACGTTTTGTCGCGGAGTTCATCTAACCGCTCATGGATTGTCGCGCGCTCCCCTTCCACCAACTCCCGCACCAGCCCAACCTGTTCCTCGCTTATTTGGAGAAATTTGAAACCGTTAAGGCGTTCTACGCCCACCCTCCTACGATGCAGGCGGTGACCCGCGAGTCGAAGAAGCTGGACTACCCTGAGGAGCGCAGAGCGGCAGTCGCCGCGATTCTCAGCAAACAGAACGCGGCGCTGGGCGCGGGGACGGAAACGATTGCAACCTTGGCGCGGCTCGCGAAGGGAGCCGTCGCGGTGGTTTCCGGACAACAGGTGGGCCTGTTTGGCGGGCCGGCCTACGCCATTTACAAGGCACTGACGGCGATTCAGATTGCGGAGGAATTGACGCGTGACGGGATCGACGCGGTGCCGGTTTTCTGGATGGCTACTGAAGACCACGATTTGGAGGAAGTTCGGCACACGAGCTGGTTCGAAGCGGGAAAGCTGATCCGGTTCGAGCTGCCCGATGGAAATGAAGAGGGAATACCGGTCGGGCGGATTTCGCTAGGCGCGGTTGGCCAGCGCCTCGCGCGCGAGGCTGCGGGGCTACTGGAGAAAGACGGCGGTAACCTGCTTGCGCAATACGTGAGCGAAAGCTATCAAGCCCAGGAAACGTACGGCAGCGCGTTTGGGAAATTGTTTGCGCGGTTATTTGCCGAGCAGGGACTGATCCTGATGGATCCCTTGGATCGAGGGCTGCACCAGGTTGCCGCGCCGCTTTATCAACACGCGCTGGCGGAGCGCGACGCCCTCAATGAGGAATTGCTCGAGCGCGGAGAGGAATTGGAGCGGGCGGGATTCGGCACGCAGGTCAAAGTGACGTCCAAGAGCACACTGCTCTTCTACATGGGGAATAGGGCCAGGGAACCGATTTCCGCGAGCAACAAGAGTTTTCAGGCCGGCGACAAGAGCTGGGGGCGCGACGAGCTCGTGCATCTCACGCACCAGGAGCCAGAAAACTTCAGCCCGAACGCCCTGTTCCGGCCCGTCGTGCAGGATTACTTGCTTCCGACCGTGGCTTTCATCGGCGGGGCTGCCGAGCTTTCCTACATCGCGCAGTCGCAAGTGGTTTACGAGCATCTTCTGGGACGCATGCCGGTGATGCTCCCGCGCGCTGGATTTACGCTGGTGGATGCGAAGGCAAACAAGCTGCTCGGCAAATACGGATTGACCGTGGAAGAGGTCTGGGCAGGTTCGCAGGAATTGCGGCGCAAGATGGAAGGCGCATCGGTTCCCAAGTCCCTGTCGAAAGGTTTTGACCGGGACCAAAAACAGATCGCCAAGATGGTTGAACGGCTTGGAAAACAAATTGAGAAGCTCGACGCGACGCTGGCGGGCACCGTGGAAAGAACCAAGAAAGGAATTGATTTTCATCTCGAGCAGTTGCGGCAGAAGGCTGGCCGCGCACTGGACCAGAGGCTGGGTGTGCTTGCGTCGCACGAGCAGCACCTGGAATCGCTGTTGAATCCACACAAGGGTCTGCAAGAGCGAGAACTTTGCCTGCTACCACTTTTGGCGCGTTGGGGTGCGGACGGCTCGGGTGAACTGCAAAAGCTGTGTAGCGGCAAAACGCTGGGGCATCACTTCATCGTTTCCCTCCCATAGCCATTTCATCCAGGAAATCCTTTGCCGTCGTAGAAGTTCTGAAGACAAAGACCGCCGCCTGCCTTCACCAAGCGGGCCTCGCAGACTCCGCCCTGCGTAGATTTGGGCGCTAAAATATCGAGGGCGGAGAATCCATGCAGACATTGACTGTGAAAACGGAGCGGCGGACGCAGCTTTTGGACGTGACCGTCGAGGTGCAGAAGGCCGTGTCGGGGGCGAAAATCTCCAAAGGCATTTGCTACCTGTATGTGCCACATACAACGGCAGGGATTGCCATCAACGAATGCGCTGATCCGGATGTAGCCCGGGACATGGAAAGCGCGCTGGACCGGCTCATCCCCAAAACGGGGCCATACCTGCACGGCGAAGGCAACTCCGATTCGCACATAAAATCCGTGCTCGTCGGCGGCAGCCAAGTCGTATTTGTGGAAGACGGACGTCTAGCGCTCGGACGATGGCAAGGAATCTTTTTTTGCGAGTTTGACGGGCCGCGCGAACGAAAACTCATCGTGAAAGTTGTGCCAGACGCGAAGTGAATCTCCGCGCATGGAAATGGACGTCTTTAACCAATTGGTTGGTCCCCCGGACGCCCAGCAGACCGGAAACAACGGCGATGTTTGGCTGCCGCGACAGAAAACGAAGGGATTTCCGACGAATCCCGCTTGGCCCACGTGTGTACATCGTAGGGATGGGACTCCAGGACGACGGCAGCAACCACGTGCACATCACACGGAACGAAAGCAACGTCGTGGCCCGGACCATCTGGGCAACTCATTTCGGCGGATGCGGCCCGCCCGGATTGACGCTCGAAGTGCGAGGCAGCTCGGGAAGCAGTGAGCTCATCCTGATTGATTTGGGTTGGCGGCGAGTAGCGCATACCGCCGGCCTCGTGGCCTTTGTAGGGAGAAGAGTCTGTGGATGTGTCGCTAGGGAGGCTGCAGCCCAAGCAAGGATGAACCTCAGGGCAAGCAAAAGGACGGCCGCCCACGCGAGAGCTTCCAGCAGACGTTGCGTGGGCCGTCGCAGGGTTTCCAAGCCGGTCTCAACGTGGGTTCAGGGTCTGTGCTAGAGTTTTTGTACCATGAAAAGGCTCGGAATTTACGTGCAAGTGCCGTTCTGCCAGACGAAGTGCACCTATTGCAATTTTCACACTGGAGTGGTGGCGAAGGAGCGGTTTGCGCCGTACGTGGAGGCGGTACGCAAGGAGATCCGGCAGCACCCGCAGTTGCTAGGTGAGGCCGGCGTGGACTGGCAAGGGTGCTCGGGCCGAGGCACGGCCGCGCCCCTACACGGAGAAAACGGGCCAACGGTAGCAGCGCCTGGAGTATTCGCTGTGGACACGGTTTATTTTGGGGGTGGAACTCCGAGTCTGCTCGAAGCGGCCCACTTGAAGGAAATCCTGGAAGAGCTTCGGCAAACCTTCCAAACGGCGTTTGAAGAGGTGACGTTGGAGGCCGACCCGGAGACCGTGGAAACGGAAAAGGCCGCGGCGTGGGTGGCGGCGGGAATTAACCGGGTGAGTTTTGGCGTGCAGTCGTTTTCGGACGAAGAACTGAAGGCCACAGGCCGGATGCACCGGCGGGCGGATATTTATCGGGCGGTGCCGATTCTCGGCGCGGCGGGGATTCGAAACAGCAGCTTCGACTTGATCGCGGGATTGCCACATCAGACAAGAGAAAGTTGTAAGGAATCGCTCGCGGAGTTAGTTGCGCTAGCGCCGGAGCATGTGTCGGTGTATTTGCTGGAGGTGGACGAGGGGAGCCGACTGGGGAAGGAGCTGCTGGGGGGTGGAACCCGCTACCGGGCGGCGGCGGTGCCGAGTGAAGACGAGATGGCGGAGTTTTACGAAATGGCGCAACAAACGCTGGGCGCAGCGGGGTATCACCACTATGAAATCTCGAATTGGGCGAAGCCGGGGTTTGAATCGAAGCACAACTTGAAGTACTGGCGGCGCGAACCATATCTGGGCTTCGGGGCCGGTGCGCATTCATTTTCGGGCAGCCAACGCTGGGCGAACGCCCATGACGCAGCGGCGTACGTGGGCGCGATCGAGCGCGGGCGATTGCCGGTGGAGCAGCTGGAGACGGTGACAGCGGAGCAAGCGTTGGATGAGGAATTGTTTCTAGGATTGCGGCAGTTGGATGGAATTGACGTGGGACGGATTGAGAGAGAATACGGAGTCGCGCTCGACGGGCGACTTGAACCGCTGGCCGCCGCGGGGTTGGTGAAACGAGATGGAGATGTCGTGCGTTTAGCGGAAGAGAGACTGAGTGTATCGAACGAAGTGTTCGTCGAACTGATGAAATAGAGAAGCGGTGAAAATCCAAAGAGGTAAAGAAAAGACATGAGCTATACAGTGGCGAAAGGGAATCAGCGAGTCGATCCGGACGAAGTCAAAGCCGTGGGCAAGGCCCCGGAAGGCGTCGTGGATTTGCGAAGCGACACGGTGACGAGGCCGACGGCGGAAATGCGGCAAGCGATGGCCACAGCCGAGGTGGGCGACGACGTTTACGGCGAGGATCCCACGGTCAACAAACTGGAGAAGCGCGCAGCGGAGATTTTTGGAAAAGAGGCGGCGCTGTTTGTGCCCACTGGATGCATGGGAAATTTGATTTCCATCAAGATTTGGACGCATCACGGCAGTGAAGTGATTTGCGAAGAGCGCAGCCACGTGAATCTGTACGAGCTGGCGTCGATGTCCGCGATTGCTGGATGTATGCCGCGAGCGGCTCGCGGGGAAGACGGGATTCTGACTTGGGAGGAGATCAAGGCGGTGATCCGTCCGAAGATTTATTACGACTCTCAAACGGCGCTCGTGTGTCTAGAGAATACCAGCAACATGGCGGGCGGAACGGTGTATCCGACCGACCGCGTGAACGAGATTTGCGACGAGGCGCACAAACTCGGGCTCAAGGTGCATTTGGACGGCGCGCGGATCTTCAACGCCGCAACAGCGCTGGGAGACCACGTCGCGGTGATGACGAAAAGAGTGGATTCAGTGATGTTCTGCCTGTCCAAAGGATTGGGCGCGCCGGTGGGTTCGATCGTGGCAGGATCGAAAGCGTTTCTGGAGAAAGCAAGGATTTACCGAAAGATGTTTGGCGGAGGGATGCGTCAGGCTGGCGTGATTGCCGCGGCAGGCCTGATTGCGCTCGAGAAATCGCCGGCGCGGCTGCACATCGATCATGAGAACGCCAAGTTGCTCGCGGAAGGGATTGCGCAAATTCCGGGTCTGAAGATTGACCCACAGAAGGTGCGGTCGAACATCGTGATTTTTGATTGCGCGCAAGCTGGGATGACCGCCGTGGAATTGTGCGACGCGGTGCATGCGCAGGGCGTGTGGGCACAAGACACGGCACTTTATTCGGTCCGTGTGGTGACGCATTGTGACGTGGACCAGCCCGGATGCGAGCGGGCATTGGCGGTATTGAAGGAAGTGGTGACGAAGAGGAGAAAGGCGGGGGCATGAGCGTAAGGACGGTGGCGATTCTCTCGGGAGCCGTGGTTTGTTTGCTGGTCGCACAAATGGCCAGTCGCGGGCAGACGCCACTCGAGAGAAACAAAGGCAATACCCCGGCGCCAACCATCGAAGAGGCGAAAAAATACATCGAGAAGGGGGAAACCGAGTTATTTGAGCTGGGCATAAAAGCCTCGCGGGCGTCCTGGGTCCAAGAGAATTTTATTACCGAGGATACCGAGAAGATCGCCGCCGATACGAACGAAGTGCTGAACACGGCAAGCGCGAAATACGCGAGGGAAGCGCACCGATTTGACGGATTAAAGCTCGAGCCGGAACTTGCACGCAAGCGCCTGCTGCTGGAGCTGGCGGCGGGATTTCCCGCGCCGAACGATCCGAAAGCACAAAAAGAGCTGGCGGACATCCTGGCGTCACTCGACGGCGATTATGGAAAAGGAAAGTGGTGCTCGGATGGGGGAAAGGGAAAGTGCCTGGACGTTACGGCGGTGGGGAAATTGATGGCAGAAAGCCGCGACCCAGGGGAACTGAAGCGCGCCTGGGTGGGATGGCATGCGATCGGCGCGCCGATGCGGCGGCGGTATGCGCGGATGGTGGAGCTCGGAAACGCGGGCGCGCGGGAGCTGGGGTACAGCGACGTGGGAGCGCTGTGGCGTTCAAATTACGACATGCCCCCGGATGATTTTGCAAAAGAAGAAGACCGGCTCTGGGAGCAGCTAAAACCGCTGTACTTGTCGCTCCATGCCTATGTCCGCGGGCAACTGCGGAAAAAGTACGGTAAGGATCTGGTTCCTGCGGACGGGCCGATCCCGGCACATCTGCTGGGAAACATTTGGAGCCAGGAGTGGAACAACGTTTATTCGCTGATGGATTCGCCAAAGCCGGCGCAGAGCTATGACTTGACCAAGATCTTGCAGGACCGGAAGACGGATGCGCGGGGCATGGTGAAATACGGCGAGAACTTTTTTGTTTCGCTCGGGTTTGCGCCGCTTCCGCCGACATTCTGGGAGCGCTCGCTGTTTACAAAGCCGGCCGACCGCGACGTGGTGTGCCACGCCAGCGCCTGGGACGTCGATTCGAAAGAGGACGTGCGGATCAAGATGTGCATCCTGATCACCGAAGAGGACTTTCGGACCATTCACCACGAGCTGGGGCACAACTTTTACCAGCGGGCGTACATGAATCAGTCGCCGCTGTTTCAAAATAGCGCGAACGACGGATTTCACGAGGCGGTGGGCGACACCATCGCGCTCTCGGTGACGCCCGAGTATTTGAAGAAGATCGGGTTGATCGAGACCGTGCCTCCGGCTTCGGGGGACATCGATTACTTGCTGCAGCAGGCGCTCGAGAAGGTGGCGTTCCTGCCGTTTGGCTTGCTGGTGGACAAGTGGCGGTGGGAAGTGTTCAGCGGGCAGGTGAAGCCGGAAAATTACAACCAGGCGTGGTGGGAGCTGCGGAGAAAGTATCAGGGCGTCGCACCGCCGGTCGAGCGCGCGGAGGCGGACTTTGATCCCGGCGCGAAATACCACGTACCAGCCAACGTTCCTTACGCGCGATATTTTCTAGCGCGGATTCTGCAGTTTCAGTTCCACCGGGCTCTGTGCAAAGAAGCGGGGATTACCGGACCGCTCGATCGCTGCTCGATTTACGGCAACCAGACAGCCGGGGAAAGGTTGAACCAGATGCTCTCCATGGGACAGAGCAAACCATGGCAGGACGCGCTGGAAACGCTGACGGGACAAAAGCAGATGGATGCGACCGCGCTGGCGGATTATTTTGCGCCGCTGAAAACCTGGTTGGATGAGCAGAACAAGGCAAAGGGGTATCCCGCGGGATGGTGAGAAAAAAAGTTCCAAGCCCCAGCTTATAGCGGTTCGCAGAAACCGAAACAGAAGGCCCTCGAGTCAACAAACACGACAAAAAGCAGATTCCGCCGCCACAACGGGTGCGGCCTTGGAGGGAAGAAGTCCAGCGCCTTCCTAGCCCGACTACCAGGAGTTTCCGGGGAGAGGGAAGCGTCGTTCAAGTTAGCGGGCCAGGATGTTTGAGGTAGCGGTCGATGATGGCATCTGCGGTGCGGTAAACGAACGCGAGGATCGTGGGCGTGGGATTGGCGGAGGCGTTTTGCGGGAATGTAGAGCCGCCGAGGATGAAAAGATTGGGCAATTGCCAGTGCTGGAGATAGGGCGAGACGACGGAATGGGCGGGTGAGTCTCCCATGATCGTGCCGCCCTGGACATGCGTGGAGTTGTAGCGGGTGGCGTCGTAAGAGCGCAGGCCTGGAAAAGCATTGATCTCTCGCGCGCCCATGGCACGGGCGAGTCGAACGGCTATCGGCGTGACGAACTCGGCCATTCTGCGCTCGTTGTCGCGCCAATTGAGGGTAAGGCGGAGGAGGGGGTCGCCAAGCGTGTCCTTGTAGACGGGGTCGAGGTCCATGAGATTCGTTTTGTAGGCGAGGTGCTCTCCCGCGAAACCGATGGTCGCGGTGCGGTCATAGAAGAAGACCGCAGCTTTCTTCCAATCCGAACCCCAGGTGGCTTTGACGGAGTTTGGCAGCACCCCGAAGGATCCGATGGGCTGAAATCCGTAGCCGCGCGCCCCGAAGTAACCGCCACGAAGGAAGTTCAGCGACGAGCGATCGAGATCGTCGCGGTCATAATCGCTGAACAGAAATCCAGCCGAGCCGGAGCCCATGAAGCGGTTAAGCGGTTGATCAAAGAAGGCGGTGGCTGCAGGAACGGTGACCTGGTGCGTGAGATTGCTGCCGACCGTGCCGCGGCCCGTGGCCGGATCGTAGGGTTCGCCGATGCCAGAGAGGAGCAGGAGACGCGTGTTGTTGAAGGTCCAGGAGGCGAGGAAAACAACAGAGGCGGGCTGAAACACTTCCTGGCCTCGAGCGTCGACGTAGCTGACGCCGCGAGCAGCAAACTTGGGAGCAGGCTCAAAAAGGATGCGGCGAACCCGGGCTCCGGTGCGAAGAGAAACGTTCTTGCGCTTTTGAATGATCGGGAGGAGCAGGTTGGTGGGTTGCGCTTTAGCCCCAACCATACAGCCAAAGCGGCCGCAAAAGCCGCAATAGGTGCAGCCACCGCGAGAAATGCCGTCAGGGTTGGTATAAGCGCGGCTGATGTTCGCGGAGGGCGCGGGATAGGGATGATACCCAAGCGATTTCGCGGCGTCGCGGAATAGCGCCGCAAAATAGGGAACTTTTGTGGGCGGCGTGGGATATTGCTCGCTGCGCCAGCCTTCAAAAATGTTGCCGCCGTCGATCAGCTGGCCGCGGATGTTGCCTGCCTGGCCCGAAGTTCCGAGCAGTTTGTCGACGCGTGTGTAGTAAGGTTCCAGTTCGTCGTAGGTGATGCCCCAATCGCGAACAGCATGACCTTCGGGAAGAGCGTTCGCGCCATATCTTGCCGTGGTCTTCGACAGCAGCTCGAAGGAGTCGGGCAGAAAGCGGGGAACCTGAGCGTTCCAGTGCTCGCCAGAGCCGCCGACGCCAGCGCCCGGCAGAAAAGCTCCATGCTGGCGAAGGGGGACGGCGCTGCGGCTTCCGTCATGACGAAGCGTGACGGTCTCACTCGAGAGGTCTTGCATCATGCGGAGACGAATAGCGAAGTCGAGTTCGTCCATGTCGGTCGAGTAATCGGAGGATTGGCGCGAGGGACCGCGCTCCAGAACGACGACGGATAAGGAAGTGCGCGCGCCAAGTTCTTTGGCCATCAACAAGCCTGCCCAGCCACCACCAACAATCACGGCATCAACAGCGGGAAGCGTCTTCACGGCTCGTCCTCGCTCGGGCGAACCTTTGCGCCGGTCGCTTGGCGAAGACTGAGGGGTTTGGGGCGAAATGCCTGGCCGTAATACTTTTCGATCTCCTCGAGGTTGCTCATGCGCGGGCCGGGGAAGCCTACGAGCTGCCAGCCGAGCATACCGGCGTTCCCCCCGTGAATCGGATCACAGAACATTCCTTCAATGGTGTTTTGGCGGAGGAGAGAAAAGAACAGGGTCGATTCGATTTTGCCGAGAGCTTCGTCTTGCGCGGTCGGGGAGAGAAGATGAAAACCCTGCAGCCCTTTTAGACCCTCGCGGTAAATTTGCCGCGGCGTGGCCCTTCCCTGGTAGCCAAATTCGCGAGGAGCGTCTTCAAAGGGCGGCTGCGTGTAACGGAAACGATCGCGGCCGTAGGAACCCGCCAGCTGGCGGTCGATGAACACGGCCACGCCGGCTTCGCGCGCGCCCGGGCCGGAATCGTCGGATGGGAAAATGCGCGACGCAGCGGCAGCAACAATGAGGGCTTCGGTCTCCGTAAGAAAACGAAGCGGGATGCGGACAGGTCCCCGCTGCGCGGAAAGGAGTGAAGCTTTGCGATCGAGGGAATAAACGAGTACACCACCCAGGGTTGCGGCGGAAAGCGTAAGAAAGTGGCGGCGGCGCATGAGCGGGAGTGTAACAGAGGAACGGAGGCGAGGCACTCGGGGCAAGGTCGGGGCAAGGAACGTGCTATAAATGGTATTTAGGAGCGCTATAGGAAAAACAGATAGTGGAAGGGGAAGGTCGTGGAATTCGCGTTTACCGAAGAGCAACAACAGCTGCGCAAAAGCGTGCGGGAATTCGCGGAAGGCGAGATCGCACCCCACGTGATGGAGTGGGACGAGGCGTCGCATTTTCCTTTGGAGATTATTCCGAAGCTCGCCGAGATGGGGCTGCTAGGGGTGATTTTTCCGGAAGAATACGGTGGCGCCGGGCTCGGATACATCGAGTACGCGCTGGCGATTGAAGAGTTGGCGCGTGTGGACGGGTCGGTGGGCCTGATTGTGGCCGCGCACAATTCGCTATGCTCGAACCACATTTTCAAGTTTGGCACAGAAGCGCAGAAGGAAAAATATCTCGTGCCCCTGGCGTCAGGGAAGTCTATTGGGGCCTGGTCGTTGACGGAACCGGAAGCGGGTTCCGATGCAGGCGGGACGCGAACGACCGCCGTGCGCAACGGAAAGTGCTGGGTGTTAAACGGTGCGAAGACTTTTACGACGAACGGGTACTACGCGAATTATTGCGTAGCGATGGCGGTGACGGATAAGTTGAAAGGCTCGCACGGGATCAGTGCTTTCATCCTGGAAAAGGGCATGCCCGGGTTTAAACCAGGGAAAAAGGAAAACAAGCTGGGGATGCGCGCCAGCGATACTTCGGAAGTGATTTTCAGCGATTGCCACGTGCCGCAAGAGAATCTGCTGGGGCCCGAAGGCGAGGGTTTCACGGGCAGCTTGAAGATTCTGGATGGCGGGCGGATTTCCATTGCGGCGCTTGCGTTGGGCATGGCGCAGGGTGCCCTCGAAGCGGCCACGAAATACGCGAAGCAGCGGAAACAGTTCGGGCAGCCCATCGGCGACTTCCAGGCCGTGCAATTCAAGCTGGCGGACATGGCCACGCAAGTGGAAGCCGCGCGACTGCTGGTTTACCAAGCCGCGTGGCTGGCGGACAAAAACCAGGTTCGGTTCACGCGCGAATCAAGCATGGCAAAGCTGTTCGCCAGTGAAGTGGCGGTACGCGTGGCCAACGAATGCGTACAGATTCACGGCGGGTATGGCTTCATCAAAGACTATCCCGCCGAGAAATACTATCGCGACGTGAAGCTGTGCACCATTGGCGAAGGCACGAGCGAGATTCAGCGCTTGGTAATTGCACGGCAGCTCCTTGGGAAAAAGTAAGTAGCATACCCCGAAATACTGGGTGCCGCTTTCTTGCCTCGGCCGGCCATCGATGATGCTCGTCTCAAATTATCGGTCCTAACGATCTTCACTTCTAGCGCGGCGATCGAAACAGAGGGCCTTTCGCGGGCCGGCTTGCCGACGGCAGCCGCCGTTAGACGCTGCTGCTAACTTGGCCGCTAGCTGCCGTCGTGGCTCTTCCGCCCCCCGTTGGAAGGCCGGTCGGCGAAGCTTTGATGTTCCTCGGCGCGCTCTCCATCGGTCGGAGGTTCATGCAAAGGGAGTGCCTGACGAGCACAAGAGGCCGCAAGGAAACTTGCGCAATACGGAGCGGCTTTAAGTTTTGGGCTCCGGTCGCAAAATCGGGATAATAGGGGCGATGCCCTTAAGCCCTCGAAGAAAAATTCAGGGAAAATATGCCACCGCCCGTTGAGAATTGGGCTCGACGAGTGCAGGCGGGCGAGGTGCGCGCGATTTCGCGTGCAATCACCGCGATCGAGAATCACGCGCCGGAAGCAGAGGAGTTGTTGCGGCTGCTGTTCCCCCACACTGGAAAAGCGTATTTGACGGGCGTAACTGGCGCGCCGGGAACGGGAAAGAGCACGCTGGTGGACCGGCTGGCCGCGTTTCACCGAAAGAACCAGGCGCAAGTCGGTGTGATCGCGGTGGATCCGACGAGTCCTTACTCCGGTGGAGCGATTCTAGGTGACCGCATTCGCATGCAAGGACACGCCGCCGATTCCGGCACGTTTATCCGCTCGATGGCCACGCGGGGATTTCTCGGCGGGCTCGCGGGTGCGACCGCAGAGGTGGCCCTGTTGCTGGATGCCGCGGGGAAAAAGCACGTTCTGATCGAGACGGTGGGTGTGGGGCAGGATGAAATTGACATCGTGCGGCTGGCGGATTGCGTGCTCGTGGTGTTGGTGCCGGGGCTCGGCGACGACATTCAAAACATGAAAGCGGGCTTAATGGAGATTGGCGACATTTTCGTGCTGAACAAAGCGGACCGCGAAGGCGCGGACCGTCTGGAGCAGCAATTGCTCGCGATGCTTTCGCTGGTGATGCCGCACGACGGATGGCAACCGCCGGTGATTCGGACCGTTGCGACCGAGAACCAGGGAATTGAAGAGCTGGCCGCGGCCGTGAAGAAATTCGAAAAGCATTTTGAGGTGAGCGGGGAGCGCAAGCGGAAGCACTTGGAGCATTGGAAGAAACGGCTGGTGGAGCTGCTGGAATCACGGTTGCTCGAGCGCGCTCTGGGCGGTCGCGAAGGCGAAGCGCGGTTGGCGGAGTTGGCCGGAGAAGTGGCGGAGCGGAAGAAGGATCCCTTTACCGCGGTGAATGAGCTTCTGAAGCGCAGCGGACTCCAGAGTTAAGGAAGGGAGGAATATGGCGGAGAAGAGGGCGGGAGCGGGCCAGGGCAAGAACAACTCGGCCCACGCGGGCATCGGCATCATCGGCGGCAGCGGGCTTTACACCATGAACGGTTTGACGGGGACGCGCGAGGTCCGCGTCAAGACGCCGTTCGGCGAGCCTTCCGATGCCCTCGCGGTAGGAACGCTGGAAGGGAAGCACGTGGCGTTTCTGGCGCGGCATGGCCGCGGGCATCGCATCCTGCCAAGCGAAATTAACTACCGGGCGAACGTTTATGCGATGAAGCTGCTGGGAGTTGAGCGGATTATTTCTGTGAGTGCAGTGGGCTCCTTGAAAGAGGATTTGCGGCCGGGAGAGTTTCTCGTGCCCGACCAGTTTTTCGACCGGACAAAAAACCGCCAATCGACGTTTTTTGGAGACGGTCTTGTTGCCCATGTGAGCTTTGCGCACCCCACGTGCGGGCAATTGTCGAGTGTTTTGGCAGATGCGTGCGGAGGAGAAGCGGTGCAGGTGCATCGTCGCGGAACGTACGTCTGCATCGAGGGGCCGCAGTTTTCCACGCTAGCCGAGGCAGAGGTCAATCGGCACTTGCGGTTCGACGTTATTGGCATGACCAACCTGACAGAGGCCAAGCTGGCGCGCGAAGCCGAGATTTGCTACGCGACGATTGCGATGATTACGGATTACGACTGCTGGCATCCGGACCACGAATCGGTGACGGCCGCGCAGATCATCGCGACGCTCAACCAGAATGCCGAGAACGCGCAAAAAGTCCTGCGGGCGGCGGTGCGCGAGCTGCCGCCGGCGCGTTCCTGCAAATGCGGGGCAGCGCTAGGACATGCGCTGGTTACGGACTTGACGCTCGTGCCCACGCCCACCAAGAAGCGGCTGGCGGCCATTCTCAAAAAATACACTTCCTAGGAGATAAGCGTGTCGCTGCTCGTCGTAGGATCAGTTGCGTTTGATGCCTTGGAGAGCCCGTACGGCAAGGTGGACCGCGCCGTGGGCGGAGCGGCCACGTACTTTGCCGTGGCCGCCAGCTTCTTTACGCACGTAAACCTGGTCGGGATCGTCGGTGACGATTTCACCGAAGTGGATGCACAGGTTTTTCGTGGTCGCACGATCAACCTGGATGGACTTGAACGTGCTCCCGGGAAAACATTTTTCTGGGCCGGGCGGTATTCGCAGAATTTGAACGAGCGCGTGACGCTGGCCACGGAATTAAATGTATTTGCGGACTTCAAGCCCCGGTTGCCTGAACAATACCGAAACTCGCAGTACGTTTTCCTGGCGAATATCGCGCCGGAGCTGCAGCGCGACGTGCTGCATCAGGTCAAGAAAAAACCGAAGCTCACCGCGATGGACACCATGAACTACTGGATCGAGCGGAACAACGCGGAACTGCGCGAGACCCTGAAGCACGCCGACATTCTTATGATCAACGACTCGGAAACGCGCGAGCTTTCGAACGAACACAACCTGCTGCGCGCGGCTAAGCACATTTTCAAGATGGGGCCGAGCATCCTGGTGGTCAAACGAGGAGAGTACGGTGCGATGATGGTGGACAAGCGCGGCGTGTTTTGTGTCCCGGCGTTTCCACTCGAAGAGCCGCACGACCCTACGGGCGCGGGCGACAGCTTCGCCGGCGGATTTATGGGCTACCTAGCGGGCGCCAGGGATAGGAGCGACGCGTCGTTGCGGCGCGCCATGGTCTACGGTTCCGTGCTGGGGAGCTTCGCGGTGGAGAAATTCGGGCTGGACCGCTTGCGCCACTTGAAGCAAAACGAGATACACGCCAGAGCACGCCATTTTGCAAAATTGACGCAATTCAAATTGTAGGCAGATAAAATCACCCACAGGCGTGCTGGGGCGCCGGAACCATGCTCTCTCTGCGTGAAATCTTTTTGCGGTTGACGGTCGCGGCCGCGCTGGGCGCGATTATCGGCATCGAGCGCGATCTACGGCGCCGCCCCGCGGGTATGCGCACGAGTCTGTTTGTGTGCCTGGCGACGGCGCTGTTCACGATCCTCTCCGGCGAAATCGCTCGCCTGCTCGGCGATACCGGAAGCACCCGCATTGCGTCGAATATCGTTCAAGGCATCGGCTTCCTTGGCGCAGGCGCGATTTTACGCGAGGCCGGCGGCCGGGTTGGCATGACCACCGCGGCAACGATTTTTGTGGAAGCCGCCATCGGCATGGCCGCGGGCGGCGGACTATTCGCGGTGGCAACGTATACGACCGCACTGGCGCTGTTCGGACTAGTCTGCTTGGGATGGGTCGCGCAACGATTCGACTTAAAGTGCCGGCCAATGGTTTTTCGGTTCACCTCGAGCCATGCGGACAACGTGGCCACGGAGGTGCAACAATTGACGGCGCAAATGAAAGTCCCGATGCAGCGTTTTCGCGTGTCCATGGCGGGAGGGAACTCCATCGTGGAATTCGAGTCCGTAGTCAGCCACAGCCAGCAGGAAAGAATCGTCGCGCAGCTCAACCGCCAGGGGGTGATTACCGAAGTAACGTCAGTCGAAGGTAGCCACGAATGAGTGCAGGCAACGGGACTCCGCGAAAACCCAAGGCGCTGAAATCGGGCTCCCGGCTGGCGGTTTTTGCTCCGGCGTCGCCGGCAGACTCCGTGGAGATGATCGCCGGGCTCGCGGAACTGAGGCGGCAAGGGTTCGAGGTCGTCTCGAATCAAGGCAGCAAGCCCGAAGGCTACTTTGCGGGGCCGGCGCTGGACCGTATGAACGGGTTTCTTTCCGGCATTCAATCGGCCGAAATCGATGGGTTGATGGCCCTGCGTGGGGGCTACGGTTCGAATTACCTACTCGATTTTGAGCTCGACAAGCATCTGGAGAAGGCCAAGAGCGTAATCGGATTTAGCGACCTTACCACCTTGCAGATTTATCTCTGGCAGAAGCGTGGCTGGGTGACCTTTTACGGGCCTATGGTGGCCGCCGGGATCAGCGCGGGTCCGGACGCCCCGACAGGCTATGATGAAAATTCGTTTTTGCAAGCGATAAGAAAGGCAGAAGCGGGCTGGAAGTTGCGGCTGAAGGGCGAGCCTGTGCTTACAGGCCAGGCGGTCGGAAGAGTTTTGGGCGGAACAATGACGCTGGTCGAGGCCACCCTTGGCACTCCCTGGGAGTTGGACACCAAGGACTCGATTCTCGTCCTGGAAGATCGCGCGATGAAGCCGTATCAGGTGGATCGCGTGCTCATGCACTTGAAGCAAGCGGGCAAATTTGAAACCGTGAAGGGAATCGTGCTGGGAGAATTTCCAGATAGCCCGGCGGCCGCGGCTGGAGCGCCAGGCGTGCGAGAGGTCTGTGCGCGCGTCTTGCGTCCGTTGGGGATTCCCATCGTGTATGGCGCGCCCGTAGGGCACTCCATGCGGCCCATGCTTACGATTCCTCTGGGAATCAAGGCGCGGCTGGATGCGGAAGGCGAAGGAACATTGGAATTTCTAGAACCGGCGGTGGCGGGTTGAAACAAGCGAAACATGTGCATGTGATTGGAATCGGCGGCTCGGCAATGGCGCCGCTGGCGGGTATGTTGCGCGAACACGGCTTCCGCGTGACCGGCTCGGATTCCGGAGTTTATCCGCCGGCGTCGACACTGCTCGAAGATTTGGGGATTTCGTTTTATCACTCTTTTGACGCAACTCATTTGCAGCCCGCGCCCGACCTGGTGGTGATCGGCAACGTTATCGCGCGAGGAAATCCGGAGTTGGAAGAAGTGTTGGACCGGCGGATTCCGTATCGCTCACTGCCGGAGATGCTGGAGGAAGTCTTTCTGCCGGGAAAGCACTCGATCGTGGTGAGCGGCACGCACGGCAAGACGACAACGACGGCGATGCTTGCATGGGTTTTTCAAACGGCAGGGCGCCGGCCGAACTTCTTGGTGGGGGGCGTCGCGGAAAATTTTGGTAAAAGCTACGGCCTCGGCGGAGGCCATGAGTTTATTCTCGAGGGAGACGAGTACGAAACCGCGTTTTGGGACCGCGGCCCAAAATTTTTTCATTATCATCCCGACGACTTGATCGTTACGTCCTTGGAATACGATCACGCGGACATCTATCCTGACTTCGAGACCTATCAGCTCGCTTTTCGCCGGCTGGTGAATCTTGTGCCCCGACGCGGAAGAGTGGTTATTTGGGGCGACACGGATGAATCCGGGCCGGCGCTCGGCCGCGCAGCCGAAAAGGCGTTCTGCCCAGTCGAAACGTATGGATTTGGTACGGGCAACGATTGGGTGGCCAAGGATTTTGCCGTGGACGGCGAACGGATGCGTTTTCGCGTCGAACGTCGCGGAGAGTTGTTCGGAGAATTTTCACTGACCGCCACGGGGAAGCACAACGCTTTAAACGCGATGGCGGCGATGGCCGTCGCGCATGGCCGGGGAATCGGCGCGCAGCAAATTGTCGAAGCGCTAGCAACGTTTCGCAGTGTGAAGCGGCGCATGGACGTGAAGGGCGAGATCGGCGGCGTATTAGTCGTCGATGATTTTGCACATCACCCCACGGCGGTGAAAGCCACGATAGAAGCGGCGCGAACACGCTGGCCGGGGCGGCGTTTGTGGGCGATCCTGGAGCCTCGCTCGAATTCCATGCGGCGGAAAGTGTTCCAGGAGGCTTTGCCAAAGGCTTTGGCCCTCGGTGATCGCGTCATTCTCGGGGGAGTGTACCGCGCGCAGCAACTGGGTGACGACAATCGCATGGATCCGGAAGGCGTCGCTGCCGACGTTCGCAGACTTGGAAGGGACGCGCAGGTATTCTCGAGTTCCGATGCCATTGCCGAGCATCTGGCCGGCTCGGCAAAAGCCGGAGACCTGCTGCTCATCATGTCGAATGGGAGCTTCGACGGATTGTGCGAAAAGCTGCTGAAGAAACTCAGTGCTTCGGGACAGACTCCCAGCGAGGCAAAAGCCCGGTGAGCGTTACTGCTGTCTGGAGGGATTCTCGACTGCCATTGCTATTGCATCTCTTGGTTTTGCCGGCGTTTGCGACCGGCAGTCAAGCCACCATTCAATACAGCATCTCACTCGAACACCCCGAGCACCATCTGTTCCACGTGACGATGACCGTTCCCGACGTCAAGGGCGAACTCACCGTGCAGATGGCGGCGTGGAACGCGCTATACCAGATTCGCGATTTCAGCGCCCACGTTCAGCAAGTGGAAGCCTTCGTAGGTGCGGAAAAAGCAGCGATGGAAAAAGTGGATAAGCAAACGTGGCGAATCCACGGAAACGGTACGATCACGGTTCGCTACGCGACCTACTGGGATGAAATCGGGCCGTTCGGGACACAGCTCAGCGCGGAGCACGCTTTCATCAATCCGGCGATGATCTTGCTTTACGTCCCGGACCGCCGCGCCGAGGACGTGACGCTCAGCATCCCCAATCCGCCGGGAAATTGGCGAGCAGCAAGCGCTTCGGCTGGCGGGCTCGAATCCATCGGCGGGGCCCGAGCGTTTTTCTTTAAGGCGCCGACGTACGATGCCTTTGCAGACGACCCCATCGAAATCGGCAATTTCCAAGAGTTTGACTTGTCCGGAGTATCGCCGCGCGTGACCATCGTAGTTCACGGCGAAAAATGGAGGCGGAAGCTCATCGAAGAGGAGCTGAAGCGGATTTGCGAGTACGAAATAAAACTCATGGAAGGGGCGCCGTTCGATCATTACACGTTCCTGCTGCACATCGGGAAAGGCGCCGGAGGCGGGGGCATGGAGCACTTCTACTCGACGGCCATCGGCGTCTCGACGGACGAGTCCCTGGCCGGCGTGGCAGCCCATGAGTTTTTCCATTTGTGGAACGTCAAGCGCATCCGCCCCGCCACGCTGGAGCCGGTGGACTATACCAAGGCGCAGTACACCCGGGCATTGTGGTTCGCGGAAGGCGTGACGAGCACCTATGGTTCCTACACGCTGGTGCGCAGCGGCATCTGGAGCAAAGACCGCTTTTTCAACGACCTGGGCGAGCAGATCACAGAATTGGAAGAACGTCCGGCGAACCGCTGGCAGAGCGCAGAGCAGTCGAGCCTTGATGCCTGGCTTGAAAAATACTCCGTCTACAGTCAGCCGGAATTCAGCGTGTCGTACTACACCAAGGGGCAGGTACTGGGGGA
>Ga0306920_100002150_pt1 | contig 24810 bp, 28 predicted proteins | sample flu12Cox44000170_FD_204666 | JGI IMG/M metagenome (GOLD analysis project Ga0306920, IMG submission 204666) | Lab enrichment of tropical soil microbial communities from Luquillo Experimental Forest, Puerto Rico - flux4day.12C.oxic.44.000.170 (v2)... | ecosystem: Environmental > Terrestrial >...
AGTTCGTTTATTGCCGCTTCGTCTGCGCGGTGTGCAACCGCGTCGTTTTGGTCCAGGGCTAGCCGCTTGTGCAGTCGCAGATGTCGTTCTTGTCTGCACAATGTACTGACCGTAGGAAAGGTCCTGCGCATCATTCGACCGAAGAGGCTAGCGATCCGCGTGATCCAGCACCCAAATGTTTCCTGACAACTGTTCGATGTTTACGACAAGGCGATCTTGAGAGATGCCTAGCTCAACTGGAATGATGCTCTGTGGGATCATCGCAGTTGGACTCCTAAAGTCTGTGACTCTAAATGGAGATCCGAAGGCTTTGCCTTTTGCAGGATCGAAACGGACACCATAAACGTTATTGAAGCCGTTGCGACCAGACACGAAGTAGATCGTTTTTCCGTCGGGGGACCAGCGCGGCTTGTCGTCCCATTGCTTGCCATCGGTGACGGGAATCCACGGTCCGCCGGTTGCCGACATCAAAAAAATGGTTGACCGTAATTCCCTGTTGGCTGCGAAAAGGATCCAGCGCCCATCGGGTGAGAAGTGCCCCTGCCACAAGTCGTAATCTGGAGCGGACGCGATTTTTCGGGCTGACTGGCCAGTGTCGTCGATGTCTACGGCCCAGATTTCGTAATGGTGACTGTCCTGGTTAAGCTGGCTACCCAAAATCGACCTGCCATCCAAAGACCAATCAAAAGGCTGAATCTGTAGCTTGGTCGGCTTTTCCTCTCTCGTTAGGGCGGACCAAACCACGAGTTGTCCTTCGTCGGTAGTTAGTCCTTTCACCGTCCGGAGTTGAAATCGCCAGTAGGCCAAGCGGGTTCCATCCGGAGACCATAGCGGTGAGTCTGGAAAATGGAAATCATCGCCGCCAATCAAGCTCTCGTGGCCATCGTCAAGAGACACCTGCCAAAGTTCTGGTTTTCCCTGGCGACTGTCGATATACGCGAGATTTTTGCCATCTCGGGACAAAGTGGACGCCAATGCCAGTCGACCAGACGGTGTGATTGGTTTGCCGTTGCCTTTCAGCCGACCATCATTAGCAGCGAAAGGGAATACCCAAGCGCGCACTTGGAGCGTCTTGCTAGTAAAGGCTAGCTTTCCACCGTCCCGGGAGAGGGCGAGTTCTGTGTCGTAGCTCGCTGTGGTTAGGCGCTTGAGCGATAGCGGTCGCACAGTCTCTGGATTGACTTCCATGCGCCAAATGTTTTTCGCGCCCCGGAACGATTGCTCCAAGTAGATGGTTTTTCCCGAAGGCGCCCAGGTGAAAAACTCTGCGTCCCCGAATGCGGCAATTCCGGCACCCAGGCCAACTTCGTTGATCTCGCGCAAGGTCTCGGCGCTGATATTCGACTTGATGGCGGGACCGCCGGCGATGGGTTGTGTCCAAATGTTGTAGGCCAAAGCGCCATAGGACTGCGACTGCAAAATCGAAATTCTCTTGCCGTCAGGGTGCCAAGCTGCCGATAAAAGCCAATCTTGCTGCTCGGTCAGGTCGGTCAGAACCGGACGCGGCGGTGCTCCGGCGAGGCCGACAACGTAGAAGCCGTTACGTCTGTTACTTTGTGGCGGCGCAGTTTGAAACAGAATCTGCGAGCCATCGGGAGACCAGAGGGGACGGTATCCGAACGAGGAGATTTTCTTTTCAAGGCCGTCGCCTCCGAAAGCAGGAACGACGAACAAGCCGCCGTTGTCATCTTCAGAACGGTAGGCAATGTATTTCCCATCGGGCGACCAGTTCGGCTCCCATTTGTCGCCGGGACCCTTAGCAATTTCAAAAGGACTACCACCTATACCTAGCTGCTGAATCCAAATACCGAGCTTGCCCCCACGATCGGAGCTGTACGCGATGAAGCGGCCATCGGGCGACCAGGTTGCACCAAATTGCAAACCTTCATCGAAGGTTAAGCGGGTGAGTCCTCGCTCCGGCGAGATCGGTTCGTAGCGTTTATAGAACAGGAATGCGACGAACGCTGCTAGAGCCGTCGCAAATAGAGCAACCAGCAAGTAAGACCGACGCCAAAATCGGGGGGCCAGGGCAACTGGAGTGGCCACCTTCCAGCTTGTTCCGAACTGACTCTTGGCTGTGGCAGTAGTTGCTGGTAGTCCTGCTGACTCCGTGTCGCGTTTCAGCCGTTGCAGGTCGGTGCGAATGTCTGAAGCGTGCTGATACCGGAGGTTTCGATCCTTCTCCAGACACTTCGCAATGATCCGCTCCAATTCGAGAGGCACATCGGGATTGAGTCGTACCGGGGAAACTGGGGTGCGGTTCAGGATGGAGTCGACTACAATCCCTGTGCTTTCCCCACGGAACGGCAACTTTCCTGTTGCCATCGCGTACAACACAGCACCAAACGAGAATAAATCTGTGCGCCCATCTAGTTCCTTCATACGTATTTGCTCAGGCGACATGTAGGCGACGGTTCCGACAACTGTGCCTGGGCTGGTCAGATGTTGTTCGGGCGTCACGGTCGATTGTGCCGTCTCCCCAACCGCTTCCGAGCTGATGAAGGCAGGCATCATCTTGGCTAAACCAAAGTCCAGAATTTTGGCGTGCCCGCGTGTGGTGACGAAAATGTTGGCAGGCTTGATGTCGCGATGAATGATGCGTTTGCTATGAGCCGCGTCGAGGGCATCGGCCATCTCGATACCCAAATCCAGCACCTCTTCGAGAGGAAGAGGCTTACCCGCGATGCGATGTTTCAGCGTTACGCCGTCCAGAAATTCCATGACGATGAACAACTCGTCACCGTTCTTACCGATCTCGTGCACGGTGCAGATGTTGGGATGATTCAGGGCGGAAGCGGCACGCGCTTCCCTCCGAAAACGTTCGGCCTGGGGGTCTCGGGCAAGTTCGTTAGGCAGTAGTTTTAGCGCCACAAAGCGGCCAAGCTCGATGTCCTCGGCTTTGTAAACCACACCCATTCCGCCGCCGCCGAGTTTCTCAATGATGCGGTAGTGGGAGATGGTTTGGCCGATAAGTGACTGGAGCTCCGGCATTTGGCGACATCTTAGGTTCCGGCATGGGGCAAGTCAACGAACTCGAACACGAACTCGAACACGAACTCGAACGCTTTGGACAGCTGAATTAGCCCGTTCAATGAGTCCCGATTACCGGCCAAACAACAAAGTTGGCTCCCTCTCTGAACCAGGTCGCTCGTAGTGGAGCGCGGCAATAGCCGATCTAGAGAGCCGGGTCTGTTGTCCGTATAGTTTGCAGTCGCTAAAGTGGGTAGGTTGGCGGAAACGTTGTTGTTTCCGTGAGCACAGGATAACCACAACATGGGCGGCCTAGATAGTCGGGTTTTCGGGCTTAAGCCGTGTCGAATCAGCAATAGCCGCGTATCCTACGGCTCAAGGTCATCGAACTCGACCGGATGCCCCACATCCAATCATCGCCACGAGGGCAGTGACGACCAAGCCGCCAATGGCTTTCTGCCTCACTTGCGCCCCTGAGGCTGTGGCGGAAAGGAAGAGAGGTGAACGCACGCCTCGGGTGGTCGTTCGCTGGAATCTCCATGCGACTCATACCGGGCCGTTTGCGGGGGTTTCACCAACACAAAAGAAGATAGCGGTCCGCGGAATCAGCCTTTATCGGCTCCGCGACGGAAAGATCACGGAGACACGCAATCTAGCTGATCTTCTCGCCCTGTTTACGCAGCTCGGCATGATCGAACAAAAGCAGAAGGCGGCGGCCTCTAGATAAAGCATCCACCCAGTCCAAACGCCTTCTTGCTTTGGGACTTGCTACGTTCATTTAGTTTCCCTTGCTCTTGTTCACTGGCGAAGCCTTCTGCAGTGTTGCCAGCAACGTCTTCGCGCTATCCGACACGGGCACCACATTCTTGAACACGATGTCCGAAGCTTTGACTTCCTTGCCGTAGAGATTCTTGTTCGCGCCGTTGTCCGCACGAAGTGTGGAACCTTCCAGCGAAACTCCTGCAAACAATCCGCGCGATCGTGAGTAAGAGAGGATCTCGGCACGCAACGTCACGTCGGTCTCTGCCGACGCTGCGCGCCCTACCGGGCCCGCCGCTGCCGAAGCGTCTGCCCCTAGCTTGACTTTGCTGCTCAATACGCTCTTTGCCGAACGTGGGCTCATCATCAGCAGAATAAAATCCGTCGCGTTGCCGCCCAACTGCAATCCAACGCTGCCACCTTCCAGCGCCATCATGGTAGGCGGCCCCCACTTTCCGTGAAATGTGCTTCCTCCGCGGCAAGTCATCAGCCCGCGGCCATAACTCCCTCCAATACCGATAGCAAATTTCACTACAGACGGAAGAATCACAACGCAATCCGCTTTATCCAAAACGCTCTGCGGAATGCCGTCCGGAGCATTCAGGATTTCCTTCATGACCGTCCCGGCATTTTCCACACGGTCCTTTTCCTTATCTTGAGCGAATGCGGATGAAACTAGGGCGAGCCCCAATCCAAAACCAAGCAATGTCTTTTTCACGGTGTCCCTCAGAGACTTTCTGTGCGCCTATACGTAGGGCGTCACGCAGAGAAGGCGGACTACTAGGCGGCAAATAGCATCCGGATGATACAGCTAGATCGAACGAAGTTCCACACAAGAGGCTACGCGGCCCGGAATCCGACCTCGATGTTGAAACTCCGAACCGGCCTCGCACACGAGAAGGTTTTTTGAGGAAAGAAACTGCAGCGGACGCAAGAAGCAACCATCCCTTGAATTTGTGCCATTTGCCAGGAACTGTACAAGCGTTCGCCCAGTCCGTGTTGGTCAAGTCCGGCCGCTTCGCGCTTCCCTAATCCGACTAAACGCGACTATTGATAAAGCGCCGAATGCCATCGTTTGAGCGAAGTGCACCCAGAACCAAGTATCGGCTCCAAATTGTGAAACCGGTACTCGACTCTTGTCGTTGGGCCACACGAAGGTTAGGAAAATCAAGTCGCCTGCTATGTGCACGGGAATTACCGGCAGGATGGATTGATTGACGTATGCCAGCGCGCCGAATGCCACGCCGACGAAAAAATAAAAGAACAACTTCGGCCATACCAGTCCTTGCGTTGCATGCGCCAGTGCAAAAATTACGGACGATAACGTGATCGCTATGCTTGGTGTGAAATTGGGTTCCAGTACCGACTGCAGATAGCCACGAACGGCACTTTCCTCAGTTATCGGAGCCAAGAGCGATGCACCGACGGTGATCGCTGCGACAAAAAGTGGTGAGGATGTGAAGTTGGTGGGGATGAGCGGATTCGGCTGAGTCGGGAAAAGTTGAAACAAGGTGATCCAAAGGCCGGCTAGAGCCACGACAGCCAACAAACCTGCGATCGCTGACCATCCATAGGCCCCCGGCGAAACAGGATTCGCTCGCAACAATGCTTGGCGTTTTGCGCTGGTTCGGCTCGGCCAACCCCAACCAGCAAGGTACCGCCAAAAAAGCCAGAGATACGCGAAGAGAACAAGCAGAGCCCAAGGAAAGGACGGTATGTTGCGGAAATTTAAATAAAGCAATCCGCCCCAAACGGCGCTGCTGAAGCCGATCAGGAATAATGCAAGCAAGCTGAAGCCCACGAAGACAGCGAGCTTTTTCGCTAGAGAATTCATCCTGGGAAGCCTAGACCTTCTGGAGAATGCCACGCCATGATCCAAGCGACCCTATCACAGAGTTCGCTTTTCGCGGCCAACGCCCGGTTGTCAGATTACCGGTTGGCCACACAGCCAACGCATACCTTCTTTAGTTCCGAGGCTAACTATAACAGCGATATTCCAGTCAATTTGGCGAGTGAGGTCAGGAGTTGATCCTGGAAGCGAGAGTCAGAAGCCTCTGCCGCTGGAGACTGCTGTTCACGGTGGTACCAGTAACCACCACTCACGTTGGCGGCGGGATCGGCGCTGACGGCAAGCCAACTTTGCGTGAGATATCCCTGGTCGAGATCATCCGTTGCTCCGGCACCGCCCATCTTGGTGGGTACCCAGCCCGGATCGACGGCATTGCTCAAAACATCCGGCCACAGGCGAGCGACAGCCAATGCGAGCGTCGTGACGTAGAACTTGCTTTCAGAATAAGCCTGAGTCTGATCCCAGTGCCGCTCGACCCAATCGATGTCGTGAAGCATAGGACGACCGCCGCGATGCATCCCGCTGCTGAGATAAACCAACCGATCAGGACGTTCGATGAGTGCCGTGAGCAAGTAGGGCGCTAAGGTGTTCACCGCGAGAGTTTTCGCGTGACCCTCGGGTGTCGCACTCCGGCCGGGTACACGATAAATGCCTGCGTTGTGGATGACGGCATCCATTCGCCCAATCGCATTGACCTGTTCCGCGAGCTGACGCGTATCGACAGAATTGCTAAGGTCTCCAAGCACGATGCCTAGCGATTTCCTAGCCAAATCCGCGACGGCACTGGCGCGATCGCGCGAGCGGGCGTGTAGAACAACTTCATGGCCGCCCTCGATGAGGGCTCGAGCCGCGGCATAGCCGAGCCCATCCGTGCAGCCAGTGATGAAGACACGACTCATGCCCTGTCCTTACGATTCTGAACTTCTCGCCCAAGAACATTTTAGGTGATGATCAACCCTGCTTTGTAACAACCCCGCTTCCGCGTAATCGCTGCAGGCGAGGAGCCAAGTATAATCCCTGCCATGCGACAACAAGACCTCATCAGACTCTGGGACGAACACACAGCGGACGAATTCGTCATTCGCGATGCCGAAGCCACGCTGGCCACCATGACCGACGACGCTTACGTGAACCACATCCCTGTCATGACGGGCGGCAGTGGCAAGGCCGCCCTGCTCCGCTTCTATTCCACACACTTCATACCTGTCATGCCGCCGGACACAACGCTCACTCCCGTCTCCCGCACCGTTGGGGAAGATCAGCTCGTGGACGAAATCATCTTCTCCTTCACGCACACGCAGGAAATGCCCTGGATGTTACCCAGTGTTCCGCCCACCAACCGCCGCGTCGAAGTGGCTCTGGTCGCCATTGTTCGCTTCCGTGGCGGCAAGCTCGCCCACGAACACATCTATTGGGACCAGGCTTCCGTCTTGAAACAGATAGGGCTGTTGAACGATCCCTCGTTGCCAGTCGTTGGAGCCGAAAGTGCCCGCAAGGTCCTCGACCCAAAATTCGAACCGCAAACCTAGATAGAATGCAGTTCGGCCCGACTGCGTCACCGCCTGGTGAGGCGGAAAACCGCCTACTTGGTTCCTAGTACCAAAGTTACCGAGAACGCGTTCCCAGGAGTGGATCTTCGGTATTGCGTGGGCGAAGGCCTGCAATTCTCAGGACCACATGCAAACCGTGCTAAACTTCGCTCAGTGTGATGCCTCCGGTGTCAACCCACACCTCCCCAATTCTCCGTTTCAGTATCTTCGAGGTGAATCTGCAAACCGGCGAGCTCCGCCGGAAAGGACAGAAAGTAAAGCTGCAGGATCAGCCCTTTCAAGTACTGGCCGCGCTTATGGAGCGTCCTGGAGAAGTGGTCACGCGAGAGGAATTACGCAGCAAGCTCTGGCCAGCCGATACGTTCGTCGATTTCGACCATAGTCTCAATGCTGCGATCAAAAGACTCCGTGATGCATTGGGCGAGTCCGCCGACGCGCCCCTGTTCATCGAGACAATGGCTCGGCGTGGATATCGCTTCATCGGCAATGTTGAGGCAGCCGTCCCTATCTCGTCCCGTCCGAGACACTGGCGGTGGCTATTCACTCGGAGGGCTGCTGCCTTAGGCGCAATAGCGGCTTGTGCGCTGGCGCTGTCTTTTGTCTATTACAGCCTTTCATCTAGCTCGAAGGCACGTCGCCCGGCTGCAGCCCCGGAGGTGATCTCCGTCGTTACCAATGTCGGCGAAAAATATACGCCAAGCGTTTCTCCCGATGGCCAGCACTTAGCGTTCGCCTGGAACGGTGGCTCCGGCCCTGCTTTCAGCATCTATGTGAAGCTTGTCGGCACGGAGGATTTGCTGCGACTCACGAAGCGGGAATCGTCAATCGACTTCAATCCGGTGTGGTCGCCCGATGGCCGCTATATCGCATTCTGTCGCATCCTGGCAGGCGAAACGGGCATTTACATTATTCCAGCATTGGGTGGCACCGAGCGCAGAGTGCGGGAGACCTACTGGCAAGAAAACGAGTTTTACCAGATTTTTTGGTTTTTTGGGCGGCTTTCTTGGTCGCTCGATGGTAGGTACCTTGCATATTCCGACCACGCAAAATCGGACGAATCGACTACCTCCATATTTCTGCTTTCTCTTGATTCGTCCGATATGCGAAGGCTCACTTTTCCGAGAACTTCAATCGGTGACTACAACCCGACCTTTTCACCCGATGGGCAAACATTGGCCTGGAACCGAACGTCGCAGGACGGCACTTCAATCTACACGATGGTGCTCTCGGGAGGAGATGAGCAACGTCTGATCGTGGGCCAGCAATTCGGCTGGGGGCTGGCGTGGACGTCCGACGGACGCGACATTGTTTTCGGAAAGGCCGGCTGGCTCGCAAATTCCGCCTGGCTCTGGAAGATTTCGCGTAACGGAGGTGAGCCAGAACGGCTGCAGTTCGGGCAGGAGGGCGTTCAACCTTCGATTCGAGGGAACCGGCTGGTCTATGCACGACAGATGGAGAATATCAACATTTGGAGAAGGACACTCAATTCCTCGGACCATCCCTCCGAAATGTTCATCTATTCGACGAGGATGGAAAGCGGTCCCCAGTTTTCGCCTGACGGGAAGATGGTCGCGTTCGAGTCGACGCGAAGCGGCAACTATGAGATCTGGATGTGCCGGAGCGACGGGACCGGCTTGGTTCAAGTGACCCACTTCAATTCCATGACGGGAACTCCACGTTGGTCACCGGACGGACGGCAGATTGCCTTCGATTCTCGCGCGCCGGGCAATGCATCGATTTTCGTCATCGATGCTCAAGGAGGCTCGCCTCGCAGGGTGACGACCGAAGCATCGAGCGCGCTCGTGCCCAGTTGGTCGCAAGATGGAGGCTGGATCTATTTCGCGTCTGATCGCACCGGCAGAAATGAAGTGTGGAAGATCCCCTTGGCAGGTGGATCGTCCGTGCAGGTCACGCACCATGGCGGATTCGCGGCATTCGAATCGCCGGATGGAAAATTCCTCTATTACGCAAAAGGAGCGAGCATTCCCGGGATATGGCGGATTCCGACCAGCGGCGGCGAAGAGATCGAGATCGTTAGCTCTCTGGACGCAGGCCACTGGGGCTATTGGGCACCGGTCGAGAACGGCATCTATTACCTCGATACCAAAGCGAAACCGGCAATTCTTTTCTTCAACGCCAACACGCGCCGCACCACGCGAGTCTTTGATCTGGAGAACCGCCCGGCCACGCAAGCGCCGGGATTAACGATCTCTCCGGACAAAAAGACGATCCTCTACACGCAGCTGGATGCGTTGAGCCGGGAGATCATGCTTGTGGAGAACTTCCGGTGAACTGAACCTGTCAGTGCTCGGTAAGCCGGATAATCGGAAGCTGGCCGTCAATGTCCGGCAAACCCTTAATCGGGACCTGAGGGAACTGGAACAGGCGGCGGGATTGACTCGCCGGTGATTTTCATTTTCCATCTGCGATGCAGAAAAATGATGGCTCCCAAGGGAATCGAGACCTGAAGAAGAGAGAAGTCAGGTGCTGGTAGGCATGGAGGCTACGGGATATTCACGCTGGTTCGAGCGACTGCTTGCAGAATTAGGTTTCGAGCTGTGGATCGGCGATCCCGCGCAGATCAAGGCCAAGCGAGTGAAGAAGCAGAAGTACGACCGCGAGGATGCCCGACTCCAACTCAGGCTGATGCGAGAAAATAACTTCCCGCAAATCTGGGTACCCAGTCCGGAGAATCGGGATCTGCGGCAACTACTGTGGCACCGGCATCGGCTGGTGCAGATGCGCACACGGATCATGAATCAGCTGCAAGCGCTAGCCATGAACGAAGGCAAACGCATGAAAAAGAAGCTGTGGAACGAACCAGGACGAGCGGTGCTAGAAAAGCTGGCACTCGGTCCCTGGGCCAGCCGGCGTCGGCAAGAGTTGTTGGAGCTGCTGGACAGGATGAATCCGAAGATCGAGGAGTTAACCACAGCTGCCGAGCGAGAAGCGAAGAAGCGACCCGACGTGTTGCGGCTGATGACCCATCCTGGTGTGGGCCCCGCTCACCGCACTGGCCTACGTGTTGATCATCGGAACTCCGGAGCGGTTTCCTCGCGGCAAGCAGACCGGCACGTACGTGGGGATGATTCCGTGTGAGGACTCCAGTGCCGGCAAGCAGCGGCTGGGACACATCAGCAAGCAGGGTAATGCTTTGCTGCGCTTCTTGCTGGTCGAGGCGGCCCAGGCGGCGGCACGAATCCATCCGGACTGGAGACGTCGCTACATTCACCTGGCGATGCGTCGACACAAGAGAGCGCGGTCGCGTTGCGTAACGGCGTTGGGATCACCGAAAACGAGCATGGTCATTTCAGAGCGAACTTCGTCAACCTTTTCTTTTCGAGGGCAAACAGGTGCGCATAGCGCCGTGAAGCCGGGAGTCGGACTCGATTGCTCTGAAACTTCGCGTCTTAACGGAGCAAAAATGACAATGTTCGGAAGAACTCCGCCGGAGTAGCGACGCGCAGACCATTCCGCTTTGCAACCGCTTGGGTAAAGTGCTTGGTGTTGTGCGTCAGCAACCAGTCTGGCTTGCTGGCCATAGCAGAAAGAAGAATAGGGACGTCCGCAGCGTGCCGAATCAGGTGACGACATGACCTCACAAGCGCTTCCGCGGGATAAGAGATCATCTCAGGATCGGTCAGTTTGATCAGCCGACGATAGTGTTCAATTAATTCGTCGGCTTCTAGGGACGGCAGGTGCTCCGCGTGGACTAACAGATTCTCTTCTACCTCCTCACGGACGACCTCTGCTAGGACCAGTTTGCAGAGGCGCGCGGCGCACAGCGACAACGCGGCCTTGTCGAGGCCCCACGGAGATATAATGCCCCCGGTGAGGACATTCGAGTCGAGGAACAGTCGAATTCGCCGTTGACTCGTCACTTCTCGCGTTGGCCGCGAGAATGTCGGCGTGATGTTCTCTTCGCGGAATCAGACTTCTTGTAATGGCGCGCAAAGACACGCTTCCGAGCTTCAGGCAACGTCGCCAGAATTGCTGCTTCCGTCAGGCCAGCACGGGTGAGAGCAGAGCCTACTTGTTCGCAGAGATGCTCAAAACGCTGCTGCTCCGGCAAAAGAACGAGGCCGTCCCCCAAACGCAATACAGCGAAAGGCGCACCCGTTCCCAAACCTAGGTCCTTGCGGAATTGTTTTGGGACCGTTAGTTGACCCTTCTCACCGATCTTCGTAGTTGTCAGATATTCGAGGGTCACCTGTCGGCTTGCCATGAATCGCTCCTGGTAGGAATATCCTACCATGATCAGATACGTCCCGGCGAGTTAATTTCGTAATAAGCACGACGGATATCACACTTCGCCGCCGTTTTGGAACGCGAAAAACAAGACTTTGAATCGCCCACAGGCTCCAGTGTTTGACACTCTTCCGCCGGGCGGCTTCGGCAACTTAATCGCCTTGCCGCTACAGAAGCGGCCGCGAGAATTAGGCAATGGCGTTTTCCTAGACGACCGAATGATACCGTTTCCCGACCAATGGGAGTTCTTATCCTCGATCCACAAAATCAGCCGCGGTGAAGTTGAAGAGGTGGTCCGTGTCGCTGACGCAAAAGGGAGGGTAATTGGCGTCCGGTTAGTACCAGAGGGCGATGAAGAAGTGGCACCCTGGATGGCTCAACCCTCGCGGCGCAAGAAAGATGCTCTAATCGCTGGTTCCCTTCCAAAAACCTTGGAACTCACGGTCGCCAATCAGATATATATCGCGAAAGAAGTACTGCTTCCTGCCCTCTGCAACCGCTTGATCCGGCTGGCGGCTTTCCAAAATCCCGAATTCTACAAGGCTCAGGCCATGCGGCTCTCGACGTACGACAAGCCCCGAATTATCGCTTGCGCTGAAGATCATCCACGCCACATTGGATTGCCGCGCGGCTGCCTGGATGACCTGCTCCGATCGCTGTCGGATCTGAACATCAAAACAGTGGTCAGGGACCAGCGCAACCCTGGCCAACCGCTGAAGGCGACATTCCAAGGTGAACTGCGACCCGAGCAAATTGTCGCCGCCCAGGCCATGCTTGCTCAGGACACGGGAGTGTTGGCAGCCACCACCGCGTTTGGCAAAACTGTGGTGGCCGCGTGGCTGATTGCCCAACGCGGCATTAATACGCTCGTGTTGGTGCATCGAAGGCAATTGCAACAGCAATGGATCGAGCGACTTTCTTCTTGGGAATCCCGTGTGACGCTATTGGCGGGATCGGCGGCGGTCGCAACAAACCCACCGGCCTACTGGATGTGGCAGTGATCCAGAGCTTGGTGCGAAACGGTGTAGTCGATGATCTGGTCGGCAACTACGGACACCTCATTGTAGACGAATGCCACCATCTATCTGCACAAAGCTTTGAGTTGGTTGCACGTCAGGCCAAGGCGAAGTTCGTCACGGGTTTGTCCGCGACTGTCACCCGGAAGGATGGCCACCATCCGATCATCTTTATGCAGTGCGGTCCCGTGCGTTATCGGGTTGATGCCAAGCAGCGTGCGGCGGCTCATCCCTTTAAACATACGGTCATGGTTCGTCCGACTGACTTTCGTCCGCTGCGGCAGGCCAATCCCAACATGCGGCAACAATTCCATGAACTCTACGAGGAGCTGATTGCCGATGAAGAACGCAATCACCTTATCTGCCATGACCTGATCCAAGCCATTCGGGAAGGACGTTCGCCGTTAGTGCTCACTGAGCGGAATGAACATCTGGATTCTTTGGCCAAGCAATTATCACGCGAGGTGCAGCACTTGGTGCTACTCCGAGGTGGTATGCGCAAAAAGGAACTTGACGCCATCTCCGCTCGCTTGGCTGCCATTCCCGCGCAGGAGGCTCGCGTGATCTTGGCCACGGGCCGCTATGTGGGCGAGGGTTTTGATGACGCCCGCCTCGACACCTTATTTCTGACTCTGCCCGTCTCGTGGCATGGAACCATCGCGCAATATGTGGGTAGGCTGCATCGCCTCTATGACAGCAAGCGTGAAGTGCGCGTCTACGACTATGCCGACCTCAATGTGCCGATGCTTGCGCGGATGTTTGATCGCCGCGGCCGCGGCTACGAAGCGATTGGCTACAAGATGCAGCTTCCGGGCAGCGCCGTGCCCGGCTGGCCTGCGAACGTGCTACTTCCCATCGATCCCGAGTGGAAGAGCCAATACGCAGCCAGCGTGCGCCGCTTGGTCCGCGATGGCGTAGATTCAACTCTGGCAAATCTTTTTGTAGACGTAGCCGTAGTGCCACCTCCGAATGCCGAGGGCGCAAATCGAGCGCGCAGTGCAAGCGAGGCATTTCTATATCGGCGACTCGAAACTTTGGCAGCAACGAACGGAAAGTTTCGTTTGAATTCAGAGTTGCCGATTCCATTCGATGGCTGGGGTCGCATGGAGATTGATCTGCTTTGCGCGTCGTCCCGAATCGCCGTCGAATTGGACGGTGGCCAGCATCTGGGCGACGCGGACGCCTACCGGCGAGATCGTCGTAAAGATGCGTTGCTTCAGGAGAACGGCTATTTGATCCTCCGGTTTCTTGCCGAAGACGTCGGCAAGCACCTCGATCGGGTTCTGGATGCTATCTTGCGAGCTCTATCGCATCAAGGCGCCAGAATCTGAACCGAGGCCCTCCAAGGCATTTGCCTTCTCTAGGTGTGGTGCCCGAAAACTCCGTACGACTCTAAATCAAGAAGATACAGTGAAGCTATGTGACATTGTTACACAGATGAATTCCTGGTCGCTTTTTGCTGGAAACAGCATACGGAATTGTTGCGGACGACAACCCCGAAAGGCGACCTGGCCCCAATGGGCGCATGGGCGGGTCTCTCGCGAAAGATCTGGCACATCTTTGATCCGGTGATTAACATTCCTCGAGCAGACTAGGTCGGAACCAGGTTTTGTTGTCACACCTTGGCTTCAATGGGACCGCGCGAACGGCCGAAGGATTCCCCTCTCTTGGTCTGCGTTGAATTTTTGGGTGCAACATTGGGTGCAGCTAGAAGAAGAGGGACACAACGCTCGTAAATGAAGCCAAACAAACAAGTTAGAGCTTTTTTTGAGTGACCTTCCGTGGTTAGCTACGAACCAGAAGGTCGGGAGTTCGAGTCCCCCCGGGCGCGCCATATTGTTTGGGGTTTCTTTTGAACGACTTCCAGCGTCACCCTTGTCGCCATTTCGAACTTGATGTCCGATTAGCCGGTTTACGAGGACCTCGGTGATTAGGTTCCGGATTGCCGACAACACGTCCGGAACCTTGCCTGTCGCCCTCACCAGCGCCATCCCGGAAGCCAGAGCCATCTAAAAGTTAGGTCTTGACTAAATAGCTCTTGAGGTGAGCCACAGCTTCGCGCACGGTCGTTTCAACGGTTTCGCTGCTCCTTCTTATCTTGCCCATCAGCATCGCGCCTTGCATGGAAGCTACGCAGAAGTCAGCCATGCGCTCGGCGTCGGCGCCTCTGGCAAGATTTCCCTTCGTTTTCTCTCTGACGAAGAATGCAGCAAGCTTGTTCTTGACGACTTCAAAGATGAGACTGAGGTCCTGTCGCACTAGTTCATCATTATCGGTCACTTCGTTTCCCAGGGTTCCGAAAGGGCAGCCACGGGTCATTTCATAGTGTTTCTGCAGTTCGACGTGCGCACCAAACCACTTCTCCAAATCCTTCCAGGACTTGATTTCATAATTGACGCGCGATCCGCCGTTCTTAATCTCATCCAGATAGGTTTGAAGGACCTCGTGGATTAAGCCTTCTTTGTTCTTGAAATAATGATAGAACTGCCCCTTCCCCGTTCTCGAAGCTTCAATGATTTGATCAGGGCTGGTAGCGCGAGCCCCTCGCTTGTGAAACAGGTCGGCAGCAGTACGAATAATCCGCAGCCTGGTCTCTGCACCTCTTGCAAACTGTCGTCTCATGGCCGTCCTTCTACTGTACCTAGCGGTACAGCCTGAGCGTAGACCGTGCATAAGTATCGCTGCTTGCCGGGCCGCATCTTGTACTTGATTTCTGTCTACTCGATTACTATAAAATCGGATGCTCTTTGGCGGTTTACGGTCGATTTGCGGGCAAGACCAAGGTCCGCGGAACAGCACCACCGACCCTGGATTGTACCTTAAAGTACCACGTAACAGATAACGGGTGATCTGTTGGAGCGAGCTGAGTCGACCGCAGAAAGGAGACGATATGCCAGTTCTATTTATTGAAGCACCTCCGGGTATTCGTCCCGAGAAGAAAAGAGTCACGATGCAAAAGATTACGGAAGCAGTCGACGAGGCATACCATCGGCGATACGCTGATCTTTCTGCGGGAATATCCCGTCGAAAACGTTGCCAAGGATGGGCGCATTCAGTCGGAAAACCCGAAAATCCTCGAGGCCATGAAAAAGACTAACGCTGGAGCTTAGGACTGCCTAAGACTGAAGATCCGGAGAACCGGCTCATTTCGCGATGAGCCGGTTCCCGGCCGAATGAAAAAGAAGGGCGTTAGCCTACATGCAGAAGTGACTCTATTGTTTAAGGATTTGACTTATGCCCATTACAGACAAGGTCGTGCTCGTAACCGGAGCGACGGGGCGGCAAGGTGGCGCGGTAGTTCGTCATATGCTGCCGAAGGGATGGAAACTGAGAGCGCTGACGCGGCGCCCGGAGGCTCACGAAGCCCAATCTTTGGCACGCCAGGGCGTGCAAGTAGTCCAAGGGGATTTGGAAGACCCTGCGTCAATCGCTCGCGCTGCCGAAGGAGTCTACGGCATTTACAGCGTCCAGGATTTCTGGAGTGTGGGAGCCAAGCGTGAGGTGCAGCAGGGCAAGAATCTGGCCGATGGAGCCAAGAAAGCGGGCGTACAACACTTTGTCTACAGTTCTGTGGGTGGAGCCGAGCGCAACACGGGCATTCCCCATTGGGAAAGCAAGTGGGAGATCGAAAAGCATATTCGCCAACTCAAATTGCCGGCGACGATCTTTCGGCCCGCTGCTTTCATGGAAATGTACAACGTTCTCCAAGTGGAAGTCGGACTCTTAAAGGGAAAGCTGATGGATCCTCTTCGCGACGACAAACCGTACCAAACCATTGCGACAGATGACATTGGCGCCTTTGTGGCGCTGGCATTCGAGCGCCCAACGGAATTCATCGAGAAACAACTGGAGATTGCGGGGAGCGAACTGACCAATCTTGAAGCCGCGAAAGTTTTTAGCCGCGTCATGGGCAGGCCCGTGAAGTTTTCCAAACTCCCGACGCTTATCGTTCGACTCTTTATGGGCCAAGAGGTCTACAAGATGTTTACTTGGTTCAACGAGGCCGGCTTCCAGGCAGACATAGCTGGCCTTCGCCGGTGCTATCCAGAGGTTCATCTGCACACTCTAGAGGAATGGTTGCGCGAAGAAGGCTGGCACAAACGCGGCCTGCGAATGCGGGCGCCCAAAGCATAGAACCTCGGCAAAACCTGAGCCACTCGCCCGAGTCATGCGCCGCTCGATCAGCCCGATTGTGTCCGGATGACGGGTGGCTCTGGTTTTCGACTGAAATCTCGTCGATTGCTGCAACGTCGCCACGTCAAGATTGACCTAATCAAGTGCATCCAAGGAATCGAACACCGGAAAGAGTCCATGAGGGATTGGAGCACTCAGAGGGAAATGTTTATATTAGCTATGGCGATCCGAAGAGTAATCAATGGACTGCCAAGATTCTGCCCGCGATGATATGTGTGAAGCTAAAAGCGTTGATCAACGCTTTTGGAAGGAAACTCTCGGGACGAGAAATTATCGAAATTGCGTTGGTCGAAGCAAACCGCATCGCAATACCCAAAACAGGATTGTGGAAGTTCTTAAGGCGCTTGGATTCCCTTGATCTATGGAGTGCGTCTACACCAAAGCTGCACCTAGTGTTTTACCACGTCCTTGACCTTTTCGGCTGCGTGGCTAGCCTTTTTGACAGCCTTCTCGGTTCCGTCAGCAGTGGCTTTAGCAGCTTTCTTGGTTCCGGAAACTGTCGCGTCAGCCGCTTTTGCGGTGTCGTGACCAACATCCTTCATCGCCGACTCTGTCATATCAACAGCCTTCTCGGTTCCGCCAGCAGTAGCCTTGGCGGCTTTCTTGGTTCCGGAAACTGTCGCGTCAGCCGCTTTTGCGGTGTCATGACCAACATCCTTCATCGCCGACTCTGTTTTATCTACAGCCTTCTCGGTTCCGTCAGCAGCGGCTTTAGCGGCTTTCTTTGTTCCGGAAACTGTCGCGTCAGCGGCTTTTTCCGTCCCTTGGGCGGTCTTCTTAGCGGTCGTCTCCGTGGCATGGGCTGTACTCTTGGCCGCATTTTTTGGTTCCTGGCCGTAGGAGTTCGCGCCGGTCAGCAGAGCCGCCGCCGCAAGCAAAAGTCCGGATTTCATGGGACCTCCAGTCCTATCTGGTCCGAGCGAGAAAAATTCTCGGCCGTTTACCTTCGAAAAACAAGCTGTACTTGGGGCAGACCGGCCATGTTCGTACTAGCCTCTATAGCCATGCAACAGTGAAGAAATGAACTCCGCGGTGGCGGCTCAACAGCTACCGCCGAGTCACAGCCAGCAGCGCCATGTGTCGGTTGGATGCGTGGTTTTGATCGCGGGTCTATTTGCCACGACGTTGCTGCGGCGATATGGGAATTTCCTGTACTTACTCGCGGTCGTCAAACGACGGTTCGTTGGCCGTGACGCACCTCCTAATAACACGAGGAGGCTGATTTACTAGGCGTGACCATTTTCTGCAAATCAGGCCCGAACTCGTCCATCAGATGGTCGATTTTTCCGCTCAATTTGACGGTATGTCTTTGAGGTCAGTACCGTCGAGCCACAACAGATCAAACGCGGAATCAATACGCAGATCGTGCTATGCCTGAACAAAGCCAGCCTTCGTCGCCTAGATGTTTTGCTAGGTGACATTTTGGGCGGCGAACCCTATTTTCGCGGAGGAAGGACACTCACGGAACAGTGTTTGCACCGACCGGTGCCGAACTTGTGCCCTCAAGTCTTCGAGGATGAACAAAAAGCGCCTCAATGTGGGAGTCGGAGGACAAAGACTCCCTTTTGACACCGCTCTGAGAGGAGGGCTTCAAGGGGACTGCAAGGAGCGTCGTATGAGATCTGCATCCGAAACAGCAACAACGGCAACAGCAACTACGGCCAGAGATATGCGGTGGGTATATTTGCTTCAAGCCTTTGAGGCGCTGGTCCGTCGCCGCGCCTACGAATTATACGAACAGCGCGGAAAAGAGGATGGCCATCATCTGGAAGACTGGCTGCAAGCAGAATCTGAGCTGCTCCAGCAGGGGCGAAGCGTCCAATCGCCTACTTCCACTTTCAATAGCGTTGAGCTTGCAATGATTTCAGCCTTTCCCGCGAGTTGAAGGAGCAAAATGTCTGCTCGTGAGACTCCGTTCCACAATACGGTTTCGCCATGCCCTGCTTTTCGGAGCCCAGCGTCGTCTGCTGCACTCCGCGCCGTAGTCCCGGCACATCTTCTCACCTTCCCACAATTGAATTTCCATAGGGTCCGCTCCACCGTTAAACCCCGGGGCGCCGACGTTTACACGCCGCCAGGTCACGTCGTCCGGAGATGCCTCTAACCCCCGGTAGGTCCTAGGGCTGATGTATCGGAAGCGCGAGTGGGCACGAGGTGCACGCGGGCGTGTACTGTATGCGCGCTTTCGAGACAGCGACATGAAGGAGGCCGACCGTGGTTGCGGCGGGCTCAAAACCCTTCTTTCCGATGCGGATGTAATTGCTGCAGAGGAGACTACGAATTCGTCTCCGCTTCCTTGATGTCGGCATCGCTCTGCCTTTGAGCGTTGGCCGCTTCGGTTTTGGAGTTGGCAGTCGGCGAGAGTGCCTGGATGGACTTTCCGAGACTCATCTTGTTCTTGCTGGTGCCGGTGCCCGAGGGACACGTCGTACCGGCAGCGGGCGGGGTCCCGGTCATGTTGGCTTTCATACAGGCGAACGGAATGTCGAGATTGTGGCTGACGTGAATGGCAGCTACGCATTGGCCAAGATTCTTAAATCCGTCGCAAGCGTCTTTCAGGTCAGTTCCCGAAGGCAAAAGGCCCTTCGATTGCAGCTTTGCGGTGAGATTGGTGTCGAGTTTGGTGTGTTTGGTGAGCACGGCTGTGGGTGAGGAACTGGTTGCGGCTTTTGATGAAGTACTCCCGGTGTCGTGATCCGCACCGTTGTTCATCGCAGGCCCGTGCGAGCCGCCTGCGTTACCGGCTGCGCCGTGCGGATGTTGCGCGAACGCAGGATTGATTGCTACACAGCCTACTGCCGCGACTAGAATGAGCATTTTTTTGGTCACGTTTCTTGCCCTCCTGGAGAAGTGAGAGACGCTTAAACCCGTACTGCTAGAGCTTGGAAGACCCCCCTCGCCGAAGCAGCGAGGAAAGATTGAGGCCGACACCAAAGGAAAGCGTGTCCAACTGGAAGTGAACGCTGTGCGTGTACGCAAAATCGAAATCCACATATTTCCACGGGTTGAAGTCGAGGTCAGCGTTAATGCCGTTGTCTTTGTCAATGGAAGAGTCGCCGGAGGTTATGGCGTTATTCTGGTATAAGCGCCCGTGGCTAGCAGTGCCACCGCCACTTGTGCCCTTGCGAACCAGTTTGCTGTAGATCTTCTGCGAACCCCACGGCGCGACATCGTACAGCGAGGCGCTGACAGTCAAGGAAAGTCCGAGATCAAACGAGGTGCCACCCTCGAAATGCGCCAAATCACCAAAGGTCATGTAAGGACGTTGCCAGTACCGCGAGTCGAAGAGTGAGTTGCCGATGCCTGCGCTCACAAAGGGTGTGAAACGTCCAAGCTCTTTGGCTAGCTGACCAGTCAAATCGAAGGTTACGTGCCCAGTGCTGAGTCCTTTTGAGCTATCGCCCGTTGGTAGCGCGACCGTGCCGACCGCGCCAAAGTTGACGAGGGGATTCTTGTCGGCAAATTGGAGCTGACCGAAAACATTCCCAAGCCCGCTATTGGAAGTAGTCGTACCGGCCGAGTCGGCGCCCCGAACGAAAAGAAAAGGCACTCCTAGATCTGTAGAGAAATGTTTGTTTAAGATGTAGCCAGTGGTCGTGGTCCAGTCGTAAACGTGGCTGCCGGAATCGATGCTGCCGTTGAAAGAAGTGTTGAGAGTCATTCCTGTAGCTTCTTCATTCGCGGCGGGTGCCGAACCTGCTGGAGCCTGAGCCTCTGCGTGGCCGCAAAGTAAAGCGCAAACCACAGTCGATAGAATCAACACGCCCGCTTTCTTCAAGGTTTCTCCTCGTGGGTTTCTTTACTGATCTGTGCAGAAAGAGTGCCGTCATCACCGCAGCGCTAACTCTTTTGATCTTAGAGAATTAAAATGGTGGAGAACTACTGGCCGGAAGGGCAAGTATATGTAAGCTTTACTCAGTACTAGGAAGAGCTGTCTCCTGCGAACAAATTCCCCTTTTTGGTTTAATCGGTATCCGCCTTAATGCCCAACGATTTGACCGCTCCCATCTGAGCCAACTGAGCTAAAAATAACCCAATGCCGGCATCAACGTCGGAAACCCCGCAACCGATACCAGTTGCTTCCGGAGCGTTTTAGCTTACAAGATGCCGCTGGGACCGCTGTCGCGAAGTACTCTTTATGCCATCTGTTCACTCCTTAGCAGGGTGCGGAAAAACTGTGTGTTGAAGTAATTCCCATCGGCGGACTCGGGTAGCTGATGCTAGCAGCTTGGTTCAAGGAGATATTACCCCTCTGACCAGGCTTAGAAAGAAGTCTAGGTTTCCGAAGCTATGGGCGACGATGCCCGGCCAAGTGCTTCTTGTGCGTTGTGCAACAAAGGAAAGCGCCACACCCGTGATTGACATCCGGACTGTATCCCAGAGAGTGGGCTGCATGAATAGATGGAAGGCTGACCAACAGATGCCATGAACAACCCATGCAGCCTTGCCGAATGCCAGTTCCTGTCTTGGCAACACATATCCACGCCACCACAATTCCTCGCCGCCGATGTTGCACACCAGCATCACACCCGCATAGTAGACGAGAACCCACCAGGCGCCGCGCAATGGAATGTCCATGAAGTCGTGTGGGCCGAAATGTGCAAAGAACGCGCCATGGAACCGAGAAGGATCAAAGAATTTTATGGACGCAAGAGTTGGTTGAAGGAGCCCAGCGTTACGCTTGACGAGCACGGCCATCAGGACCACGACGAATCCCCGTATTTGGCTTCGTTTTTCTCTCCACAGGGCGAACCACGATGCGGCAACAGCGACAAGATCCGCCGAAGTGCCGCCAAACATGAACCCTGAAAGAGCAGCGGCCCAGAGCCAAGCCGTTCCCTGCGGAGCTGAAAGGCGCAACCGTTGCGCAAGGTTCTTCCAGGAGACAGAACTCACATCAAGGGTGGCGCCGACTAACGCGGCAACTAACATCAAGCTGAGCGGCAGAATCAGTAACAAGTGGAAAATGCGCCACCACGACGTCCCTCGATGCCAAAGATGTGGCCCCAGCCAATGAAAGAGAAAAGCGAACACCAAGGCTGGAACACCAAAGAGAAGCGTTGTCGCGAGCCAGCCTGCTGGCTTAGTGGATGCCGCGTCTTGCACGTGGTGAGTGTACTTAGCAAGCCGCCGAAAATCTCGGAAATGTTGTAACGAAATGATGCACCACGCGTCCAAAGACGCATGCGAGGAACCGATCAGCAGCAGGGCACGTGTTCAGTTACATTTCTCCCGAGCGGCGAGTGCGCAAAGACCATCCGTTGCGGCCGATCCGCACGATGGTGGACGAAATCCTGAAGCAGCTGTCGCCACAGTTCAACAAGATGTACGCGAAGGTGGGACGTCCATCGATTCCGCCGGAGCAGTTATTGCGCGCACAGCTGCTGCAGCTGTTCTATTCGGTGCGCAGCGAGCGGCTCTTGATGGAAGAGATGGACTACAACATTTTGTTTCGCTGGTTTGTGGGACTGAATTTGGATGACGCGGTGTGGGATGCGACGGTGTTCACCAAGAACCGCAACCGGTTGCTGGAGGCCGAGGTAGCCAAGGAATTTCAAGCGCGGGTGGTGGAACAGGCGCGGGAGAAGGGCTGGGCATCGTACGAGCACTTCACCGTGGACGGCACGCTTCTGGAAGCGTGGGCCAGCGTGAAGAGTTTCCAGCCCAAGGAGAAGAAGGGTTCGCCTCCGCCGGACGATCCGGGAAATCCCACAGTGAATTTTCGTGGGGAGAAGCGCTCGAACGAAACGCACGAATCGAAAAGCGATCCCGACGCGCTGCTGGCGCGCAAAAGTGCAGGCAAGGAGGCCAAGTTGAGCTACAGCGGCAATCTGCTGGTGGAGAATCGCCATGGATTGATTGTGTCGAGCTTGGTGTGGGAGGCCACGGGCACCGCCGAGCGCGATGCGGCGATGGCCATGCTGCAACAGATTCCGGGAACCGGGCGCGTGACCGTGGGCGGCGACAAAGGATTTGATACCGCGGATTTTGTGCGCGAGTGCCGGAACATGTGCGTAACGCCACACGTGGCGCAAAACCTGGCGCGTCGCGGCGGCAGCGCCATTGATGGGCGCACTACGCAACATGCCGGCTACCGCCTCAGCCAGAAGAAAAGGAAGCGCATCGAAGAATGTTTTGGCTGGCTGAAGACTATTGCGTTGCTGCGCAAGGTGCGGCATCGCGGAACGTTGAAAGTGGACTGGCTGTTTACGTTCGCTTGCGCAGCCTACAATCTGGTGCGCATGCGAAACCTGATGGCCGTCGCAGTTCCCGGGCAGTAAGTCCGGGTCGTGGTGTATCTGCACGACGTCGAAACGCCCGCCTGGGACGCGGCAGCGCAAGAAAAACGACGCGAATAATCGGCCAGCTTCTCAAAAGTGACGCAATCAAACGAGAATTTGCTTCGCCGCACAGTTTTTCAGTGGCCTGTTAGAGCAAGTGGGATGTTATGTGGGGAGGCGCTAGACGGCAAGCAAGCCGCCGATGCTGCCCTCGCATGAAGCCTGACCTGGTTCTCTCGGATTACAAGATGCCGAATCGCCTGGATTCGCTTCATCCTGCAATGATTTTCAACTTCGGGCGAAACTTGGAGACTGCGGTCTCCGCACGCTAGATCAGACTCTCAAAATACTGAAAGAGCATACATAAACTCGGGGAGCCGTGGCGGAACGCTGCTCTTGAAATTCATAGCATCGGTAAGAGTTTTCCTTTGCAAGGCCAAGGAGGTGTGTTCTTGTCTCAGCGTCCGCGGTCTTGGCCTCAAGTATCCTTATTCTGTCGTCCAACTGCACGATAACAATACTGCTCTTATCCGCCTTAATCACGGTTACTCCATACGAGTGGGGTAAAGCGGAGCCGCACACCCTCCCAGCCAACCAGCCCGGCGTGCACTCCTAACTTATGTCCGAGGGCCGTGCCGAACATAAGCTATTTCACTTGTAGTCTGTGTCGATCAGCCGGTCAATCGCTCGTGTCGTGCCGGTAAAGGGGCGATTAAATCGGGGAAAACGTGTATTCCCCTCCCTCGGAGGAAGCTATAAGAAGTGAACGTCGTTGGTCCGAAGATGGCGACGCCGCAATCTCGGTGAGTGAGTTGTGTATGCCAGCGAGAATTTTAATCGCAGACGACCGCGCCATCATGCGAAATACCTTGCGAAATCTATTCGCCATTTGTAGCGATTGGGATGTCTGCGGAGAAGTGGAAGACGTTCGGCAAGCCATAGACGCAGCCGTAGTGTTAAGGCCTGATCTCGTCCTGCTGGATTACAAGATGCCTAACGGAGATGGAGTCGAGGTCGCATCCGAACTTGCGCAAAAATTGCCGGGTGTACCTGTTGTGATTTTCACGCTTCATAAAACGAATCAACTTGAAGGGCAGGCGCGGCGAGTACGTGTCAAAGCGGTTGGCTTCTCGGCGCTCGGCGACGAGCTTGGACCGGAGTTGGTCGCCTCGGGGAAATTCGACGTTGTCTTGTCGAAGCATGATGGCCTTGAAAAGTTGGCAGACGTCGTGAAGTCTCTGATCCCCAAACTACCCATCGAACCCGAATAGCATGACCTAATAACACGCGGATACGGCAAAGCGGAGCCGCAGGTGTTCCCCGCACAGCCTCACGTGCGCGGCCCCTCGCATACGTCCGCGGGTTCGCATGGTGGTGCTCACTCACCTTGACATTCTACTGGAGGGGCCGTAGGATCACCTAGAATGTCTACTGAAGAAAAAGAACGCCTTGAACTGTTGCAGGGCACACTTGACCTGTTAATCTTGCGGACTCTTTTGTTGGGACCCGCGCATGGTCATGCTATCGCAAAAGCGATTGAGTTTAGGTCCGACGAAGTGTTACAGGTGGAGCAGGGTTCGCTGTACCCGGGGCTACACCGGCTGATCAAGCGAGGATGGATTTCGGCGGAAGAAGGAACCTCTGAAAACAACCGGCGGGCCAAGTTCTATAGGTTGACAGCGAAAGGCCGAAAGCAACTGTCCGTAGAGACTAACAAGTGGGACAGATTGGCCGGTGCCATCGCGCGGATACTGCGACCGACGGAGGAGCGTGAATGAACAGGCGCGGGAAACGCCTGCTGGACGATCTCGATCAGGAGATCCGCGACCACATCGAACTGGCGACCCAAGAGAATATCGATCGCGGGATATCGCCTGACGAGGCGCGTTACTTGGCGTTGCGAAAGTTCGGAAACGTTGTGCGAGTTAAGGAAGACGCAAGAG
>Ga0306920_100002151_pt1 | contig 24810 bp, 23 predicted proteins | sample flu12Cox44000170_FD_204666 | JGI IMG/M metagenome (GOLD analysis project Ga0306920, IMG submission 204666) | Lab enrichment of tropical soil microbial communities from Luquillo Experimental Forest, Puerto Rico - flux4day.12C.oxic.44.000.170 (v2)... | ecosystem: Environmental > Terrestrial >...
CATCGCGCTTCTGATTGCTGCCGCGCAGGGACCCGCATCCGCACAGGACTGGCCAAGCCGCCCGCTCACGCTTGTGGTCCCGTGGGCCGCCGGCGGCGGCACCGACGTCATGGGCCGCATCATGGCGCGCCGCATGTCCGAGATCCTGGGGCAGCAGGTGGTCGTCGAGAACGTCACCGGCGCCGGCGGGATGATCGGCTCGACCCACGCCGCCAAGGCAGCGCCCGACGGCTACACGTTCGTGTTCGGCAGCCGGTCGGATGCCATCAACATGACGCTCTACAGGCAGCGGACCTACAGCCTGCAGGACGACCTTGCTCCCGTGGTCCTGGTTGCGGATCAGCCGACGATCCTGGTCGCCCGCAAGGATCTGCCGGTCGACGGACTGAAAGACTTCATCAGCTACGTGAGGCATAACCAGGCCGGCATCCGGCTGGGCTCCGCCGGCATTGGCGCCACGGGCTTTGTCGATTGCGCCATCTTCAATGGCATGATCGGGGTGAACCTCCAGGCCATCCCTTATCGCGGCAGCGGTCCCGCCATGGCGGATCTGATCCGCGGCCAGTTCGATTATTTCTGCACCATCAGCGGATCGGCGGCGGGGCCGCTTCAGAACAATCTCATCAAGGGCATCGCGGCGTTCCGGCATCAACGGTTGCCGTCGTTGCCCAACCTGCCGACCGCCAATGAGCAGGGCATGGATTTCGACGCCTCAACCTGGTTCGGATTCTTGGTGCCCAGGGCGACGCCGGCCGCGATCGTCAAAAAGCTTCACGACGCCAGCGTGGCGGCGATGGAAACACCCTCGGTGCGGGAGCAGCTCGCCGTCAACGGCACCTATGTCGTGGCACCCGAGAAGCGATCTACGGAATATTTCCAGAGCATGATCGTTCCGGAGATCGAGAAGAATGCAGCGCCGCTGATCGCCGCGGGGATGTCGGTCGAGTAGATCGAGCACGTTTCGGTGAGCTCGACGCACCGCGCCGAACCGCGTTGAGCCTGCTTCAACCCCACAGCTCCTTGCTTGCAATACGGGCGCCCGCCGCCAGCGCCTCGAGCTTCGCCCACATGATGGAAGGATGGACACGGCGGTGGAACGGTCCCTGCGCAAAACCGCAGTCCGTGCCGGCAATGATGCGCTCGGGCCCGACCAGCCGGGCGAGGCGCGTGATGCGCTCCGCGACGAGCTCGGGATGCTCCACCACGTTGGTCGCATGACTGATGACGCCGGGGACAAGCACCTTTTCCTGCGGCAGCTTCACCCCCTGCCAGACCTTCCACTCGTGCTCATGGCGGGGGTTGGCACCTTCGATGACGTAGGCCCCCACATTCACCGCGAGGATCAGATCGACGATATCGCGCAGCGGAACGTCGGTCGTATGCGGCCCCGGCCAGCTGCCCCAGCAGACGTGGTAGCGCATGCGCTCCGCCGGCAAGCCGGCGATGGCATGATTGAGCACCTCCACATGGCGCGCCACCCATTTGCGGTAGTCCTGAAGGCTTGCGGGCGGCACCATGCGGTCGTAGGTCACCGCTGCACGCGCGTCATCGAGCTGGAGCAGGAAGCCCGCCTCCACGATCATCCGGTACTCGGTGCGCATCGCCTCGCCGATGGCGAGGAGACATTCCTCATCGGAGTTGTAGTATTCGTTCTTGCGGTCGGGGATGACACTTGCCGGGGCAGCAACCGGCAGAAAAGCTTCCTCGACGTTGGTGCCTTCGAGCGCATCCCTGAAATTCCTGATATCGCGGGCAAGCGCGGCCTGCCCCGTATAGGCGATCGGACCGATGCAGACGGAGTCCTTGGTGGTTGCAAGGCCGTCATGGGCATCTAGTTCAGCATAGAACTCCGGAAATCGCTCCCGATCGGCGCCGCGTGTGAAAGGATTGGCAGAAGGCTTTACCGGCCGGCGCTCGAAGCCGCTCAAGCGCTCGAGTGCGTATTGCGACCAGCTGATGGACTTGCCGAATTCGCCGTCGCTGATCACGTCGATGCCGGCGGCAGCCTGCCGGCGAACCACCTCGGCGACGGAAGAGGTAAGGCAGCTCTGGTAGGCCGCCTGGTCGACCGGCTCGCCTGCCTGCATGGCGCGCAGGAACTGCTGCAGCGCCTGTGGCCGGATCAGGCTGCCGACATGGGTGGTGAGAATGCGCCCGGTGCTGCGTTTCATGGGCCCGTATACCGAGCTGCGCGGCAGGCGCCTTGTACAGCAAAGTTGCTGCTCGTGGAACCGCCGCGCATTAGCCGGTTGGCAACCGCATCCCTGCCCGGCAAATTGGAAGCCGCGCCATGACCCGTCCGCCTGCCGAGAACGATGCCGCGGAGCCGCTCTCCCGGCGGCCGGCCATCCGCATCCACGACCTGCGCAAGGACTTCGGGGAGCTTGTCGCCATCGACAGGATATCCCTCGAGATCGCGCGGGGCGAGTTCTTCATGATCGTAGGCCCGAGCGGGTGCGGCAAGACCACGCTCTTGCGCATCCTTGCCGGCCTCGAGACTATCACATCGGGCGCAATCGACATTGCAACGCCGAGCTCGCAGCGGCCGGCAAATTCCATGATCTTCCAGGGCGACTCGATCTTCCCGTGGATGACGGTGTGGAGCAATGCGGCCTATGGCCTCAAGATGCGGGGCGCCAGCTCCGCGATCATCAAGGAGGTCGTAGGACATTACCTCGCGTGCACAGGATTGACGCGCTTTGCCGCCTACTACCCGCACCAGCTCTCCGGCGGCATGCGCCAGCGAGTCGCCATCGCACGCGCCTTTGCCAACGATCCCGAAATTCTGCTGATGGACGAGCCGTTCTCCGCCCTTGATGCGCAGAACAGACTCCTGTTGCAGGAGGAGCTGCTTCGCATCTGGGAGGAGCACAAGAAAACCGTGGTCTTCATCACCCACTCGGTCGACGAGGCGGTATTCCTCGGCGACCGTATCATGGTGATGACAGCACAGCCTGGGCGGGCGAAAGCCTTCGTGCCGGTGCCGCTGGCGCGGCCACGCAATATCATGGAGCTGCAGAAGTCGGCCGAATACGGTGAGTTGATCGCCAACATCTGGGCGAGCCTGCGCGACGAAGTGCAGCGCGCGCGCCGCCGGGAACAGGAGATGACATCATGAGCGTCCAGACCATTGCAGCCGGGCAGCGCGCGGCGATGTCGGCGCGAGCGCGCGATCGCCTCCTGAACGTGATCTCGCCGCTCGCTCTTCTCCTGCTGTGGGAGCTGTGCGCGCGTTTCCATTTCATCGACACCCGTTTCTTTCCTGCTCCCTCGAGCGTGTTTGCAACGTTGATCGAGATGCTGCGCAGCGGCGATCTCCTCGCTCATACCGCCATCAGCCTCCAGCGGCTGGCCTACGGAACAATCGTAGGCGCGCTGCCTGCGCTCATTCTCGGCATTGCCATGGGGCTCAACCGTCCGATCCGCGCTTTGTTCGATCCGTTGATCGCGGCGACCTATCCAGTGCCGAAGAGCGCCATCCTGCCACTGGCCTTGCTCATCTTCGGGCTTGGCGAGGGCTCCAAGATTTTCATGGTTGCAATCGGCGTGTTCTTTCCAATGGTGATCAACACCACCACCGGCGTGCTCGGGATCAGCAAAATCTATCTGGACGTCGGACGCAACTACAAGGCAAGCCGCTGGAATACGTTCTGGACCATTGCGCTTCCGGGCGCGCTGCCCGTCATCGTAACCGGGCTCAAGCTCGGGATCGGCATCGGACTGGTCCTGATTGCGGTCGCCGAGATGGTGGGCGCAAGAAGCGGGCTTGGCTATCTGATATGGAGTGCGTGGAGCACGTTCGCGGTCGAAGAAATGTATGTCGGCCTGTTTGCGATTGCGATCATCGGGTTTTTGATCACGCTCGGGCTCAATGAGCTTGAACGCGTGATCATTCCGTGGAAGCCCGAATGAGGACGTCCTTGCCCTGCCTTGCCGGGTGACTATGCTCTGACGGCCCGTGCAACCCGCAGAGCGCGGAGTTGCAACCACGAGCCAGAGCTCCAGGGAGAAAGCCATGCTCGCTCATTGCCGACGGTTCGCTATTCCCGCGTTCACGCTCGCATTGGCGCTTTTCGCCGCAGGCGTTGCCACCTGGGCCGTGGAGCTCAACCCCGCGGCACTGATCTACCAGAGACCTGATCAGATTAAATGGAATCCGCCAAGCGCCGCGGGCTCGCAGAACGCGGTGCTCGTCGGCGATCCGTCAAAGCCGGGGCTCTATGTCGTTCGCAACAAGTGGCTGAAGGGGGACCATTTCAGTCGCCCCCATTTCCATCCCAACGACCGCTTCATCATGGTGCTCGCCGGGACCTGGTGGGTGGGCACAGGTACGAGCTTCGATCCCGAACACAGCGTGGCCATGCCGGCCGGTACTTTCGTCACCCATTTCGGTAAGCAGGTGCATTGGGACGGCGCCAAGGACGAGGATGCGTCGTTGCTGATCATCGGCGATGGGCCCGGCACGAGCACGCCGGCCGGACAGACCCCGGGCCAGCTTGCCGGGCTCGACCCCGCCGCTGCCGCCTATACCTTGCCGGATCAGTACAAGTGGCGCGATCCGACGGGGGCCGCCGGCGTCAACCAGGTCGTGCTGCACGGAGACCCGAACTCAACGGGGCTCTATGTCACGCTCAATCGCTTCAAACCGGGCAATTTCAGCCGGCCGCACTTCCACCCCAACGACCGGTTCATCACCGTGGTCAAGGGAACCTGGTGGGTCGCAACCGGCAACAAGTTCGACAAGGACAACATGGAGCCGATGGCTGCGAGCAGCTTCGTGACCCATTTCGGCAAGCAGGTGCACTGGGACGGCGCCAAGGACGAGGAAGCCTGGCTGCTTATCGTCGGCGAAGGACCGGGAACGCTGACGCTGGTCGATATTGCGAAGTAGGCTCGTTTCGCCCCAAGCGTAGGGGCGAGGCGTTAGCGCGTTACGCGCGTTCGTGATGCGCTAGCCTCGCCCATACAGAACCCGCGCCGGCTCAAGCCGCCGTCTGCGCCGGGAGCGGCATTGAACGGCTGCTCGCGGCACGCCGGCGCAGCAGCAGGTCGAGCGTCGCTACTTCGACGCGATTGCGACCGCGCTCCTTGGCGTGATAGAGCGCCTGATCGGCCTGCGCGAGCAGTTCAGGAACGTCGAGCGGTCCGTCCTGATTGATCACAACCCCGATGCTCACCGTGGCCCCGACCGGTCGCCCGTCCACCTCGATCGCCGCCTCCGCAAACTTCGTGCGGATGCGCTCGGCGAGCCCGAGAGCCTTGTCAGAACCGATATTGTAGAGCACTGCGGCGAACTCCTCACCGCCGAGGCGCCCGATCAGATCGCAGGAGCGCAGGTTCGCCCGCGCCGCCTCCGCGAAAACCTGCAACACCCGGTCGCCGATGGCATGCCCGAAGCGGTCGTTGATCGACTTGAAGTGGTCGAGATCAATCAGCAGCCCGGCGGTGGGGCATGGATCGGAAGCGTGCTGCTTCATCAGCTCATTGCCGACCTGCAGAAACGAGCGGCGATTGGCAAGGCCGGTGAGCGGGTCGACCATCGCGGCGGTGCGATGCCGGTACTCGGTACGCTCCTTGGCCATGGCTAGCAGAATAAAGGCAATCGCGATCGTGAACAGCAGCGCCTCGAAGCTGAGCACGGTGAGCCACACGCTGTCGAACACCTCGCTGTCAGGCGACCACGGCAGCATGACTGCAAGCGGAGTGCGCAGCAGGAACAGTGCGCCGTGCGCGAACAGCATGAAGATCGCGGGCCACCGCGACACCAGCGGCTCGCCACGGCCGCGCCAGAACTCGTAGGCGGTGAGCCAAGTGTAGCAGGTGATGATGCTCGAGGAGAGCAGGAGCTTCATCGCAAACTCACTGCTGAAGCTCGGCAGGTGGGCGACGATGACCCATGCGATCGGGCCGGCAGCGATGTACATGGCAAGCGGCTCGCGCCCGTCGAATACGCGGGCGCCGCTCCAGGTGACGGCAAAGCTCAGGAGCAGGAGCGCATTGGCCAGATCGATCGTGAACGCCTCACTCACATTGCCGTACATGCCGAACAGCGTGACCGAGCCGGCCCGCAAAAGATGTGCGAAGCCCCACCAGGCGACCGCCGAGATGTGCGTGTTCTGCGCCCAGGCAAACAGCAGGAGCAGGCCAAGAATCGCCTCGACATAGATTGTCACCAGAAACAGCGTATTGACGTCGAGGTTCATCTTTCTATCGCCCGCAGGAACGAGAGCTCACCCGCTGAGATCCCCATCAGGCAATCGATACCGCCGCGGCTGCAAAAGAAGCGTGAATGCCACGGCAAGGGCCGCGCAAAGGACCATTATGGTTTCAGGAATGTTGCGCGCATGTGCAGCATTTGACGAGAATGAGCGAATTTGCTCATGCTGGCGATGCGGGCAGCCTGTTGTCCGTCATGTCACCCTTGAAGCCCGGCAACCGGCATCAGATGCAGTCGCACGAAGGCATAGTCGAGGCGATCGGCAACACGCCCCTGATTGCGCTGCGGCACGCCTCCGCGCAAACAGGCTGCACCATCCTTGGCAAGGCCGAGTTCATGAACCCCGGCCAGTCGGTCAAGGACCGTGCCGCGCGCCAGATGATCTTGGAGGCCGAGAAGCGTGGTGAGATCAGCCCGGGCGGACTGGTGGTCGAGAGCACGGCCGGCAATACCGGCATCGGCCTCGCGCTGGTAGCGAATGCGCGTGGCTATCGCACGCTGATCGTCATTCCCGAAACGCAAAGCCGCGAGAAGAAGGACATGCTGCGGGTGTGTGGCGCCGAGCTGGTTGAGGTGCCCGCGGTCCCGTACGGCAACCCGAACAATTATCAACACATCGGCCGACGGCTCGCAGACGAACTGCGCAAGAACGAGCGCCATGGCGTGTTGTTCGCGGATCAATGGAACAATCTGGATAACCGCAAGGCGCATTTCGTCTCGACCGGTCCGGAGATCTGGGAGCAGACAGACGGCAAGATCGACGGCTTCATCTGCGCCATCGGGACCGGCGGCACTCTTGCCGGCGTGTCGACCTATCTGCGCAGCAAGAAGAAGGACATCGTGATTGGGGTCGCCGATCCGAGAGGCGCAGCCATGTACAACCTGTTTGCGCACGGCCAGACCAAAGCCTCGGAAGGCAATTCCATCACCGAAGGCATCGGGCTTGGACGGGTGACCGCCCTGATCGAGGACATCAAGGTCGATAATCCCTATCTCATTCCCGATGAGGAGGCACTGCCGGTCATCTTCGATCTCCTGGAGCATGAAGGACTTTGCATGGGCGGCTCGACCGGTATCAATGTGGCGGGTGCGATCCGGCTGGCGAGGGACATGGGTCCGGGTCATGTCATTGTGACCATCCTCGCCGACTACGGCACCCGCTATGAGTCGAAGCTGTTCAATCCGCAGTTCTTGCGGGAGAAGCGGCTTCCAGTGCCGGACTGGCTGGAGCGCAAGTCGAGCCGCGAGGTGCCATACGCGAGGACATAGTTGGTTGTGCCATGACGGACTGCCTGTTTCGCGAGGACTCTTATCTCAGGCAATGCGGCGCCACCGTCGCGGCTGTAACGCAATCGGGCGGCATCGTTCTCGACCGCACTGTGTTCTATGCCGCTTCCGGCGGCCAGGGCGGCGATCGCGGCTGGCTGCGGAGCGCCGGTGGCGAAACGATCGGAATCGATAATGCGGGCTATACGGATCCGGAGAAGACCGAGATTGCGCATTTGCCTACGGGCGGTGCCTCGAGGCTCGAGATCGGCGAGCCTGTGGAAGCCATGATCGACTGGGACCTTCGCTATGCCCGCATGCGCATGCACACGGCGCTGCATCTGCTCTCTGCGGTGCTGCCCTATCCGGTGACCGGGGGCGCGGTCGGCGACCGCGACGGGCGGCTCGACTTCGATATCCCTGAAGCTGGCCTCGACAAGGAGGAGATTACGGCGAGGCTCGCACAGATGATTGCGGCCGATGCGGAGGTGCGCGCGCGCTGGATCACCGATGCCGAGCTCGCGGCCAAGCCCGAGCTGATCAAGACCATGTCGGTCAAGCCGCCGATGGGCAGCGGGCGCGTGCGGCTGATCGAGATCGTGGGCTACGACCTGCAGCCCTGCGGGGGTACTCATGTGGGCTCCACCCGCGAGATCGGCGATGTGCGCGTGATGCAGATCGAGAAGAAAGGCCGGCAGAACCGGCGCGTGCGCATCGCGTTCGCAGGGCCGGCGAGTGCCACCCCATGACCCCGGTGCCCTCCCCTCCCAGCCGCTGGCTGGTCGCGACCGACTGGCTTGCGGCGCGGCTTGGTGCCCCGGACGTGGTCGCCGTTGACGGCTCGTACTATCTGCCCGCGGTGGGTCGCAATGCTGCCGCCGAATATCTCGCCGGGCACATTCCGGGCGCGGTATTCTTCGATATCGACGCGATTGCCGACCGCTCCAATCCACTGCCGCACATGCTGCCCGATGCGCACGGTTTTGCGCAGGCGGTGGGCGCGCTCGGCATCGCCGAGACCGATACCCTTGTCGTTTACGACGGCGCCGGGCTGTTCTCGGCGCCGCGGGTGTGGTGGACGTTCCGCCTCTTCGGCGCTCAGAATGTGTTCATTCTGGACGGCGGCATGCCGAAATGGAAAGCGGAAGGCCGCCCGGTTCAGACCGGGCCCGTGCGGCGTCCTGCCCGCTCATTCAAGGCGCGCCGGCCGCCGGACGTGGTGGCCTCGCTTGAGGTCGTGCGCGCTGCGCTTGCGAGCGCAAGCGCCCAGGTCGTGGATGCGCGTTCGGCGGAGCGCTTTGCCGGCCTCGCACCGGAACCGCGCCCCGGCCTGCCCTCCGGCCACATGCCGGGTGCGTTCAACGTCCCATCCACTGAGGTGATCGAGAACGGCAGGCTGGCGCCGGGGGAGAAAATCAGAAAGGCATTTGCAGCCGGCCGCGTCGATCTCGACCGACCGATCATCACCACCTGCGGCTCGGGAGTCACCGCGGCGATCCTATGGCTTGCGCTTGATGCCGTGGGCAAGGAGCCGGCCGGCCTCTATGACGGCTCCTGGTCCGAGTGGGGCGCGCGCAACGACCTTCCCATCGAGCCGGCGCCCGGCGAGCCTCGAAAATCATGAAGCAGGCGGTGCATTTACGCGGCCCGATGGTATGATCGGGCAAGCTTGATCGGCGCGGCATTCCTGCCGATTGCCGGGACGGCTGCGCGCTCTCAGAATAACAAACCAGTGGGGCGGAGACGGCCATGATCTTTCGGCAGCTGTTCGACAGCGTTTCCGGAACCTACACCTATCTGCTCGCCAGCCGTCGCGGTGGCGAGGCGCTGATCATCGACCCGGTCCTGGAGAAGGTCGATCGGTACATTCAGCTGGTGGGCGAGCTCGAGCTGAAGCTGGTGAAGGCGGTCGACACCCACCTGCATGCCGACCACATCACCGGATTAGGCGCGCTGCGCGACCGTACCCATTGCGTGACCGTAATGGGCGAGCGCAGCAAGGTCGACGTCGTGTCGATGCGGCTTGCGGAGGGCGACAGGCTCACCATCGAGGGCATCGCGCTCGACGTGATCTACACGCCGGGGCACACGGACGATTCCTACAGCTTCAGGCTGCCCGACCGCGTGTTCACGGGCGATACGCTGCTCATCCGCGGCACCGGGCGAACCGACTTTCAGAACGGCGACGCCCGCGCCCAATATGATTCCATTTTCAACAAGCTGCTGCGGCTATCCGACGATACCCTCATCTTCCCTGCGCATGACTACAAGGGCGAGACGGTATCGACCGTGGGCGAGGAGAAGCGGTTCAATCCACGCCTGCAGGTCGGATCGGTGGACGAATATGTCGAGCTGATGAGCAACCTGAAGCTCCCGAACCCGAAGATGATGGATGTCGCGGTGCCCGCCAACATGCGCCAGGGCCTCGCCCAAGACGAGATTGCGCGCCGCGGCTGGACGGTAAGCGCACGCGAGGCGCTTGTACTGGCCGGCCGGGCAGAGGTGGCGTTTATCGATCTCCGCGAGCGCTCCGAGAGGGAAAAGCACGGGGTGATTGCGGGCTCGCTGCATGCACCTTACAGCGATCTCGTCGAGAATGTCGGCCCCGGCGGCATGCTGCACGAGCTTGCGCGCTCAACCGGCAAGGACATCCTGTTCTACTGCGCCTATGGCGAACGCTCGGCCATGGCCGTGCAGGCGGCGCAGGATGCAGGACTCACGTCGGCACGTCACATCGCCGGCGGCATGGATGCATGGAAGAAGGTGGACGGGCCGATCGAGCGTTTGAGGTACGAGCGGTCGGCTTAGGCACAAGCACCAGGGAGCCGCCGCGTCAGCGCAAAATCTGCTGCAGGAACTGCTTCGTTCGCTCATGCTGTGGGTGATCGAAGAAGGCAACTGGATTGTTCATCTCGATGATCTGGCCGGCATCCATCAGGATCATCCGATCCGCCACCTGGCGTGCAAAGCCCATCTCGTGGCTCACGACCAGCATGGTCATGCCGTCGAGCGCGAGCGCAACCATGCTGTCGAGCACTTCCTTCACCATCTCGGGATCGAGCGCGGAGGTCGGCTCGTCGAAAAGCATAATCTTCGGCTGCATGCAAAGCGCCCGCGCGATAGCCACCCGCTGCTGCTGGCCGCCCGACAGCTGGGCGGGATATTTCGCCGCCTGCTCCGGGATGCGCACGCGCGCGAGCTGATGGCGGGCAATGTCCTCGGCCTCCTTCCTCGGCATCCGGCGCACCCAGATTGGCGCCAGCGTGCAGTTCTCAAGGACCGTGAGGTGGGGAAACAGATTGAACTGCTGAAACACCATCCCGACCTCGCGCCGCACCTCCTCGATCTTCTTGATATCAGCGCTCAGCTCCACGCCATCGACAACGATGCGTCCGCGCTGCCAGTCATCGAGCCGGTTAATACAGCGCAGCAGCGTTGACTTACCGCTGCCGGAGGGACCGCAGATGACGATGCGCTCCCCGCGCATCACGGTAAGGTCGATGCCGCGCAGGACGTGGAACGCACCGAACCATTTGTCGAGGCTCGCGATCTCGATGGCGACGCCGTCCCGTGCTGCCGCCGCTGCACCCGGGGACACTTTGTCCGTGTCGCTTTTCCGATCGCTCTCGCGCATCTGTCCCGTTCAGCCGTAAAACCGACTTCGCGCTGCGCACGCAACGCGCACTAGTGTGGCGGTTCAGAAGTCCGCATCATTCTTGCAGCGAGTCCGAGATGCGGACTTCTGAACCAAAGCCACACTAGATCAATAAGCTGCTAGTGTCCTGCGATTCCGAAGTTCGCAAACGAGCGCGCCGCACAATGAGGCGAACTTCGGAATCGGGACACTAGCGGTCGTTCCCGGAAGTCAAACGTCGCTCCATGGACAGCGCATAGCGCGACATGCCGAAATTGGCCACAAAATAGATCATCCCCGCAAACGCAAAGCCGGTGAACAACGTGGACGGGGTCGCCCAGGCGGGATCGGCGAATGCGGCGCGCAGCTGTCCGAGCAGATCGAAAATGGCAACGATCAGTACCAGACTTGTATCCTTGAACAGCGATATGAACGAGTTGACGATGCCTGGTATCACCAGACGCAGTGCCTGCGGTAGAATGACCAAGCCCATCATGCGCCAGTAACCCAGCCCCAGCGCCATCGCGCCCTCGAACTGGCCGCGCGGGATGGCCTGCAGGCCGCCACGCACCACCTCCGCCATATAGGCACCGGCAAACAACACCACGCCAATGAGCACCCGCAGCAACCCATCAATTCTCCAGCTAACCGGCAGGAAAAACGGCAGCATGTAAGTCGCAAAAAACAGGACCGTGATCAGCGGGACGCCGCGCCAGATCTCGATAAACGCCATGCACAGTGCGCGAATGATCGGCAGGTCCGAGCGGCGTCCGAGGGCCAGCAGAATTCCGAGCGGCAGCGAGAAGATGATGCCGGTGAACGAGATCACGAGCGTGATCAGGAGCCCGCCCCAAAGCCGCGTCTCGACTTCAGGAAGGCCGGGCAGCCCGCCCACGAGCAGGAAGAAGCCCCCGACCGGAAACAGCCCGAAGAAGACAATTGCGTTTAGCACCTTGTACGGCGCGCGCGGGACGAGCAGGGGGACAAGCAGCGCAGCGCCCAGCAGATAGGTGAGATCGACCCGCCAGCGTTCGCTTTCGGGGTAGAAGCCGTACATGAGCTGCGGGAGCTTGGCCTTGATGAATGGCCAGCAGGCGCCGACCTCACGACCCTGGGTCTCCCGCAGGCAGTCGATACGGCTTGCGCCGTCCCACACCGCGTCAATGAAAAGAAAACGGATAGCCGGCCAGAGGAGAAGCGCGATGATCACCGCGCTGATGAGCGTAAGCACGGCATTCGAAGGCCGCTGCAATAGCCGCACCCCCATCGCTGCAACAGACACTGGCCCGGCAATCGGAGGCGGTTCTGGCTCCGCCAGCGAGCGGCGCACGTAGGATGGAGGGAGCGCCGTCATCGGTTTTGCGCGGTGATACGCGCATTGTACCAGTTCATCAGAGCGCTGGTGACGAGCGACAGGGAAAGATAGACAGCCATGGTGATGCCGATGATCTCAATCGCCTGCCCGGTCTGATTGAGCACGGTGCCGGCAAAGACCGCGACCAGGTCTGGATAGCCCACCGCGATGCCCAGCGAAGAGTTCTTGGTGAGATTGAGATACTGGCTGGTCAGTGGCGGAACGATCACGCGTAAAGCCTGCGGCACGATGATGAGGCGAAGCGCCAATCCGCGCCGCAGGCCAAGTGCCGACGCCGCCTCCCACTGTCCGCGCGGAACGGCGAGGATTCCGGCGCGCACGATCTCGGCAATGAAAGCGGCAGTATAGAGGGACAGCGCCAGCAAAAGCGCGACGAACTCCGGCAGCAGGCGGATTCCACCCACAAAATTGAAGCCGCGTAGCCGGGGCGCCTCGAACCCGATCGGGAAACCGGTTGCGCAGAACACCGCTAGCGGCGGCAGAATGATAAAAGCGAAACTGCTCCACAAGACTGGAAACGCGCGTCCGCTGCGCATCTGGCCCCGCCGTGCCCAGGCATGCACCGCGATGGCGGCGAGCACGCCGAGCACCAAAGCGACCACCACGTAGCCTGCTCCATTGCCCGCAACCGGCGCCGGCAGAATGAGACCACGATTGCTCAGATAGATTTCACCCCACAGCGAGATGCTCTGGCGCGGGCCGGGCAGCGTACTGAGCACCGCGAGATACCAAAACAGGATCTGAAAGAGGAGCGGCAGGTTACGGATCAGCTCGACATACCCGCCGGCAAGCCGCGCCAGCATCCAGTTGGGTGAAAGCCGGGCAATCCCGACCAGAAAACCGATGATGGTAGCCAGCACGATGCCGATGCCGGCGACCAGCAGCGTGTTGAGGAGTCCCACCAGAAACACGCGGCCGTAGGTGTCCGACTCGGTGTAGGCAATGAGCGATTGATTGACGCCGAACCCCGCAGTGTTGGCGAGAAACCCGAAGCCGCCGCTGATCTGCTGCGCCTGCATGTTGGCCCTGGCGTTGAGCGCGAACTGCCATCCGCACCACAGCAGCAGCGCGAGCAGGCCGAGTTGCCAGGCAAGCGCGCGAAACTTCGGATTGTTCAGCGGCGCGATCGGCGGCGGGGCGGGCGAGCGGATCGCATCAGCGCGGTCCGCGCCCGGCGAATTCCGACAAGACGGAAGATCCCGCGCGTCATCCGACATCAGGCCGATGCTCGTTCAAGCGCCGGGTTGCGCGCGGATCCCACCTGGCTGATGGATCACCGGACCGGCGGCGCGTACTGGATGCCGCCCTTGGTCCACAGCCGGTTGAGACCACGACTGATCGCGAGCCTGGAGCCGGCTCCGACGTTTCGATCATAGACCTCGCCGTAGTTACCGACCTGCCTGACGATGCGCACCACCCAGTCCTTGCTCAGGCCGAGCTGCTCGCCGAAATTGCCCTCCACGCCCAGAAGCCGCCGGATCTCAGGCTGGACCGACTTCGCAGCCTCGTCAACGTTCCTGGAGGAAACCCCGAGCTCCTCGGCATTAAGCATGGCAAACAGCGTCCACTTGACCACGTCGAACCATTGATCGTCGCCATGACGGACCAGTGGCCCCAGTGGCTCCTTGGAGATGATCTCCGGCAGTATCACGTGCTCGCCGGGAGTAGCGAGCTTGAGCTTCTCGGCATACAGCTGCGAGAGGTCGGTCGTGAACACATCGCAACGGCCGGCTTCATACGCCTTGATGGTCTCGTCCGCGGTGTTGAACGCGATGACCTCGTATTTCATGTTATTGGCGCGGAAGTAGTCGGCGAGATTGAGCTCGGTGGTGGTGCCGGTCTGGGTGCAGACTGAGGCGCCATTGAGCTCGAGCGCGGAATTGATCTTGAGTGCTTTGCGCACCATGAAGCCCTGGCCATCGTAATAGGTCACTCCGGCGAAATTGCCGTAGGACACATCCCGCGACAGCGTCCAGGTTGTGTTGCGGGACAGCACATCGATGTCGCCGGTCTTGAGCGGCTCGAAGCGATCCTTGGCCGACAGTGGGGTGAACTTGACCTTGCTCGCGTCCCCGAGCACCGCTGCGGCGATCGCGCGACAGAAATCGACGTCGAAGCCGGTCCAGTGACCCTGGTCATCAGGATTCGAGAATCCCGCCAGGCCCTGGCTGACACCGCAGATGAGTGAGCCGCGCTCCTTCACGGCCTTGAGCGTCTGCGCATGGAGCGCCGCGGGCACGGCGCTCAATGCCATTGCAGCGAGAAAAAACCCGGTGCGCTTCATGGAACAGCCTCCCGATCGGATGCTGCTTGACGAGCTACTGTGGCTTTTTTGGCATCTCATGACGGCCGGCTGCGACGGTCAAGGGGGTTGACGCTCCAGCTTGAGGCCGCCATGACGCAAGTTTCTTGAAATTGTACACGCATGGCGTGCCGCCGGCTGGAAGAGGAAGCAACACCATGAGCAGGAACACCCCAGCGGACGAGTGGCCGCTCCGTCCGGCAACCCGTCTGGTGCTCGGTGGTCGCGATCCTTTCGCCAATCATGGCTTTGTCAACCCGCCCGTGCATCATGTCTCGACGGTCCTCTATCGCACGGCGGATGATTTTCTTGCCCGTCGCGGGCCGTACACCTATGGCAGGCGCGGCACACCCACATCCGAGGCGCTCGAAGACGCACTGCGCGAGCTGGAAGGGCCGAATTGCGCGGGAGTTGCGCTGCTTCCCTCGGGCCTTGCGGCCATCTCGACCGCGCTCCTCTCGGTGCTCGACGCCGGCGATCACGTGCTGGTCAGCGACAGCGTCTATCTGCCGACGCGCAAATTCTGTGACGGCGTGCTCCGCCGCTATGGCATCGCAACAACGTACTATGATCCAATGCTCGGTGCCAACATCGCTGCACTGATACAGTCAAATACGCGCGCAGTATTCGTGGAGGCGCCGGGCTCGCTTTCATTCGAGGTTCAGGACGTGCCGGCAATTGCAAATGCGGCGCACGCGCACGGCGCGATGGTGCTGATGGACAATACCTGGGCAAGCCCGCTCTACTTCCGCGCCCTCGAGAAAGGCATCGATCTCTCGATCCAGGCTGGTACCAAATACATCGGTGGCCACTCCGACCTCATGCTCGGCACAGTCTCGGCCGGCAACCGCGCATGGGAACGCCTGAGCGACACGGTGCATCTGCTGGGACTTTGCGTCGGCCCCGATGACATGTATCTGGGCCTGCGCGGTTTGCGCACCATGGGGGTGCGACTCGCGCAACATCATCGATCGGCGCTCAAGGTGGCACGCTGGCTTGAGCAACGGCCCGAGATTGCTCGCGTGCTGCATCCCGCGCTGGAGGGTTGCCCAGGTCACGCGCTCTGGCGGCGGGATTTTTCCGGCGCCAGCGGCCTGTTCAGTGTCATTTTCAGGCCGGTAGCGGAAAGCGCTGTGCATGCCTTTCTCAACGCGCTTTCACTGTTCGGCATCGGTGCCTCCTGGGGTGGGTTCGAGAGCCTCGCCATTCCCTTCGACTGTACCGCCATCCGCACCGCGACTCGGTGGAAGCCGGAAGGGCCGAGCGTGCGCTTTCACATTGGCCTTGAGGATGTGGACGACCTCATGGCGGACCTCGAGCGGGGCTTTGCCGCGATGCGCAAGGCAACGCTGAGCATAAGCCCCGGCTAACGCGCAGCTGCGCGCCGGTCGCGCAACTCGAAAAAGAGATTGCGCGCATAGACGAAGACCCCGAACCCCTGCCCCAGGATGAAGACCGGATCGCGGATATAGAGCGCATAGAGCAGCAGCAATACGCCTCCGCCAATCGAGAAGAACCAGAACGCGATCGGCATCACCATCTTGCCGGCGCGCTCGGAGGCAATCCATTGCACGACGAAGCGCATCGTGAACATGACCTGCGCCACGTAGCCGAGCAGCACCCACCATTGAAAGCGGGCGATGAAGACCTCGTGCAGATAGCTGCCGATCGGATGCCACAGATCAACCAGCATTGCGCCTCACCTCCAGCACCTGCGGCACGCGGCCGCGCCGGCGGATCAACCACCACACCCCCAACAGATCGAGGATTCCCACCCAGAGCCGATCCCACATGCCGTAATTCGAACGGCCTGCATGACGCGGCCGATCGATCACATCCACATAGCCCACGTCGTAGCCTTCGCGTCGAACCAGGGCGGGAAGAAATCGATGCAATCCATCGAAATAGGGGAGAGCAAGAAACAGATCGCGGCGGAAAGCCTTCAGGCCGCAGCCGGTATCACGCGTACCGTCGCGCAGAACGGCGCTGCGCACGCCGTTGGCGATGCGCGACTGCAGCTTCTTGAACGCGCTGGCACGGCGACCCACCCGCTGGCCGGCGACCAGCCCGATGCGCGGCGCGCCCTTCGAGAGCTCGTCGATGAGCGGGCGAATGAAAGCCGGATCATTCTGGCCGTCGCCGTCGAGAGTGACGACGACGCCGGCGCGGGCATGGCGCACGCCGGTATGCACGGCCGCCGACTGTCCGCACGAGGACTGGTGCTTGATCTGGCGCAGCCAGAGCCTCTCCGCCATCAGCGAGCTCAGCTCTGACTCGGTGTGGTCAGTCGACCCATCGTTGACATAGATGAGCTCGAAGCTGACGCTCGGGTTGAGACGCGCGGCAATCTCTTTGACCAGGGGCGCAATGTTGCCGGCCTCGTTGCGCACCGGAACAACAATGGAAACCGCAGGAGGCGCCCCGGCAGTCGACGTTTCGCTCATCTTCTCCCCCTTCGGATCGCGCGTCCGAGTGGGCGAGCTTTATGGGGCGACCAGCGCGCGGGCAACCCTCTTGAGCCGCGAAAAGGAAGGGCCCGGCAACGGGTGAATGCGCCCATCGTCATCAAACGCGAAGGCGAGGCGGCGCGAGGCGAACCATGCCCGCACCAGGCCGACCCCCGCCAACGCAACGATGGCGCCGGCGAGCACATCGCTTGGAAAATGGGCCGTGAGCACAACGCGGCTCACCGCGATGGCGGCGGCATAGGTCCACATCCAGGGCCGTGTCTTCGGCCACAACGCACCAATTGCCGCGGCAGCCGCAAAGGCATCGACGGCGTGCCCCGACGGGAGGCTCGCATATTCAACGTCCCAACCCAGCGGGTGATAGAGATAGGGATCGATGCTGCCGCCAACCAATGGCCGGGCGCGGCCGATCAGCCGCTTCACAACCGTGAACACCAGCCCGGGCAGAGCGATCGCCACGAACAGGAATCCCAGCCGCACAGCAATGGCGGCAAGCACGCCACGCGACATGCTGGAGAGCGCGGGCGAGGCAAGCATGGCGAGGAACACGAGCATGAAGCCGATGGGATAGAGAAACCATGGCGACTTGCCAAAATCCGTGAACCAGCGAAAAGCCGCAACCAGCCAGTGCGGAAGGGCCGGGACCTGAGCGATCGCGAGCGCGTCGAGCGCCACCATCGTGACGGCAATGGCAACGATTGCCGCCAGGACGCGCATGCCCAGCGAAGCGAACGAGCGCAGCGACGTCCGTGCGCGCGGCTTGCGCAGGAACAGCGAAAAGTAATCGCTCACGTTCTTGCGCATCGATTTGATGCGCCTGCCATCCAGCTCCCGCAGGAGCCCCTCCCCTGCGCTCATGATCCCTCGCTCGAGCGATAGACGCTAATGGCGACCCGCTCGCCGTGACTGATGTTGAATGCCTCGATGCGAGCGACGGCGGAGTAGCGCAGCCCAATGGCTTCCGCGCGCTGCACGAAACTTTTCTCGTGCCTTGATTCCACGAAAGCAAATCGGCACGCGCCCTCGCGCAGGAACTCGGCCGCCTCGATGCTGTCGGTGAGGCGGGTATCGGTTCCGGCAAGAAACACGAGGCTCGGCTCCTGATAGCCGACCGCTGCCGCAACAGGATGCGCGCAGCCGGATTCGCGCAGGATGCGAGCAAGCGCGGGACTTGGAAAAACATAGGCCAGCGCGGGAATGACGACCCCGAAGATCGCGATACTGGTCAGCACGGCAGACGCAATGGCGCGCAGCAGAGCCTGCTCGGCCCCTTCAATCTCATACAAGCGCCATGCCAGGAGCCCCATGATCGCTCCGCCTGCGATCAGCGGCCATGCTGCGAGCCCGAGCTGCCGCCCCACCCCCATGAGGGTGACAATGCCGGCAACCCCAAAAATAAGCGGGATCACGAACCACCACACCGTCCCCCATATCAGCCAGCGCGTTCGCGACAGCGTGCGCGCATCGATCGCTCCGGCAATCAGGATGGCAATGGCGGGATAGAGCGGGAGCACGTAATGCGGCAGCTTGGTGATGACCAGCTCCAGCACCAGCCATGACGGGATGAGCCAGGCCAGCAGGAATCTGATCGCGGGCTGCGCCCGGGCGCTCCACACGGAAGGCGCGGAGAGCTGGGCCAGCATGGCACCGGGCCAGAAGGTGAGCCAGAACAGCGCGAGGTAGTAGCCCGGCGGCGCCCCATGGGTCTCCTGCGCTCCCAAAAGCTTGCCGAGCAGATCCTGGCCGACCGAGCCGGCCACGAACTCGCCGCCGGCGCGTCCGAGGATGGCGGCAAACCAGGGTACGACCAGAACCGCAAACCAGGCAGTCCCGGCAAGGGGCTTGAGCCGCAGCAGCCATTGCGCGGAGCGATCGGCAATGGCGAGCGACACGGCGGCAAGCCCGACCACCATCAGGATCAGCGGGCCTTTCAGCAGCACGCCGGCGGCGAGCGCAGTCCAGAATACGGCCGCGAGCGGCCAATTGGCCGGCGCTCCGGGTGAATGATCCCGCAAGGGAAGATAGGCGCGCGCCATGGCTCCCATGGCGGCCACCACGGTCAACAGCAACATAGCGTCGGTCTTGGCCAGCAGCCGCTCGCCGCCGAGCAGCAGGCAGCTCGCCATCATCAGGCCTGCGAGCAGGGCGGCGCGCCGCGATACGAACGCCAGCGCCGCCCAGTACGTGAGCAGCACAGCACCGATGGCGCCCACAAGCGAGGGAATGCGATAGAGCCAGATAGTCGAGAGCGCGTGCGGGAAGCCGAGCGCGCTTGCCGCCTTCACGACGCCCGCCTGCAGCCAGTAGATGCCGACCGGCTTTTTGTAGCGCACCTCGTCCTGGAAGCGGATATCGACATAGTCGCCGCTCTCCACCATCTGTTTGGTCGCCTGCGCAAAGCGCGCCTCGTCCTGATCGATCGGCGGGATGCTGAAAAACCCAGGCAGGAAAGCGAGCAGCGCAACTGCGAGCAGCACGGCGATCGCACGGGCATGGGAGGCCATGGCGAAATCAACGATCGTGCCAAGGCCGCGCCTCGGCGCGGCTTTGCCACTATGCTCGCCCGCGGTAACAGTCATGTTCACAGTTTTTGCCCCGGCCAAGAGAAGACACCTGTGGACAATGTGCTTGTAAATATCAGGAATCGCTCGTAGACGAACAGTCTATGCGGCCATCGCTGGCCGGGCGCGGCCTTCCCAAACCTTCCCATGGCCTTCCCAATGAGCCAACAGTCATGAAACTCAATGCTACATCGCTACGCTCGTTGACGCTACCGAGAGGCAAAAAAGACCATATAGCTTGGGATGACGATATCCCCGGCTTTGGCGTCAGGCTGCGCGAAGGCGGATCAGCCGGCTTTGTGTTTCAGTATCAGATCGGCGCCAAGCAGCGCCGGATGAGTCTTGGCGCAATATCCGCTGTGCCGATCGGCAACGCGCGCAAGACCGCCGAAAAACTGTATGCGCGCGTGAGGCTAGGGCAGGATCCGGCCGGCGAAAGCGCTGGCGCGAAATTCAAATCAGGAGAGACATTCGGCGCCATCGCGCAGCGCTACCTTGCCCGCCAGCGCACCCGGCTGCGGCCAAGGTCGTATTCGGAAATCGAGCGCCACTTGCTCAAGCACAGCAGGGCGCTCCACGGGCTACAATTGGAGAAGATAACGAGACGCGATGTTGCTGCCGTTATTTCCGCAGTGGCCGAGACCAGCGGTCCCGTCACCGGCAACCGCGTGCGTACATCGCTTTCCTGCTTTTTTGTGTGGGCAATCCGGGAAGGGCTGATCGAGGCCAATCCGGCCGCAAACACAAACAAAGCACCTGAGCAGCCAAGGCAGCGCGCGCTCGCGCCCGAAGAGCTCGCCATCGTGTGGGCCCATGCCGGTGACGGCCATTATGGCGACATTATCAAACTGCTTACGCTCACCGGCGCGCGCGCAAATGAGATTGCGGCGCTGCGCTGGAGTGAAATCCAGGGCGACACCATTGTGCTGCCGCCAGAGCGTGTGAAGAATGGGCGCGGACATGAAATCCCCCTATCCACAGCCGCGCGCCAGATCATTGAAGCACAGTCGCGACGAATAGGTGACGACGGCGCCCCCCGAGATTTGATCTTCGGCAATGGCGCCGGTGGCTTCACCGGCTGGTTCCGGGCCAAGCGTGATCACGATGCGCGGATTGCCAAGACAAAGGCGCTGCCGCACTGGACTCCCCACGATTTGCGGAGGAGCTTTTCAACCCATGCCAACGAGCTCGGCATCGCGCTGCCTCATATTATAGAGGTGTGCCTCGGCCACACGAGCGGCTTCCGCCGGGGCGTGGCCTCTGTCTACAATCTGGCCGGCTACCGCAGGGAGACCCGCATCGCCTTGGAGCGATGGGCCGATCAGTTGTTGGCGTGGGTTGAAGGCCGCGACTCAAATGTCGTTACGCTACGAACAGCGTGATGCATGCGCGGCCCCCGGCGCAAAATCGACAGAGACTCACGCGCTCAACCCTGCGACGAGGAACGCACGAATGAGATTGTCGCTGACATTATAGCGGCGGTGGGGGGCGTGCCCGAGTCGCTGGTTCGCAGGCTGATTGACGATCTGCGCACCGAGACCCCCTCGCTGACGGGCAACAAGAGGAAAAACAAAGAGGCGACCCGCGCGGTGCAGAGGACGGCGGCCGCGTTCAAGCGCGCACTGACGACCGCCCCTGCTCCCGTTCACGCACTCATATTCGCGCCCGAGGAGTTCTGGCCCGCATTCATGTGGCAGGGCACGGCGATCGAAATTGGCCGGTGCGCGAGAAGCACGCAAGGGCCAACGGGGGCACCGCAAGTCCCACGCTCCGTGGCGCGCCTCGAACAATTCATATCGGGGCTCGATCGGATCAGGGCCGAGTGCGATCAGATCCTCAAGATTGCGCCGGGAAGGCACGGCGCCGTCAGGTATCAACAAGAGCGGGCGGCGATGGCGAGCGCCGCCGTAATGCCCTTCGCCGGCGAGCATCGCGAGATGGCGAACGGCACGGTGACGTTCGCGGGCGCACCGCTTACGTGCTCGCCCACTAGCCTGTATTGCAGGGTGGCGGCCCTTTTTTTTGAAGCCATAAGCGGCAAAGACAATCAGGACTTGCGACGGGCCTGTGCGACCGTAGCCCAAGCCCCGCAACGGCGGCCTGACGCGCAAAATTAAAACAATTCGCTTTTTGCGAGGAATACATCGCGCTCCATCGGCGGTAGTGGACGGCCATCGCAGTTCAAACGCGAGAGGCCCACACGATGCCCGCGAAAACCGACATCACCGAGATCCTTCAAAGGTTCGACGAGTTGCCCGATGATGCCGTTGTGCCAACGCGGCTGGTGGCACTCTTACACAGTGTGAGCGAACGGACGGTGCGGCGCGAGTACCCGTCCGTTCGATTGACGCCGAATCGCACAGGTGTGCGCGTTGGCGATCTCCGCGCGATGAGCCGCAACGAGAAGCCCTGAAAGAATTCAGCCCGCGCAAGGCGGGCTGTTTTCTTGGGCGTGGTCGGGTGACAGGCAGCGAAGGCTTTACACCCCAAAGCAGCTTCCGGGTTCGACTCCCGGCACGTCCACCACTCCCGGTTAGTCTTGGTCTCGCAGCCATTGACATAACCGGTTTCAGCAACCGCCGTCAAGCACGGCATGGAGAAACGGCTATGTCATCAGAACCATCCATCTCAATCGACTGCGATGCGCTGATCGCCGCCAGGCGGCGGCACCCGAACGCATTCCGCTCGCTCGTTGAATTCTATCGTGCGCGCGGGGTCAGCGACCGCGAGCTCGTCGCGGCGCTCATCGCGGCGCCCAGATTGATCAACCCCCTCAAGCTCGGCGGCAAGAGCCGCTGACACCCGAATCCACGCGCAACCGCACGCGGATAACCCCAGTCCAAAGGAAACCCCAAAATGGACATCAACACTGCATTTCCTTCGAACTATCTGAAAGCCAGCGACCTCGACGGCCCCACGCGCAGAGTCATCACCAAGGTGGGCGTCAAAGACGTCCGCGGCGACCGCAAAGTGGTGATGGACTTTGCGGACGATGACAAACCGCTCATCGTCAACAAGACAAACGCCCGTACCATTGCCCGCGCCTACGGCAGTGATACCGATCGCTGGATCGGCAAGTCCATCGAGCTCGTCGAAGCCTTGGTTGATTTCCAAGGCAACACGGTGCCGGCGGTGCGCGTGCGCATCCCGACAAAAGCCCGCGTCGAGCAAACACTCGACGACGAAATTCCGGACGAAATCTGAAGGAGGGGCGCCGCTACGGCGGCGCCCATTCTCGTCATGCAGCTTTCCCTATTCCCGAGCTCATCGCCACTCATTGGCGTGACCGTCTTTCTCGACAGGTCAATCGATCAGCGTCGGCCGTGCCATTCGAACACTGCAACCATCATCCCGGGCACAGAGATGCATGCTGCTGGTCTCGCCTGTGTTGATTGCGGCGCGCATCGTGGTTGGCTGAAAAAGTCGACCGTCGCGAGCCTGAACAAGATCATCGAAACCTTCGGCGCACTCGACGCGCCCATCACCATCCGAGATGCATCTGAGTGTTTCAACGATGCCCCGAACATCTGATCCGCATCCACAAACCGTCGCCGGCAACCTTGCGGCGCTACCGCCGGCACTGGCGCCGCTGTGCGACCAGAAACGCTGGCTGGTGTGGAGATGGACACGCGGCAAGAATGGTAAATGGACCAAGCCGCCATTTCGCGCAGCGCAGCCCGATCAACATGCTGCCAATAATGACCCTGAGACTTGGTCGGACCATGGCGCTGCCGCCGCCGCTGTGTCGGCCGGTCACGCGCACGGGATTGGCTTCGCCCTGCCCGGTTCCGACATTTCCGCCGTCGACCTCGACCGATGCCGCAACATCGACGGCACGCTCGATGCATGGGCACAGGCGATCGTGGACTCTGCACCGGGCGCATATTTGGAGGTGACGGTCAGCGGGACGGGTGTGCGCATCATCGGCACTGGCGCTGGTGCGCCGGTTCACCGCAAATTCACCGTTCGCAACGGGCGCGAGGGCGCCGCAGTCGAGCTCTATCGTGGCGCAATCAGATACATCACCGTTTCCGGCACCGAGATCGGAAATTGCAATCAGGTTGGGAATATTGACGGCCTGATCGACAGCCTGCTGGCCGAGCATGACCGCGCGGAGCACGGACGCGCCAATGGCGGCGCCAAAGCCAATGGTGCCGGCGCCAACGGTGATGATGACATCGATCGCCTGATTCGGAACGGCGCGCCCGAGGGGCAGCGCAGCGAGGCCTTTAACCGTGTGATTTGGTCCTTGGCTGCGACCGGCGCCTCCGTTGATGAGATTGTTACCGAGCTCGAACGGTATCCAGGCGGCATCGCAGAGAAATATGCTGGGCGCCTTGCAGTGGAGGTCGAGCGGTGCTGGCGCAAATGGGCGCAATGCCGATCGAACGACAGACGCGGCGACCGTCGACAAGCGGATGGTGAAAACACCGCGACGTTGAGGCGAGCCAATACCATCGAGCCCGAGTCGATCGACTGGGCGTGGCCCAATAGGTTTGCGTTCGGGAAGCTTGCGCTGCTGGCTGGCGATCCCGGTCTCGGCAAATCGAGCCTGCTCTTCGAGATCGCGGCGCTGCACAGCATTGGCGGCGCCTTCCCGTGTGGAGAGGGCAACGCTCGGCGCTGCGAGGCCATCGTCCTCACGGCTGAGGACGGGCTCGCGGATACGGTCGTGCCGAGGTTGATGGCCGCCGGCGCCGATCTCTCGAAGGTGCATATCCTGACCGGAACGAAGATGGCCAACAGCGAGGTCGAGAATCACTTCGACCTGACGCGGGACGTTGCTGCACTGCGCAGGGCGCTTGCCGATCATCCGAACGTCAAGGTTCTGATCATCGACCCGCTGACCGCGTATCTTGGCGCCACGAATGCCAAGGAAAATGCAGAAATACGAAACGCGCTGGCGCCGCTGGTGAAGCTGATCGAAGAGGCGGGCGTCCTTTGCATTGGGAACACGCATTTGAACAAGCGGGAGGGCACCAAGGCC
>Ga0306920_100002152_pt1 | contig 24805 bp, 30 predicted proteins | sample flu12Cox44000170_FD_204666 | JGI IMG/M metagenome (GOLD analysis project Ga0306920, IMG submission 204666) | Lab enrichment of tropical soil microbial communities from Luquillo Experimental Forest, Puerto Rico - flux4day.12C.oxic.44.000.170 (v2)... | ecosystem: Environmental > Terrestrial >...
GGCCGCCGCATGATCTTCTTCTGTCCGCGACCCTTCCGCGAGCTTGGCATCATTAGTCGTGGGTCTGCACGATCGCCTTGCACATCCTGAACCTCAAGCCGAGCAAGCTGACTAACCCGCGCGCCAGTCACCGCCGCAACCTCCACCAAGAGTCCAAATTCCACGCTCTCCTGAGTTGCCTCACCGATGATCGTGCGAATGACGGATTCATTCAGGATCACATTCCGCGACTCCTCGGCATCGGGAATGGTAGCCAAGCCCATATCCCACGGTTGGCGGCTGATAATTCGCTCGTCGTGGTCGGCGACAAGATTGAGCGCCGCCTTCAGGGCACTAGCCGTGCGGTTAACCGTGGCAGGGGCAAGATGTTTCGAGAGGTTGTCGCGCCAGCTGCGCAGCTCGCGGGAGGTCAGAAGCGCGACCCTCTTGTTGGCAAGAGTATCCCGAAGGTGCACTCGGACACGGGCGACGTTGGCGGTATCCCCACTGCGCGTCCTGAGATCAGCTTCATAGCGATCAAGCGCTCTGTTCACCGTGACAGGCTTGCCGTCGTCACCATCGCCGTCTCGGCCGACGCGGGCGATGATACGAGCGCGGTCCTGTGCCTGCCAGAAATCGAGGGTATTGTTGCCGTCGGCCTCTTCGAAATCGTCGGCGTTGCCGATCGCCTTCGTCCAGTTACCACCCTTACCGTCCGCCACACGCAACACCCAGGTTCCGGCCGTCTGGTTGCGGCGATATCCCAGGCCGACGCGCGGTCCGATCTTCGCGAACACGGGCTTCTTGGCCACCGGGAGTTTCAGGCGCGCCGCCCGCGTCTCCAGCTTCGCCGCCCTCGCACTTCGCGCCATGAATGTCCCCTCGTGTCCCGGAAGTGTCCCGGAGACGTGCAGAGGCAACTATAGACGGCTTCGGACACAATTTCAAGTATACACAGGTACTTAGTTGACATTCCCGGACACCTGTGGACGACAACATAGGGCCTGAGATGCCCTTTCACGGCGGAAACACGGGTTCGATTCCCGTAGGGCGCGCCAATGATTTCAATCAAGCCTCCCCGTTAGCACGCTGCACAGCCCCCTGCAGCTGTCACGAAAAATGACATTTTGTGACGGGCATCACAGCCGCCGCCAAGCCAAAGCGCCAGAGTGGTCATGGACAACCCCAAGGGAGATGATCATGAAGCGTTTTGCAACCCTGGCAGCTGTCGTATCCCTCTGTGCGTTCGCGGCGACTCCGCTCAGGGCTGAAGAGCCGGCGAGCGAACCTCCGGCACCCTCAGCTCCCGCGGCCGTTCCCGCGATCAAGGGCATGCCGAAGCTGCCGGCCATGATGAAGGACATGCCAGCGATGATGCGCAAGATGCCGGAGCCAATGGTGAAAGCCATGGAGCGCATCAAGCCGGAGGACATCAAGTCCATGATCGGCGGCTTGTGCCCTGACTGCAAATTCGAGATGCCGGCAAAGTAGCCGCGGGCGCGATCAGCCGACTTTTTTACACGCGTGTGAATTGACCGACCGCATCGGGTCAGTTCACCGGCGGCCGATTGCAAGGGTGCCGCGGCTTCGGCTGATCGCCGCGCAACGAGCCCCTCCCCGCTCCTGGTGCGCCGCGCTGATCTTCATGCGCGCCAAGGTGCTCCGTGACGTGGAAACCCCGAGCCAGGAGGCGGCCGAAGCCGCGGCCGTGCGGACGTTCGATCTCAGCCCAGAGCAGCCGGCGCGTGGCGCAGGAGCGGGGCTAAGATTCGCGCGGTCCCTCAATCTGAACAGTCCGAACTCGTCCACGCCTTGTGGATAAGCTGGCCGCGTTCATTCAGCACGATGATGCATTCCTGCGTGCGACCCTGCCTGTTCCGCCCGAACTCTGCGGCAACCGTCATGGCAAGAACGCGCACGGCTTCATCGTCCGGGAGCTCCTCGATCGCTTGAGGTGGCGGCAGGCAATGATCGAGAGAGAAAAAATATCGTGGCATTGGCCAGTCCTCCGGCTCTTCGCGCAAAGACAAAAAGGCGGGGGGGGGAAGGTTGTGTTCGTTTTCCGACAGAACAGGGGCTACCGGGTCTATTTCGGACGCGACGGTGCAACAGTGGTGCTCTTGCTGACGGGCGGCACGAAGAAGCGCCAGCAACGCGATATCGAGGCGGCAAGCGCGTGCGACGCTGAACAGAGAGCAGAGATGGCAAGAACAAAGAGCCTCAAGGACCTCGTGCGCAAGCACGTCAAGGCGGACAAGAAATTCGCCGAGGCGCTTCTGCGCGAAGGTGTCGGTGCGATTGCTCAGCGGCGACGTGGATACCGGAAGGAGATACTGCGTGATTACATCAAAGCGACAGTCGTTTCGAAAAGCTCGGCAAGGCGACTGGCGCGCCGCCGAAGAGCCTGATCCGCATGTTCGGGCAAAAGCGGGCTGGCGTGCGCCTGCATGTCAGCGTATGAGCGGCCAATCAGGCCTCTATCAAACGGATTGGGTAGCAAACCGGTAGCAAGCGCCCAATTCGCGGAGTTGCTGCAAGCGATAAGTACCCATAAATACGGAAGAATGCCGGGTTAGCTCAGCGGTAGAGCAGCGGTTTTGTAAACCGTTGGTCGGGAGTTCAAATCTCTCACCCGGCACCAATTTCTAAGCACCGAGCTGGGAAGCGCCCGAGGAAGCGGCTGTGCGGACGTTCAGGCTGAGAGCAGGCGAGCCGCCTATGGGGTAGGAGCGCCCGTATTAAAGGCTCCGCTTGGTGAACCAGTTCACATAGATGTTTTGTCACTCAAGGTAGCGTGTGTTCCATGCTAGGCACCGGGATGGAGGCTCACATGCGGAGAACCATCAAGCTCGCAATCACGGTTGCAATAGTAAGCGTCCTCGTTTTTATGTTCTAGGAAATGAGCCTGTATAAGGCAGGGAAGAATGCAGCCAATGCTGGCCCTGAGCGGGACGAGCATACCGTCGCGACCTGTCTATGCCGGCCTATCCAAGGACTTATGCTGGTTTGGTGAAACGACGCCCGAAGACGAGGCCGCGGGGCCGCGATCAAAGAGCCTTGGCAAAAACCAAAGGCCAGGACACGTCTGTGCATAAAATTGCGCCCAAACTGTTCCCCGGCGAGCTTCTCGCCCTCTCGGAACGGCTTCGGCATCATGCAAAGGCGGCGCATGCTGACCAAAAATTTGCGGCCGATCTCAAGGATTCCGCCCTCGCCATTCGCAGGCTCGCGTGCATCATGGTCATGCTGGATGAATCCAAGATCGATTTGAATCCGCATCGGAGGGAAAGCATCGAGCGCGAAGTCATAGCCCTGTGGCAAGCATGCATCTGAGGAGATCTCCGCCGCACGTTAACCTGCCGCGGCTCGTTCAGTCTCCGGTCGACTGTTCTTCCCTGTTTTCCGACTTCGCCAAAAGCCGTCCAGCAAAATCCGCGTGACTAACATCGCAGAAGCCATAATATATGGTTGAAACATCTTCCTCCGAAGACTCGCGGTAAATTTCGACCGACTTTCGCGCAGGCGCGTTGTCGCCGGCGCTCATGCTGGCCGTTGTGGGCGCAATCTCGCCCGCTTCGCGCAGTCAACCGACAGGAGCCCAAACATGCCGGACAACATCCGTTTTTCCAACCCTGATACCATGCAGAAGCCGCCGGGCTACACCCATGTGGTGGAAGTGACCGGACCTTGCCGCACGGTCTATTTCGCCGGCCAGCTCGGCATCGACAAGTCTGGCAAGATGGGCGCCAATGCCCGCGAACAGATGGAGATCGCGTTCGAGAACGTGAAGGCGGCGCTGGCCTCGGTGGGCGCCAGTTTCGAACACGTCGTCAAGATCACCAACTATATCGTTGACATCGGCACGAACGTGGCGGCTTTCCGCGAGGTGCGCGACAAGTATGTGAACAAGGCGGCACCGCCGGCGAGCACCGCGATTGGCGTGCCGCAACTAGCGCGCCCGGGCGCGTTGTTCGAGGTCGAGGCGGTCGCGGTATTGCCGCCAAAATAACTCGACGCTTCCGCTTGCGGAAGATCGACGGAGAGTTTTGCAGGGTAGCCGGACGCTGGCGAACAGCGGCAGACCGCGCCAAGGGAGCGTGATACCGTCCTCTCTCATTGCTCAGAGATGGTCATGGTGATCCGCATCGGACGGCGGAAATTGATAGCCGCGCTTGGCGCCGCGGCGGCGTCGTCGATTGCCGCGCGGGCGCAGCAGACTGCGATTCCGGTGATCGGATATATCGGCTTCGGCGCACTCGAAAATTCCGTCCTCTATCTCGCTGCTTTCCGCCGAGGTCTTGGTGAAACCGGATTCGTCGAAGGCCAGAACGTCGCGATCGAGTACCGCTGGCTCGAAGGGCGATACGATCGCATGCCGAAGGTCACGGGCGAGTTCACCCGTGACGCCGTCGCCGTCATCGCCACGCCCGGCACCCCGCCCTCTGCCGTGCGCGCCGCCATGGCGGTCACCGCAACGATCCCGATTGTGTTTGGCGTCGGCGATGATCCGGTCAAATGGGGTATCGTCGCCGGCCTCGGGCAACCGAACAGCAACGCGACCGGCATCAATTTCTTCGTCAGCGAGGTCGTGGCCAAACGGCTGGAGCTGCTGCGCGAGCTGGTACCCGGCGCTGCGCGTGTCGCCGTCCTGCTCAATTCCGCCGATCCCGCGCGCGCCGAGTCCACGCTGAAGGACGTGCAGGCGGCCGCCAACACTCTCGCGCTGCAGGTTCAGGTCCTCAATGCCAGCACCAGCCACCAGATCGAGGCCGCTTTCGCCACGCTCGCGCGCGAGCGCCCCGACGCGCTGTTCGTCGGCCCCGACGGCTTCTTCAATTCCCGGCGCGTTCAGCTCGCGATGCTGGCAGCGCGACATGCAATTCCCACCACCTTTGCGGTGCGCGAATATGCCGACGCCGGCGGGCTTATGAGCTATGGGACGAGCCTCGCCGACATGCACCGCCAAAGTCGGCATCTATACTGGCCGCATCCTCAGGGGTGTAAAGCCGGCCGATCTGCCGGTCATGCAGCCGGTCAAATTCGAGCTGGTGATCAACATGCAGACTGCGAGCATGCTGGGCCTGCATGTGCCGGACTCGCTCCTCGCGGCTGCCGACGACGTGATCGAGTGACTGTGGGAAGGTCCCGTTCGGGTACACCCAAGTTGCGGCATATCGGCAGCCGGCGTGGCCCAGCGCGCAACATCACCTGAGCTGATCGGCAACCTTGTCGAGGCCCGCCTGGGCGCAGGCTTCGTCCTTCTCCTGGCCGGGCGCGCCGCTCACGCCAATGGCGCCGATCGTGTCCTCGCCTACCTTGATGGGGATGCCGCCGCCGAGCGGGATCACGTCGGTGAGGCTGCGTTGGCCGAACAGATCGGAGCCGGGCGCGGTGCGCTTTGCCCATTCCATCGATGAGCGGCGGAAGGTCACCGCGGTGTAGGCCTTGCGGCGTGCCAGCTCGATATTGGCGAGGCTCGCCTTGTCGCCCTGCAGATAGGCGCGAAGCCGGCCAACCCGGTCAACCACCGCAACCGTGATGCTGTAGCCCTGCTGCTCGCAGTGCGCGGTGGCGGCCTCGATGACGGCCCAGGCCAGGCGTGCAGACACGTCCTTCTGCATGAGCACCTGTGCGCCTGCGCAAGGCGAGAAGGCAAGCGCCGCCGCAAATGCACCCCCCGCACATGACGGAAACGATATGATACTCTTCCTCATGATGCCGGCCGCGCTCATCCCACCTTCTCCTCGATCACGCTCGCGCGCACGTCGTCCTCGATCAGACGCCAGATATGATCGACATATTGCACGAACTCGCGCGTGCGCTTGATCGCCAGGGTGCGCGGCCGCGGCAGCTCGATGGCGACGCTCTCGCGCAGCCGCCCCGGCCGGCGCGCGAACACCAGCACGCGGTCCGACAGGAACACCGCCTCGTCGATCTGGTGGGTGACGAACAGCACCGTCTTGCGCCCCTCCTCCCAGATGCGCAGCAGCTCGGTCTGCATGATCTCGCGCGTCTGGGCGTCGAGCGAGGAGAATGGCTCGTCCATCAGCAGGATCTGCGGATCGATGGCGAGCGCGCGGGCAAGGTTGACGCGCTGGCGCATGCCTCCGGAGAGCTGGCGCGGGTGATAGTGCTCGAACCCTTCGAGCCCGACCAGCTTGAGCAGCTCCATGGTACGCGCGCGCTCCGCCGGTCCGACCTGTCCCGCAATCTCGCGCCCGATGATGGCGTTGGCGAATACCGTGCGCCAGGGCAGCAGGCTGTCGTTCTGAAACACGAAACCGCGGTCGCCACCCGGGGCGCTGACCACGCGCCCGTCGAGGAGCACCTGGCCGCTGCTTGCTGCCTCAAGCCCGGCGACAATGCGCAAGAAAGTGGTCTTGCCGCAGCCCGACGGTCCCACGAGAGAGATGAACTCCCCGCGTTGCACGGCTGCGTCGATGCCGACCAGCACCTGAAGATCGCCAAAGGTCTTTCCAAGACCGCGGATCGCAAGCTTCGGCGCCATCACGTTTGCGATCAATCCTTGGTCCACGGCACGAGCGTTCCCTCGAGCCAGGTGAAGCCGGCGGTCATCACGATGCCGGCAATCGCCAGCACAACGACGCCCGCGAACAGCTCCGGCATGTTGAAGGCATCCGCCGACTGGCTGATCAGGCGCCCAAGCCCGGCGCGCGAACCGAAGAACTCCGCGACCACCACCCCTATGAGGCCACGCCCAATGCCGAGCTTCAGCCCGGCCAGAATGAACGGCATGGCAGAGGGCAGCGACACCTTGAAGAAGATTTGCCGCGGCGAGGCGCCGAACGAACGCAGCATCTCGATCAGGCGCTCGCTGGTCGTGCGCAGCCCTGTTTCGGTATTGATGGTTACAGGGAATAGCACAAGCAAAATAATGACCAGGTTTTTCGACCAGATGCCGATCCCGAGCCAGAGGATAAACAGCGGCGCAAGTGCGATGATCGGCGTCGCGTAAAGGCCGGAAATCCAGGGCTGCAGAGCGCGTTTGGCAACGCCGCTGCTTGCAATGGCAACTCCCAGAGCAATGCCCAGCACGCTGCCGATGAGGTAGCCGAGCGCAAACTCGATGGCGCTGATGGCAATGTGGCGGCCCATCTCGCCGCTAAGCGTAAGCGAATAGATAGCCTCAACGATCTGCGTCGGCGCCGCGAGGAACAGGGGATTGGCCACGACGAAGCGGCTGAACAATTCCCAGCCGACGAGCCCGGCGAGCACTGAGGCGGTGCCCGCGACATAACGCAGGCGCGCCCCCTGCGGGAGGGGCGAAGCCGCATCCGCTGGCGCAGCTTGCGCTGCGGGCGCCACGCCTTGTGTCGAGGCACTCATGCCGGACTAATCGGTAAGCTCACTCACGCCGGGAAGGACAACCCGGTCGACATCAATGCTCTCATGAAGATCGCCGAGAGTGACCATTGCCTTGGCAACGCCGGCAAGCTTCGACCTCGACACCTTGCCGGTGGGCTCGAAGAAATGGCGGCTGCGCATGAAATCGTAGGCTTTCTCAACATCATCCCGCCTGAGCTTGCTGGCATCCGCTAGGATGCGGACCGCCTCGCTGCGATTGGCAGCGTCCTCGAACCAGGCAACGCTCCTGGTATGGGCCCGCAAAATCCTGTGCAGCAGCGGCTTGTGCTGATTCGCCCAGCGGACATTGACCGTGATCCCGGAGAACGGCAGATCGGGCAGGTAGTCGACGGTCAGCCCGAGATTGTTGAAACCCGCGGCCTCGGCCTGAAAATTGAAGGGAGGAAGCAGGATTGCGGCGTCGACAGCGCCCGCGAGCAGCGCGGAAGCACGCGCCACGGTCGCGCCGGCAAATACCATGTCGAACTCGCCGGGTTTGACCCCGTTCGGCTCGAGCATGCGCTCGACATAGATGCGGGTGATGTCCTTTGGGCCTCCGAGCGAGATCACCTTGCTTTTGAGCCCGCCGAGGCTGGTGATGGCGGGCTTGGCCAGCAATGCATAGGGCGGCGCCTGGATCTCGACGCGCACGAGAGCAATCGGCGCTCCCATTGCAATGGCGCGAATTGGATCAACCAAGCCGGTGGAGATCGAGATGCCGGCCGACCCGGCGCTGAGCTGCTGCACCATCTGGGCGCTCGACGGCACGTAAAGCACGTCGACCTTGATGCCATCGGCCTCGAAGAATCCCCTGTCGATGCCGATGAAGACCGGCCAAAGATTGGCCGACGGCTGCCCCACGGTGCCCACCGTGACCGTGTCGGCCGCCCGCACGGCCGGCGTTGCCAGAAGGAGAATGGTGCCGAGCAGCATCGATCCGAGCCGCATAGCGGGCGAACAGCTCATCACCTGCCGTGTCCTCGTTTCAAAGGCCCGCAGCAAGCTCCGTACACCTACCCGTGCAAGGTGGATGAAGCCGTGCGGCCAAGTCCGCTCTATCGTTTCACCTGCGCGTGGTAATGCCGCGCGATCTCACATCCCGTCGCCTTCCATACGCGGGGATGGCGGCAGATGTAGGCAAGCGCCGCGTCCAGCGCGTCGATGCGGTGTGGAACACCCGTGATGTAGGGATGCAGCGCGATGGCCATGACACGTCCGGACTGCGCGCCCTCCCGATATAGCACGTCGAATTGCCGGCGGATCATGTCCTGGAACTCGACTGCCGTGCGATGGGCGCGCTCGAATGCCGGCTTGTCGTTGATCTCGTAGCTGTAGGGCACGCTGACGATGCGCCCGCCGCCGTCGAGCGACATGACATATGGCTGGTCGTCGTTGGTCCAGTCGCAGACGTACTCGCAGCCTTCCGCAGCAAGGAGATCGAGCGTATGCCAGGTTTCCTGCAGGCCCGATCCGAGCCAGCCGACCGGCCGCGTACCACACGCCTTCTCGATGGTCGCCAGCGTGCGATGGATGATGCCCTTCTCCTCTCCGGGCGGCGCCTCGTTGAGCCTGCGCGTGTTGCTTTCGCAGTGCCCCATCCATTCCCAGCCGAGCTTGCACCCACGCTCGATGATCTGTGGATGATGGGCGCACACTTCGCTGTTGAGCGCTACTGTTGCTCTGATGCCATGCCGGTCGAGTACCTCCATCAGGCGGAACACGCCAACCCGGTTGCCGTAATCACGCGCCGACCAGGAAGGAATGTCGGGCACCGGCGTGCCCGGCCCGCCGGCACCCGCCGGCACCTTCTCCATCAGCGAGAAGAACTCGATGTTGGGAATGACCCAGAGCGCGACATGAGCGCCGTCCGGCCAGGCCAACGGCGGCCGGTCCACAATCGGCGAATAGGGAAACGGACCGTAGGGCGCAGGCTTCATTCGCGCTCAGCTTGCCTTCCTGACCGCCATGTTCTCGAGATGAGCCACCACTTCGGCAACATGCATCACGTCGCAGTATTTGTGATGCATGTCGAACAGATTGACTTTGTGCGACAGCAGGCTGCGGTCGAAGCAGCATTCTTCGGCCAGCACGACATGGTAGCCGTGCGAATAGGCATCAACCGCGCTGGCGCGTACGCAGCCCGACGTGCTTTCGCCACAGATGATCAGGGTTTGCACGCCAAGCTGGGTGAGATGCGCCACAAGCGGGGTGCCGAAGAAGGCGCTGGCGCGCTGCTTGGTGATCACGACATCCTGGGGTTGCGGCCTGAACTCGGCGCGGATGGCGAAATCCGCCGGGTCAACCGGAGGCTTGTTGCGCTTGGTCGCAGTGACCAGCGCGGGACGGCTCTCGGCGCGGATGTCGCTCGTCGAATAGAAGACCGGAAGCCCGGCCCCGCGCGCCGCAGCGAACAGCTGCTTCGTGGGCTCGATTGCCGCATACGCGTATTCGCCGCAGCTGCTCGGATAGGTCTTCGCCAGCTCTGTCGCGGGACGCGCGCCGCCCCGGTAGACGAGCTCGTAGAGATCGATTGCGAGCAGTGCGGGATTGTGCCCGACGAATACCTTGCGCCTGTATGCGGAATAGATTTCCAGGACCTCGGGCGTCACGACGTCTTTCCAGCAATGGTCCTCGAACGGATCGGTCATTGACGTCTCCTGTCGCATGAGCGACCCGACAGTAGCGGGCCGCATAGGTGATGTACATGGATGCCGAGAGAGGGCGCGTTCGAACGGCGCCGCGGGCGGCGTGCGAGAGCTGCAGCCGAGCGGCAACCAAACCTGCGGGCGATTAAAAGCGCGGCTGTTGCCCGTGGGTTACAGAACCCGCGGCAAAGGCTTGGCATAGTGGACCGGCTTGCGGGCCGTGAGGCACCGCAAGCCGGCTGCCGTGACCCAAGCCGGCTACGCATACTGCCAGCTACGCGATACAGAACTGTCAGTACAATTCCGGCGTGGGCACGGACCTCGGAGCGACTAAGCCGCACTATCTGCAGGCATGTCCCCAAGGACACGCTAATCCAGGATGCTTAATCCTTCCTGAACCAGGCCGATAACGCAGCGGCGGGCACTGCGGCAATTGGCAGCGGAACCCGTGCCCCGGCGCGAGCGGCGCCGGCCGATGCTGCAGCTTGGGCGCGCTCCCGCGACGGCAACTTGCCGCGGACCTCGCCGCCCAACCGGCTGGGCGAGCTATATCTTCGCCTCCTCGGTCTCCGCCATCAACCAGCCGAGATAGGCCTCATCCACGCTCTCGATCGGCAGCACGAGAATGGCGGGCGTACTATAGGAATGCATCTGCTTGACAAGCTGGCTTGCCGCCGGGGCAAGCGATGCGCGAGTCTTGACGATCATCACCGCTTCCTCACCACGCTCGATTTTGCCCTGCCACCAATAGTGCGAGATCATGCCCGGCAGGATATTGACGCAGGCACAGAGACGCCGCTCCAGCAGCGCACAACCAACCCGCTCCGCCTCGACAGCGGATGGATGAGTCGTATAGACGAACACCGCGCGTTCCATGTTCAACCTCCGCCCGAGACCATGAGCACCCGCCACTCTCCCGTGCGCCAGTCCGCGCCGGCACCGAGCTATGACCGTATCGCCTTTGTCGCAAGCCCCATTGCAGAGGCGCAGGAGTCCCTGCGCCGGCTCGCTGCGCGCTATGGAAATGCCGCCTCCGATGCCGCCGACGTGATCGTTGCGCTCGGCGGGGACGGGCTCATGCTGCAATCCCTGCACGGCTTCATGCATGCCGGCAAACCGATCTACGGAATGCACCGCGGCACGGTCGGATTTCTGATGAACGAGTACCGGGAAGAAGGTCTGCGCGAGCGGCTGGGGGCGGCGCGCGTGACGGTGATTCATCCGCTGCTGATGTGCGCGCGCGACCAGGCCGGCGTCACGACCGAGCATCATGCGTTCAACGAGGTATCGCTGTTCCGCCAGCGCTATCAGGCGGCGCACCTGCGCATCTGCATCGACGGCGAAGTGCGGCTGCCGGAGCTCATCGCCGACGGCGTGCTGGTGGCGACGCCCGCAGGTTCGACCGCCTACAATCTCTCCGCGCAGGGTCCGATCATCCCGATCAGCGCGTCGCTTATGGCGCTTACCCCGATCAGTCCGTTCCGACCGCGGCGCTGGCACGGCGCACTGCTGCCGGACCGCGCGCACGTTCGGGTGGAGGTGCTGGACCCGGAAAAACGGCCGGTCGCGGCGGTGGCTGACCACGACGAAGTGCGCGGGGTCGCCTCGGTCGACATTCAGATGGATCATGCCATCGGCATGCGCATGCTGTTCGACCCCGGCCACAGCCTCGACGAGCGGATCGTGCGCGAGCAGTTCGGATATTGAGAAGCTCAGGCGGCAGCGCGCTCACAAGCGTGCTCGCCGGGCTCCTCGGCAACGAGCTCGTCGCAGAACATGCGCGCCTCGTCACGCGCGGCTTCGGCTGCAAACCGGCGCAGCAGCATCAATAGAGGCGCCGTTTCGATTTGGGCCTCGTCCGCACAGCGTGTGAGCACGCGCTCCACCATGCGCCGCCTGAGCCTGCTGGCTCCGCCAGGGTCGAATCCGCCCTCGCCCAGCGCCTCAATGGCGGCCCGGAAGGCGGGATAGGTGGAGGCCGGAAGGCCCGCCGCGTCGAATACGGCATGCAGGCCTGAGCTGCCCCGATCGTGCACAAGCGCGCTAACCCGGGCGAGCGGCACATCCGACAGCTCAGCCAGGGCCTCCACGAACATGTCGATGTTGCCGGAAAGGAGCGCCCGCAGCATAAGGCCGGCGTTGAGCTGCCCGCTCTCGCGCAGGTGTCGGATGAGCGGCCTGATCTCGTATTCCGGCGAAACCGCCGCGAGCGTCACGGTCGCCTTCTCGCAGGCCTCTTTGGCAACCCGCTGCGCGCGATCCTCTTCGAGCCATTCGCGCGCGGTGACAAATCCTGCGAGCGTTTGCGACAGCTTGGCAACGAGCGCGTGACGGGTGACGGCGGGCAGATCCGAGCGCTGGAGCATGGCCTCCCGGATCGCGGCGAGATGGCCGTACCTCGCGACAATGCGGTCGAGCGAGAATGCCGCGAGCGCCGCACTCGGATTTTCAACCAGAATGAGGCAGGCCTCGGCCGTCCCCACCTCGGCAATGGCAGCCGCCACCGGGCACGGGAGAGCGGAGCGATTGGCGATGGCGGCCTGGATCTGCGCCTGCCCGGTCGCGACCGCGTCGACCAGATCGGCATCCAACAAGAGTGGGGAATGCTCAAGCACCCAGCACGCCACCTCGGGCTGGTCGGCGGCGAGCCCGAGAATGACGGCGGGAGGCGAGTTCTCGCTGAATGCAAGCGCCCGCGCGAGATCGCCGCGCACGAGCGGCGAAGGATCGTCAAGCAGCATTAAGAGGGCGCCTTCGGCGGCCGCACGGTCGTCCGTCGAGAGATCAGAATAGAGATAGGCGCGCGCCAGCGCGGCCGTAGCCTCGGCTCTCTGACCCGCGGGCGCGGTGCGCATCCATTGCAAGAATTGACGAACGATCATGGACGCCGTGAGGGCTGCATCAGGTGGGTGCGCCACGCGATCGGGTGCGCTGGTATCAGAGTCTAGGATCCGAGCCTTAATAAAACGTTTACCATAAATCTTTGGAAGCATTAAGGATTGTGGTAAACGGGAGCCCAGGACAGCAATTCCGGGGAGATCGGCCATGACCCAGGCAGTGGCGCCGGACAGTACGGTCCGCCACAAGCGCGGCGGCCTTTATTTCGAGGATTTTGTGATTGGCCGTCTCTACGAGCACCCGCTCACGCGCACGGTGACGCAGATGGACAACATGTTGTTCTCGAACATGACGCTCAATCCGCAACCGCTGCATATTGACCGGCATTTCTGTGAGCAGGAGACCGAATGGGGACAACCCTTGATGAACTCGCTGTTCACGCTCGGGCTGATGATCGGCATCATGGTCAATCACCTGTCGGTCGGCACGACCATTGCCAACCTGGGCATGACCGAGGTCAAGTTCCCGCACCCATTGTTCGAAGGTGATACCGTCCATTGCACGACCGAAGTGATCAACAAGCGCGAGTCAACCTCGCGTCCCGGAGCGGGAATCGTCGAATTCCACCACCGCGCGTACAATCAGAACAACAAGCTCGTCGCCGAGTGCCGCCGCCAGGTTTTCATGCGCATGCGACCAGCGTAATGCGCTCTCTGCTGTTTGTGCCCGCCGACGGCGGCAGCAAGCTTGACAAGGCAATGGCGAGCGGCGCTGATGCCGTCATCGTCGATCTTGAGGATTCTATTGCGCCGGATCGGAAGGCGGCAGCCCGAAAGAGCGCGGCGGATTTCCTCCGCCAGGCCACCGCGGCGAGGAGCCGTCCGCGCCTGCTGGTGCGCGTCAACGCCATCGCGACCGGCATGATCGACGCCGATCTGGAGGCAGTCGTCTCGGGGCGCCCCGATGCCATCATGCTGCCCAAGGCGGAAGGCGGTGCAAGCGTGGTCCACGCCGATGCCAAGCTTGCGGTGTGTGAAGCTCGCGCCGGCCTCACCGACGGCGCCATCAAAATTGTTGCCATCGCGACTGAGACGGCTCAAGCGCTGTTTCTGGCCGGCACCTATGCGGGGGCAAGCCCCCGGCTTGCCGCCCTCACTTGGGGAGCGGAAGACCTCTCCGCTCACCTGGGTGCCGAAACCAATCGGGACGCGGACGGCCGCTTTCTCGACCCCTATAGACTGGCGCGCGCGTTGTGCCTGGCCGGCGCCGCGGCGGCTGCAGTGGCGGCGCTCGATACCGTCACGCCCGACTTCCGCAATAAGGACCTGCTGCGGCGCGAGGCGCAGGCCGCGCGCCGCGACGGCTTTCTGGGAAAGATGGCGATCCATCCTGCGCAGGTGTCGATTATCAATGAGGTCTTCACGCCCAGTCCTGAGGCGATCGCGAGTGCCCGCGCCGTGGTGGCCGCATTCGAAGCCAATCCCGGAAAGGGAGCGGTCGCCGTGGACGGGGTCATGCACGATCGTCCGCATCTCGCCCGTGCCCAGCGCCTGCTCGCGCAAGCCGGGGCGAGCAAAGAACCCATCGCGGGCTAGCTCTTGTCCCCGCCGTAAACGGTCCTCGGATCGAATACCCTATCGGCCTCGCAGAATTCGAGCATGCCAGCATTGGCCCGCGCCAACGGCACGGAGCGATAAAAGCATGAGCGGCGACCGGTATGGCACGCTCCCGGCCCCTTCTGCTCCACGCGGATCCAGACTGCGTCCTGATCGCAGTCGATGCGTATCTCGCGAACCTGTTGCACGTGTCCGGACGATTCGCCCTTGCGCCAAAGCGCCCGCCGCGACCGGCTGAAGTACCAGGCCTCTCCAGTGCTGAGGGTTTTTTGCAGCGCGGCGGCGTTCATGTGCGCAACCATGAGCACCTCGCCCGATTGTGCATCGGTCGCCACGCAGGTGATAAGGCCATCGGCATCGAACTTCGGAGTGAGCGTGCGGCCTTCTTCGACCTCCTGAGCTGAGCCAGGGGCGGCAAATTCATGCCCTTGCTGTGACAAATGAACCTCACCTGCTGCATGCCGGGCGGCGTTGTGCGGCCGCTCTGCCCTTCTCGCGCCGCAGCGCCTATATATGGAAAGATGCCGGGCCCGCAACCAATTCGCCAGTGTGGCGGGGACACCAGCCGACAGCTGTGATCAAACGCAATGCTCAACGATGTCTATAACAGCCGGATCCTTGAGCTCGCCGGAAACATTCCGAGACTGGGCCGGCTGCCAGCGCCCGATGCAACTGCAACCGCCCATTCCAAGCTGTGCGGCTCTACGGTCACGGTGGACCTCAAGATGGACGGCGATACCGTGACCGACTTCTCTCATGACGTAAAGGCGTGCGCGCTCGGTCAGGCCTCCTCATCCATTATGGCGCGCAACGTGATCGGTTCGAAGGCGGACGAATTGCGCAAGCTGCGCGAGACGGTCCGTCGCATGCTGAAGGAGAACGGCGCGCCGCCAAGCGGGAAATGGGCGGACATCGCCGTGCTGGAGCCGGTGCGAGACTACAAGGCGCGTCACGCCTCGACCCTGCTGACATTTGATGCTGTTGCGTCCGCGATCGATCAGATTGAGGCCAAGCGGAAGTCCGCAGAGGTCACCAACTCATAGCCTGAGCATGCGAGCGCATGCGTTTCCGGTCGCAACGACAGACAGGCACCGCGTGCGAAAGGCATTTACTTCGTTGCTGATGCTCGCCGCGCTGCTGCCAGAGCTGCCTTCCACGCAGGCTGCGGCATCGCCCGACTGCGCGGACGAGGCAAAGATGCTGAGCAAGGAGCAACTGGAGCTGCCGCGGCTCGAAGTGAGCTCTCCCAGGGACCGACCACCCTATTGCATCACGCTCGAGACCATCATGGCTTTCGCATCACGCGTGAAGCTGCACGTCTCCCGTTGCCCGAACTCGGAGTTTGCGCCAGCCGTTGCCGAATGGATCAAAAAGAGCACAGACTATTCAAAGCTGTTCCGCCAGCACCGGTGCAAACGCACCATGTAGCGTCTGCCTGCCGCGTACTTCGATACTCAGTCGCGCGGAACGTCTCCCGGACGGCCCACGGTTGCCACCGACGCCGCAGCACTCGCACCCACCATGGGCGTTGGCGCAGGGTCGAGGAACGGCGTATCGACGGTGTGCAGACGCATGCGGGAAAGCTCGTCCGAGGACAAGCGATAGAGCGGCTCCCACGGTGGAATGCGCAAGGCGGTCTCGAGCAGATCGACCCCTCCGCCCATTTCAATCGTATATTGAGCCAAGCGGCCAATGTCCCGCTGGACCACGTTGAGCTCGTCGGCGGAATAGGTTGATTCCAGAGCTTGCTTGCGCTTCTTTCCCAGCCAAATCTGGTGCACAAGCACGCGCGCTTCTGGTGGCACATAGCGGCGCACCCCGGCAAGCAACAGGAAGGCACACATCGATTCGCAGGTGCCGTGAGGAGAAAGCGTTGCGAAACGCTCATTCCTTCCGATCGCCGGCAGCTTGTTGGACTTTCCGACCGTGGTGATCATGTCAAGGTTGCGGATCATCCTGCCGAGCGCCAGCGTTCCCAAGACCGATCCCCCATCGGAATTGAACACCACAACGGCTCCCCGCACATTGGGATCCCTGGCGAATGCCTCGAACTCCTTGGGTGTTTCCGCCGTGATGTAACCGACCGCGGAAATCCATACCCGACAATTCGGCGCGCAAGCATCGGTGGGTCCCTCGTGCCTCCATTCAAACCGCATGGGCGCCCCGCCGCTCTCATCGGTAGGAGGAGGCGAGCCGGCAAATGCGGGGACCAGTACGCCGCAGGCAAATACGAATGCGCCGGATAAAATTCGGAGCATGCTGACCCTCATCAATGGCGCTCCGCCAACCCTTCTGTTGAGGTCGTTCGGAAGCGTCTTGCGCCCACTTGAAGGGCACCCTTTTAGAGGGGTCGAAGATTCGGGTCTAGCCCCCAAATTATGGCAGGATTGCCGCAATTGACGCTGATGTTCCGCAAGCTCGCTCGCGCCCTGATGCTGGCGCCGCGTTCGATGGCCCAGGCGCTGATCACGGCGTATCGCCTCACCCTTTCCCCGCTGGTGGGATGGGAGTGCCGGCATCTGCCCACATGCTCGGTCTATGCCGCGGAAGCCATCGGCCGCTTCGGTGTGTGGGCCGGCTGCTGGATGACCCTCGCCCGGCTCTGCCGATGTCACCCGCTCGGGACCTCGGGCCTCGATTTCGTCCCGCGCGCTTTGCCGCCGCGCTCAAGGTGGTATTTCCCCTGGCGCTACGGCCGTTGGCACGGGACCCACTCGGTGCTGGACGCCGAGCCGTCCGAGCCTGTATCGCTGGAGAGTCGCTGATCCGGCGCGACGCTTACCTGCATTCGTACGCAGCGAGTGAGCAGAGGAGACGATATGGTCACGCTGACCTTTCCCGACGGTGCGCGCCGGGACTATCCCTCCGGAATCACCGGTCTCGATGTCGCCAAGGGCATCTCGCCCTCGCTCGCCAAGCGCACGGTTGCAATGGCGGTCGATGGCGCCCTGCGCGACCTCTCGGACGCAATCGAGCGCGACGCCAAGATCGAATTTCTCACCCGCGATGATCCACGCGCGCTGGAGCTCATCCGGCACGATGCCGCTCACGTGCTCGCGGAAGCGGTGCAGACGCTCTGGCCAGGCACACAGGTGACCATCGGGCCGGTGATCGAGAACGGCTTCTATTACGATTTTTTCCGCAACCAGCCGTTCACACCCGAGGATTTCGGCACGATTGAGGACAAGATGCGCGAGATCATCGCTCGCGACAAGCCCTTGAGCAAGGAGGTCTGGTCGCGCGAGCAGGCCAAGCGCGTGTTTCGCGACAAGGGCGAGCTGTTCAAAGTCGAGCTGGTCGATGCCATTCCAGACGATCAGGAGATCAGGATCTACAAGCAAGGCGACTGGTTCGACCTCTGTCGCGGTCCGCATATGACATCGACCGGAAAGGTCGGAAATGCGTTCAAGCTGATGAAGGTCGCCGGGGCCTACTGGCGCGGCGACCCCAAGCGCGAGATGCTCTCGCGCATCTATGGCACCGCATTCGCCAGGCAGGAACAGCTCGACGCGCATCTCAAGCAGATCGAGGAGGCCGAGAAGCGCGATCATCGGCGACTGGGCCGGGAGATGGATCTATTCCATTTCCAGGAGGAGGCGCCGGGCTCGGTGTTCTGGCACCCAAAGGGCTGGACCCTGTTCCAGATCCTGGAGAACTACATCCGCCGCCGGCAGAGCGAGGCCGGCTACGTCGAAGTGAACTCGCCACAGCTGATGGATGCGTCACTGTGGGTGGCATCAGGCCACATGGAGAAGTATCGCGAGATGATGTTTCTCACGGAGCATCGCGCAGATGACGCTCGGATCTATGCCATCAAGCCGATGAATTGCCCGGGCCACATTCAGATTTTCAAGAACGGGCTCAAATCCTATCGGGATCTTCCGTTGAAGGTCGCGGAATTTGGCAAGGTGCATCGGTTCGAGCCGTCCGGCGCCCTGCACGGCCTCATGCGCGTGCGCGCCTTCACCCAGGACGACGCACATGTATTCATCACCGAAAGCCAAATCGCGGATGAAAGCCTGAAGATCAACGACCTCATACTGTCGATCTACGAGGATTTCGGTTTTTCCGACGTGTCGATCAAGTTCTCGGACCGCCCGGCGCAGCGCATCGGGGACGACCTGGTATGGGACAAGGCGGAGAGCGCGCTGATGGCGGCGCTCAAGGCGTCAGGCCGGCGCTGGACCCTGAACAGGGGTGAGGGCGCATTTTACGGCCCCAAGCTCGAATATGTCCTGCACGACGCCATCGGCCGCGATTGGCAATGCGGCACGGTGCAGGTCGATCTCAACCTGCCCGGTCGGCTCGGCGCCTTTTACATCGACGAAAGCTCGAACAAGGTTACGCCGGTCATGCTGCATCGCGCGATGTTCGGCTCGCTCGAGCGCTTCACCGGAATCCTGATCGAGCACCATGCCGGACATTTGCCGCTCTGGCTTTCTCCGTTGCAGGTGGTCGTGGCCACGATCACGGACGATGCAAACGAGTACGCGCGCGCAGTAACGGCCGTGGCGGCGCGGGCGGGATTGCGCGTCGAGCAGGATCTGCGCAACGAGAAGATCAACTACAAGGTGCGCGAGCATTCGCTCGCCAAGGTTCCGGTCTTGCTGGTGGTTGGTCGCAAGGAGGCGGCCGACGGTACCGTGTCGATTCGGCGGCTGGGCAAGGACGGTCAGCAGGTGCTTCCGCTGGAGCCCGTAATCTCCGCGCTCGCCGGGGAGGCAATGGCACCGGATGTGCGCCGCGCACGAAAAGCAGCCTGATCTAAGACAGCGAACCCGCTTCAGCGGGCTATGACCTCGACTTCCCCATCGACGCCATTGACGACCCGGAAGCTGCTTTCATAGGTCTTGTTGTCATTGCGGGCGATGGCGCGGTATTCGCCCTCCGCGAGGATCACGCGCGGAAAGGCTCCGATCGACTCCTTGATCACGTCGCCCCCGGGAGTGAGCACCGACCACTGCGTGTTGGCACGCGCCTCCCCGCCTCGTTCATTGACCAGCTTGAGGGTGATGATCGCCGCGCGATGATTCACGGTGACATCGGTGAGCTTGCCCGCAGCAACACGGATGTCGGAGCGTACGGTGGAGTTGGCGTCGCCGTAGTTCGATACGATGTAGTACGTGCCTTCGGGCACCAGGACCACGTCGCCGGTCATGACCGCCGATGCGATTGGCCGTTTGTCGCCGGGCTCGAACTGGCTCCCCTTGTAGAGCTCGAATGAGATCTGGCCATGCGGGATGCGCGCATCACCCACGCGCCCCTCGATGCGCAATCCGCCGGCCGGAATCTCGACGATCTCTTTGGCCGGCTCGGCGCGAACCTGCACTGCTTTGGTCGCGCTGGCGAGCCCGAATGTGACGCTGACGACGTAGGCGCCTGGAGCGAGCACAAACGTGGGACCGGGAGCCTTGTCCTCCTTGACCACGCGAGGCATCCCATCCTGCTCGATCCGGAAAACGCGCCAATGCAGCCCACCGTTGATGACGGGATAGTCGCGGCCGAACCTGGCGCTCAGGGCCAGAGCGCCTTGCCCGGGGACCAACGCTGGCGCGGCATGAACCGGGCCGGGAGCGGCCGCAGGCGGCAGGGATTGCAGCGTCGGGCCCTTGGGAGGGGCCTGGACGGGCGAGGTTGCGGTCGCAGGTGCAGAGCGCGGCGGAGTACCTGTCGGCGCCGAAGGCACGTCATTGGGCGGTCGAAGCAGCGGGGCCGTCTCGAAAAGCTGCGCCGCCGCCGGGCGCGCTGCAAATGCACCGCCCGTGCTCACGGCCAAGAGACAAACGGCCAAGCGCAATTGGCCCCGACCAACTCGCCTCGTTCGCCAGCCCCCCATGTGCCCGGTTTTCGACGTCAATCGCGGCAAATTCAAGCCGCGAGGCGGCCGTTTGTCACCTCGACGGGCCTATGCTAGGCGCAACCATACTGGATAGAAGACATGGCCGACGCGCTTGAGCTGCTCAGAACCCGCCGATCGAGCAAGCCATTGGAGCTTACGGGTCCGGCGCCGTCTGCCGAGGAGATCGAGACCCTGCTGACCGTTGCTTCGCGCGTGCCCGACCACGGCAAGCTGGTGCCGTGGCGCTTCATTGTGTTTGAAGGGGATGCCAGGCTGGCCGCAGGGGAGGCAATCGCGGCGGCATTTCGCGGCAAGTATCCGCAAGCCGATGCCGAGCAGGTTGCGCAGGAGCGCAGACGCCTGGCGCGCGCCCCGCTCGTTATCGCGGTCGTGAGCCGCGCCGCCCCGCATGTGAAAATCCCGGAATGGGAGCAGGTGCTCTCGGCCGGCGCCGCCGCCATGAATCTTGTCCTTGCCGCGCATGCACTGGGCTACAGCGCAAGCTGGGTAACCGAGTGGTGCGCGTACGATCGCGCTGTGCTCGATGCGTTGGGGGTTGGGGGAAACGAACGCATTGCGGGCTTCATCCATATCGGCCGATCGAGCGCGCCCTGCACGGACCGGCCGCGGCCATCGCTCGACCAGATTGCAACGCGCTTTGCCCCACGCTGAGCCTCGCACAACCCATCACAAGCCGGGAGTGACCGATGTTCTATGAGACAGCAAAGAATGACCACGGCCTGCCGTTCAATCCGTTCAAGGCAATCGTTGCGCCGCGCCCCATCGGCTGGATCACGTCCATGAGCTCCAGGGGAGAGATCAACCTGGCACCGTACTCGTTTTTCAACGCCATATCCGATCGGCCTCCCATCGTCCTCTTCTCGAGCGAGGGCTTGAAAGATTCTGCTGCCTTTGTGGAGGAGACGAAGGAGTTCGTGTGCAACCTCGCCACATTCGATCTCCGCAACGTGATGAACAACACTTCGGGCGACTATCCGCGAGGCGTGAACGAGATGGAAGAATGCGGGGTTACGCCCGCGCCTTCGCGATTGGTGCGCCCGCCGCGGGTTGCTGCCTCCCCGTGCGCGCTTGAATGCAAGCTGTTGCGCATTGTCCATCTTGACGATCTCGATGGGCGGCCATCAAACCGCTATGTCGCCTTTGGGCAAGTGGTCGGCGTGCATATCGATGATCGTTTCATCAGCAACGGGCGTCTCGACACGGCGGCCATGCGACCGATTGCGCGTTGCGGCTATTCCGATTACGCCGTGGTCAACGAGGTGTTTGCAATGACCAGGCCAAAGGTGCAGCTGCCGAAGCAGGACGCTGCGGAATGACAAACGAGCGCGATCTGGTCGGGCAAACGCCCGCTCGCACCATCGTGCAATGCACGCCGGCAGAATTACTGCGGGCAGAAACTTTTAAGGATGCCGGAGCAAAGCGTCACGCACTCTGGATATAATCGCGCAGGGCGGCGGACTCCTGCTCCATTTCGTGCAGGCGGTGCTTGACGACGTCGCCGATCGAGATGATTCCCACCACCTGGTCCTGCTCCACCACCGGAACGTGGCGAAACTTCCCCAGGGTCATTTGCTCCATGATGCCACCCACGGTTTCCGTCGGACCGACCGTGACGACCTTGCGCGTCATCACCTGACTCAGTGGCTTTGTGAGGACTTCGGCGCCCTGCTCGGCAAGCACACGAACAATGTCGCGCTCGGATAGAATTCCAATCACGCGGCGATCGGGGCCGAGCACAAGCAGCGCACCGATGCGGTGCTTGGCAAGCAGCTTCACCGCGTTATCGAGCGTGGCGGTGGGCTCGATTGAGAAGAGATCGCCACCCTTGGTGGACAGGATGGATTTCACGGTCATGGTCGCCTCCCTCCAGCCGGATTCCTCTCCATCCAGCGGACTCCGGTGTTCTGATAATTATCAGACTTATACCCGGTTTCCGTGAGCTTCGCGCAAATGCCCGCAGCTCACGGTGAACGGGCGCTGATGCAGTATCAGGATAGCACCAAAAGCCGTTCGGTGGAATGCGATTGCAGCATCTCTGCGTCGCGCTGCGTGGTTGTCCATGCTTGAGCGCACTGCAACATGAATGCTCGCGGCTTTGCACCGCACGCCGGTGACCGTCAGACCGGAGCGGGCCACCACCACGGCTAAACGGCACCGGGCGGTGTACCATCTCGTTGCGGCGCACGCAGGGCAGCCGACATCGGGATGGGATCGAAGGCGCCGAAGGCCAGGAGGCCGGCCAGAAATCCGCCGATATGGGCCTGCCAGGCAATCTTCTCCCCGACCGCAGCCAGGCCGATCGCGTCGAGCCCGAACAGCAGGTTGAGGCCAAACCATACCAGCAGAAATGCAACCACGCGCGGATTTTGCAGGCACGACAGCAGCGGTGCCGCGGGTACGCGCTCGGCCTCCTCGCCGCTGCGCCATTGCGTGAGCGACCCACCGGGCTGAAAAACGAAGCGCATGGCCGCGGCCATGGCTGCCGAGATCGCAGCCGATGCGCCCACCAATGTCAGCAAATCCCCGAAATGCGTAACGAGGACCGTGGCCGCGCCGGCAACGGCACCTGTCGCCATGAAAGCCAGAAACCGAAGCGAGCCAAAGCGTCGCGCCACCGGTGAGCCGAAGGCCAAGAGCCACACCACATTGAATATCAGGTGGGTGAGATTGCCGTGGATAAGCGCGTACGTGACAAAGCTCCAGACATCGGCCCACCAGCCTCCCGGCCATACGATGTCAGGCATGGCGGTCGGATCGTAGCGGGCGGGAATGAAGGCAAACAGGGCCAGGAACTCGTCCCTTTGCTCTTCCGTCAACGCAAGGGAAGAGAAGCCATGAACAATCCCAAGCAGGACGGTCAGGACGAGCACCACTGACGGCACGTTGAAGATACGCTCGCGACGGGGTTGTTCCAGCATCGACATCCAGCCTCGCACGGCACTTGCAGGGCAACCGATCACCGCAGCGATCCGTGGCGGTCTTGCCACCGCACACGAGCGAAGCCGCAAGAGAGCAGCGGCTGGCGGTCAGTAACACTAACGTCTCGCTCACGAAAGTCGCCGGCGACTGCCCGCCCACGCGGCACGCAGGATGCTGATGCCGGTCGTAACGACGGCGCCACTGTCCCAGATTGAGGCAAGGATGCCCGCAAACAAACCGGCCGGGTGAGGAAAGCCCATGAAGCATCCATCGATCCGCAACCTGCTTGACTATTGGCTGGAACGGCGGGGCGCGCGGGCGGCGCCGGAGCGCGACGACATCGAGCCGGAAGCCATCCGCAGCCTCCTTGCCGACGCGTTCATCCTGTCATTCGAAGCCGGCCACGGCCTTTGTTTCCGCCTTGCCGGCACTCGCGTCTGCGCGCTGCTGGGCCGCGAGATCAAAGGACAGGCCTTCCTTGATCTGTTCTCTTCCGGCACGCGCAACGAGGTGCACGACCTCGTGGCCATCACTGCGCATGAAGCCATGGGGGTTGCGGCGGGTGTAAGGGAGCTGAGCGCGGACCTGTCGGGGACGGAGCTGGAGCTCTTGTTGTTGCCGCTGCGCCATCATGGCCGCACAGATGCCAGGCTTCTCGGCGCCTTGGCCGCCCGTGAGCCGCCCAGGTGGCTCGGCAGCCGCGCCCTTGGTGAGCTGGAGCTTGGAACGTATCGTTTCGTCACGGGGTCCCCGGTTGTCGATTTCCTCGGTGAAGGGCGCAATATCACGGCGAACCGCGTTCGCCACAGGCTCGTAGTGCACCAGGGCGGGCAAGCAGGCCGCCTGCCGGTTAGCTCAATTAAGGTCAAGCCTCAAAACAACAATTTAGCGCAAATCTCGCAGAAAGAATGGATCAATAACGCGACATTAACAGAGCCCCAATAGGTTGGGAGCGGAATTTCTGCCGTGCAACAGACCGCTTTATGACGTTTGCACTGAAAAAGTCCTTGCTTCTGCCGTTTAGCGAAGAGCGCCGGCGCTTTCAGCGGGTTCGGGTCAATCTGCTGGGGCGGTATATGTTGTCGGATCGGCGGGAGTACCCCTGCCAAGTGGTCAACATGTCACCTGGCGGGATGGCCTTGATTGCAGCAGTGCGCGGAGAAACCTCCGAACGCGTCATTGCCTACGTCGACCACGTCGGACGGCTCGAAGGTACTATCGCGCGGCAGTTCGAGAATGGCTTTGCAATGACAATTGCGGCCACCCCGCGCAAGCGGGACAAGCTGGCCGCCCAGCTGACGTGGCTCGCGAACCGTCACATTCTTGGTCTGCCGGAGGATCGTCGGCACGGCCGCATTACTCCGCGAAATCCGGCAGCCCGGCTCATCCTTCAGAACGGGATCAATGTCGCCTGCCGCGTCATCGACATTTCCCAGTCGGGAGCGGCCATCAAGACGGACCAGCGTCCGGAGATCGGCTCCCCGATCACCATCGGCAAGACGGCAGGCCGCGTCGTGCGCCATCTCGAAGACGGGATTGCCATCGAGTTCACGCGCCTGCGCCACCCCGACTTCCTGGAAGAC
>Ga0306920_100002153_pt1 | contig 24797 bp, 30 predicted proteins | sample flu12Cox44000170_FD_204666 | JGI IMG/M metagenome (GOLD analysis project Ga0306920, IMG submission 204666) | Lab enrichment of tropical soil microbial communities from Luquillo Experimental Forest, Puerto Rico - flux4day.12C.oxic.44.000.170 (v2)... | ecosystem: Environmental > Terrestrial >...
ATGAGCTCACCACCCAGGTATGGCTGCCCGGATGGTAAGACCTACACCGCCTTCCAATTGCGCGATTTCAGGCTTGGGACCGAGACGCCGGTCACGGAGAAGTAGCAGGCAAAATCAACTGTTTAACAACCAGATGGTAAAGCCTGAAGGGTAGAGCGCCCCGGAGCCAGGAGTGCGTTCCTGTGCGATCAGGTGATGGAGGAAACCTGATGAGAAGTAAGTGGAAGATCGTGTTGGCGGCAGCTTGTTGGGTGCTGCTGCTTTCGACTGCATCACGAGTGCGAGCGCAGGATGCCTATACGATTACCAAAGCGACTACCCTGTGGGTCGATCAGCGGACCGGCCAAGTCTTCATTCGCCCCGGGCGGGGTCGTGTGCCCATGGCGATTGGGCCGGCGGTGGATGCCGCCAAAATTGAACAGCAGGTCGAAGACAAGACCAACGCCAAGGTTCAGGCCGCGGTTACCGAGGCTCAGGAAGAGCAGCGGCTGAAGGACGAACAGCTCGCCCAAAAAGTCGATGCGATGCAGCCGGCATGGCATGACTACCTGGCCAATTGGCAGGATAAGTTCCGCATCGGCACGCTCTTTTTCGGCGACTATCGTTTTTACAGTCTCACCGGCTTCCAGCCCTCAGAACTCGATAACCTCAATAATCCCGGTCCCGGCAACAACAATTTCAACAGTTTCGACATCAGCCGAGTGTATACCAATCTGTACTTTTTCCCGACCAAGGACTGGCAGTTCCGCTTCACTCCCGAAGTGTACAAGACGAATGGCTGTTCCAGTTCGAATGGTGCATGCAGCAACACCTACGGAAACACGGCGAAAGGCAGCAACTCCTATAGCAGCAACCTCGATGGCAATCTCGCGATGCGGGTGAAATACGCCTATCTTCAATATCTTGATTTGTGGAAGGACGTGCCGATGCTGAAGGGGGGGAGTATATCATTTGGCGCTCTGCCCAATCCCTTTATTCCCTGGCAAGAAGACCTCTATGGCTACCGGTTCGTCAACCTTGGGCCCTGGAACTATCTCGGTTTGTCGTCGGCTCAGCTCGGAATCCAGATGGAAGGTCCGGTCAAGTTGCGAGGTAGTGAAAAAACCTATCTCGACTATGGCTTTGGCGCGTACAACAACGGCAATTTTCATCAATTTGAGCAGAGCGATACCAAAGAGGTAATGGGGCGCCTGACGGCCTATCCCTTCGGCGCCGATTGGCGCTTCCAGGGTCTTGGCCTCACCGGCTTCTACAATTACGGCTACGGCAATACCACGCCCGACAATATGGATATTCCGACGACGCTCAAGGCGACCAACGCGCACTTCGACCGCATCGCAGCCCTGCTCCATTATTCGCAGCCAATGTGGAACCTGGCTGGAGAGTTCGACTATGGGCAGAACGCGGTCAACCTCGGCAATATGTTTTCCGGGAGCGGACCCTCGGACGCATTCGGGACACCGAGCGGTCCTGCAATTACGGCCAACAACACAGGTAGCCAGGTCCTGACCGGGGCGCCCCTAACGGGCTCGCACGCCTGCAGTACTACAACCCCCTGCTACGACGTATTCGGCAGCTACGGTCCGCAGACTGCAGTATATCGGGCGATTCTACAAAACGGGCGGGAACGCAACATCGGGCTCGATTTCTTCGGTCATTTCAATATCCCAAATACAAAGCTGAGCGTCTTTGGAATGTTCCAGTGGTTCATGCCCAATGACAATATCACTGAGAATCCGCTCGACTTCCAGCGCTTCATAGTCGGGGTCGCTTACCGATACAACGAGTATCTGCGATTTGCGATCGATAGCCAGAATACATCTTTCTACCATAATCAGTTCGGCATCCCGGTCGGAACCGCGGAGGGCTTCGGTTACGCCACGGGTGCTTTCAACGGGCGGCAGCTGCCAAGTTTGAGGAACTTCACAATTCCCAACCTGGTGCCGAGCGATACGCATTCGGTCTTCGCCAATGTCGAATTCGCGTACTGAGTAATCGGAGACCACACTGGAGGTCATTGAGCACCAGCTGAACGCTAGTGCAGAGATGACTGCGGGGGCCGGCCTCCAAGCTGGCCCACAATACTTCACAAGATGACAACTCGGCAGGTCCCGATGACTCATCAGGTTAATTTCATCCGAATCTTGGTCGGCATCAGCGTTGCCGTTATAGCTGGATTCACTCAGGCCCGAGCGGCCAGCCGGCAGACCATTCTCAATGTCTCATACGATCCAACGCGCGAATTTTATGAAGACTATGACGCGACTTTCGCGAGATATTGGAAGCAGAAGACCGGTAATGATCTGACTATCAATCTTTCTAACGGCGGCTCCGGCAAGCAGGCGCGCGCGGTGATCGATGGTTTGGAAGCCGATGTCGTCACGCTTGGTCTCGCCTATGACATCGATGCGATTAGCCTGAAAGCCGGGCTGCTGCCTGCGAACTGGCAAAGCCGTCTTCCTAACAGTAGTACCCCGTACACGTCGACCATCGCTTTTCTGGTACAAAGGCAACCCCAAGGCGATTAGAGACTGGCCCGACGTAGTCAAGCCCGGGATTTCGGTAATCACGCCGAATCCAAAGACCTCAGGAGGCGCGCGATGGGTGTATTTGGCGACCTGGGGTTTTGCTTTGCAGGCGCCAGGCGGGGATGAATCGAAAGCAAGGGATTTCGTGACAAGCTTGTATCGAAATGTTCCGGTGCTTGATTCCGGCGCACGGGGCTCGACTACGACTTTCGTCGAACGCGGAATCGGCGACGTTCTGCTGGCGTGGGAAACGAAGCATACTTGGCGCTCAACAAGTTCGGCAACGACCGGTTCGAGATCGTCTATCCGTCGACCAGTATTCTGGCGGAACCGCCCGTCGCCCTGGTCGACAAAGTGGCAGACCGGCACGGCACCCGCGCAGTGGCCGAAGCGTATCTGGAATATCTCTACAGCGGGCAAGGGCAGGAAATAGTCGCGCGGCATTACTTCCGCCCACGGCTCGCGGCTGCGGCCAAAACCGGTCCGGATTTTCCACAACTTAAGCTGTTCACCGTGGACGCGGTGTTTGGCGGCTGGCAGAAGGCGCAGAAGACGCACTTCGACGACGGCGGTACATTCGATCAGATTTACCGGCACTAGCAGCATGCTCAGCAAACGGCGCAATGTGCTACCGGGTTTCGGGCTAACGCTGGGCTACACCATCGCGTATCTCAGCCTAATTGCGCTCATCCCGCTCGCGACGCTGCCTTTAAAGGCTGCCGGGATGGGTTGGCGGAGTTTTTGGACGACCATAATCTCGCCGCGTGTGCTCGCCGCATTTGAGTTGAGCATTGGAGCCTCATTCGCGGGCGCTGCAATCGACGCAGTCTTCGGTGTGATGGTGGCGTGAAAGACGCTGGTTCGATATCGAACGCCAGGGCAAGACGTCATCGATTCATTGGTCGATTTGCCCTTTGCGCTGCCAACCTCAGTAGCGGGTATCGCGCTCACCGCAATCTATTCCGAAAACGGATGGCTTGGTCACCTGGCGGCACCGCTGGGAATCCGCATCGCGTTCACGCCGCTTGGTGTGGTCGTCGCTCTGGCGTTTATCGGCTTGCCCTTCGTTGTCCGCACTGTCCAACCCGTGCTCGCTGATATGGAGGTTGAGCTTGAAGAAGCGGCCGCGACGCTCGGCGCATCCCGCCGTCAGACTTTCATGCGAGTGATTGCGCCAGCGTTGATGCCAGCGGCGATAACGGGATTTGCCCTGGCCTTCGCCCGCGCCCTCGGCGAATACGGTTCGGTCGTGTTTATTTCGGGCAACATGCCGATGCGCTCTGAGGTTGTACCGTTGCTGATTATGACCAAGCTGGAGGAATTCGATTACCAGGGAGCAGCCGCGATCGCGATCGTGATGCTCATCGTCTCCTTCACGATGCTGCTGCTGATCAATCTGCTTCAACGATGGAGCACTACCCGCGATGCTCTCGGATGAGCGCCAAATCGAGCGCTTGATGAGCGGCGAGGTGAGGTTGGCTGTAACCGCGATGCCGACGAGGCACCTGCGCGACGCGACCGCCGAGCCGCCGTGGGTGCGTGGATTGATAACGGGACTTATATCACCGTGCCCAACGTCAAATGGGGCCTGCTTTATGGAGTTGTCACCTGCAATGCGCGGGCGATGGGAGAGTTCGGCGCAGTCTCGGTGGTCTCCGGCCATATTCGCGGACTCACTAACACCATGCCGCTCTACGTCGAAATTCTTTACAACGAGTATGACTTTTCGGCGGCATTCGCAGTGGCGTCGCTTTTGACGCTGCTCGCGCTGGTTACGTTGATTCTGCGCCGCCTGCTGAACCGGGCCGGAGCGGCCGAGTTCGCCGGCGATCGCGAAATCGATACGAAGCAACAGGAGGCCGCTTGAGTATTCAGCTTCGGCAAATCTATAAGAAGTTCGGCGACTTTACCGCCCTCGATGGGGTCACTCTCGACATCGGAGAGGGTGAGCTGCTCGCCCTGCTCGGCCCTTCGGGCTCGGGCAAGACCACGCTGCTTCGCATAATTGCGGGGCTGGAGCATCCGGATTCGGGCTCGGTGCGGCTACGAGGAGAAGAGGCCACGGCACGGGCTCCGCGCGAGCGCGGAGTCGGACTGGTGTTTCAACATTACGCGCTCTTTCGCCACATGGCAGTCTTCGAAAACGTGGCCTTCGGTCTGCGGGTTCGTCCTCGTCTGCGGCGCCCATCCAAGCAGCTGATTCGTTCGCGGGTCCAGGAACTGCTCAAACTCGTACAGCTCGAATGGAGCGCCGATCGTTACCCATCGCAGCTTTCCGGCGGCCAACGTCAGCGTATCGCGCTGGCGCGGGCGCTCGCGGTAGAGCCGCATGTATTACTCCTCGACGAGCCCTTCGGCGCACTTGATGCCAAATTACGCGAAGAGCTGCGGCAATGGCTGCGAAACCTGCATCAGCAACTCGGCCTCACCGGAGTATTCGTCACCCACGACCAGGAAGAGGCGCTCGAAGTCGCCAGCCGCGTAGCTGTCATGAATAAAGGCAAGATCGAGCAAATTGGAACGCTGGAGCAGGTTTATCATCAGCCGGCAACGCCCTTCGTCTCCGGCTTCCTCGGCACTGTCAACCTGTTTCATGGCCGTATTGATAATGGCTATGTGTACCTCAATGAAAACAGTGCGAGCATCCCGCTCGACGGCACTCTCCACGCGACCCGACGGAGCCAATCAGCACTGGTCTACATCAGGCCGCACATGCTCGAACTCGAATCTGCGCCCAGCGGCAGCAGTTCATTCGCGGCGATCGTACGGCATATCAACGTAGCCGGACCGCGCGCCAGAATTGAACTGACCAGCGGTTCAGGTGAGCCAGTGCTCGCCGAGCTCGAGCATGACCGGCTTGGCGCATTGGGTCTCAAACCGGGCATCACGGTGTACCTCCGCCCGCGCGACCACGCGGTCTTCGTCATCAGAGAGAAGCTCGCATTCGGTGGTGGTGCACTTCAGGTGCAGAGAAACGCAGCCGATGAGCCGAGGGCGAGCGGAAGTGGATGAACCCTCGCGAGACGAGGACCCGTGAGCGAGGCTCTGAACGACGTGGAAGGCGAAGGCGAGGGGAGGTTGAAAAGTCAGGAGTGCGCGACGTGCGCATAAGAGTGTTGCGCAATCCTGAGCGGCGATTTATTTTTGCTAGGTGGGACGTCCGAAGACGGTACGCGCCGATTGCATGTGGTGACGTCCGCTCCATTAATAGTCTATGCCGGAGCAAAGAAGAGCCGCGTTCGAACGATTGGAGGCGACCCTGCTCGCTTGTCCTAAGTGTCGGCGCGCCGTTCAAGTACGAAAACGGTTGCTGCTGATCCTCCCTGAAGGTGACAAATACGAATACATCTGTCCCCATTGCGGCTCCACCTGTGGCAGCACGGTGCAGAAAGAGACGTCACCCCGCCGTCTGATGTAGCAGTGAAGCGAGACGGCTATAAGCATTACAGATTTGCAAAAGGCTTGTTTGGCCGGCGCCGGAAGCTGAATGCCGATTTCTGAGTGCCGAGCTCTATGCCGGGATGGACCTGCGAATCTTTCAAGTTGATGCCTTCAGCAGCCGGATTTTTGGAGGAAATCCTGCGGCTGTCGTGATCCTTGAGCAAGGCTGGCTTGCCGACGAGCAGCTACAGGCAATTGCCGCCGAGAACAATCTGTCCGAAACCGCCTTCGTGCTCGTTCGTTCAGAGCCATTTCCACTCAGGTGGTTTACGCCGAAAATCGAAGTCGACTTGTGCGGACACGCGACGCTGGCTTCGGCGCACGTGTTGATGATGCATTATTTCCCGGCTCATAGCGCGGTTAAATTCGCGACTCGGAGCGGCGAGCTGACGGTAGCCAGACGGGGAGGCCAACTCGCGATGGACTTCCCGGCCCGCCCTGGAGAACGAATCGCCGTCACGGGCGAAATAATCGCCGCATTGGGAAGAAAACCGGCTGAAGCTTATCTCGCTCGCGATTTGCTCACGATTTTCTCGGCCGAGACCGAAGTCGCGGCACTGACGCCGAATCTCGAATTGGTCGCGGCTCTTGATGCTTTTGCGGTAATTGCATCAGCGCCCGGCGACCAGGTTGATTTCGTCTCGCGCTTCTTTGCCCCGCGCGCCGGCGTTCCTGAGGACCCGGTGACGGGGTCGGCGCATTGCACGCTCATTCCCTATTGGGCTGGCCGGCTGGGTAAGGATGTACTCCTTGCCCGGCAACTTTCGGCGCGTGGCGGCGAGTTGAGCTGCGAAATCAGGGGCGGCCGGGTTCTGATTGCGGGAGACGCCGTAGAATACTTGCGCGGCGTAATCACGGTTTGAGCATGGCAGCTCTCAGCGATCAGGATTCAGCCCTATCACTTTGGTGTGGCTAAAACACTGATAGCTGACTGTTGACGGTTTCCTATGCCATGCCCTGCGCTGACATCGGCTCGATTTCGCACTTGACGCGAACTTCGCCGGGCTGACGGAACGGGTACTTGTCCTGACCCAGGTACTTCTTCGCCAGCGAGTCGATGTGGGCGTCGGCGCCTTCCTCGGTAACATTGAGGACGCGTCCGCGTACTTGTAGGTAGCGATACGGGTTATCTGGGTCAGCGATGGCTAGCGCGACGCGCGCACCGGGGCGCAGCGTACGCGCCTTCACGCGGCCACGCGCAGTATTTATCCGGATCTTGCCGTCCGCGTAGTCGCACCAGACCGGCGTCACTTGCGGTGAACCGTCTTTCATCACAGTAGCAATATTGGCAAAGGCCTTTTTTGTGGTGACTAGGTCGAGGAAGTTCTCCGGAATAATGGCCATGGCGATTCTCCTCGCAGAATAGGGTGGGTTAAAGTCTGAATAGCGCCGGTTTGTCTTGTACAGGGCGGATCCCAGACATTGAAGCTAATCATCGGTGGTGTCCAGTTGAGAACGCGCGGCATCGCTCCCAGTCCCGCGGATAAGTTGTGAATTGATTGTGCATGAAAATAACACATATGCCATGAAATATTGACGAACATTACCCTCCTCAATTGTATCAATTGGTGTGGCCGCGTACACTTCTGCATGCGTCGAGCGTTGATAAATCTAAAACACCGGGGGAAAAAGCAATGGCGCTGTTTAGCAAGGAAGCGGACCGGAACCTCAAGAACGAAACGGCACCGAAGGCCCCGGCACAACCGCAGGTCCAGCCACTGCCAGTGACGCAAGCCGTGGTGACGCCTAATTGGGCGGCGGAAAAAACCGCGACGGCGCTGCGCCCGGCTCCTGCGGACCCCCGTGCGACCGTCGAAGGCCGCGCTTATCTCGATAGCGGCTCGAAAATCAGTGGCAAGCTCTCGTTCGAGGGCGCTATCCGCATCGACGGACAGGTGGACGGAGAAATCACCGCGAAGGAAGGCCTCGTTATCGGTGAAACAGCCGTGGTCACCGCCCAGATCAAAGCCAATTCGATAATCGTCGCCGGGAAAGTCAGCGGCGACATTACCGCAAGTCAGCGGCTCGAAATTCGTGCCTCAGCCCGCGTAATTGGCAATCTCACGTCGCCCACTTTGATAGTGCACGAAGGCGCCATGTTCGAAGGCCACTGCTCGATGCAGCCGGAAGGAGCGCGAGATGAGCGCAAACTCGCCGTGTTCCCGAAGGAGGAGCGCCTCCCGCAAGTCGCACAGAAGCAGGCCTGACCCGTCTACAAAAGCAAACCACTGACAATGCGCGAGAGAGCGAGCGGCCATGCTCCTTCTCTCGCTTATCTTATTGACTCGCCCCGCTCTGCGGACTTGCCCTGATTCGATGCGTGCATTACCGTTTGCCGTGGGAGCTGATGTTTTGACATGCACATACCGCCAGATTGGGGCATTTTCAGCGCGCTGATTGTTTCGTTCCTGATTTTCTGGTTTATATTCGGGCGGCTATTTTTCGCCCCCTTTCTTAAGTTACTCGGTGATCGTGAGCACCGGTTGCGCGAGCTCGGCGAGCGCACCGAGCAGTTGCTGCGGGACGAGAAGGCCGCGATCGAAGCTCGTGAGGCAGCCTTAGCGGTGGTCCGCCACGAAGCCCTAAGCAGGCGCGAAACAGAGCGACGGCAGGCAGAGGCGGAAGCCGTTCGTTTGATCAGCGAGGCTCGCGCCGAGGCTAAAGCTGAACTTGACCAGTTAAGGGCGGGAATCGAGCAGGATTTTGAGGCGGCGGCCGGCCGGCTCGAACAACTGGCAGAAACCTTGGCAGCCGAACTGGCGGCACGCGTGTTGGGCCGGGCGGTTGCCAATGGACGAGCGGCGCAAGTCGCTGATGCACGCCGCTGAGGCTCAGCATGAAGGCGCGAATTGTGAAAATTTGTTTAACCGCGGCGGCGGTACTTTGGCCGAGTTGGCTTTTCGCCGCAGAAGGCGAGCCGGCCGAGGGAAGCTGGTTCGCACTGATTTTCTACGCAGTCAACTTCATCCTGTTTCTGTGGATAGCGCTGAAGTACGGCTGGCCGCGCATCACGGAATTCTTCCGCGTCCGTTCGCATACTATTCGTGACATCAGGAGACGCGCCGAAAAAGCTTACCAAGAGGCACAGGAACTCGCTAACCGCGCCGCCCAACAGCTTCAGCAATTGGAAGGCGACAAGCGCAAAATGATGTCCGCGCTCGACGAAGAAACGGCTTACCAGATCGCTAAGATGAACGATGCCGCGCGCGAAGCGGTCAGGCGGATTAAACGCGATTTGGAGCTGACCATTGGCGCGCTCCGCGACGGTGCTCAGCGGCGCTTGCGCCAGACGATGGCAGAAACGGCGGGCAAGCTTGCCCGTGAACTGGTCAGCCGCAACTTTCAGGCGTCCGATCAGACTCGACTGCTACAGGGCTTCATCGATCGTATAGGTGAGGAAGCGCGTCCATGAGAACCTCCAGGGTCGCCAAACGCTATGCGCGGGCCTTGCTTGGATTGTCGAATGATCGGGGCCAGCTTGCAGTGTGGGGCGCAGAGTTGGAACGGCTAGCTCGCGTCATCGAGCTGCCGGAAATCGACGCTGCCTTCGCCTCACCCGAAGTTTCGATCGCCGCTAAAATCCAGGCACTTGCCAGCATCTGTGAAAAATTGGACTTAAGCTTCCCCGTCAGATCGTTCACGGCAGTAGTAGCGCGGCACGGTCGAGTCCCAGACTTGCCGGCGGTGGCAGACGTGTATGGCCGGCTGCTTGATGAGCTGATGGGGCGCGCGCGGGCAACGCTTATTTTTGTGGCCCAGCCGAGCGACGCAGATCTAAAACAGATTGTGGCTAAACTTGAACAGATTGCGCACAAACAAATCATTCCTACGATCGAAATCGATCAGTCGCTGCTCGGCGGGGTTATCGTAGAGCTTGAGGGCAAGACTTACGACGGCAGCTTGACCAGCCGGCTGGTGGAAGCGCAACGTCGCCTCGCCGGTTAAAGGCACTTTACACGACTCCTATGGCGGAAATCAGACCTGCAGAAATCAGCGAAATCCTTCGTAACGAAATCCGCGGCTTCGAGGGTTCGGTCGCCGTACGTGAAACAGGCCGTGTCCTTTCCTGCGGCGACGGCATCGCCAGGATCTATGGGCTGCAAAACGCGGCCTCCGGCGAGCTGCTCGAATTCCCTCATTCCATTTATGGAATCGTTCTGAGCCTCGAAGAGGACAACGTCGGCGCAGCACTGTTTGGCGAACCTCAGGAAATCAAAGAAGGTGATGAGGTTAAACGCAGCGGCCGTATCGCCGAGGTCCCCGTCGGCGATGCCATCCTTGGACGTGTTGTCAACTCGCTGGGACAGCCGATCGACGACAAGGGTCCGATCAAATTCAGCGAGGCACGGCGGATCGAACTCAAGGCGCCCGGCGTCATCAAGCGCCAGCCGGTCAAAGAACCGTTGCAGACCGGTATTAAGGCCATCGACTCGATGATTCAGATTGGACGTGGCCAACGGGAACTAATCATCGGCGACCGCCAGACCGGCAAAACCGCGATCGCGGTTGATACGATCATCAACCAGCGCGGCCAGAATGTTAACTGCATCTACGTGGCGATCGGACAGAAACGGTCTACCGTCGCCCAAGTGGTGGAAAAGCTAAGCCGCGCTGGCGCGATGGAGTACAGCACCGTGGTCGTGGCCACCGCCTCGGAATCTGCGCCACTGCAGTACATCGCGCCCTATTCGGGTTGCACCATGGGCGAATACTTCCGCGACACGGGCCGTCATGCGCTGCTGGTCTATGATGATTTGAGCAAGCACGCACAAGCATACCGCCAGCTATCTCTGTTGCTGCGCCGGCCGCCCGGCCGCGAAGCCTATCCCGGCGACGTCTTCTATTTGCATTCGCGCCTGCTCGAACGAGCTGCCAAAATGGACGACGAGTACGGAGGCGGTTCCCTGACCGCGCTCCCGATCATCGAAACGCAGGCCGGCGACGTTTCGGCCTATATTCCGACCAACGTCATTTCAATTACCGACGGCCAGATCGTGCTGGATGCCGATTTGTTCAACTCCGGCCTGCGGCCCGCGGTGAACGTTGGCCTTTCGGTGTCACGCGTCGGCTTCTCGGCGGCGGTCAAGGCCATGAAACAGGTCGGCGGTACGCTCAAGCTCGACCTCGCGCAATACCGCGAGATGGCCGCCTTCGCCCAATTTGGCTCGGAACTTGACCCGTCCAGCCAACGCTTGCTGCATCGCGGTGAGCGGCTGACGGAGATGCTAAAGCAAAATCAGTACGACCCGTTGCCGATCGAAAAGGAAGTGCTGATCATCTTCGCGGCCAATGAGGGCTACTTCGATAAGCTCGAGGTCAACCAAGTGAAGCAGTTCGAACGTGAGCTCTACGCCTTTGTTGAAGCGCGGCAAAAAGACCTGCTCGACGAGATTCGTACTCGGCGTGAGCTCACCGACGACTTGCGCAAGCGCCTGCTCGATACACTCGCCGGCTTCATGCAAACGTTCGCGCCCGGCGAAGCGGCCCGCTCGGCAGCGTAGCAGGACTACCCTCGACACTTCTGGCCATGATCTATTCGCCGCGAAGCGTCAGCAAATGAGCCACACGAAGCAGACCGCGACAGGTGAGGCCCGCACGCGGGCCGGCAGCGAGGGAGTCTGCGGACTCAGCGTTACGATCAAGGCGGCGGTGGAGCCTGCCCGCGCAAAACGGAGCCGAGCTAAGGAGTCTCCGACGTGCGCCTAATATTGAGCCGCGTGCGACGAATGGGTCGGTAAGAAAAATGGCGACGCTTAAGGCAATACGCCGGCGCATTGCGTCGGTGCGCTCGACCCAGCAGATAACCCGCGCTATGAAGCTTATTTCGGCGGCACGTCTGCGCCGTGCTCAAGAAGCATTGCTGAGCGCGCGCCCATACCATGAGGCGCTCAAGCGCGTGGCGGACTCGGTGCTGCGCATGGCACCAGAGCTAATTGCTCCGGCCGAGAATGCTGCTAGCAGAATCCTGATTATTGTGGTTGCGTCGGATCGCGGACTGGCCGGCGGCTACAACGTTAATCTGCTGAGGCTGGCGGAACAGGAAGCCCGGCGCGGGCGCAGCAGCGGACTGGAGGGTGAATTTTTCGCCATCGGACGTAAAGCGCTCGATCATTTCCGGCGCACACAACAGCCAATGGCGGGCGAGCGTATCAATAACATTCCCCGGTTAGCGACTGTCGGCCTCGCGCGTGAAATTGGCCAACTCGTGCTCGCGCGATGGCGCGGCGGTGCGATCTGCGAAGCTGGATTGGTCTATAATCTTTTTCGCTCAGCGCTTTCGCAGCGGCCCACGTATGAGAAATTGTTGCCGATTGAAGTGCCCGGCGAAAATGGTGCCGCACGTCTGCCACCTAGCGACGACTACCTCGTCGAACCGAGCCCGGGGGAACTCGTGCCAGTTGTGCTGCGGAGCTATATCGAAGCGGCCGTCCTGCACGCTCTGCTCGAAGCCGAAGCGAGTGAACATGGGGCCCGAATGACGGCGATGGATGCGGCTACCAACAATGCGGTCGAAATGATCGAACGCCTTACGCTCGAAATGAATCGTGCCCGCCAGGCCGCGATCACCAAGGAATTAATGGATATCGTCGGTGGCGCTGAAGCTCTGCGCGGCTGAGCAGTCCGCGTCACTGAGAATTTCAGGTAAACTCTACAGCCATGGATCAGCAGATAACCGGCCGAATTAATCAGGTATTGGGTAATGTCGTCGACGTCGAATTTTCCAACGGCTCATTGCCGCCTATCCTCACGGCGCTGCGGGTGAGCAATCCCTCGATCGACGACCGCACCGGCAACTTGGTGCTCGAAGTTGAACAGCACCTGGGCGAAAGCACGGTGCGCTGTATCGCAATGGATACGACTGACGGCCTGACCCGCGGGATGGAAGTATTCAACACCGGAGCCCCGATTTCCGTACCGGTGGGTCCCAACACCCTCGGCCGTCTAATGAATGTGACCGGTGACCCGGTCGATGAAGCTGGCCCTATTGTCTCCGACAACACCGCGCCAATCCATCGCGAGGCACCGGCCTTCGCCGAACAGGCTACCGAAGTTGAAATCCTCGAGACCGGCATCAAAGTCATCGACCTTGTCTGCCCCTTTGCCCGTGGCGGCAAGATCGGCTTGTTCGGCGGCGCCGGGGTAGGCAAGACCGTCACCATTTTAGAGCTGATTAACAACGTCGCCAAACAACATGGTGGTGTGTCAGTGTTCGCGGGGGTCGGTGAGCGCTCGCGCGAGGGTAACGACCTTTATCGCGAACTCAAAGAATCGGGGGTGTTGGCGAAGACCGCGCTGGTCTATGGGCAGATGAATGAGCCGCCCGGCGCGCGTGCCCGGGTCGCCCTGACCGGCATCACCGTCGCGGAATATTTCCGTGATCAGGAGGGCCGGGACGTCCTGCTTTTCATCGACAACATCTTCCGTTTCGTGCAGGCAAATTCGGAGGTTTCAGCGTTACTGGGTCGAATGCCGAGCGCGGTCGGCTATCAGCCAACCCTCGGCACCGACCTCGGTGAACTGCAGGAACGAATCACGACTACCAAGAAGGGTGCAATCACTTCAGTGCAGGCGATTTACGTGCCGGCCGACGATTACACTGACCCCGCCCCCGCCACGACTTTCACCCATCTCGACGCGGTCGCCGCGCTCGACCGGAAGATTTTCGAAAAAGGAATATTCCCGGCATTCGACCCTTTGATGTCGACCTCCCGAGTGCTCGATCCGCAGGTGGTCGGGACCGAGCATTACGAGACCGCGCGCCGCGTGCAGCAGATCCTTCAGCGGTACAAGGATCTGCAGGATATCATCGCGATTCTCGGAATGGATGAATTGTCACCCGACGACAAAGTAGTGGTGGCACGTGCTCGGCGTATCGAGCGTTTCCTGTCGCAGCCGATGTTTGTCGCCGAACCGTTCACCAATCTGCCCGGCGCCTATGTGCCGCGGGCGGAGACCGTGCGCGGATTCAAGGAGATCCTCGAAGGCAAATGCGACGATATGCCGGAGCAGGCGTTCTATCTGGTCGGAACGATTGACGACGCTCGCGGGAAGTCCGAGCGCCTCGCCCGCGGCGAAGCCCGCTAATTGTCTTATGGCAGACACCCTTCCTTTCCGCCTGATTGCACCGGCCGGTATCGTCTATGAAGGTCCGGTTGAGCAGGTGATCGCGGTCGGTGCACTCGGGGAGTTCGGTGTGCTGGCGAACCACGCCAACTACATCACGTCGATTTTGCCGTGCGTCGTGACATTGCGGCTGGCTGACGGTTCGCTGAACGAGTACCTGGTGACGGGCGGTCTGGCGGAAGTCAAGGACGGCGCGATGACGCTGCTGGCTGGCGAAGTGATGCCGGTCGCCGCGGTTGATCCGATTGCGGGCGCCACAGAGGTGCGGGCAGCGGAAGCGAAGCTCGCGCAGATGAGCTTCTATGAACCCGGCTACGCCGAGGCTGAACAGGGGTTGAGACTCGCGCGCACACGCGCCGAAATTGACCATCTGCGCCGCGGTTTGCATTGAGCGCAACAAATCGTTCTTTCGGCATATTGCAACCAAGCGACCCGCCTACACTTGACTGGAGTAATGAAATACCCCAGACTCGCGTCTAGTGGTGATGGGGTTCCACCCTAACCGTTCTCGCCGTGAGAGCTGATGACCCCTACCGAGTACGCAGCGGTAGGGTTTTTCTTTGGTCGAAATCCCTGCCTCGAATGGCGTAGCGCCGTGGACCGGCTCCGAGCGCATTTTTTCTCGGTGCCTGATTTCAAAGCTGTATCGGAACGCGTATGTGAATGCATAACATTTGGATAACCGCCTCTTCATGGTTGTTTATCGCTTTCCTGGCGAGTCTGATTTCAATCCGTACCGGTGTCTCCGTGGCGCTGGTCGAGATTATTTTGGGCGTGGTTGCCGGAAATGCTTGGGGGTTTTATACGAATGACTGGATCAATTTTCTGGCGTCGTTCGGCGCAGTGTTGCTGACCTTCCTAGCTGGAGCAGAGATCGATCCAGTTTCGCTTAGGCAGCACTTAAGGGCCAGCCTGAGTATCGGGACGGTCGCATTCCTCTTCCCGTTTCTCGGCGTATTCATATTCGTCCTCTATCTGGCCGGCTGGAATTACCATCAATCACTAATCGGTGGCATCGCGCTTTCAACCACCTCGGTCGCAGTTGTATACGCGGTGCTGGTCGAGAGCGGGCTGAACGTCAGCGAGCTGGGGAAGCTCATCCTGGCCGCCTGCTTCGTCAACGATCTGGGGACGGTGCTTGCGTTGGGCGGCTTTTTCGCGAACTTTAATAAATGGATGCTCGTGTTCGCAGGAGCAACGATTTTCGCCTTGTGCGTGCTTCCAACATCGACCCGTTACCTCATCTCATGGTTTGGCGCTGAACGGGTAAGCGAACCGGAGGTCAAGTTTCTGTTCCTGGTGCTGTGCGGCTTAGGCGCCTTGGCGACGAAGGCGAAGAGCGAGGCCGTGCTGCCAGCCTATCTGGCCGGTCTTGTCGTCGCCGGGGTGTTTCACGTCGATCGTATCCTGGTGAATCGGATGCGTTCGATCGCGTTTGCTATGCTGACGCCGTTTTATTTCATCAAAGCGGGGCTCTTCGTTTCGATTTCCGCACTGTTGCCGAGCGCGTGGTTGGTTGTGATTCTGCTCGCGATGAAGATGGCTACGAAGTTTGTGGGTGTGTGGCCACTTGGTGCGGCGTTCGGCCTGCCGCTGCGGGAGCGGAACTACACGACCATGTTGATGTCGACTGGGCTGACTTTTGGCACCATCTCCGCCCTTTTTGGCTTAGACCACAAAATTATCTCGCAGGGTCAATATACGGTGCTGGTCACCGTTGTGATCCTCAGCGCTGTTGTTCCCACCCTGATTGCCGAGCGGTTCTTTGTTCCTGATTTCGAGCATGCCAGAATGAGACTCGATGCCGAACGAGTCGCCGCAGCCGATTAAAGAGCCGACGGATCGCAAGATAGCGGTGGCGTTCGATGGCTCCCAAGGGTCGCGCCGTGCACTGAAAGAAGCTCTTCTGATGGCGCGCGCCGGCAGCCGCAATTTATCGATTATTTTTATCGAGGAGCTGCCGCGATATCCTGGTGCGCCCAGCGAAACCAACGAGGAGCGTGAACCCGCCGACACGCTGTTCGGGCGGCTCCGCAGCGAAGCGCAGATCGAGGCGACGAACCGAGGTGTTCAAATCGAGGCCGAGAAACGCGTCGGCCATCCGGCCCAAGGCTTGGTTCAGTACGCGAAGGACGCCAGGATCGATGTACTGTTCCTGGGGCACAGCGGCCATTCTAGCCTATGGGGCACTTTCCTGGGCACTACGGCAGACAAAGTAGTGCGTCATGCGCCTTGCTCAGTTTTCGTCGTGCGCTGAACAGGCTCGGTACTCTCGAGGGCGCGCTCGGACGGCTTGCGGGCGCGGATGAATGCACTCATGAATTTGCCGTCGACTGTCGCTGCAATTCGGTCGGCATCGAGTTGTGCGCTTTTCAGAAAATCGGATGCGTCGGCAATTGTGTAAATGCGGGTCGGCTCGACCTCGATCGCCTCAAAGCCGGCAGCGGATAGCTTGCTTCGGTACTCATACTCTTCCAGTGCCCCCGCAATGCAGCCGATCCAGGACTCGACACTGCGGCGGATTTCAGCGGGCACTTCGCCCCGCACGACGATATCCAAGACTGCCAGGCGCCCTCCCGGTCTTAATACCCGGAGCGCCTCGCTGAGTACTGCATCCTTGTCTCCGGACAAATTGATGACGCAGTTCGAGATGATGACATCGGCGGTGTTGTCCGGCAGCGGAATATTTTCGATATCGCCTTTCAGGAACTCGGCATTCTGAATGCCGGCTTTGCGCTGATTGTCACGTGCGAGCCCGAGCATCTCGTCAGTCATGTCCAGTCCGTAGGCCTTACCGGCCGGACCGACTCGGCGCGCCGAGAGTAATACGTCAATTCCCCCGCCCGACCCCAAATCGAGCACAGTCTCGCCGGGTTTAAGCTCCGCGAGCGCGGTTGGATTGCCGCATCCAAGCGAGGCCGCGATCGCCCCCGCGGGAACATTCGCTTGCTCGTCGGCATTGTAGAGATTGGCAGTAATAGTACTGCCGCATGAAGCTTCAGTGCTGCCGCCACAGCATCGGCTCTTTGGTTCGCTCACGCGGAGCGCCGCCCGTGCATAGTTTTCTCGCACTGCTTCCTTCAATGATTCGCTACTACTCATGTATTCTTCCGCTGTTTGTCTCGCCGCTTTCAGCCGTAGATCGGAAGTTCTTCCGTCACAAAGGACACACAGGTTGCCAAGTCGGCAAACTTGAGTTCGTCCGGACGGATAACTTCGAGATAGCGTGGCTCACTGAATGCGTGGTTGAGCTCGTCGAGGCTGTCGAACCAGAGTTCGGCGACTCCGTCATAATCGGAACTGGCACCCAGCGGAGCGGAATTGCTCACGATGTGGCATTGCACGTATTTGCGCACATGGCGAATGAATTCGGGCACGCTTTTTACCAGCGGGCCGTGATTCTCGCGCCAGTAGCGGCCAAACTCTTCATGCGTAATCCCGGGTTTCCGTTTGGCGCAGACAATCAGCTTTACCATCGTCATCCCTCGCATTTATGAGCAGTCGAGCGCTGGGCTCGGCAACGCGGACGTGTTCAAGCTAATGTTTCCGATTTGTCCTATTTGTGACGAAACAGGGCGGCGGAAGACCTTTACGAACCGTCGCAAATCCACTATTAGCATTTGTCGCATTCTACCCAGGTGGAGGAGAGCATAAAAATGGGCGATCGAGTAATTTCTAAACCGATTATTTCGGCTGATTCTCATATTATGGAACCGCCGGATACTTACTTGGCGCGAATCGACCGGAAATACAAAGAAACCGCGCCGCACGTGATATGGGACGAGAAGCGGGGCGACACTTACGTCGTCGAGGGCATGAAGGAAACCGTGCCGATGGGGCTTATCGCGGCCGCCGGCAAGAGCGCCGAAGAGCTGGCCGGTGCCGCGGCTCATGCAAGATTCGACGAACTGCATCGCGGCTCGTGGGACCCGCAGGCGCGCATCGCGGACCAGGATCGCGATGGCGTTGCGGCCGAAGTAATCTACCCCAGTGTCGGCATGATCCTGTGCAATCATCCCGATCCTGATTACAAGAAAGCCTGCTTCGATGCTTACAATTTGTGGATCGCGGACTATTGCAGCCCGAATCCGTTGCGGCTGTTGGGGTTGGGCCAGACCGCGATGCGCTCGCCCGACGAAGGGATTAAGGACCTCGAGCGGGTCAAGGCGATGGGCCTGCGCGGCGTGATGATGTCCGGTTTTCCAGTAATGGAAGACTATGATAACCCGATTTACGACGAGTTCTGGGAAGCGGCGATTGAGCTGCAAATGCCGCTGAGCTTCCATATTCTGACTTCCCGTGAGGGCGTCGCCAAGCCGCCGCGCGGTCCCAAGATTAATTCATTCATGTCGATTATACGCGGCAACCAGGACATTATCGGCACCTTTATCTTCGGCGGTGTCTTCGAGCGCCATCCCAAGCTGAAAATTGTCTGCGTCGAAGCGGATGCCGGCTGGGCCCCGCACTTCATGTATCGAATGGATCATGCCTACGACCGCCATCGCTACTGGATGAAGGGCGAGAAGCTGTCAAAGCGGCCAAGCGACTATTTTCGCGAGAATGTCTACATGACATTCCAGGACGACTGGGTCGCATTCAAGATGACGGATATGTGCAACCCGCGCCGGCTGATGTGGGCCAACGATTTCCCGCATAGCGACTCAACCTGGCCATGGTCGCAAGAGCTGCTCAAGAAGCATACGAGCAGTCTCAGCCTGGCAGAGAAAGAGGCAATCCTGCACGATAACGCCGCTGAGCTGTATCAGATAGCAATCTGACCCGCTTGATTTTGAAAAACTGCGCGCGGTCCGCTCGATTGTACGAGTGGGCCGCGCTGGCGCCGGCCACTTACCGTAGAAGTTTGGCGCGCCAGCGTCGGCCTGGGGCGCGACCTAGCAACGGTTTCCGATCAGGTCTTTCGAGTTGCAAGGGCGACAAAGTCACCTTCCGTGATGATTCCGATCAAACGTCCCGCCTCAATCACCGGCAGGCATCCAATCTTGCGCTCGACCAGCACGTGTGCGGCCTCAGCCAGCGGCGTGTCGGGAGTGGTGGTGATGACTTCGGAGGTCATAACCTCCTTGACCACGAGCGTATCCATCAACTGCCGCTGGGCACGTTCGCCATAGCCCAGCGCTTTAGCCAGGGCCCCGCGGAAAAGATCACGCTGGGTCAGTATCCCGGCCAACTGCCCGTTTTCGTCGAGCACCGGCAGATGACGAATTCGGCCAAGCCGCATGATGTCGTCGGCCAGCGAAAGCTTGTCGTTGCGTTGTAAGGTCGTGACCTCCGCGGTCATTACATCGCGAACCCGCAATCCTTCCATGCTTTACCTCTCACGATTGTTTCTGATGGTCGCCGGCTCGAAGTTTCTGCCACGTTTTGAGCAGCCGCTTGCGAATTGAGCCATGGCTTAGGCACCGAAGTAGTTGATCGCCGCACGGATCGCGATGAACCAAACAGCGACCGTTGCGATTAGATAAAGATAAAAACGGAGGATGACCAGATTGAACGTGCAATGGACGGCGCTGTGTAATGCACGAAAGGCCACGAACACCCAGGCGGCGTCAAGGTACGGCACATCCACTTGTTTCGTGACGAAGAGATAGAGCACGAGCGCGTAGAATAGCACTGGTATTTCGAACAAGTTCTTTAAATTATCTGACGGATTACTTACCGCAGGCGGCGACATTAGTGCGAGAGCGCCCGGGACCGCCAACTTCTGGGAACTGACGCCGCTGCTCATGATTAAACTAATGCGTCGGATGTACATGTATAACCACACCGCGAGCGTCAAAAACATCGTTGCAAAGAAAGGACCAAAAATCGCTGCCTGCCTCATCTCGCGCCTTCACTCCTATCTCATAGCGCTTTATTCCGAGTCTTCCGCTAAGGCGCTTTGCCCTCGGGCCATCCGCTAACCGTCGGGTCGATCGGGTCGAGAGGAATGCGCGCGGTGTTCAGAAATCCTGCCATCATCCGCCAAAATCCCGAGACCAGCACTAATTCCACCAGTTCCGCCGGCGAAAAAAATCGTTCCAGCACCGACCAGGTCTTGACTGATACCTCAGCATTGTCATTGAGTTCATCGGCCATTGCGATAACCGCCCGGTCAACCTCGCTGAATGCCTTGCAGTTGGCCGGGTCGCGGACCCCAAGAATCTCCTCATCGCTCATCTGCAGCTGGCGCGCAATGCCGACATGCTGACAGAATTCGTACTCGGACTTGGTCTTCCACCCGGTGCGCAGGATTACCAATTCGCGCAGCCGGGGATTAAGCGTCTTGCTCGCCATTAAAGCACCTGCCAGATGGCTCTGCGCGACGGTGACCGCCGGGTTTTGCAGCAGAGCACGCATGACGTTCAGCTTCGCCATCGCGCTTGCCAGATTTGGATTATTCACTGCCTCGCCAACGCGGAATCCAGTAAAGCGTCGTTGGGCCTCATCTTGTGGAAGCAACGGTATCATTCTTTACAACTCCCGGGATGATGCATCGCATATCGCGTAAAAATAACATGTCGCGTATGCAATGCAGAGCAACCGCGCGACCTGGGGTTCGGAGGCCGGCACGCCGCGCGCCCGCGAAGCCTAAGGGTCATGAGGGGCAACTGCATACCAGAAAGCGGCGTCTGCGCGTGCAGCGCTAAATGAGGCGGGTAGCGATCCAATGTTGGATGAGTGAAAGGTACGTCGCGGTGGATAACAAACGGCTATAGAGCGAACGGTGGCCATCACGCAAAAGGCGGCGGGTCGAGACATCGCCGGCGGCACTCCTCCTCCTGCTCGGCTGAGTGGCGGGTGGCGGGGTTTACTTGCAGTCTACAGCGAACGGCGGGTCCTGCTGACTTTGCCACTCGGCTTCGCTAGTGGCTTACCCTTGCTGCTGACTTTTTCGACGCTCTCGGCCCGTCTTGCAACTGCCGGAATCAGCCGTGCTGCAATCGGCGCGTTTGCCCTGGTCGGAACCCCCTACGCCTTCAAATTTGTCTGGTCTCCGCTTGTCGATCGGCTACCCCCGCCGTTGCCGCTGGGACGCCGCCGCGGATGGGGCGTGACTATCCAACTCGCCTTGATTGCCGCAACCCTCGCGCTGGGACGCTGCAACCCCAAAGACAATCTCGCCGTCACGGGGGCGCTCGCTCTGCTGGTGGCGTTCCTCTCAGCTAGCCAGGATATCGTTATCGATGCGTGGCGAGTCGAAATCCTTGACGAGAATCAGCAAGGTCCGGGAGCGGGCATGATTCAGACTGGCTACCGAATCGGAATGTTGGTCTCCGGAGCTGGAGCCCTGATGATCGCTGCGCGTGCTGGCTGGTACGTCTCTTATGCGATCATGGCCGGGTTGCTGGCGATAGGAATGCTGGCATTTCTGCTCGGCCCGGAACCGATCGCCGCAACGGGCCCCCAGGTTTCGAGGAAGTCCTCGGCTCGGAGAATCTCTCCCGCTGACCAAGGAGAGTCAAGGACGAGATCTCCTGGCTGTGACAGCGCGACGACCAGAAATGAGACGCAGGTCGGCCTTCGTCAATGGCTCGCGACTGCCGTAATCGGGCCATTTGAGGACTTCATGCGACGGCGGTATTGGCCGGCAATTCTGCTGTTCGTGCTTGGCTATAAACTCGGGGAAGCGATGGCGGGTGTGATGGCGATTCCGCTATATGTGGCGCTCGGGTTTACGCTCAACGAGATCGCGGCCGTTTCCAAACTGGTGGGATTTTTCGCCACGATCGCTGGTGCGCTGGCTGGCGGCGTGGTGGCCGCGCGCCTCGGGATCGTCCGGGCACTCATCCTCTGCGGTATTCTACAATCGGCCGGTAATTTGTTTTACGTGCTGCAGGTGATGGGTGGCCATCGGCTCGACTATCTTGCACTATGCGTCGCCGCCGAGAATGTGACCGGCGCGATGGCCGGAGCGGCGTTGGTCGCCTACTTGTCCTCCCTGTGCTCGCCAGCTTTCACCGCCACCCAGTACGCACTCCTTTCCTCGCTCGCGGCCGTCGGCCGTACGCTGGTAGCCTCCGCGGCGGGAGTGCTCGCGGAAAGAATGGGATGGGAGCTGTTTTTTCTTTCGACAACGGTGGCAACGCTTCCGGCTCTATTGCTGTTAGTCTGGATAGTGCGCAAAAGTGGCGGCCGCCTGCTACTGCGTTCGCAGATGGCTGAATCGCCCTGATGTACGCTCAGGCGTAATCGCTCCTATGCGAGCAGTACCGCAATCACTCCGGATACAAACACGCCGTCGAAAGTGCCGGCGCCGCCAATCGACGCTATCGGCGCATTGAGGTGGGTTATCAGGGCGAGGTTAAGCACATCGGCGCCCACCAGGCACCCTATCGTGCCGGCGACATAAGCGACCACAGGCCGATGTTCGCGCGTTAGCAGAATCGCAAGCGCAGCAGCGGCGAAGCCTGGAATGAAGGTGGGGACCGCGATGCCGGCGCCCGGGATTATGCGTGAGAAGTGATGGACCAGCAGCGCTACAACCACCGTTGCGACGAATGCCGGCGCCACTCCGCCCACGCGCATCAGCAGGTAGGCCGACAGCAGTACTGGAATTACTGCTCCGCCGAGGTTGACTGCGATTATCGTGTCATTCCGATTGGGCAGGAGCGCGGGAATGTAGCTCAGATTGTAAATGTGGTGATGGTATACGGCTGCAGGCGGCGAGATTGTCGAAATTGTCGCAACCGGAATATTGATATAGCTGCCGAAAATACTCAGCAGCAGCAGCAGAGTCACCGCCCGATTCGACATGCCAAGCTTCTGATAGGCAGACTCGATGATCCCAACCTCGAGCATGGCGATGAGGAACAGGAGGACGACACCGAGCAGGCCGACATGTAGTGGTGACATCAGAACTCCGGTTAGAGTGTTTGGCGAAGGCCGACGAGGACTTAATGTGAGGCTGAATTACTCGCTTCCTGCTTCATGTACTGTTGCAACTGTTCACGCTTTGCCCGCAAATCCGCGAGCAGCTTGGGATAGCCTTCATTGTTGATAACCCGGTTAAACTGATTCCGGTAATTCGCAACCAGACTAATAGCGTCGACCGTCACGTCGTAAACACGCCACTGCCCGCCGCTCTGATGCATCAGGTAGTTGAGCTCGAGCGGGTCCTTTTGATCCTGCAATGCCACGGTACTGAAAACCTCGGCATAATCGGGGCTGAAGTAGGTCTGTTTGAGAAAGCGTACACTAGTCGTCTTCGCCTCCTGACGTATCTTTTCAACCGTCGCTTGCTCCATCTTGCTCAGGTACGCATCCTGGATAAATTCGGTGAAAAGTGGCACGAAGTCATTGCGCTCGGCCAGTGTTAAACCGCGCCAATGATAACCGAGCGCGGATTTCGCCATGCTCTCGAAATCGAAATATTGCAAGGACATCGACCGCAGTTTCTCACGGCGCTGATTCAGCGGCATCCGCTGATCGTTGAAGACCGCGATCACTTGGTCGAGCCCGGTTTTGACCACGGTCATCGGATCAGCCGGCCGCAGCGCGCTTGCGGCCACCCCCGGGAGGGCAGCCATGCACAAAAGAAAGACACCGGTTTGTATTGCGGCCGCCGCTTTTCTTCGAATCATTGCGTAGCTTCTCTCGTCATTCGACTGGCTCGTCCCTAGTGAAACTGATCAGGCAGTTTTTCTCTCACTCGCTCATCTGCGACATCGCCGCCTCCTCCCCACACAAGAATCACAGGCACGGGCTAAGCTAGAATTGCGAACCCATGCGGAGGTAAGGTCAGCTTGACGGAGCGTGACCCGTCAGCGGACGTGCTAACCGGAACCGGCTCCGCGCCGCCGTATAAGAATCGCATCGTTGATCCATCCGCATGAAGTGTGGAATCCACGATCACATGATCCTGTCGCGTCTCGTCAGAGATATTGCAGGCGACCAGAATTTCCTAACCATAGAGTATACGGGAGAATGCCAGGGTATAAGCCGTACCATAAGGGGAACCGAAGTGCTCGCCATCTCCCGAGATTTGGCGATAGTACATTCGTCCGAATCGCAATGGCTCCTGACTGCGCATGACGTCCGCGATCCGAGCGATCTCCTGATAGATTCGGCAGCCGGTGTTCAGCAGATTCCTGCCCGGAACCGCTTTGTCGAACATCGCCTCGCGCATTTCATTGTCGCCATCCTGGCCGGAGAAGCCTTGCTCGTTGTTTTATCCCGATCGGTCAAATCCCAGTTTCCAATAATCCTTAAGAAAGTAACCTGCCCGCTGAATAATCGGGACTACGCGGGCGCCGTTTCGAGCCGGGGTCACCTGCTCGTCTCCGTCTCTCCCTAATTCGTCGACAACTGTTCGCCCGCACTCTGCCAACGCGCGGAGATCGTAGCCACCCTCCAGCGCGGCCACCATCTTACCTTCGCAACATTCGTCAGACAGCCGTTGCAGGCGCCGGGTCATCGCCAGGAAGCCGTCCTCGGTTATGCGCATTCCACCCAGCGGGTCGCGGAAGTGCGCGTCGAAGCCCGCGGAAATCAGCACGAACTCAGGTTTGAATTGCCTTGCGATCGGCAACAGCAGCTGGTCAAAAACTCGCAGATATTCGTTATCGCCGAAGTTCGCCGGCACCGGCGCGTTCACGGTGAATCCGGCGCCTGAGCCGCTGCCGATCTCGTCCAGCCATCCCGTACCCGGATAGAAGGGGTATTGATGAGTCGACATGTAGAGTACTTCGGGCGATTCGTAAAAAA